>OGPJ01002139.1_pt1 | contig 12960 bp, 10 predicted proteins | sample 1552831 | NCBI WGS metagenome assembly OGPJ01 (sample SAMEA2579914, study PRJEB22360) | human gut metagenome | biome: human gut; feature: human-associated habitat; material: faeces | place: Denmark | collected 2008/2010
GGTCGCCTTTCGTCGACCCCGGGCTTGCCCACGGGGGAGGCGGAGCCGTTGGCGCAGTCGATACCGATCTTGACGCCCTGCAGCGAAAAGTTCGCACTGGCGATGAGCGAGGCAATGTAGCGGTTGCGACCCTGCATGTAGTCCACCGTGGCGCCGATATGGTTGCCCGTTGCCAGCGGCACCTCGCTCTTGCCATCGATGTAGTCCTCAATGAGCTCCAGCACGTCCTCGTCCATCTTAAAGCCGTCGCTGTTGACAAGCTTAATGCCGTTATCGCAAAACGGGTTGTGGCTCGCGCTGATCATGATGCCGCAATCGAAGCAGCCTTCCACGGTCTGATGCGCTACGCCCGGCGTGGGGATCACGTGCAGCATATAGGCGTCCACACCGCTCGCGACCAGGCCGCTCACCAGCGCCGCCTCGAACATGTAGCTCGAACGACGCGTGTCCTTGCCCACGATAACGCGCGCCTTAGCACTGCGGTTGGCACCGTAATACCAGCCCACAAAACGGCCAATCTTGTAAGCGTGCTCTACCGTCAGCCCAACGTTGGCCTCACCGCGAAAGCCGTCGGTGCCAAAGTACTTCATGCGCTCTCCTTACAAAATAGGGGCGAACAGATTGCCTGTCCGCCCCAAAATGGTACTCGATTATCTGCGCTACCAGAAAAACCCTACGCCGACGCGCTGTCGCGAGCCGCCTGGCATGTAGGAGTCTGACGCAGCGTAAGCGGCTTGTCCCCCGCCTCGGCCGACGTGGTCAGCGTATACGTGATCGTCGTCGTCTCGCCAGCATGCAGGTCAACGGTGCCCGAATAGAAGGGGATTCCATGCCACGTAGCGGCACCAAGACCAAACTGGGTGCCCTCAACCGTAAGGTCACTGATGTTGCCGCCCGTCGGGGCAAACAACGAGACATTCAGACGCTCGTCGTCACGCGCGGCATCGGGTGCGCTCGCCGCAACGTAGTCGGGCAGCTTGCCAGCCTCCTCCTGCGTCATGATGTTCGTCAGGGTAACGGTGATGCGATAGGAACACGTGCCGTCGCCATTCTTCACGCCCTGACCAATCTGAGTGTCGGCGTTCAGATACCAGTCGAGCTTGGAGAAGCTCAGGTTGTTAAAGTAAACGCCGGCAACGGGATCGGCACTCGGATCATCCGGATCGGGCAGCGAAGCGTCAATGCCCGTCTCTTTGATGGCATTCTGCTCATCATCGTTTCTCATCCAAGCGATCAGGCGGCCCTCTTCGGCACCGCGCTCAACGGCGCTGACAAGCTTCGTAACATCGACATCGCCGATACCGCCAAGGATCTTGTCGAAGGCAGCGCTGGCGACGGATGCAAAGATGCCGTCAGACTCCTCGACCGGATAGTTCCAGTACACATCGTGCATGAGGACCTTTGCGGCGTTGGTGCCGTCGACAACCGTTCCGTCGGGCAGTGACACGTTACCGACCAGGCCCAGCAGATACTGCAGGAACACCGGGTCGATACCGATGACGCCATCAACGTCCTGTCCATACTGGGACTTCCACAGCGCGGCGACACGCTGCGAGTTGCGGGGCCAATCAGGCGAATAGGTATTGCCCGAGTTGTACAGGTTACTGTGGTTGCCGAACAGCGCTTCATCCTCTTCGTCGACGCTCTCGACTGCCTCATCCTCGCTGAGTCCAATGCGGGGAACAAACTCGCCAATCGACATCTGGCCGTCAGTGACCGAAATCAGGCCCTGCGAACCGCCAAAGCCGCCGCAAGCACGAATCTCGACGTTGTTCATGGCGTACATAAGGTAGTTGCGCGTCTGGCCGTTGGCGCCGAGCATCTGGGGAAGGACGGGGGCGACCTTCTCCGCCGCGTCAACCGCGCCGTTGAGGGTGGCAAAGCCGTCCTTGGCCTTATCGACCAGCTCGGTCACCTGGGAAATATGAGTATCGCCAATGCCCTGGACCTTCTCGTTGGCGCTCTTGAACACCTTGGAGCTATCGGAAAGCGAATCGGCGACCGCCTGCAGCGCGGACACGTTAATCATGCCGTCCTGGAACAGCTTGCCGGGCGTAGCCTGCGAAAGGTTATCGGCCATGGGAACCAGCGCATTGCTCGAGACATCGGACAGGGCGTCAATCATGGTGCGGGCCGCATTGATATCGCTGCCATACACCGGGATAAACGAAGCCGCCGCCCACAGCGGGCTCGAGGTCTCCGCCTTCATACTGTTACAGAGCTCATCGATCTTCTTCGCGTCGTCAGGCAGCGTCGAAAAATCGCCCGACGTGACCTTGTCCTTAAGGCCACCGACGATCTCGACAGCCTCCTTCGCTTCGCTCTTTACGGTCTTTGCCGAGTTAAGCAGCATAAAGCCGCTTGCGCCAAGCGCAACGAGAAGCACCGCGACTACAGCGGCAATAATGGCGCCAGTGTGACGCTTCTTGCCCTCGCCCTTGCGATGGCGATGACGGACCAGACCGTCAGAGGTCGAACTCGACGAAGCATCGCTACCGTAGTTCAAGCCAAAATCGTAATAATCTTCCTTGGAACCCGAGCCCGCAAACTCGGCACCGCTATCATCCAGGCGGGCGAACGTGCCAGTCTCGGAGGCGCCGGTGTAAATCGTACCAAGGTTACCCGTAAGCCCCGCGCCACCGGCAGAGGGAGTATTGTTGTCGGCCTTGCCGGCATTAACGTTGCCGGCAGCATTCGCGGCGTTGGCAGCACCTGCGTTGTTCGCAGGCACCGAAGGAGCCCCGCTCGGCTGCGACGCGGAGGTTGCACCGCCCGCAAAGACATTCCCTTTTGCACGGCCGGTCTTTTTTGCCTTTTGAGACTGCTCGTACAGAGCGGTAAACATCGCCGTCTCGCCCGGGGACACGCGCTTACCGGAACCGCCCTGTCCAGCGCCGCCCGGCGTGCCGTCCTTACCAGCCCCGTTCGGACGCGGCGGAACTGCAGGACGGCCGCTATCGCTGCCCTTAAAGTGATTACCAGCCATAAAGAAATCCTCGCAATTGAGTCGCAATGAAAAAGTCCATAACGTTACTAGTTTATGGCATTTTGAGCATCGACAGCTAAACTCCAGACACGGACATCAATTGGCGAAAATGCGGCACAACACCTTTTCTGTCTGGCGGCGGCGCCAGCTACACCGTGAGGAACATCATCACGATGATCATGGCAAAGCCGATAAGGTCGGTCGGCAAAAACACCGTGCCCAGCATAACGGCGCTCGTGATGGTCGCCGAAACCGGCTCCACAGTTCCGATGAGGCTCGCACGCACCGAGCCGATGTCCTTAACGCCCTGCATATAGAGCATGTAAGCAAAAAACGAGCCGATAACCACGAACACCGCGAGCGCCTCGACGCCGGCAGCGTCGAGTGCCGGCATATGCGCCCAGGGCTGCACGAAGACACATGAGATCAAGCCCGCCGTGAGCATTGCCGAGCCCGTGACGATGGGGCTACCGTATTCGGGCAGGATCTTGGCGGGAATCACCGCCATACACGCGGCGCTGACCGCACACATAAGACCTGCTGCCAGGCCAAGCGGCGAGATATTCAGGCTGGTAGGGTCGCCGCCGGTGGCAATTAAAAAGGTTCCACCCAGAGCCAGGCCAATGCCGATGACTTCGCGAGTACGCGGCATGCGGCGATCGGTCACGCAGGCGTAGCCCATGATGATAACGAGCTGCAGGCACTGGAGCACCGTCGCGGTTCCGGCGTTCGTCAGGCGCACGGCCGAAAGATAGCAAAACTGGTTGAACAGCAGGCCAAAGGCGGTAAAGAGCAGCAGCTGCTTGCGATCGGCGGGTGTGGTCCAGAGCTTAATCAGGCGCTCGCGGTCGCGCGTGACAACCACGGCCATAAAGAGTAGACCGGCGAGAATCTGACGCACGCTCATAAGCCACAAGGTGTCGACGTGGTAGGTATCGAACAGAAAGCTCGCGCTGGTGCCCGAGAAGCCCCAAAACGAACCGCCCACCAGCGTGGCCAAGACGCCCGTGATCATCTTGCGCGTCGAAGCGCTGTTCAAGCGGTCGCGCCATGCGCGACGGGTGTTGCGGCTGAGCTCGTCGGTGCCCTCGGGCACATCAATGTTCGATATATCGGTCATCGGCACCGAAGCCTCTGCACCTTCGACCTGCTCGACACACTCTTTGCTCATTCCACTCCCCCGAAACAGTCTGGAAGCAATTCGGCTTACCTTACCACGGCGAAGTCACCAGCTGGAGGCTTGTCCGCTTATCGGTAGGACAATTCCGCAGGCGTCTTTCCATAGCTCGATACCGCAATGGCCTTGCATTATGCGACAGCCAAATCGCGGCAGCGGGCTCTTTTGAAATGGATATGACAAAGCCCCCGAATTCCACAATGTAAGCGATTTTTAAAAATGTTCTTGCCACCGAGTTCAGGCTCCGTTATATTATCCCTTGCGCGCTTGCGCACCCTTGATCGGGCGTTTAGCTCAGGGGGAGAGCGCTTCCCTGACACGGAAGAGGTCAGAAGTTCAAATCTTCTAACGCCCACCAAATGTTCGCAGCTCAGAGGCTATGTCCTCTGGGCTGTTTTGTTTTATGTCGCCAAATCCGCTGGCAGCTCCAACCGCCCAAGCAACCACCCTGCCCATACACAAAACCGCGTCAGCGACCCAGGTGCCTATCCCGGCTGACTCCGCAGTCAATCAAAACCACCCCAATAGCCACCGAGGCCGAGGCCAACGCGTCTCGAACCCATCCGAGCCGCAGCTTCTCAGCAAAACGCCGCGATGTCTGCGCCCTGCGGTATCCTTGAGCCACTTGCACCTGCAGAACCAAGGAGCCGCCATGCGCACCGAGCTCGATGTTCCCTTTTCACGCAAAGAAGAAGCCAAGGCGCTGGGCGCCAAATGGGACCGGACCAAGAAGATCTGGTATGTACCCAGCGGCGTCAACCCCGAGCCCTTTGCCGAGTGGCTGCCCGGCGTAGACCGATCCGACCCTTCCGCACCGTATATATATCTGGTGCTGGGCAAGCGCGAGTGCTGGAAGTGTCACAAAGAGACCTCGGTCGCGGCCTTCGGCATCCCCTATCGAACCGATAACGACGAGAGCATCGCCATCGCGCACGCGCCCAACGAAGCCGGGCACATTGCCATCGACACGGCCAACGCCAACGCACTCGCCATCGTGCCCGCTCTTGGCTGCGTGCCGGGCGAGATCCGCGACTACCTTCATAAGCGCTGCGGCTACAAGCCCGTAGGCGCGCGAGCCTCCAAAGCCCCGTCGCTCGGCAACACGTGCACCAGTTGCGACGCGCTGCAAGGCAGCCGCTATCTGTTCGAGGAGCCCTCGTCCCCGTTTGCCCTCACTGCCATCAACAAGCTGCCGGCACTGGAGTTTGTGCGCGTCGAAGTTGTCGGCGTCTTTGGCGTCCCGGCCGCGCGTACCGACTTTGACCAGGCGCTCTTTACCTGGGCACGCGACCATCACGCCGAGTTCCACAGGCAACTCGGTGAGGGGGTTTATTTGTAGGGACGGAGATGCCTTCACAGCCAGCTCCTCCGCATCACCTATCCCTCGTCGCCGGCGTCATACACGATATCGAGGCCACAAACAGGGCATTTCTCCGGATACACCGGCATATGAACGCCTGTCTGTTTTCTCACTTCGTCGCTGAGTCTGTCACGCGCATCGATGAACCGAATGTCGAGACACGGTATTTGCGAGCCGCAGCAAGGGCAGGTGACGACAAACGACCCGCAATCAACCTCTACGCTCGGAAACATATTGTTGTCGATAAGGGCACACGGCAGTTTTCCGTACTTCCCCATCGCAATATCGCCTCGCCAGCTCATACACGCTCCCCTCTCGCTATACAAAACAGGAAGAGCATGCACCGGCAGGCGTGCGCGAGATTGCATCGCCACGCGATCCGATCAAACAACACGATCGTCAAAGAATGCCAAAGCCAAATACGCTAATACGGCAGAAGCCCCGCCTTTTCACGCTTCTTTTCCGAACGATCGAACTCAATGCGATGGGCCTCAAGAAACACCGTATTGGGTCGCCACTGACGCTCATTCGGCTGCCTTAGCGTCGCACCCGCAAAGGAAACGTAGTCGGTCTTATCCAGCAGGTACGATCCGCACAGCCGATATTCGCCGCAAACAGGCTCAAACGAAATCAGGTGAGCATCAAATAGGGAATGAAGATCGCGCCGAAGCAGAATGCCGTTGCTGGCAACCTGCGATTTGGGTCCCGAGTAATTCTCGATATGTGCAGCCTCCAGGGCTTCGCTGACGCCGCAGTCCGACACCGCGCAACGGCCATCATAGGCGGCAACGAGCTGCTTGCGGAACCATTGCTGCCCCAATCGCTCGCGCCTTAACGCATAGCGGACCTTTTCGTCGCCGGTCGTACCCTGTCCGGCAAACTCAATATCGACGGGCATGTGCTTCAGATAACTCATGTCGGGCGCAAAACGAGGGTCCGGTCCGCCTTTATGAACAGGACCGTGCAGAACAAACCATCCGTTTTCGGGCTCGAACCGTTCAACAAATGCAAGGCCGAGCACCTTGTAGCCCACCTCGGTTGCAAATATGACTCCGACTGGAACGCCACATTCCATGCAGTTGAGCATTTTACGGTTGTAATTCTGGTCTCGAAAACCAACGGTACCCGGCGCTTGAACCGAGTACTTAATGACCCACGTACCATCGTCCAAATAGAGCGGAGGCACATCGGTGTAGAAGCTCTTTTTAGAGTTATGGACCGAAAGCGCAAAGATCTTATTGGGATCTTGCTTCACCCGATCCTGGCCCGGCCAGAAGATCCCTGAATCCCGCGTTACGGGAAAGAAGTCCGAGCCAATTCTCAAACGGTACTGATACTGAGGGCTATCTTCCTTGGTGTGGTGCGGAAGGCTGGTCCAAACGCCGCCGCGCTGTTCCTCACCCAGAAACCACTCCCATGCCTCAACGTATTCGGAAGGCACGAGACTGCAGGCGCGGTCATAGCTTGGTCCATCCATCAACGGAACAGCAAGGTCAATGTCGTTCATCGCCAGCACCTACAACCATACGAACGCGAGTCATGCCCCTCAATAATATGGCCGAGAGTCAATTATTACGAGATCTCATTCCGCGATCGGCACATCGTTGATGCTCTCGGTTTGCCGCTGGCGCGCTTGTACCCCGCTACCCCACTTCCCTGTATACTGATGTAGCACGTGTTTCATCCGGGCTTGTTGGGCCGGGTCGTTCATGGGAGGGTCTTATGGCTGCCTCGAATCCGCCTAAGGGGAGCGTTTCTTCTTCGTCCATCAAGCCGGTTACGCGCAAGGCCGTGCGTTGCCAGCGCGAGGTCGCTTGGCTTGTCACGCAGGCGGCGGGCAGGCTTGTGGCGACCACTCAGGACGTCAATGCGCCTACGCCGAGCTTTGTGTTAGCGGCGGCGCTGGATTTTGTGCGCCAATTGGAGCTTGCCGCGCAGGATGCCAACGGCCACCTCGACTACCAGAACGTTATGGCGCCCGACCTGCAAACGTTCTGTCACATGGCCAAGTTGCCTGCCGCGCCCAATGCGCTTTCGGACGCAAGCTACATGTTTACGCTCTCGGGCGCGGACCTTATCCGCGACATCTATGCATACTGCAGCGAGCTCGCCGAGCGCCACGTCTTTGACGCGGCAGAAGTCAAACCGGGAAATGTCATCAAGCTGGTTCTTAGGCTGTTCTTGATAGACGGGTTCGGGGCCATGCCGGCGTAAGCCGAGTCTTGAGCATCACCGTCGACTGGGCAACAACCGCTTTACCTTAATGGACGCCAATCGAGGGTCGATTATTGGGTCGCCTCGTCCACTAACGCATCTATCCCACGCACTCCGACAGTCGATACTTGCGGTTGCGGCTCGTCGCCGGCGCCGTGGGCTCAAGCTCGCCTTGAGCAATGAGCGCGTTGACGCGCGACCTAACCTGGGAAATTGTGATCCCTGTGTGCTCTGCCAGCTCGCGCGTCCCCAGCTCGCCGTAGTGTTTGAGTGCCGTCACAATTAAGCCCCCGCCATGATCGGACGGCTCGATCTTTGAACGGTAAAGTACGACCTTGAACCGATCGAATCCCGGGCAGAACAGGGGCTCGGCCAGACCATGCGCGCGCATGGCATCGATCATCATCGGGATGCCCGAGCCATTGCCCTCAGCCGGCGAACCTGCGTCATCCGGCAGCGGGACAATCGACATGAGCTTCACAAGCGTCGCGTTACGGCATCGGGAGCTGCCGTCAAACAAGTTCTCGCGAGTCTTTCCCCCGTAAAGGCCGCCAGGATTCGTCACCTCGACACGATCATCAAAGACGTCGACGGCAATCGATTGTCCACAGAACCGATCCCCGTATTCTCGATGGATTACGGCGTTGGCGATTGCCTCGCGCAGAACCTCCTCGGGAATCTCAAGCGAGTCGACACGCGAGACGCCTTGGACGGTCGAGGTTCGCCGCAAATTCTTGGCGACGGCTGCGACGGCATCCGAGATCATCTCGCCCAACGTCCCCTCACAGATTGTGCGGTCCATGAACCTCAGCGACCCCGCCATGCCCTTCTGAGTTCCCGCATGGACAGCCACGTCAATGAAGAGCTTGGGGTAGAACTGCTGAGGGTAAACGCCCGCGGCAAGGAGGCCGGCCTTGGTAACATTGCCCTGGAAGTCGAGGAAATTCAGACGCTCCATCTTTGTCTTCTTGTCCGCCGCACCGCGCATCGCTCGAGGCGTCAACGAATAGGCACGCTCTATCGTGCGGTCGACCAGCGACTCGTCGAGATCGCCCACACTCGTGCCGGGCACCGCATCGCGATCGCTAGGACTCGTCCGTTCATATGACGACAGTGCCAAAACCTCGGTCGACGAGAGTGGGACATCTTTGTCATCGATGCGTTTGTAGCTGCCGCCTTGAGCGCCCCGCTCTATGACATAGCAAGGCTTGCTCGACGGATCGAGCTCCTCAATCGTAATGACGAGAACGATGACGCCCTGAAGCTCCACTCGCTCGGTCCTGCGGAGAATGCCGCGGATAGATTTCCCTCGTCTCGGACGAGCGAGGATTTTCGGACAGTCGGATATCGAGAGTGGATATTTGGACGGTTTTTGGGGCTTTTGCGGCAGATTCCGTCCAAATATCCACTCTCGTTTGGCGAGTGTCCAATTATCCATGCTCATGCAGCGGGCACGCGGGACCTATGCCCAATCCGGCTGCATCGTCGTCAGTTCGCCGCAGAGCCGCGGCCCCATATGGGTATACTCTCGAGGATTCGACTCGATTCGCCCCCGCTGGGGCGTCAAAGGAGACTGCATATGCCCACTACCTCAACCGACCCGCGCGCCGCTGCCGCCGCACTGCTAGTGCCCGGCACTACCTGCCACGGCTTTGCCGTCGAGCGCCGCGAGACCGTGCCCGAGCTCGACTCGGACGCCTACGTGCTGCGCCACACTGTCTCGGGCGCTCGCCTGCTGTACCTGGCATGCGACGACGAAAACAAGGCCTTTGCCATTGGCTTTAAGACGCCGCCGGCCGATTCCACCGGCGTGTTCCATATTCTTGAGCACTCGGTCCTGTGCGGATCGGCAAAGTTCCCCGTCAAGGAGCCGTTTGTCGACCTGATCAAGAGCTCCATGCAGACGTTCCTCAACGCCATGACCTACCCCGACAAGACCATCTACCCCGTTGCCACCACCAACGAGCAGGATCTGTACAACCTGATGGACGTGTACCTGGACGCGGTGTTCAACCCGGCCATCTACACCAAGCCGACTATTTTTGAGCAGGAGGGCTGGCACTACGAACTGGACCTGCCGGAGGGCGCCGAGGGCGACAGCAGCTCCGCGAGCCTGCACGAGGGCACGCTGCGCTATAACGGCGTGGTGTTCAACGAGATGAAGGGTGCGCTGTCCGATCCCATGAGCGTGTTGGACGACGCCGTCAACGCCGCGCTCTATCCCGACACCGCCTATGCACACGAGAGCGGTGGCGACCCGCGCGCGATCCCCGCGCTCACCTACGAGCAGTTCCTGGACACGCACGCGCGCCACTACAATCCTTCCAACTCTTATATAACGCTCTACGGCGACCTGGACGTGGACCGCGCCCTGGCCTTTTTGGGCGAGCGCTATCTGTCGCAGCCGAGTGCCGCGAGCCGCCGCATGGACGCTGCCGTCGCCGCCGGCGAGGACCCGTCCACGCTGGCGCCCAATCCGCTGGGCGTGCAGGCGCCCGTGACCTGCGAGTATAAGCGCGTCGAGATGGCCACCACGCCCGAAAACGCCCTGGTGGGCCTGGGCTTGGTGCTGGGCAGTGCGCTCGACCGCAAGCGCACGATCGCGGCGGACATCCTGTTCGAGGCGCTGCTGGGCTCCAACGAAGCGCCGGTTAAGAAGGCCATTCTGGCCGCCGGCCTGGGCGGCAACGTGGTGAGCTACACCGCAGCCGAGAGCCTGCAGCCCTACGAGCTCATCATGCTGCAAAACGCGCAGCCCGGCGTGGCGCGCGAGCTGCGCCGTGTGTTCCAGGGCGCCTGCCGCGACCTGTGCGAGCACGGCGTTCCGCGCGAGCGCCTGGAAGCCATCATCAGCAGCAACGAATACGACCTGCGCCAGCGCGACTACGGTGTCGCCGATGGCGTGGCCATTGCGTGCGACGCGCTGAGCACCTGGCTCTACGATGACGACGCCGCGACGTTGGCGCTCAAGTACGGCCCGGTGTACGAGGAGCTGCGCGACGAGCTGGACGGCAGCTACTTTGAGGACCTGCTGCGCGAGCTGGTGCTGGACAACGACCATATGGCGCTGGTCGAGCTGGTGCCGGTGGACGCCGCCGAGGGTTCGGAGGGTGCCGAGGCCGCCGAGCTAGCAGCCAAGCGCGATGCCATGACCGATGCCGAGCTGGCCGACGTGGTCGAGCGCACGGCCGCGCTGCGTGCCGCGCAGGAGGCGGAAGACACGCCCGAGGCCAAGGCCACGCTGCCGCGCCTGCGCGTGTCCGACATTGGCGAGGCGCGCCCCGAGCCGCCGCTGGTCGTGGACACGACCGCGCCCATCCCCTGCCTGCGCCACGGCATCCCCACCAACCGCCTGGCCTACGCCATGCAGTATTTCGACCTGAGCTGCGTCACGTTTGAGGACCTGCCCTATGTGACACTGCTCTGCCGCCTGCTTAAGCAGCTACCCACGCGCGAGCACTCGGCCGAGGAACTCGACAACTTGCTCGCTGGCAAGCTGGGCTTTTTGAGCTTTACGACCGAGGTCATGACCCAGCCCGAAGTGGACGGCGTGCGCCCCTACCTGCTGGTGAGCGCCGGCGCCCTGTCCGAGAAGATCGACGCGCTGGCGAGTCTACCGCGCGAGGTATGGTCGAGCACGCTTTTGGCAGACGCCGACGCCGACCGCATGCGCGACGTGCTCACGCAAATTCGCATTGGGCTTGAGCAGGGCTTTATCAACAACGGCCACTCGGCGGCGCTCGGTCGCGCGATGAGCTACAGCTCGCCTTCGGCCGTGGTGCGCGAGCAGCTCTCGGGCGTAGACTTCTACCTGTTCCTGCGCGATTTGCTCGACCACTTTGACGAGCGCCTGGACGGCCTGCGTGCCAAGCTTGCCGAGCTGGCAGGCCGCATCTTTGTGGCCGACGGCTGCCTAGCGAGCTTTACCGGCAGCGATGAGGACTTTAACGCGTACTGGGCCGCCGCGGGCGACTTGGGGCTGGGAGCTGGCGACGGCGCCGATGCCGGCCGCGACGCGCTCGTGGTGCCGACGCCGTGCGACCGCCACGAGGCTTTTGTCATCCCTAGCGACATCTGCTTTGCGGCAAGCGCGTGCGACCCGCGTCGCTTGGGCATTGACGTGACGGGCGCCTGGGCGGTTGCCGCCAACGCACTCTCCTACGACTACCTGTGGAACGAGATCCGCGTGAAGGGCGGCGCGTACGGCTGCGGATTCCGCGCGGCGTCTTTTTAAGTACCAAGCAGTTTCAGCGTGTGTTTACCGGGCATATAGGGATCAGTCCCAAAGATTTCCTGCGTATAGTCCGTTTCCAGCATGCTTTGTATATGTTGCAGTCTGTTCCGGGCATGACCTTTTCGCGGCTGGCCTGCGAATGCGGTTTCTACGACCAGCCTCATCTTATCAGCGAGTTTAAAATATTCTCCGGCTATACGCCGAAGGAATACCTGTCCCTCTGTGCACCCTATTCCGATTATTTTTCTACCGAAAACGACTAATGTCCTTTTTTTCCAAGTTTGCTCCTTCGGCGTGTCCTACCTTTGCATTGTCAATTGGCAGAAATAGTTTAACGACAAAAAAAGTGAACATGAAAAAGTTAGTTTCTTTCTTCGAGATCCCTACGGCAGATTTTGGCAGAGCCGTGAAGTTTTATGAAACAGTGTTGAACCTGGGATTGAGCGTGATGGAATGCGAATCCGAAAAGATGGCTTTCTTCCCCGACGAGGACGGCTTGGCTCCGGGTGCTATCTCATGGGCGGCCGACTTCCTTCCGGCAAAGAACGGCGTGCTTGTCCATCTGAATGTGGACGACATGGATGCAACGCTTGCTCTGATCAAAGCCAACGGTGGCAGCATCGTCCGCGAAAAGACAAAGATCGAATCCGAAGACCGCGGCTATTTCGCAATGTTTTCCGATAGCGAAGGAAATACGCTGGGATTGTATTCTGATAAGTAAACATGCTTGAAGGAGGTGCTGTAAAGTCTGTTTTGTCATGACGCACTTGATCCGACAATTCATGCAACGTGTGTTGTCGGTGTAGTATGCGATCCTAGGGCTATCCAAGGATGACTGTGGAGAGACTTTGGGCACCTCCTTGTTATTTCCTGAAAAAACTCCTACATTTGTTTCCGAATCAAATAATCCGATTATTCAACTTATGAAGTGGCAACTCTGTATATAGCGTCGTTCTCCCGGACATAAGGCAAAAAACTGTTTTGCCTGA
>OGPJ01002145.1_pt1 | contig 12933 bp, 18 predicted proteins | sample 1552831 | NCBI WGS metagenome assembly OGPJ01 (sample SAMEA2579914, study PRJEB22360) | human gut metagenome | biome: human gut; feature: human-associated habitat; material: faeces | place: Denmark | collected 2008/2010
CAGTTGGTAGAGCAGCTGATTCGTAATCAGCAGGTCGCCGGTTCAAGTCCGGCCAGTAGCTCCAGCGGTAGGTTACCGCATCCAAGATCGCAATTCACTTTGGTGGGTTGCGATTTTTATATTGCCCGAAACGGGGCATCGAAAACGAGATACTTTGCCATAAAAAGCCCCAAAAGCACTAGCTTTTGGGGCTTTCTTCATTCATTGTTTTCTAGGATATCCCAGTAAGGGAAAAGACAAACGGAGCGCATATGCCCGGTTGCTATTAACATATCATTTCGTTTGTCCGTAATAGGCATTGGCGCCGTGCTTTCGGAGATAGTGCTTATCCAATAGCTCCTGCTGCATGGGGGGCAGAGAGGGAGATAAGCTGAGGGAATGCCATGCCATAAATGCGACCTCCTCCAAAACCACTGCGTTATGCACAGCATCCATCGGGTCTTTGCCCCAGGCAAAGGGGCCATGGCTATATACCAAGCAAGCGGGGACGGCCGAAGCATCCAGATTAGCAAAGGTTTCAATGATGACATTGCCTGTCTCATGCTCGTATGCGCCATGGATTTCCTCCGGCGTCATTTTGCGAGTGCAGGGAATCTCACCGTAAAAATAATCAGCATGGGTGGTGCCCAGGGCAGGAATGCCTCGCCCCATTTGCGCAAAGGTAGTGGCCCATCGGCTGTGGGTATGCACTACGCCGCCTAGGCTGGGAAACGCACGGTATAGAGCCACATGCGTCGGCGTATCGCTGGAGGGGTTAAGCGAGCCCTCTATGACATTCCCATCCAGATCCACCACGACCATATCGCTTGCTTGCATTTCTTCATACGAAACGCCGGAAGGCTTGATGACAACCAATCCCTTTTCCCGGTCTATCCCTGAAACATTGCCCCAGGTAAAGGTGACAAGGTCGTACTTTGGCAGCAATAGATTGGCTTGAAGTACCTGATCTTTCAACAATTCCAGCATCGTTTTTATCCTCTTTTCTTTGTCACTTTTGGCTTAAAGCGCCTCTATGGCCGCTTTTTCAATGGATAATCCCTTGGCGTAACGGTTCATGAACGCATCAAAGCCTTTTATATCGGTTTCATCGGGCTGCATAGTCGTGCTTTGGCATATCTGGAAAACACGATTGCTAAGATAATCCTCCAATGATTCGCCAGCAGTACGCTGCATCATATAACATGCCAGCAGCGCCATCCCCCAGGGACCACCTTCACCGGCAGTTTCCATACAGGTAACCGGCGTATGCATTGCAGCGGCAACGATGCGCTGCCCCACGCCTTCGGTTTTGAAGAGCCCGCCATGGCCCATAATGTTTTCCAGCGATACATTTTCCTCGTTCATCAGAATGTCCATGCCTGTTTTCAAGGCGCCAAGAGAGGTATAGAGATGTACGCGCATAAAGTTTGCCAGCGTAAAACGGCTATCAGGACGGCGCACAAACAGCGGGCGCCCTTCTTCAAACCCAGTGACATGCTCACCGGAAAAATAATTATAAGCAAGCAGCCCGCCACAGTCCGGGTCCCCTTCCAGGGCCTTGCGATATAGCGTACCGTAAAGGTCGTTGCTGTCTGGCGTCATGCCAAATGCTTGCAGTGCTTGGCCAAACAGAGAAACCCAGGCGTTTAAGTCTGAGGTGCAGTTGTTACAGTGTACCATCGCAACCGGCGCACCGGAGGGCGTAGTGACCATATCGATTTCCGGATGCACCTGCCGGAGCGGATGATCCAAAACAGCCATGGCGAAAATACTGGTGCCGGCACTGACATTGCCGGTTCGGATACGGACGCAGTTGGTCGCAGCCATCCCGTCGCAAACGGTCGCCTTCCGGCGGGCAGAAGGGAATGCCGGCTTGAAGGGTTCCGGCAGGATCGAGTAGCCGTGCCCCTTCCTCTGTCAAGGTACCGGCAGGCTCGCCTGCAGAGAGCACAGAAGGCAGAATATCTGCCAATTTCCAGGAATAGCGGCGATCTTGTATCGTTTCATCAAATTTTCTGAGCATTTCGGCGTGGTACTCGCCCGTTTGCGAATCGATGGGGAACATACCGCTGGCTTCCCCAACACCAACGACTTTTTGCCCGGTGAGCTTCCAATGCACACATCCTGCCAGCGTAGTTAAGTAAGCAATGCGGGGCAGATGCGCTTCTTCGTTCAAAATGGCCTGATACAAGTGCGCAATGCTCCAGCGCTGCGGGATGTTGAAAGCAAATAGATCGGTCAAAGCTGCGGCGGCTTGGCCTGTAATGGTATTGCGCCATGTACGGAAAGGAACGAGCAGCTCCCCATTTTCATCAAACGGCATATAGCCATGCATCATCGCCGAAACGCCCATTGCGCCGATTTTAGTCAAGGGAACGCCGTACAAACGTTCTACGTCTTTTGTAAGATCGGCATAGCAGGCTTGGAGCCCATCCCAGATTTCCTGATAGTGATAGGTCCAAATGCCATCCTCCAGACGGTTTTCCCAGTCAAAGCTGCCGGAAGCAAGCGGCGTGTGCTGCTTATCGACTAAAACGGCTTTGATACGTGTGGAGCCAAACTCAATGCCCAATGCGGTTTCCCCGGAAAGAATGGCTGCTTTGGCGGCTTGTTTATCCATAACATATACCTCCTATAAACGTGCTGAAGCTTTCGATAAAAAACGTTGATTTGTAGATGGTTTTACACTTATTTTATTGTAACTTGCCATACTGCCAAAAGGCAAGATGATTTCCCTTGATCTGCAGGGGAAAATGGTAAAGACGATAGGAGAGCGCATGAAATTTTGCCAAAATTATGCTATACTTTTACTATATCTTCATAGTTTTTTAAGATTGCGCTGTTTTCTGTATATGCCGCGTTGTAGTTGATTGCTGGGATAGAGAGAGTTAAAGGAGAAAGAGAATGTTTGAGAAAGAGGATATCATTTTGTATGGCGTGCACGGTGTTTGCAAAATCACCGAATTGGTAGAGCGTGAATATGGCGGGGTTTCAAAACAGTATTATGTGCTAAAACCGATGTATAACGACAATACCTCCATTTTGTATGTGCCGGTAGATAGCCAGGCGCTGGTAAGCAAGATGAAGCGTGTCTTATCGGCGGAGGAGATTTATGCGCTGATTCGCTCCATGCCGAAGGAACAGGCGATTTGGATTGAGGATGAAAGGGAGAGAAAAGCTAGATATAAGGAGATACTGGAGCATGGAGAGCGCTTTGAACTGGTCGGCATGATCAAGGCGTTGTACCAGCATCAAAAGGATCAGGAGAAGCGCGGAAGGCATTTGCATGTAGCGGATGAAAGGTTTTTTAAAACAGCAGAGAAAATATTGTATGATGAGTTTGCTTTGGTATTGGAGATAGAGCCGCAGCAAGTGTTGCCCTTTGTATTGCAACAAATTGAAGTTGAGAAAAAGATGGAAGCGTAGAGAACCTGCTTTGCAGGTTCTTTTTTGTAAAAAATGTGCTTTGAATTTTCATTGGGTTTTAAAGGTGGCTGCATCTAAAAGGTTGATATACCGATACAATAGGCAGTTTGATACTCAAGATTCAAAGGGACAACGGAAGAAAATTGGATTCATTAGAAAAAACCGGAGAGAACGAGTTGCTTTCCCCGGTTTTTCGAGTGCCTTTGCAAACAGAATATCCTTTAGAAATTGCCCTAAGGCCAGCAAAATGTATATGATGAGGGACTATTCCTCTACCTGGATCAGGTTGCTTATATACGGGCGTTTGCCGGAAAGCACTTCATCGTAAAAATTCTGTTTCCAATCGATATAGGCAACGCTGTCTTCTAACTCTTTGATAGAAGCTCTTAAAGCTTCCTGTTTTTTTCTAAGCATCTCTTTCCGTGGCATTATGGTAGACGTTCCCTGCAAACACAGCTGCAAATATTCTTTCATTTCCTGAATACTCATGCCGCATTTTTTCAAACAGGTAAGATCTTTAATCCACTTTACATCTTTTTCATCAAAAATACGCCGATTGTTACTGTCACGTTTGACGTTGGGAATCAATCCCTCGTTGCAATAATATTTTAAGGTTTGATATGTCATGTCTAGTTGCCGACAAACCTGCATCATCGTATACATATTTACTACCCTTCGTATGGTTTAGAAAAATTGACAAATTTTTAAAGAAACTATTGACCGGTTGTTACTACCGCAAATTATAATGCGGTTGTATCAAGCGGTTGAAACAACCGCATTATAGCATGATGAAAATGGTATGACAAGGAGAAAAGAGACTATGGTTTTTTATTTTACAGGTACGGGCAATAGCCTTTATGTTGCAAAGCAGTTTGATCCTAAACCAATAAGCATACCACAGGTAATGCGAAATAAAAAACGAGAATTTTTTGCAGACAGCATTGGTCTTGTCGCGCCTATCTATGGACACGAGCTGCCGCTTATGGTCAAGGAATTTCTGAAAGAAACAGATTTGCAAACAAACTACTTTTATATAATTTTGACCTACGGAAACCGCCACGGAGGAGCCGCGGAGCTGGCGAAAGAGCTTTGCGATAGCTGCGGCATAACTGTCAATTACATCAATGTACTTCTCATGGTAGATAATTGGTTGCCTAGCTTTGATATGGACGAGCAGCAAAAGATAGACAAGAAAGTGGAAGAACAGATTGCTGCGATTCAAACAGAGATTCGCGCTCAAAAAAACATGATAGCAGCGGTTACGGAAGAGGATCGCAATGCCCATCAGCAGTTTTTGGATAACATGAAACAGATGCCGCCCAATGCATGGCAGCATCTATTTCGGGTTACGGATGCCTGCGTTGGCTGTAAAATCTGCGAGAAGGTATGCCCATCAGCATCGGTTCGGGTCATAAATGGAAAGGCTGTGCATACTCCGGGAAACTGCCAAACATGCCTTGCTTGTGCACATGCTTGCCCACAAAAAGCAATTCAGCTTGTGATTCCAGAAAAGAATCCCAATGCCAGATACAGAAACGAGCATATTTCTTTGAATGAAATCATCGAGTCGAACAGTCAAAAATAATGGACTGTATGCAAAAAGAAAATCAGGAGGATTTAGTCATGAAAAAAGCAGTTACACGTTTAATGGCCTTGGTTATGGGGATAGCAATGGCCTTTACATTTTCAGCGTGTTCCAATTCCAACACAGAACCATCTGCCGAGCCTACCCAAAGCAGCCTGCAAACGCCTTCGGGCAATTCTCAACGCTCGGTGAATGAGAATGCAAAAGCACTCGTTGTTTATTTTTCTGTGCCAGACAATCAGGATAACAGCTATGTAGAAATAAACGGAGAGCGGCTTGGCAATACACAGTACATGGCGTATGTCATTCAGGAAAATACAGGGGCAGACATCTTTCGTATTTTGCCTAAAAATCCGTACCCCACAGATCATGATGCGCTTTTAGAAGTAGCGCAGGAGGAAATTCGCACGAATGCCCGCCCGGAAATAGAAGGAACGATTGAGGACTTTGATTCCTACGACGTCGTATTTGTTGGATATCCCAATTGGAATGCTGATATGCCGTATATCCTTTATACATTCTTTGAAAGCTACGATTTTGCGGGCAAGACGATCATACCATTTAATACGCATGGCGGAAGTGGGTTTTCCGGCACACAGGAAACCATCGCACAGTTAGAACCAGATGCTTCCATGCTGGAGGGAAAGAGCATTTCGCGAAATAACATTGAAGGGGCAGAGCAGGAAATTATCGACTGGCTAGACAGCATTGGTATGTTGAAAGCCGGCAATTGAGGACAAGCATGATGAAACCCAACGTAGCCATAAAACGAAGTGTTGACGTGGCCATGTATATTTTGTTTTTGCTATTGATGGGGCAGTGCGTTTTACGAGGCGCCGTTCATGAGTGGCTAGGGATCTCTGCCGGTATCCTTTTCCTTATACACAACGCGTTGAACTACAAATGGTATTGTACGCTTTTAAAGGGTAAATACAACGCAATGCGCATGGTACAGCTTGTTGTCAATGCGCTGCTATTCTTGGCAATGTTGGCCTGTATGATTGGTGGTTTGCTTGTTTCGCAGCACATCTTTGCCATTGGGAACGGAAGCGCAATCGAATTTGGTAGGCACTTACATCTTGTAGCAACGGCATGGGCGTTTATTCTGATGTCGATACATCTTGGATTACACGGTTCAATCTTTGTGGAAGGAGTTAAGAAAATCCATGCTGACGAAAGGATAAAAAAGGCAGTCCATCTCATTTGCCGTGTTGTTATAGCTGCCTTGTGCGCATATGGCTTATACCAATTCGTAGATAGACGCTTTTGGGAGGAACTGTTTCATCTGATCGACTATCAGAAAGAATATGACTATTCAAAATCTCTCGTTCCCTATTTCGCAGAATCCGCCGTATTGTCGGCACTATTTATCACAATCTCCTATTATGCCAAAAAGATCCTATTGAAAGCGAGTGCGCAAAGGAACAGCCATGATGAGAAGAATTAGCTTCCTTTTATTGCTCGGCATTATGCTCCTGGGGGGATGCACGCAGATACAGAATGGCGATTCGCATGCTACGGACAATGCATCAAACGGTTTGATTGCTACGGAACCGGCAAAAGACAATGAACAGAGAATCTATGAATTTGAAACGCGAGAGCTTTACGCAAGGCGGGAGGAAAAGCAGATTTACGGTGTTCTCTACATGCCTCAGAACGCAGATGACCAAATGCCTGCTGTCATCTATTCTCACGGGTTTGGAGGCTCTCACAGCTCCGCGGCACAGTATGCTATAGAGATTGCATCTAGAGGGTATGTGGTTTATTGCTTTGATTTTTGTGGAGGAAGCACAGGAAGCAGGAGCGATGGGTCCACTTTGGAAATGTCTATTTTTACAGAACAGGCGGACTTAGAAGCGGTGCTTGCAATGATACAAGAGCAACCATTTGTGGACAGTAATAACATATTTCTGATGGGAACCAGCATGGGTGGTGCAGTGTCGGCCATCACTGCTGCAGCGCACGAAGAGGAAATTCAAGGCGCCATTCTCCTGTACCCTGCCTTTGTAATAGCAGATGATATAAACAACCGTTTTACAAACGTGGAAGATATTCCGGATACCTTCTATCATATGTGGATGACTGTAGGACATGTCTTTGCAGAAGATTTGTTGAATTATGATATTTATCAAGCGATTTCCGGTTATAAAAAAGACGTGCTGTTGATTCACGGAGATGCTGATAGCATTGTTCCTCTTAGCTATTCAGAAAGAGCAGTGGAGATTTATGATTCTGCCAAATTGGAAATTCTACCAGGGGCAGGTCATGGATTTTACGGAGAGGATGCTGAACGGGCGATTACATGGATATTGGAATATTTGAGTATCCATACAATTTAGCTTAAGAAAGGATAAACCACGATGAAAAGAAAAAGAAGTATGCTGATGTTTGTTATGGCGATGGTTCTCAGTTTTATACTGGCGGCCTGTGGAGGTGCCCCTACCGAGGGCCCTTCTGCGATGCTGGAAACCACATCCGGTGACATAAGCGTATCTCCGCCAACAGAGCCAAATGACAGCAATATTTTGATTGCCTATTTTTCCCATACGGGGAATACTGAGAAAGTCGCTCAGGAAATAGCGGACTATACAGGCGGAGATCTTGCGGAGATCCGACGCACCGAAGAATATGAAAATTTGTATGAAGAAGCTGAAACAGAAATTCTAGAAGGCGCACACCCAGACATCACCGTATCTGTGGAAAATATTGCAGATTATGATACTGTGTTTGTGGGATATCCGATTTGGTGGGATGAAGCCCCTGCTATGATTGCCACATTCCTTGCGGACAACGATTTTTCCGGCAAGACAATCATTCCATTTTGCACCAGCGCCAGTGACGATATTGGCAATAGCCTTCATATTTTTAAAGAGCTTTGCCCGGACGCAGAGATTGTGGAAGGGTTCACAGCAAACGAAACAAACGAAATCGAACCGTGGATTCAGAGTCTCGGTATTACGGAAAAACAAGAGTGAAGATAAATTCGAATGTATAGGAGGAAATTGCCCGTCTTTGATGATGGTCGCTATTTGAAAAGTGCAAAGTTTTCACGTTATCGGACCAGAGCACGTGCCTTTTTATGCGCTCTTTGCTGCACTCAACCATTCCTCCAAATAGAAGAAGAGACCGAAATCCAGCGATTTCGGTCTTTTTTTACGGGTTTGTGTTACAAAAAAATATCAAGAGTTTTAGCAGGGGCTGTGTGTCTGCATCCCCCCGGAAAAGGAGACGCAGCGGATGAGTGCGCCGATAAGTTAAAAACGCCGCAAGCAATGTGAAGCTTGCGGCGACGTGGTCGAGGTGACAGGATTTGAACCTGCGGCCTTTTGGTCCCGAACCAAACGCGCTACCAAGCTGCGCTACACCTCGAAAACAACTCTTACTATCAGAGACTAGATTATGATATAGTATTTTTGCAGGGTTGTCAAGAGAAGAAAACGCAAAAATTGATAAGCGGTTGAATGAATTTCTATTTTTGGGAAACAGAGGAAAAAACTCAAAATAAACGATGAGTGATAGTTAGCCTATCAGCCTGAGGGAGAATCTAACTCGGCAAGGCTATATCGAATGTGGGTAGCCAATACAGAGACAAATTCTGAAACACTAGGGATCTCCTTGGCAGAGCGCTTAAAATATAGAAGAAATCTGTCGCTTGCTACACCCGATTCATAGGCATCGATGATGGCGCGGCGCATGGCGCTTTCCACGGCACCGATGGATCGCTGATGTTTTTGGCTACAGCAGGATAAAATTGCTCCATTACCTCGGAGAGATATTCCGGATGCGCCAGGGCAAGTGTGATGCTGGTACACAGGTAACGATGACCTGCACAATGATGGCGGATGCCAAAGGCCTGTAAATGATGGAAAATGGCTTTTTGCTTTTGTAGATCTGTAATCATATTGTTTCCCCCTTGCATAAAATCGGTATCATAGAAAAAGACATTGGGCAAGCAAATCGTGATGGTTAGTTTCGATTCTGTATGTTTCTTTTTCTTTCTGCTTTGTTCCATTGAATTATACAAAAACCGCGTAAAAATATAGGATTTAATGACGAAAAGCGATCATGAAAAAATGATGTAGACAGGCTATTTTTAGAAAGGGGAGACCCACAGTTGCCTTTTTTTAAATATGGGATAGAGGAAACGACATATCTGGCGAAAAAAGATAAGCGGCTGGGAGAGGTTATCGAGAAAATCGGGCTGATTCAGCGCGAAGTAATCCCTGATATGTTTCAGGCGCTGGTCAATTCCATCATCGGCCAGCAGATCTCCACAAAAGCGCAGAAAACGATTTGGAAACGCTTTACCGATGCGTTAGGGGAGGTGACGCCGGAAGGCCTTTTGGCGGTGCCCCCAGCAACGATCCAACAGCTAGGCATTTCTGAGCGAAAGACAGCATACATTTTAGGAATCGCAGAGAAAGTGGCCGGTGGAGAACTAGATTTGGCGGCGCTTACCGAAAAAAGCGATGAAGAGGTGTGTAAGACGCTGAGTTCTCTAAAGGGCATAGGTATCTGGACGGCGGAAATGTTGATGATTTTTTCCATGCAGCGTCCAAATATCATGAGCTATGGCGATTTGGCGCTGCATAGAGGGCTACGCATGCTGTATCATCACCGCTCTATTGATGAGAAAAAATTTAAGATGTATCACAAAAGGTTTACGCCGTATGCAACAATAGCCAGTTTGTATCTTTGGGAAATTGCGGGCGGCGCTATACCCGGGATGCGTGATTATGCACCCAAAGGCTCCAAAAGGGAGAAAAAATAAAGGGAACCACCAACGCGTTTGCCAGGTTGCGGCTGGCAGGTTCGTTGATGGCTCCCGGGGGAAACAAAACGATATTATATATCTCCGTACAACAATCTGTGGACATTGCCGGTCATAAACTCTGAAACCGTAGGACACTCATGCGTATAGCGCAGAAAGATTTTATGGAATTGATCCTTGCAATTGCCATGTTCATATGCATCCACAATGGCTCTGCGCATCGAACTTTCCACTGCCGACGGGGTCGAGTGGTGAACCGCGGCCACTGCCGGATAAAACTTATCCGTCATTTCATTGAGAATACCAGGCTGTTCCAAGGCCAATTGCAATCCGGTACACAGATAACGAAAACCGGCACTATGATGTTTAAAGCCGAATAACAATAACTGTGAAAATACGAGTTTTTCAGTATCTACTGCATTCATCATATTCACGGTCCCTCTCTTTCAAGTTGATTATCGTCAAAATTTGGTAACTAAGCAAGGACTTCGCCAAAATACGAGCATATTCCCTTAAATTCGTTGTATTTCGACATGAAACGACGGACATTCGACAAAATGTGTATTCTTTGGTGGGAGAAAAACGGGGGTTTTCCTTTTGATAAAGAAGAGGTAGGATAAAGATAGAAAGACAAAATGGAGGTGCTAGCTATGGATCAACAGCAGGCTGTTCTACAAAACATTTTGACAAGGCGCAGTGTGAGAAAATACCAGCAAAAACCTATTCCGCATGATGTACTGGAAAAGATCTTGGAAGCAGGATTTTGGGCGCCCAGCGCCAGCAACCGCCAGACTTGGCATTTTACCGTGATGACAAACAAAGACACCATCGACAAATGGAACGAGGCCGGAAAACAATGGATGGCCCATTGCGGCAGGGAATCACAGCAAAGAATTGGCCGAGACCCGGAACGGCATGTGTTTTTCCACGCGCCATGCGTCCTTTTGGTATCCTATAAAAAGGACCCAAGCTGGCACAGCAACTGGGGAGAGGTGGATACGGCCCTGGCCGCAGAAAACATCATGCTAGCCGCTCATGCCATGGGGCTGGGCAGCTGTTATATTGGATGGTTTACGCCTTGGCTAAAAAGCGGGGCCGCCGGCGAGCTGCTGCGGGATGTGCCGTTGCCAGAGCATTACCAGCCGTTTCATTTCATTACGCTGGGGTATCCAGAGCAGGTAGGGCCTGCGCCCAAACGCATTGGGGGCTATATCGATTATTTGGATGATTGATCATCAAAAGGAGTGGCTTATCCGCTCCTTTTTTGATACAGGGATTGGCGGGAACGATATGGCAATGGTACAATAAATCAAAAAACAAGGAGGCGAAACTCCATGGTAGAGGAATTGCTGGCCTTTAATACAAAATTTGTAGAAGAAAAACAATATGAACAATATGCAACAAGCAAATATCCGGATAAAAAGATCGCCATTTTATCCTGTATGGACACAAGGCTGACAGAACTGCTGCCTGCAGCGCTGGGATTGAAAAACGGGGATGTAAAAATCATTAAGAACGCGGGCGCTACGATTACCCAGCCGTTCGGCAGCGCGGTACGAAGCCTTTTGATTGCCATCTATGAGCTGGGCGTTGAGGAGATATTGATCATAGGGCATACGGACTGCGGCGTACAGCATATGGATAGCCAAGCATTGATCGAGAAAATGAAGCAAAAGGGCATTGCGCAGCAAACACTGGATATGATGGACTATTGTGGAATCGATTTTGCAAGCTGGCTCAGCGGATTTGAGGATGTGGATACCTCGGTACGGGAGGCGGTAGAGCTTTTGAGAAATCATCCGCTTGTGCCAAAGGATGTGGCGATTTATGGGTTTGTCATGGATACCTATACCGGCGCAATGCGACGCATAGAGGCGTAATCGAATGGATCGGAAATGCACAATGATGCGGCATTCATTTTCTCAGAGAGTGTATGAGGCTGTGAAGCAAATCCCGTCCGGACAGGTGGCAACCTATGGAGAGATCGCTTGGCGTATCGGCGCTCCCAGGGCAGCTAGGCAGGTGGGGCAGGCGCTGGCGCATTGTAAAGATCCTGCAACGCCGTGCCATCGCGTGGTCAACGCCAAAGGCGACACCGCGCCGGGATATGCAGAGCAAGCTGCCCTACTGGAAGCAGAGGGCGTACCTTTTTTATCGGATGGCAGGGTGGATTTGAAAAATGGCCAAAAGAGCGGAGAAAGACATGAGAGAAAAAGATAAGACAGCGCTGGAGATCGGCCCCAGGTTTGTCCAAGAAACATCCTACTATGATTTTTCGCAAACAGGACGTAGACAGGGAGAACCGCAGCCCATACCGTTTTGGACAGCGGAGAAAGGCATGGAAACCGTGCTGCTGCCGCCCTGGCAGCAAGCATTGCCATCCAGCTGCCTTTGGACGGTCATGGAAAAGCGCCGCAGCAGGCGCACATACGCAGAAGAGGCGTTGGAGATACAGGCGCTTTCCTGTTTATGCGGTGTTACGCAGGGCATTGAAAAGGAGATTGTGTTCAATGGGAATGCTACACTGCGTCCGGTACCCTCCGCGGGGGCCAAGCACGCTATAGAAACAATCGTGCTGGTGCGGCGGGTGAAGGGGCTGGCGCCGGGTTTATATCGCTATCTGGCCAAAGAGCATGCGTTGGGATGGCTTGGAGAAACGACATCCGATTGGCTTTGCGCATTGGATACGGCCTTTACCAGCAACCGATTTCAACACAACAGCGCCGTGACCTTTTTTTGGATCGCAGTGCCGGAACGTATGGTTTGGCATCACGGCCAGCGTGGATACCGCAATCTCTATTTGGATGCGGGGCACATCGGGCAAAATTTTTACTTGGCGGCAGAGGGCCTGGGGCTGGCGGCCTGCACGATGTGCGTTTTTGATGATGTATCGATGAAACGGCTTTTAAGGCTTGAAGGAGATCAATTCCTTGTATACACCGCAGCGGCGGGACAAAGGCAGCCGGAGCCTGCCGCGCCATAAGCTATTTTTCTATGGAAGGGGCCAAAAACAGAGCCATGGCCATCAGGCCCAAGTTGTCACGGTAAATCTGTGGAAATTGTGCGACGGGCAGTGGGCTGGTGCCGCGGCCGACCTCAATGGTATAGGAAGGCTTTAGGAAGGTCTGAATAAACCAATCCTTGTACCCGGCAAAAGAGGAATTGTAGGGGG
>OGPJ01002157.1_pt1 | contig 12883 bp, 3 predicted proteins | sample 1552831 | NCBI WGS metagenome assembly OGPJ01 (sample SAMEA2579914, study PRJEB22360) | human gut metagenome | biome: human gut; feature: human-associated habitat; material: faeces | place: Denmark | collected 2008/2010
TTGAATCTTCTATTTTTTCACATAACAGTATAACAGAAGGAACAATTTTATTAGAGGGTAATCTTTTACAAAATGAGACAAAGGTAAAGGATAATTTTGTGATGTCCGGAAATAGTACGCTTGTTTTAAATGGAAACGAAAAACAAAAAATTTCTTTTGCCTCCAGTGGAAAGAATGATTCAAGATTACAAAATTGGGAAATTAAAAATTCAGCAGGTGTAGAATTGGCTTCGAATATTGTCGTGATGGGAAAGGTCACAGATTATAATAATTCAATTAACGGCGCAGCATTAATACTGCAAAAAAGTACAACATTTGCAGAACGAAACTATAATGGAAATGTTAATGTTTATGATTGGACTACTTTAGATCAGTTACAGCGTATTGGCGGTAATCTCAATATACGAAACGATGCTCAGTTAAAGCATAATCTGGTAGTTGAAGGTGATGTTAATGCAGAGGATGATTTTGATGTAAATAATTATATGTTGGAAGTACAGGGAAGTATTTATACCCAGCAAGGTTTTAATATTAATGCAGGAAAAGTTATATGTAAAAACAATTTTGAAATGCCTAAAGAAAAAAATGGACATATAAAAATGGCCAATGCTGCTGCGTACTTACTTGTTGAAGGTGATTTTTATGTTGGAACAAAAGGGGAAGTAAGTGAAAATTTATTAAGGGCAGGTGTGCTGGAAATAAAAGGAGATTTCACACAGGAAACAACAGGAACTGCGGGGAATTTTCGTGCATCCGGTGTACATAAAGCAATTTTTACTGGTAATAAAGAACAGAAAATTGTATTTTCGGACAATAAATCCTATTTTAATATTGTTGAAATTGATAATGTAGAAGGAATTTATGCACCACAAGGAATATATACAAGTAAATTAGAACTTAATGGCAGTCAGGTTCGCACAGACATGGCTGGAAAAGTAGGATGGAAGTTAGAGAAAGATGAAATTATTGAGGGAGATTTTGAATTGTCATCCGGCGAGATGGATTTAAATGGTTATACAATGACTGTAAAGGGAACAGTGTTGCAGTCGGGCGGAAGTATGAATGTTAATGGTGGAAAATTGGTTGTAGAAAAAGACTATCGAATTCAGTCATATAAAGAAGGCGTTTATGGAGAAAGTGCAGGACAGCTGCTTATGAATAAGCAGGAAGATAATGTAGAGGTAGAAGGCAGTTTTATTATGGGCTCTGTATATTCACATAAAAATAAGATAACAGAAGGAACAATTAAAATAAAGGGAGATGTTACAGGAATTTCTTACACAGCAAAGGATAATTTTGCTGTAGCAGGAAAAAGTAAATTTATATTAAATGGCAATAACAGTCAACGGATAAATCTGTCAAATCCTAATTTTAATGAAATGTTTGTGGCTAATTTAGAAATACAGAATGATAGTGAAGAGGGTGTTGTGTTTGAGACTGTTTTTCCGGTGACAAGTTCAGTAAATGATCATGGCAATACAACAGAAGGTCAGATTATGACAACCCATAATACTCAGTTCACAGATAATAGTTACGCCGGAGATGTAAAAGTACATGGATATGGTGCAATTACAAGTCTCCAAAGAGTAGGAGGAAATCTTACAATTTCATATATGTCTTATCTGGCAAACGATATGCAGGTGGAAGGGGATTTGATTTTACATAATAGTGTATTGGGATTACAAGGAAAATGTCTTCAAACCCAGGGAAATGTAATCATCAATGGTGGGCATATTAATCTTATGGGAGGAAGTCTGCTTTGTGGAAAGGATTTAAATCTTGCAAATGAAAGTAATAGAGCAAGTTGTCTTGTTATGAAAAATGACAAGGATTATATTTTGGTTAATGGAAATATGCTGGTTGAATCAGATCGTATATATGGCGAAACGATAAATAAAGGACTGCTGGAAATAAAAGGTGATTTTAAGCAGTCTGTACAAACGGATGCAGCAAATTTTATGGTTGATAAAGAATGTAAGGTGATTTTCAGTGGCGAAAAAAAACAGACCGTTATATTTGAATCAGAAGATTCCTATTTTTCCTATGTAAAATTAGAAAACACCAGTGTAGAAGGAGTGTATGCTCCAGATGGAATAAATTGTAAAGAATTGAATGTAGGGGAGACCAATTACAATACAAATTTAGAGGGGAGAACTGGATGGAAATTAACGGAAAATGAGGTGATTGAGGGAGACTTGGAATTAGTTCAGGGAACTCTTGATTTAAATGGAAAAACACTTGTTGTTGAAGGCAATCTTTTACAACGTGGGGGATGTGTGAATATTAATGGTGGAAAACTTGTTGTAGAGCAAGATTATAGTATTCAGAAGAAAAATAATGCGGGGTGCTGGGCGAGCTTGAAGATGAATGAGAAAACGGACTATGTTGAGGTCCAGAAGGATTTTACTATGGCGTCCTATGCCGATCATGCAGAGTATTTAACAGCGGGGCAAATGTTTGTATATGGAGATTTTATACAGAAAAAGACAAAAAAGGAAACAAATTTTTATTCTCAAGATGATTTTCGTTTGATTATGTGTGGTGACAAAATGCAAAGTATTCAAATGCAAAATTCATCACAGGCAACATCACATATTGCAAATTTGGAAATCAATCATTTGGGAGATACAACAGTAGAATTGAATGATACTACTGTAACAGGCGAGGTAGAAATAAAGCAAGGAAAAACAACAGGGTATCTTGCTATTACGAATACTACAAAATTTAAAGACAAGAAGTTTTTAGGTAGTGTGGTGGTAAAAGAATCGACTTCTTATCCAGAGGACCTTTTTGTGAAAGGGAGCATCCGAGTATTAAAGGATTTACAGCTAAATGGAAATATCCATGTTGGAAAAGAGTTTATTAGCTATCATAATGTGAATTTGCAAGGCTGTCAATTGACGATAGATGGAGATGCGCATATAAATCAGGGACGTGTTTTCCTTAATGAAGGGCAGCTTATTTGTCATGGAAATATGACATTTGAATACGCGAAAAATGATTTTAGTGGAGTAGATATGCGCTATGCAAAAGATTATATCTGTGTTGATGGAAATCTATATTTGAATTCTGCTATGGCAATGACATTGACAGATGGAATTCTAGAATTAAAAGGTGATTTTATTCAAACTCAGTTTAGTGTAAACAATACATTTATGCAAAAACAAAATGGAAAGACAGTGGTTAGTGGAACAAAGAAACAAACGCTTCATTTTGCAGATAGTAGTTCGCAGTTTGGAACTCTTGTTCTAAAAAATGAAAGTGACGAAGGTGTGTATTTAGATAATATGTCTATTCGTGCTCTAGATGTTATTCGCAATAATTGCCGTATTACATGTAATGGGAATGGAACATATGGCTGGACGCTGAGAGAAGATACGGTGTTAGAGGGCGATGTTAATATTGTTACGGATACTTTGGATTTGAATGGGCATAAGCTTATTGTTAATGGAAATTTGTACATTTCTTCCGGAAAACTTAAGATAGATGGAGGAGAATTGGAAGTAAATGGAGATCTCAGAATTCAGGGATTTCAGCGAAAAGGAATTTACTATAGTGGCATGGGTACACTTATTATGCAGAATAAAAAAGATGTTGTACGCGTAAAAAAGGATTTTATTGTGCAGACAAGAGTGGCGGGCAAAGGCCTGTTGACAGAGGGAGAATTGCATGTATGTGGTAATTTTTGGCAATTATCGGAACAAGCAGATGAAAAAGAAAGTTTTACACCATCAGATAATCACAAGGTGGTATTTGATGGAACGGAGAAACAGACAATATCATTTGCAGAAACAGGAAAATCTCGGTTTCAAAATGTTAAGATAGATTCTAAGGAAAGAGAAGTAGAACTATTAACAAATGTATTATGCGAAGGAGAGATTGAGGACGAGGCTCAAAAGACCTGCAGTAGAAACAATACATATAGGATGACGATTAATCATCTTTCACAATTAAAAAATGGAAAATTTGGTGGAGATATCAATCTAAAAAAAGCGGATGATTTGACTCAAAATGTAACCATCAAAGGAAAATTAGTGACATCAGATTCACTTAATTTACAGAAATATGTACTTAAAGTGGGTGAATTTAAGAAGACAAACGGAAAATTAAATATTCAAGAAGGACGTTTTTATGTTGAAAATAATTTTAATATGTCGGACTATGCCAGCTTAACAATGGATAAGTCTGCTGGATATATGCAAATAAAGGGAGATACAGAATTGTCTGTAAATAGTGCACTTTTTACAGCGGGAACCAGTGAATTTTGTGGTTCCGTAAAAGTGTTAAAAAACTTAACGGCAGGAGAAAGTCATAAGACGATTTTGTCTGGAAAGAAAATAGGTTTGGGAAGAGATTACATTCAGCATATCTCTTTTAAAAATGATACAGATAAATGGAATATTATGGTGCTTAAGAAAAATCCGAATGACTGTTACGTGTTTTCAAAGGAAGCAGAACAGATGTGTAATGAATTGCGGGTAGAAATTCAGGATGAAGAAGCACCTACTAAAGTACAAAATGTAGTTTGTAAAAAAAGTACGGCGACGACAGCAGAACTGTCATGGGATGAAGCAGAAGATAATGAAAAGGTAGAAGGATACTGGGTTTACCGTAATTCCAAACTGTTAGGAACAACAAGTAATACATTTTATACAGATATAGAATTAACTCCTGCAACAAGTTATCAGTATCAAATTGCTGCTTTTGATGCTGCTGAAAATTCATCTGAGATTTCGGAAAGTATTGAGGTAATGACCAAGGAAGATATAGATGCACCAAGTACACCATCTGATGTAAATATATATTCTCAAACGGGCACCGCACTTACAATAAGCTGGACGAAATCTCAGGATAATGTTGGAACAATTGGGTATGAAGTATATCGTGATGGAGATTTAGTTGCGACAATTGAAGGGACGGGAAAAACGAGTTATCGCGATGTGTCATGCAAATTAGGGCAGAAATATAGTTATCAGGTTTTGGCGTTTGATAAAGTTGGAAATAAGTCTGAAAAAAGTAAACCAATTGAAGGTGAGTTGCTGGCACCGCAGATTCAAACATTTAATATTCAGGAAGGTCAGGTAATTGGTGGAGAGGAAATCAGTTTGGTAGTAAAATTCGATAATCACGGAAATTATCAAAGTGATAAAGTATGTTTTGAGTATAGTAAAGATAATGGAGTTACATGGCTTGCTATCAATCCGGCATTGCTTGGGCAAAAGGAATATAGTCAGACCCAGTTTTATTGTGGATGTACATGGAATTTACGTAAATTAACAAGTGGTACATATAAAGTGCGGGCAACTTTGTATGATATGGATGAAAACAAAGACGTTAAAGAAGTTTCTTGTGCAATAGATAAAAATGGGGCAAAACCTCCGGAATATGTTTATGCGGAGTCAGAGAGCGGGGTAGTTGAACTGGAGTGGAGTGAATCGCCGACAGCTACTTGTGCTGAATATGAAATTTATCGTGAATGCGGAGATGAACAGAAAAAACTTGCTGTATTAAGTGAACGAAATAAGACAAACTATTTAGATTCTGATGTAAAGGAAGGAATGGAATATCAGTATCAGATTATTGCAGTAGATAAATTTGGACAAAAAGGAGTGCCAAGCAAAAAGGTATCTGTTGTGGCTTCTAAAGATACAGAATGTCCTATTGTAAAAAATTTGTATGCAAAAACAGAATGTATTAACGACAAGTCTGTTCTTTGGGTAGAGGCAAGTGATAACATTAACGTTGAGAAAGTATGTATCCAGTATAGAAAGAATAATGAATGGATTACCGTCGCAGAATTGCAGGGAGATCAAGAACATAGTGGGAAACTGGAGGATCTTCCGGCTGATGGAACCTATGAGTTCAGAGCAGTTGCTATAGATGCAGCAGGAAATAAGAGCATTCCTTATAGTAAGAATTTGGTAATAGATAGAACGGGAGTCAAGCCACCAGAAAATCTTAAAGTAAGTGTACAGAATCAAAATGTGCGGTTTACTTGGGAAGCACCGAAAGAAAATGATTTTGATTATTATGCGGTTGAACAGAAAATAGGTGGAGAGTACAAGCAGGTTGTAAAAGAGGGCAAAAAGGCTGGAGTATATGTAAAAAATCTACAACATGATACGGAATATCAATTTCGTGTTGTGGGGTATGATACGGTTGGAAACCGTGGAGAGGCTTCTGATGAGATAAAGGTTAGGACAGAAATTGATAGAGAAGGTCCATATCTTCAAAAATTCACACCTGCCATGCCTTATTATAGGGATAGTATTCCATTATCGTTTGTTTGTAAGGACGATGAAGGATTAAGTATTATCCGCATTGTTTGTTCTTCTGATAAAAAGCAGTGGGATGAAGTTCAGAGAATAGATTTAACACAAGGAGAAAAGATATACTCAGGTACATATGATTTAGATATTACAGATTATCCGGAGGGTGAATTGTATGTACGATTTATACTTACGGATGTCAATGGTAATGTAAGTGGAAAAGCCGGATCTATTATGGAACGTAAATTTTATCATGATACTACGCCGCCGGATCCGGTTAAATTACAAACAAAACAAAGCGGGAAGTATTTACATTTGGAATGGCAGGAGCCGGAAGCAAAAGATGCAGTAGTTTATGATGTGTATCGCTTAAACGCCGATACAGGAGAGTATGAATGCGTGAAAAGAAATACACATGCATTAAAGTATTATGACGATAATTGTGTAGGCGGAACAATCTATTTTTACATGGTAAAAGCAAAAGATTATGCTGGAAATTGTAGTGATTTTTCTAATGTTGCATTAGCAAGATTTGAACAATCCAATATTTATTTGAAAGATACTCCACCGGTTGAAGTATGTGGCTTGGTGGGTGGAACAAAAGATGCAGATGGAAATGTTGTAGTGGGCGAAAATGCAAAACTACATGCAATGGTTTATGGAGATAAACCGCTTGCGGATGTTACCATTTCTTATCGAAAAAAAGGAACAAATGATAAATGGAAAACGATTTATCAAATACAATCCGGGAAAACGGAGCAGGAGATTTATGTAGAATGGAAAAACAGTCATTTAGAAGATGGCGAATATGAATTTCGTGTATCGGCCAAAGATGAGGAAGGAAATTACGCGCAGTCATATACTAAGATTTTTGTATTAAAAAAGAAGCAGAATCAAGAAAAGCCAAATGAAGAGCCCAATACGACAGACTCAGAAAAGACATCAAAGATCAATGCAGTTGTAAATTTACAAGAAGTACAGCGAGTTGGTACGGAATATGTATTTGATGCGTCAGAATCTACAGGTGGTGCATCAGCAATTAAGAATTATGAATGGGACTTTGGAGATGGAACAACCGGAAAGGGCGTATCTCCTACACATGCTTATCAAGCAACAGGTGAATACACAGTTACTTTGACATTGACAGATTTTTGGGGGAATAAGGATTCTTTTATGCAAAAAATAGAATCTGTCGCAAAAAAGAGTGGTGGTATTAGAGTAAGTGTCAAGGCCGAAAATGGTTCGAATTTATCCGATACGGTCATTCAAATTCAAAAAAGTCCAAATGGGAAAGTACAGGAAGTAAGCACCGATTACAACGGTGTTTATGAAAGTGCGCTTAAAAATGGAACGTATACGGTAAGTGTATATAAGTCAGGTTATCTGCCAAAGCAGCAAACCGTAAAAGTAAAGGATGGAATTATAAAGGATATAAAATTTACATTACAACAGCATGAGGTGGTTACGGGTGAAGTTTCCCATCGTAAACTTGATATGAGGGAGATTATTGAATTAGGTGTTGATCTGGAGAATCAGGATAACTGGTATATTATTGAGTACACAGATACGTATGTTGAGGAAGATACCGGTGAGTGGAAACAAAGAAGAAGATATCTGCGTGACAGAGAATTTGTATCAGATGGAGGTGGCGAATATAGTGGGTACATTGGTACTGGAGGAGGTTCAGGTAAAGACAAAAATGATGGCATTTATGTACATTATGTCAAGAGAAAAATTGCTTTTCTAAAGCAGATGTTTGAGGTGGAGTTAGAACTAACGAACCATGCATCGAAAGAATTTTCGCTAACGAATAACAAAGCAACATTGAATTTACCAGTTGCAGGCCTTAGCTTTATTGATTTTGAAGACAAGCGAGTGCAGAATACTACGGTTGAATTTGATGATTTTCCAGGAGAAATGACCAAAAAACTAAATTGGTATATTCGCGGAGATCAACCAGGAGAGTATTCTCTTTCTGTAGATTACAGTGGAAGATTACAGCCATTTGATGAAGAAATTACAGCACATATCGTGGATCCTGAACCGGTAAAAGTAACACTGGAAAATGAAAATACATCGACAGATCCAGAATTTTTAGAAGATGAATCGAATCCGCAGACTTATCTGTTATCTGTTCGAAATCTAGTTGGAGAAAAGATAAGTGGGGCATATGTGGAGTTAGACTATAATGGAACTTCTACCAGAGCTATTACCGATAGTGAGGGCGATGCTTATCTAGAGGTAAAGAAAGAGGATTATCGTGTGTTTACATTGACGGTAACCAAAAAAGGATACCCGGACTATGTGGATGAATACTATACACTATGTAGTGAAGGAAGTGACAGTGTACACATCGGCGGAAAGAATAACGATGGAGCGTCCTATCCGGATGAAAATACAAGTTATAAGGGAGATTTTGCCCTTTTGGATGTTCTTGTAGATGATCATAATCTGATGGATTCCGAAAAAAGAATTGACCGTTGCTCTGGTAAAGATGTAACTTTTGTGCTGAAATTCTCGGATAAGATTACCTCTGCCAAGATAATTATGGAAAAAGATGAAAAACGAAATGATCTTGAGAGTAAAAGCAGCACTATAAGCAAAAATAAAAAGGAACTCCGGATGGTAGTAGATTCTAAAAAACTAAAAGTAGGAAGTCTCTTCCACATAGAAGCTGTTGATGAAGAGGAAGGAATACTTCATAAATATACTTTGCGGAATGTGCGAGTGATAGATAGCCAATATGATAATTTACAAGGGACGGAGAAGAAAACAATTGATATTTCGTTAAATAAAATCGATAGAAACGGAAATGTTACAACTACGTTTGATCCAAAATGGCTTACTGGACCAACTAATACATATAATCATGAATTGGCGCAATTTAACATGGCGCTTGCTTCGGTTGCGTATTGTGAAGATGAAGGAGATGAGTATAAGACATTACGAAATAAAAATTATTATGATGCACTTACTGCTTTGGGATTCAGGGTTGATGGTGGAGAATATTGTCTGAAACTGGCATTAGATGACAAAGGTAGACCAACAAAAAAAGAGGATCCACAGACGATACATTATTATCTGGCATCTAATAAATATAAAATAGTTGATAAGGAAATGGATGTGGTTATTCTTACTCTTCGCGGCACAAAAGGAAACGAATGGTATGATAATTTTGATATTGATCTTCATAATGTAGGAGAAGATAAAGGAAAGAATTGTCGGGTTCATGATGGATTTAATAATGGTGCATCAGCTGTAAAGAAAGCGCTAAAAGAATATATTCGTGTAAATAATCTGACCAGTAATACCAAGATTATTATTACCGGTCACAGCCGCGGTGCTGCAGTAACAAATTTATTGGCAGCACAATTAGGTGAGGAAGAAAATATGTTTAAAGGAAGAGAAGGTAATCAGCATAAAGCGGATGTGTTTGCCTACGCTTATGCATGCCCGAATACTGTGTCAAATGCTGAAAGATTAAAGAAAGATTATAATAATATATTTAATTTTGTTAATCCTCAGGATTTTGTTACTAAAGTGGTTCCGAGTGTTTGGAGATTTGGAAGATATGGAACAACATATGTATTTCCAAGTTCAATTTGTGGTTTTGAAAAATTAAATCATGATTATTTTGATAGTGCGGCATATGAGAAATACATGGAAGATATGAAAACAAAATTTTCGAAGTATTGGTTGGGAGAAAAATATAAAGAATATTGGCTGGGTATAGAACCCGTAAGCGTATTTATTAATACAATTACAACATATGTTACAAACATACAAGAATATTATAGTAAGAATTTAAATAAGTATAAAGGAATAAAAGCCATTGAATCATTCTATACCAAAGGGTGGAAGGAATATAGATTTGCCGATGCAGTATGTGAAGCTAAGGTGAAATGTATTACTCTTGAAGATGTTTTTAAAGGTATTTTGGCAAGATTTATGATTGAAAAGTTGGGGGGGACATGGCATAATCTTCTTTTGGCTGCTTCAGGGAATTACGGAGGTGATATAGGGTTTATGGTTTTGTCGTATTTTTTTATTCATAATGGTATAGCGACCGATACATTTGAATATTCTCATACTTATGAAACCTATTTAGCGATGATAAATAGTGTGCCGGAAGATGTACTAAAATCACCAAAAAAATTGGTAAAAGGTATCATTAACTGTCCCGTGGATCTGGAAGTTTATAATGCTGACAACAAACTTGTTGGAAGAATTAAGGATAATAAAATAGATACTTCAATTGTATCAGAAGGGGAAGTAGATCTAGAAGTTATTGGTGATTCAAAGCAGTTTAAAATCAATGCGTCATTAAATTATAAGATAAAACTCACGGGAAATGCTGATGGTAAGATGGATTATATTCTGTCTACGGAAGATCTGGATGCAGGAGAAGAACAACGTATTTTGTTCAAAGATATTTCAGTATCTAATAAAAGAATAATGGAGATGAATATCTCGCCTGATGTGAGTTTAAAAGATCAAAGTTTAAAAAGTGAAAATGGCAAAGAAATTCATTATGATCAGCTTTTGGAGCAAGAAGATTTGAATACATTATCAGTTGCGACAGAGGTGCAAGGGATGGGAACAGCCTCTTCTTTTGCAAATTTAACGTATGGAGATGCTGTTGTATTAAAAGCTGAAACGGATGAAAATAATGAGTTTATTGGTTGGTATGATGAAAAGGGGAATTTTGTTTCCAAAGAACCAGAGTATCCAATTGTTGTGACGGAAAATAGAACATATCAAGCGCGTTTTACGAATTGTTTTGTGCAGCTTCAAAATTATCAAGCACCGGATGTGGTACAAATGGAAATCGGAGATACAACGAGCTTGGCAATTGAGGTGGTTCCACATAATGCAACAGTTAAAACATGTATAATTGAAAGTTTGAATCAAGATATTGTACAAGTGGACGATTATGGCATACTGCAAGCAAGGAAGGCAGGGGTGGCTAAAATAAAGATTTGTTCACCGGATGAAAAGATTTTATGCTATACTACGGTTGTGGTTGGTAAGGATACTCCTGTACCGAGTATAAACCCAAGAACAACAGAAGAACCGGCACCAAGTCCGAACGCAAGTAAGGAACCGGTACTTCCTACGCCATGTACGTCATCCGTTCCTGAGGCTACAGAAAAGCCAAATTTAATGCCAAGCGCAAGTTCATATCCAATGGGAACTTCACCAGGAAGGACGGATGTTTCGAAGCAACCATATGATTCCGAACTGACACCAACAAAACAGAAGGAAAAAGATAAAAAGCTGAAGAAAAACAAAAGAGATATTTTATCGAATATTCGGATTAAACGAATTAAAAGAAAGAAACGAGGTATTTATATTGAATTTACAAAAGTGAAAAAAGCAACGAAATATGAAATTCAATGGTCAACGACAAAGACGTTTAAGAAACCAAAAACAATTACTTTGAAAAAGAACAAATATCTGTTAAAATGTAAAAAGAAAAAGTTGTATTTTCGTATTCGTGCTAGGCGTGGGAAAAAGAAAGGAAAATGGACAAAGAAAATTAAAGAAAGGTGATGAAAAACTATGCAGAAAAAAAGTAACAAGAATGATCATGGAATTTCGTTGATGATAACTTTGACAAGTATTCCGGCGTGGTGGTGGATTTTCTTTATACGCTTCCTTACCCCGGGAGAGATTGTTCCTAAATTTATGAATTATCTTGTGCTTTGGTTCCCTGCAATATGCCAAATGGTATCCTGCTTTTTTGCAGTACGATTTATACGACAGAATCCCGATGAACGAAAAAAGGGAATCGGGGGTATCGTACTAGTGTTAGTTTTTTATATTGGAACAGCGCTTTTGTCATTTGTATTAACCCAAATGCATGTTTCGTTGATGAATGGGAGGAATTTATGAATATAAATAAAAATAATGGTGTGTTGTGGTACGTTCTTTCTTTGGGAATGTCGATGAGTTATCTGCCGATAAAAGGAATTGTATTGATGATAGGATCTGCATCTTTGCAGGGGGTTATTCCGGTGATTATATGGCAGGCTGTGGCTGCTGGTTTTAGCATTATTGCGCTTGGAAACCAGAAAAGCAAAGAAGATTTTACACTTTCTATTGTGAGTCTGATATTTGCTATTGTACTTGCAGTAGTTGTGGTGTTGTTTGAGTGCCTGCAAAGATCATGAAAATGAAGAGGCGATAGTATATGAAAAAACTGAAAGACAGTGAAATTTCATTGATAATGGATTTTACCTGGATTCCAGCGGGAATACTGTTGTAAGTATTGTTTACATTTTCTTTGATTTACATGTTTAATAGAAGCATTAGTAATTGCAGGTTCGCTTGTTTTTATAGCGGAACTTATGGCAATCGTTCTCTCTGTACAGGGATTACGATTTTCGGAGAAGAAAAATAATATCATTTTGTGCTTTATAAGTTTGTATTTTGCTATTATTTTACTTCTTATTTTGGCAGCAGGGGCGTGGTTCTGTTATGAATTTGTCTGGTGAAAATGCAAAAACGCCACATAATGAAGGAGGACAAAACTATGCAGAAAAAAAGCAAGACGAAGGATCATGGAATTTCGTTGATGATAACTTTGACAAGTATTCCGGCGTGGTGGTGGA
>OGPJ01002166.1_pt1 | contig 12834 bp, 9 predicted proteins | sample 1552831 | NCBI WGS metagenome assembly OGPJ01 (sample SAMEA2579914, study PRJEB22360) | human gut metagenome | biome: human gut; feature: human-associated habitat; material: faeces | place: Denmark | collected 2008/2010
TAAACATTTTTTGCATGACTATGTCGTACAGAATTCGTCATACTTTCCTGAACAACACGATATATCGCATTTTCTTCATCTTCATCAAATTTCAATTTTTCGACATCACATTCAAAATGTATTTTTGTATTTGTTATTGAATTTGTTTCATTTACCATCTTACGAATTGCTGGTTCCAAGTTTAAACGTTCCAGAGAATCCGGTCTTAATTCACTTACTGACCTTCTTACTTCTTTTATTCCATCCCTTGTAACTTTTGAAATAAGCTCCAATTGTCCTTTCGTTACCTCAGGTGAAGTATCGATCATCGCTATACAAGCATCTACCCCCGCTGATATACCCGTTAGCGTATGCCCTAATGTATCATGAATTTCTCTAGCCAGCCGGTTGCGCTCCTTTGTTTCTCCCATTTTTTCTTTCATTACAGCATATTCCTGTAATTTTTCATTTGCCTGTTGTAGCTCTTCATTTGTTTGCGATAATTTAAAATATAATTTTTTTACCTCATCTATCGTTCCACTCTGTTCGATAATAATGAATACACAAAAAACAAAAAATAAAATAATATTTAATGATGTAAGCAAATTATATAGCCAATATAATACTTTTTGGATTCCAATATCATATACCTTTATATAATCATTAACAGAAAATATTTTCGTACTTACCGAGATAATACCGTGATTGGTTCCTATATAGCTTAGTAAAGATATCACTGCTAATACATATTTTCCTCCCATGTCTTTAATATGTGCAATGAGATTCGCAAAAACCCACAAAAGTATCCCATTATAATTAAAATCTAATCTATAAACAATAAAAAAACTTGCACAAAAATCTATAAGTAAAGTCAAATAATATACTCCTGTATTTTCCCTAACAAATTTTTCTCTGCATATAAAAGAAATTCCCATTATAGCTACTAATACCAAAATTTCTCCTACTAATGCAGAAGGGTTTGCCGGAATCGCATTGACTTTTTCTAAGAAATCACTTGCAACGTATGCATCACATATTTTTCTTGTTGTATACAAAATAAATATTGCAATTCCAATCACTGATATACTATTAAAAGCAAATATTATCTTTCTCAAAATTAAACTATAATTTTTTTTCATTATTGCCATCCTGTCATGTCATAAAGCTTTAAGTTATCTGCTGTAATTAATTCGACAGGTATTGTAACATGTTTTTTTACAGTTTCCCCTGCCAAATAGCTGTATGCTGTCTTGACTGCCTTTTCACCTATTTTAATTGGTGATTGTGCCGCTGTTCCTTCTAAAAATCCTGCCTTTATCATTGCTTTTCCATCTGGCGAACCATCCACACCATAAACCATAACCTGATCCGTCTTATCAGTCATTTGCATCGCTGCTATGCACCCTAAAGCAATTGGATCATTTCCGCCCATTACAACATCATAATTTTTCTTTTCATAAATAATTTCCTCCATAACTTTCATTGCAATTTCAAACTCTGCGGCACTCTCTTTTTCTTCTACTATCTTATATTGTGGATGCCCTTTAATAGTATCCCTAAAACCTTTCACTCTCTCATTAATTGAATTCAATGCTTTCTGATTTACAATTATTATATTTGCACTTGTTTTTTTCTTCATCATATCTTTTGCACATTGAACCCCCGCATCATAGTTATCCGAAACAATCGTGGATACAACCGCTTCTGTATCCGACACTTCAGAATCAATAACAACTACAGGTATATGCTTTTTTTTACATAGTTCAAGTGCAGGCCGAACTTTATTTCGATCTACAGGTTGCAGAAAAAGTACATCAATCCCTTCATTTATCATATCTTTTATCTGTTCATTTTGTTTTTTCTGATCCTGCAGGGGATCTCTTGTAATTAAGATATCCCCCTTTGCCTGCACTGACTCTTCAATATTTTCATCCATATTAACAAAATATGGATTATTCATTGTCATATAAGTAGCTCCAAATTTTAATTGTTTTCGTGTATCTTTTTTTTCATGTATTCCTATTGCTATGAAAAGTGTTGTGCATGCCACAATTATGGCAGCAATCATTTTTTTCTTATCTAGTCTCACGCTTACTTCTCACCTTTTACTTTTTCATATGCATTCTTGTAAATCCCTGATATATCCTGCTGGATAACACTCCACGCAATACATTCGCTGCACTTCTTTTTACATCCTCTTCCAGTATCACTCCCTTGGACACCGCTTTCACAATCTCATCCACCGCACCTGCACTTCCCGGCATAATCAGATCATTCCCGGATGCAATCGCATGTGCCGGATTTCCATATTTACGCCCGGTTGCAAACCAGTCCGTCATTACCAAACCATCAAATCCCCATTCATTTCGAAGCACCTGTGTCAGAAGTCGGTAACTGTTATTGACATATTTACCATTTACTTTGTTATAACTGCTCATAATGGCTCCCGGACCCGCTTCCTTTACCGCAATCTCGAAACCCTTCAGATAGATTTCTCTAAGCGCTCGTTCATTGACATTCACATTGGTCTTATTGCGATTATCCTCCTGATTATTGCAGCAGAAATGCTTCAACGTCACATAACACCCACGATTCTTCTGCACACCTTTTGTAATGGCGGCTGCAAATTTTCCTGAAACCAGTGGATCCTCCGAATAGTATTCAAAATTGCGTCCACAAAGTGGATTTCTGTGAATATTAAGTCCTGGTGCCAGCCAATAGGTTACACCATAACATTCCATCTCTTTTCCAACTGCATTTCCCACTTCTTCCGCCAGTTCCAGATTCCAGCTCGATGCCAGTGAAATCCCGCTTGGGAATGCCGTAGTAAACTGATAGAGCAGATTCGGGCTATCCGGATTTCCAAGCATGATTTTTTTAACCAGCTCCGGAAGATATTTCATACATGAAATATTCGGCTCTATCCCTTTTACCTTTCCGGTGAATGACACAGATGAAACCTTGTTCAGACGAAGCCCTGCCGGTCCATCTGCCATTACTACATTTGGAATTCCTTTTTGCTCCAGTGTTGTGCACGTAACCCCAGCTGCACCTGGCGCTTCAAAGAATCTTGATCCAGTCATACCTCCGCCCACAGACAGTTCTGCCATGTCTCTGAGTGTTAAACGCTCCATCACGGCATCTGTCTCTTCTGAGGAATATATTTTAACCGGACCATATTCATGCACAATTTCTGTTATCTTATCCTCTTCTACCGGAATGCTTCGAATTTTTTCCATATTTTCAATAATAATCTCGCATCCTCTTCCCCAGTTTTGTCTGCAGTCACAAGCTGAATGAAGGATATCTTCTTCCTTTTGTTCCAATTCTGTCACATGCATTGGGATTTTGCAGATATGCGAGTGTTTTTCTGTTATGATTTCACTGGATAATCTCAAGATTCCGCATACTCTGGTATTCCTGCTGGAATTACCGAGACGGATTACATATTCTCCTTTTTCAAGGACCGTTGCTGCATCTTTTTTCCTGTAGCTAGTCATATCCCGGAGATCAAAACTAAGTATAAGTTTTTCCTTTTCTCCCGGCTTTAATAACTTCGTCTTATGAAATGCAGTCAGCCGCTGTGCTTCCTTTTTAAGTTCCCCGTTCGGACAGCTTACATAGATCTGCACAACTTCTTTACCATCATAAATTCTTCCGGTATTTTCCACTTCTGTATACACATGAATCTTCGTGCCTTCCATCTGCATCTGTTCAAACCGTATTGCAAAATTAGTATACGACATTCCATAGCCAAACGGATATCTTGGTGCCACATGAAATGTATCAAAATAGCGGTATCCTACATAGATACCTTCTCTATAATATTCCTCATCCAGATTACCATTCAGGTAACTGTACTCATCTGCAAACGGAAGATCCCGGTAATGTTTTGCCCAGGTATCTGTAAGTTTCCCTGATGGCGTCTGTTTTCCTGAAATAACATCTGCTAGTGCCAGACCTCCCATTGTACCTAGCTCTCCCATAAAAATAACTGCATTAATTCCGGATATTTCATTTAAGAAATTCAGATCAAATACTCCACCTACATTGATCACTACGATCAGTTTCTTATATCTTTCTGCGCAGAATGCAATATTGATCCGCTCTATCTCTGATATCCCATATTCATTTTCATCCAGTTTTCTGTCTGCCCCTTCACCAGCCTGTCTGGATACCACATAAATACAACTGTCTGTATCCGACTCTTCTATATCCTTCTCCTGTATGGCACGGCCATAAGGATATCTATATGGACTGCTCATCAGGTTCATAAAATCTGACAGGTTCTTTAGACTTAGTTTTTTCCTGAATTCTTCTGCATATTCCTGTTCACCCTCTTCGAATGCCTGGTCATAATCTTCGATCCACCGCATAGTAGTAACTGTAAATCCTGATTGTTCCAGTCCTTCAAAAACAGAGACTGCATGGCGCTCATTTACTTCTCCTGATCCGGTTCCACCCTTAATCGTCTTCTTCGCACCAGCGCCGTACAAAGCTATCTTTCCTGCCTTCAATGGCAGACTTCCGTCATTTTCTAAAAGAACGATTCCCTCGACTGCCGCTTTATATGCCAGTTTCTTTCCAGACTCTTCCAGTGGTGTAACCGCATCCGTCAGTGCTGCTTTATGAATACTTCTTGTTCTCATACTTCCTGTCCTTCCAGGCATTATTTACCGGATGTTGTAATATATGGTCTGAGTGCTCCTGCTACATTTGAAATCGGCATTGTCTGAAGCAATACCCTTCCTGGTCCACGAACCACGGTGTTAAAGATTCCCTCTCCTCCAAACAGCATATTTTTTACTCCAGGAACACTCTTTATCTCTATCTGGCATGAAGCATCCATTGCAGCCAGATGTCCAGTATCTACGACAATTTCCTGTCCGGCGTTCAATTCATACTCCACTACATGTCCGTCAAACTCAGCAAATACAGTTCCCTGACCGGATACCTTCTGCATGATAAATCCCTCTCCGCCAAATAATCCAGAGCTGAACTTCTTATTAAAGAACACAGACAATTCTACCCCTGCTTCGCTTGCAAGGAATGCGCTTTTCTGGAATACCATCTCGCGCCCCGGTCCGATTTCAAATGCTTTGATGGATCCAGGAAAGCACGATGCAAATGCAATCATCCCCTTGCCACCTTGTGCGGTATAAATATTCTGGAATATATGCTCACCGGAAAACATTCTTCCAAATGCCTTGCCGATTCCTCCATTCGTAGTCGTCTCCATCTTCATATTCGGTGACATCCAAGACATTCCGCCTCCTTCTGTGATCATCTTCTCTCCGCCCTCCAGATAGCAGATAACTACCGGTAATGTGTCTCCTTTGATTTCATATCTCATATAAGTTTCCTCCTGAAATTTCTCTTTTAATATACTTTTTCCCGAAAAATTATATTTACATTATAGCATCTACTATCTCTATTCACAATCAGCACTTTATATTTACGTAAAATTTTGTTATATTTTCATCATAACAATTCAAACATGACAAAACGCCAAAAATCTTCCGGGCTTTTCATCCCTTCTGATTTTTGACGTTTTTCTAACATCTTATAATGTTTTTACAAATCTTAAAAATGCTTCTCTTCCCTCTTCTGTACATTTATACACTCCGGCATCCTCAAGTACATGTACAAATACTTCACCAACTTCTTTTTTCAATATATCCATTACATTTTCTTCTGTAATCCCATCATATTTTTTACAAAATGTATCTGCCCAGTCCGCATGCTTTGCAATCTTTTCATTACTTCTGATATCTTTTTTCTGAACCAGATAATCCGCAAGAATCTCCAGCTCTTCTTTTAATCTGGATGGAAGCACCGCAAGTCCCATAACTTCGATCAGTCCGATATTTTCCTTTTTAATATGATGATACTCTGCATGTGGATGATAAACGCCAAGTGGATGTTCTTCGGTTGTGATATTATTCCGAAGAGTCAGATCCAGTTCAAACAATCCATCACGTTTTCTTGCGATCGGAGTGATCGTATTGTGTGGCTCTCCATCTGTATTCGCATAGATGAATGCATCTTCATCTGTATAGTTTCGCCAGCATCTGAGGATATGATCTGCCAGATCTATCAGGCGTTTCTCATCTTTGTGACGGATTCGGATGACAGATAACGGCCATTTTACGATTCCGGCCTCAACATCTTCATATCCCGGGATTGTAATTTTAATCTCGATCGGCGCTTTTGCCATTGCAAATGTATAGTGTCCCCCCTGGAAATGATCGTGACTTAAGATAGAACCGCCAACGATTGGGAGATCTGCATTAGATCCCAGGAAATAATGTGGAAATAATTTTACGAAATCAAATAATTTCTCAAATGCTCTCTTATCAATCTTCATCGGGATATGCTGTCCGTTAAATACGATGCAATGCTCGTTATAGTACACATATGGTGAATACTGGAATCCCCATTTTCCACCTGCAATCTCGATTGATATAATCCTGTGGTTTTCTCTTGCCGGATGGTCAAGACGTCCTGCATATCCTTCATTTTCCATACAAAGCAGACATTTCGGATATGCGGTATTCTTTGCATTTCTTGCTGCAGCGATCGCCTTTGGATCCTTCTCCGGCTTGGACAGATTAATTGTGATGTCAATCTTACCATATGGGGAATCTACTTTCCACTTCATGTCCTTTTTCACACGGTATCTGCGGATATAATTGCTGTCCTGACTTAATTTGTAGAAATATTCTGTCGCAGCTTCCGGAGATTCTTCATATTTTTCCACAAATGTCTTCTGTACCTGAGCCGGTCTTGGTACCAGACAATTCATGATCTTCGTATCGAAAAGATCACGGAATCCGATACTGTCTTCAATGATTCCTCTTTTTACCGCCTCATCCAGTAATCCTTCCAGAACTGCTTCCAGCTCGATGGAACTGCTGTCAATTTCTACATCTTCATATGAATCTTCCTGGAATAATTCTAACAATAAATTTGTTGTGTAAATTCTCTCACATTCCGGTGTCAGTCCGGTCTGAATACCATATTCTACCAGTTTCTTAATATTTTCATACAACATATTCTGATCCTTCCGTTCTTTTTTCTATTCTGTGAATTTATACAATCTTTGCTCCGTCACCGATATCTACTACATAGAATTCTGCTTCATGTCCGACTTTTTCTTTATATGTCTTTCCAATCTCCTCGATAAACTTATCTACCGTTCCTTCTTCAACGATGCTGACCGTACATCCGCCGAATCCGCCTCCGGTGATACGTGAACCGATAACCCCCGGCATTGCCTGCGCCAGATCTACCAGAATATCTATCTCTTCACAGGACACTTCATAATCATAACGAAGTGACTCATGAGATGCATTCATAAGCTGTCCGAATAATTTCACATCGTTGTTACGGAGTGCTTCTACTGCACGAATAGTTCTCTGATTCTCATATACCGCATGTTTCGCACGCTTCTGTCTGACCGGATCTTTGATCGCATCCTTGTACTGTTCGAATCCGTCCTCTGTAAGATCTCCAAGTGTCTTTATATCTGTAACCTTCTGAAGTTCCTTTAATGCAGTCTCACATTCATTTCTTCTGTCATTGTAAGCAGAATCAACCAGACTGTGCTTTACCTTACTGTTGATGATCACGATCTTCGCATTTTCAAGAACGACCGGTGCATATTCGTATTTTAATGTATTGGTATCCAGGAAAATTGCATGATCTTTCTTACCCATCGCACTTGCGAACTGATCCATAATTCCACAGTTGCATCCATTAAAATTATTCTCCGAATACTGTCCGATCAATGCAAGATCGATCATGGAGAGATCTTCAAATCCAAATGTATCTTTTAACATCAGTCCTGTCAGCACTTCCAGTGATGCGGAAGAAGAAAGTCCGGAACCATTCGGAATATTTCCATAGATCAGGATATCCATTCCATGTGTCAGTTCATACCCTCTCTTTTCAAATGCCCACATTACTCCCTTCGGATAATTCGTCCATCCGGCATTTTTACTCGGAATCAATTCATCGAGACTTGTCTCAATGATTCCAAGCTTTTCAAAGTTCAAAGAGAAGAAACCTAATTTTCTGTCTTCTCTGTTTCTTACCACTGCCCATGTTCCCATTGTCAGTGCACATGGGAATACATGACCTCCGTTATAATCTGTATGTTCTCCGATCAGGTTTACTCGTCCCGGTGCAAAATAAGTACGGATTTCCCCGCCTTCTCCGTATAATTCCTGAAATTTTGCGATCAATTGCTCTTTCTGCATTCCATTACCTCCATTTTTAATACATTTTTATCATTTTTTCTTTCATCCCTTAAGTTTCAGGCCCTCTTTAACATCCACTTACATACTTTTTTGTAGTTGACTGTCTTCTGTTATTGCTATAATATAATCATAATGAGATATGCAAATTCTCACAATAAGAATATTGGCATATTTTATAAGAATATTGAGATTTTATTTGTTTTTGACTTTTATATACGGAGGATGATATGAAAGGTATTCAGATTCTTACAGAAAAAAACAAAAAAGAAGTAAAAGAACACGGAAGTTACACTTTCCCCGTTCAGGTATCCCCAGAGGCAATACAGTCTTATGAACAGCATTCCTTCATGTGGCACTGGCATCCGGAGATCGAACTTACATGGTTCGTATCCGGACAGATGGAATATGTCGTCAATGACCAGCGTTATATTATCTCAGAAGGCGAAGGGATATTCTGCAACAGTAATGCTTTACATGCCGGATATATGATTGATGACCAGGACTGTAATTATATCTCTGTCACATTTCATCCCAAATTCATCTATGGCTACGAGAACAGTATCCTGCAGACCAAATATGTCGATTTTATCACTTCCAACGAATTCTGGTCTTCACTTGTATTAAAACCGGAAATTCCATGGCAAAATGAAATTATCGAATACATAAAAGAAATATATACATTAACCTGCCAGGTTCAATCTTCTTCCGATGCCTTCATTCCCGGATATGAAGGCATGGCGGAACAGCCGGAACTTCCTGACTACGAATTCCGTATTCATCTCCTGCTCTGTGAGATCTGGCACCGGCTTTATCTGCATTATGTCCAGATTGCCCAGGATACTCCGCATCCACAGAAGCATTTACAGCGTTTGAAAGACATTCTTTCTTATCTTCAGGAGCATGCTTCCGAAGAACTCAGTCTCGAAGATATCGCCGCCCACGCCGGACTGTGCAAAAGCGAATGCTGCCGCTTTTTCAAAAAATATATGCGGATGACCATCTTTGATTACCTGCTGTCTACACGGATTCAGAACAGTATCCCACTTCTTATGGACGGGGAGAATATTACTACGATTGCCGGACTTGTAGGATTTTCCTCACCGGCATATTATGGCCAGATTTTCAAGCGTTACATGGGCATGTCACCCAGTCAGTATAAAAAGAATGCCGCCCAGTCACCTTCCGGTGACTAAGCGGCATCTTTTATACATTTTTGCCCTCTCTGTCAAAGTATTCTTTCACAAGTCTGACCACAACTCCTGACAGCAGGAAGACTGCTATCAGGTTCGGGATAACCATCAGACCATTAAATGTCTCTGCAATATTCCACATCAGTCCCAGTTCCATAGTTGCGCCGACAATCGCTACCAGTGCATACAATATCATAAATGGTCTGTTTGCGCGGGTACCAAGCAGGAACTCCACACAACGTGTTCCATAAAGTCCCCATCCAATGATCGTAGAAAATGCAAAGCAGCACATTGCAATGGCCGTAAATATCGATACCCAGCTTCCGTAAGTGGAAGTAAATCCAAGAATCGTAAGTTCTGCACCGGCCGCATCTCCATATCCAACCGGTACGCCGCTGCACAGAATGACAAGTGCCGTCAGTGTACAGATCACAATTGTATCCACAAAGACTTCGAATATTCCAAAGAATCCCTGCTTTACAGGCTTTCTTGTATCCGCACATGCATGAGCAATCGAACCAGTACCAAGTCCTGCTTCATTTGAAAAGATTCCCCTGGATACACCTTTTTTCATACTCATGAAGAAAGATCCTACTGCACCGCCGGTCACAGATGCGGGTGAAAAGGCACCTTTAAAAATAGAAGCGAATACTGTCGGGATATTTCTGTAATTCAAGATCACAACTCCGATTGCAAGAATAATATAAATGACCGCCATAAACGGAACCAGCTTTTCCGCTACCTGACCGATTCGTTTGATTCCTCCAAGAAGGATCAGCCCGATCAATACTGCCAGAATAATTCCGATCACCAGATTCAGAGTACTCACATTCTGTTCACTGATCACACCATAATTATACAGAGCTGAATCAATTGCTGTCGTGATGGTATTGACCTGTGTTGCATTCCCCGTTCCGAATACCGTCAGTACACCAAATGCCGCGAACAGATAGGCCAGCCAGTGCCATTGCTTCTTCAGTCCATTTTTTATGTAGTACATAGGTCCTCCGACCAGATCGCCTTCCGCGTTTTTCTCCCGGAAATGTACCGCAAGCGTTACTTCTGAAAACTTTGTACACATTCCAAGAAGTGCTGATATCCACATCCAGAAGACAGCACCCGGTCCTCCGATCGCGATTGCTCCTGCCACGCCTGCAATATTACCGGTTCCGACGGTCGCAGCCAGTGCCGTACATACTGCCTGGAATGGTGTCAGTGCTCCGTCTGAAGCTTCTCTTTTTTTCAACATCCGGCCGATTGTTACTTTCATCGCATATGGGAATTTACGGATCTGAAGAAATCCGGTTCTGATGCTTAATAAAAGCCCTACTCCTACGATGCAGATCATGGCCGGTACTCCCCAGATGAAGTTATTTACCACATTGTTGATTGATTCGATTGTTGCCAACATTACTTCTAGTCCTTTCCTATTTATAAATCATATTTTTGATTTTGTATCGCATTACCGCATTATCACATTGAATTTCAACTGTAGCAGTATAGCACGATTTTATATAAAAGTACAGGATTTCTTTTTCTTTATCAAAAGATTACCCGAAATTTCATACACGTACTTCCTTTCTTTTCTAATATTCTTTTCTAGTATTTTTACAACTGGTATGGTATATTTTTTCATAACTGGCTCTTTATCTCATGCCACTACTATTGTACAGTAATGGCAATTACGAAAGGAAAGAGGGTTTTGGTTATGAATTCCAATCTGAAAAAAATAATTATGACAGCATTATTCGCTGCGTTAGCCTGTGTTGCTACAATGTCCATCCGTATTCCGACACCGGGAACCGGCGGATATATCCATCCTGGTGATGCAATCGTAATCCTCGCAGGTATCATCCTTGGTCCTGTATATGGTATGCTTGCCGGTGGTATGATCCAGGAAGGTATTACACTGAAATTTGCAGGTGTAACCCTTTACTTCAGCGTTCCGGTAATCATTATTACCATGCTGGTTGTTGGATGCATCATCGGTGCAGTTAACGGTCTTATTGTAACAAAATTAGGTGTAGCACCATTTATCGCTACCCTTGGTACCATGTACATCTGCCGTGGTTTTGCGAACCTTCGTTCCAACGGTGCAACATTCTCTGATATCAAGGGCTATGACGGACTTGGCAACACAGGCTTCAAGATCCTTGGAAGCAATATTGCCGGCATTCCTACCGGTGTTTATATTTTCGCAGTGCTTGCAATTATTTCCGTTATCATCCTGAAGAAGCTTCCATTTGGATGGTATGTACTTGCAGTCGGCGGTAACGAGAAATCTGCCCGTCTTTCCGGTATCAAAGCAGACAAGATCAAAATTATCGTTTACATGATCTCCGGCTTCTGTGCAGCATGGGTTGGTATGATCAACACCGCACAGCTTTCCGCAGCACATCCTGCATCTGGTGATGGCTGGGAAATGAACGCCATCGCAGCTACCGTACTTGGTGGTACTTCCATGAGCGGTGGTTCCGGAACCATTATCGGAACTGTAGTCGGTGCATTTGTTATCGGTGTTATCAATGATGGTATGACAATGTGTGGTGTATCCGAGTTCTGGCAGAAGGTTATCCGTGGTCTGGTTATCATCCTTGCAGTCGTAATTGACCAGACACAGAGAAATCTTCAGGCGAAGATGGCACTTCAGGCAAGAAACGAGAACAAATAATTAGGTAACCAACAAAATCTTTCTTAATGTTAAAATAATTTGAAAAGTTGAAAAAAATCCGAAAAAGATTTATAGTAATAATCAGAGATGCAGGAGGAATAGCATGAAAAAATCAGGGATTTTAAATGCCCAGCTGATCCGTTGTATCGCAGAGCTGGGACATAAAGATCTGTTTATGATCGGTGATGCAGGAATGCCCATTCCAAAGGGCGTGGAGATTGTAGACCTGGTTGTATGCGGAGGGGTTCCCACCTTTAAACAGGTGATGGATGCAGTGCTGGCGGAGACAGAAGTGGAAGCCTACACCATTGCAAATGAGATTGAGGAAAAAAATCCGGAGCTTCTTGCATATATTCAGCAGAGCCTTCCTGAGGCAGAGGAGAGCAGAATTGACCACGTAGATCTGAAAAAGATGTCTGCACAGTGCAAATTTGCAATCCGTACAGGTGAGTTTACACCTTATCCGAACATAATTTTAAGAGCGGGAGTTGCATTCCCGGCATAAAATGATCAGAGAAGACGCTGCGAATAACAGGTGATAACTTGTTTTTGCAGCGTCTTTTTTCACAGATGTATGGCATTATTTTACCGACAGAGGAGGAACTAAAATGAAAGTGAGTGTGAGAAAAATCAGTGAGATCACAGGATTTTCTCCGGCAACTGTTTCAAATGCACTAAACTACAAAAAAGGCGTGAATGCTGAGACATCTGCGAAGATTTTTAAAGTGGCGCA
>OGPJ01002167.1_pt1 | contig 12831 bp, 29 predicted proteins | sample 1552831 | NCBI WGS metagenome assembly OGPJ01 (sample SAMEA2579914, study PRJEB22360) | human gut metagenome | biome: human gut; feature: human-associated habitat; material: faeces | place: Denmark | collected 2008/2010
TCACCGTAACCGTCGGTATCATTACTTGTGTAGTCGAGATCTTGGCCTATGACAACATATTTATTTGAGCTATATGCTAAAGGCAATGTAACAATAATATACCCTTGTTCAGCATAAACTATTCCCCACTGTAAATAAAATAGAAAGGTTGTGAAAAAATGCCAAAAAATGCAAAAGATGCACGTATTTTTATAAAATTTGCCGAAGACGGCACACGTGCCGATACTCGTATTGAGGATGCCAATTTATATATCATACCGCCACAGCCAATTATTGAGCTCCGAAACGGTGAAGAGATCCTTCGAGTTATACCGGCACATTATGAGGATGATCCAGAGCAGGGGACTATATTGGTACCAGAACAGCGTATTCCAACTGGCCAATATGAACAGGTTGAAGTTACTACTGGCTATACAGAAGAAATATTGGCTGATTCCATTGCTGAAGATGGTACCTATATTCCGTTTAACCCTGCAGATTACATTGAGGTGACATATGCTGAATATCTGCTGCTGTCCGGCAACTCTCCGGACGGTAAGATGTACATAAGGAATATGACTACCGGCGAATACATTGAGCAGCCGCCATATGTACCTACAGCGGCAGAGAAACTTGCGGTCTTAGACGCAGAATATGAGGCCCAGTTTGACGAAATCAATAATCAGATAATCTTGGCCGTAGCAGAGAATAACGAAGCCTTAAAGGCAGAACTGATGGAAGAAAAGGCTGCTCTAGTAGAAGAATATACAACGAAAAGAGGTGCAATAGAATGATTAAAAAACGTTGTTTTTTATGTGGTCATAAAATGGCTGAAAATGGCTTGTGTACTAATGTGAACTGCATTAGGTCCGAACCGGTAACTGAAACGGAAAGCAAAGATAAATCAGTAACTGAAAGCACAGAAAAACAAGAGTAAACGTTGCTGGGAGCGGGTTTTGATATTATCATTAGGACCTGTTGCAAAGTGTACTGATAGTGTACCGGCTGTAATGCATAACTGCTGTGGCTGCATGGTATTAGTACATAGTAGATTATGTTCCGAAAGTGTACCAGTTCTAGCCTTAAATCAGGTCGATTGCTTTTTTTAATTCGTGGATGGCTTTATGGGTGTAGACGCCTTTTGTAACGCCTTGCGAGGCGTGTCCGAGTATACGTTTGATCGCCGTATCGTTGGCACCGGCATTGTCGAGCATGGTAGCACAGGTATGGCGGCATTCATGCGGTGTATGCTTGCAGCGACTGGCTGTCATTACAGCATCAAAGCGCGCTCGGTATTGGTGGTATGAGAGTTGATTACCATAATCGTCTGTAATGATATATTTACCTGGCTGCTGCATCCAAAATTCAAAATATTGGGGTACTTTGGTTTGCGTTGGTCGATGTCTATATATCGACTATAGTCGCCAGCCAGCGTGATGATATCGTATTTTAGTGCATAGCTGTACATATGATGTAGAATCTGTCTTACTTTCTTCTGCATCGCATATCCGGCACCGGCATTCCGGACATCAGAAATCACGGCCTGCAGATCGGCTGCCTTTAGCTCAGCAAATTTCCTGTTGTAGAGACGTTTGCAATGCTTGTACGCTGATTCATAATTGATTTGCGTGGTTTTGGCCAGCTTCCGGAAGCGTTCGGTTCTCATTAGTACATAAACGTCGTTGAAACTGGTAACTGTATCAACAAACAGTGACGGATCGTCGCGATACTGCAGTAACATTTCAAGGCCTTGCTCATAGGTTGCGGCGTCGCCTATTGATTTTAATTTCCCGTTAACTTTGACGCGGACCAGGTATGGACGTGACCGATTACAGTCTGAGCGTTTTGTGATGCTGCCAAGTCCGTTAGGCAGCCTTCGACCTTTGGTTTTTCGTTTTTTTAAGATCATAAAAAATCAGCTCCTTATAGGAGCATTATAACAAGGGGGATAAAATGCAGGAATTTATAAACAGTTATTGGCAGCCGGCGTTATATTCGTTATTGGTTTTTATCGTTGCCAGATTGTGTAATAAGCTATGGGTAGCTGTGGCGACAATGGTCATCAAGCAAAGCTTGTATGAAAAGGCCCTGTTGGCCATATTGTATGATCGCTTATTCCAGACCTGCCAGAATTACATTGCCGAAAAAAGGATTAGTACAGAAGAGCTGAAAAACCTGGAACATCTGTACGAAAATTATCATCGGCTCGGCGGTAATGGTACCGGAACGGAATTGTACAATCGTTGTCGTGAGCTGCCGCTAAAGGAGTGAAAATATGCTGGAAAAAATACGAGGATTTATTCAAAAAACATTTGGCCGAGCACCGACAAAAGGCAGCATGGTCGTTGTATGGACATTTGCGATTATAGTCATATTTGAGGTGATTGCATATAATGCCGGCTGGTTTTATAACTGGTATCGTACTCAGTCTGCAGACACGCCGGAAATGCGGCTGTTTTTGGTGACTGTAGTTTGTGGTGGACTTATTACTGCAGCAGGATTTGTCGGCCGGGCGTTTGTTGATAAAAATGAAAACGGCGAACCGGACATTTGGGAAGAAGAAAGGAAGGATAAGCATGAATAAGAAGACCTATAATAATTTGCTGGCTTTGGCCAGAGCTGCCAGGGGAAAAATCAAAATGATTTATCTGCATTGGACTGCTGGCCAACATATTACAAACCATATAGAACGAGCTGACTATCATATTTGTATTTTGGGCGACGGCCGCATCGAAATCGAGTGTGATGACTTGACGGAACTCAGGACGCATACCTGGCACCGAAATACTGGAGCTATCGGCATTGCATTGTGTTGTGGTCTTGGCGCTACTGCCAATAATGGCTATAACGCTGATTTTGGCTCGTATCCGCCTACTCCGGAACAGATAACCGCAATGGCCGAGGTTATTGCGGTATTAAGCCGGGAGCTGGTGCTACCTATTGATAAAAACTGTATTATGACCCACTGCGAGGCTGCGCTGCTGGATGGTTATGGACCGTACAGCGGAGATCCAGAAACGCGTTGGGACTTATGGTATATCGATGATCCGGGTACAAAAGAAAAAATGCAACCAGGCGGTGATGTTTTGCGAGGTTTGGCCAACTGGTTTAAAACTATGGGAATTCCGATTGAATAAAAAATAAAGGAGTGTATCAAAATGACTAATAAAGAAAAAGTGGAACAGGATATATTGGCATTAAAAGCAGCAATTCGTCAGCTGAAGGCTGACGTTAAATTACTTCGCGACGAAGAACGTGCAGAGCTGAAGGATAAAATAAATGCAGCTTTAGATGAGTATTCCGATGAAATTGAAAAAATTAAAGAATTGGATCGCACGCTGATCCAGAAGCTGGGGAAACATGGCCGGACATTTCTTTATATTTGCATTGGGATTTTGGCCATTGCCGGCGTGGATAAATTGATCGGATATATTAAAGAGCTGTTTTAAAGAACAGATTTTAGAAAATTAGCGCATATGAAAAACATTATGAACCTTTTGGGAAAAAACTGTACATAAGGAGGGAGGAGCACCTTGAATGAACAGGAAAAACAAAGCAATAATGATCGCAATATTGGCATTTTCGTTATTGTATTGGTATTTTTCGGCATTTTTGTCTACTTGTTCGGCCGCGGAAGTTTCGGCGGTGGAAGCGCCGGAAACGATAACGATATCCAGGGCACAGTACAACGAGCTCAAGACGATAATCAGCGAGCAGGGGCAGCGCTTGACGGAGTTCGAGACGAACTTACAGCTGCTGGAGCAGAGCTCGCCGGATCTGATCGTGACGCTGAACGAGCTGAGGGTATCGCACGACAGAATGCAGAAACGATTAGAAGCTGCCGAGAAATACTCGAACGAAGCAAAGCTGCTCATCAGCGAGCAGAACAGATCCTTGCAGAAATTGAGCGAGCAAATCAAACACCAACAGAAGGTGCAGCGCCGGCGCGAAATCCAGGATAAAGGTTGGGGCTTTGCTGCTGGGATCGTAACTGCAAAGCTGGTTGAAAAAATATCCTGATAGTTGCACGCAGTTTTGGTTGCATGCAAATCTGAATATGAATATATAAAATCCCGTTGCACGCACTTTTGACGTTGCACGGGATTTTTGTTTTGAGCATCTGCACGCGAATTTGATTTTGTCAACTTGCGAATAAATTTATCAGGTTGTATAATGAGCCTGGTAAAAAGGGGGGAAGGATCTTGTTTGTCGTTATATGTGGGCATATGTTTGAAGGAGAGGACTTGCAGGGAATTGCTGAATGTTTGTTGCGATGGCAGCCGCCTTTAGTTCCATGGTTGATTGAGCTTCAGGAAGAAGTGAGGCGCAGGGCTGAAGAATACGGAAGCGAAGGAGCTGCTTTCTATAACATTATCAAATCGAATCCTAAAAAATATAAAATAAACTACCAAAGCAGAGAAAAGCCGTTTGAATAACGGCTTTTTTGTTTGCGGATTTAATCTAAAACGTTAAAGTATTTTTTTGCTAATATCTGTATTTTGTCGGTGTGGGCAAGATCATCGCCATTATCTTGGTAATAACTAAAAATACCATTGGCAAGCTCATCCACTTCCAGCAGAATCTGTGATAATTGATTTTGTGTTTTGTAATCGGCGTAATCTGCAATGTAGGTTTTGAGATCTCTAATAACGATATCTTTTAAAACCTTATAAAAAACTTGTGTTTCCTGTTCAGCGGTCAAATTATACATGGTTGCATCTCCTTTTGATTATCTTTCGTAAACTACGCAGTTATTAAGGACTCTATCAGCGTTATTACATATACAGGCCCAAAAGAATTTTTCTTTATCGGGATAGGTGTTATATTCTTCTGGTTTCAATGCATCAATAATATTGCAGATGTTCAAAATAGCATTTTTTTGTGTCTTGGTTATAATAAATAATCTGCCGCCTACGCCTGGCAATGGATCAGTCTGGGTACGTGGTATATTATCTAAGTTGTCAAGCATTGAAAGTATCTTTTTATCAAAATTAAATCGGTTATAAAGTTTCATTCTAAAACTTCCTTTCTGGTCTGCCATCATCAGAGCCGGGTGACCGTTCCGCGGCTGACGCCCTTTGCAGGGCGTTTCGGCTTAATCATTTTTATTGGGGTTATTTCTTCCGGCTTCGTAGGCTTCAAGCAGCGCGGCTTCAATATTCCAGACTGCCAGCTCCACAAAATCTTCGCTGTCATTGCACCGAGATTTCAAATCGCCACGCTTTTTTATTGAGTCAAAGTGTTTTATTGCAATTGCTAAAATTTTTCTGTCTGCCTTCATTGTTGCACGCTCCTTTTAAAATGTCCTTATAAATTCAGCTTTGCCATTATAATGGCCGTTAATTTTTTTGATTGCGTTCTGTAATTTTCTTTCGGTAAATTCTGTAATGTCCCACGATTTAAAGATTATGTCTTGATCTGCCGTTATAAAAATCATATTTGCAACTTTTTCGATTTTGAATTTCATCGGTTATGCGCTCCTTAAATTTAATTCATTGCTTATTTCGTCAATAATACATTTGCCTGATTTTGTCACATGGAAAGAAATTACTAAATTTTCTTTGTACCTGCGGTTAGTCACTTCATAAGCAATAATTGAATTTGTAGCTGTTTCTAATTCCATAAATGAGCCGTCGTCTACCTCTGCAATAATTCGATATTTGGGCATACCGGAAGAACTGCAATTTAAAGCTTTAAGCAATACTATTCTTTTTACGTTGATTGTTTCAGAGTAGGTTTTTGTCATTTGTTGCACGCCCTTTCTATTATCCAGTAGACTCCACAGCTGATAACGGCTGCGATGTAGGTTATTGATGTTAGACTGTCCCAGTCTTGCCGCCCGACTTGGGCGAGGAGATAAAGCGTTAAGACTGTCAATATTGACTTCATGCTGTTCAATGTGGTAATATTTATTTAGAGAGTGGGAGCGGTTGCACCGCCCCCCGAGGCTCCGTTATCGTCTTGGCTTGCGACGCGTTCGACGATTTCGGGGCTTTTTCCTTTTCTCCCAGGTTTCAATCGCCGCTATGGCGAAGGTGCCAATAATTGCAAGGTTTGCGATTATTTGGGAGATTCTCTCTAGCTTTTCTAAATCCACATTGTTTTCTCACCTCACTTTCTATATATATTATACACTTTAAAGTGTATTTTGTCAATAAAATATTTAAAATAATCGTGTATTATGCAAAATAAAAATTGACTAATTAAACTATAAAGTGTATAATCAAAGGCGACAAAAGGGGGCGGAAAAATGTTAACCACAACAGAAAAAATCAAAGTGTTATTAAAGCGTAATAATATGACGGCCGGCGAGCTGGCGGAGCAAACAGGGCAGACCCGGCAAAACTTATCAAACAAAATGAAACGCAATAATTATAGCGAAGATGAGCTTCGTGCAATAGCAGCGGCTTTGGGTTGCGAATGTAAGATAACATTCGTGCTAAAAGATGGCCAAGAATTATAAACGGTAAAACTTCATATCATTTCAAACTGGCAGGGCTGACCTAATATATAGATTGGCTCTGCCTTGTTTTATATTTGTATGAATAGAAAGTATCGCACACTAAAGCTGACAAGCGCTGTGGCAAGCGTGGTGGGCTACAAGCGGTATGTGTGTTGCGAAGATAGGCTCATTGTTATTATTATGGGGCGGGTCCTTCCTGGGGGTGGGGGGCTCAACGATGGTCGCCAACCCCCCGCGCAGTCTAATGTCAAAATTTTAGAAAATTGGGTAGAAAATAGAATTTGATTTAAAGTTTTTATGTTATAATTACGGCATGGGCCGCAGTAATTTTGTTAATAAACTTGATGGCCTGCATAAAGGAGCGTTAGAAATTTTATTGCCAGCTGCAGGATTAAAAATCAGGGATGAGAGGATCCTGAAATTATGGTATATCAACGAGGCATCGATATATGAAATAGCAGCTGATCTGCGTGTGACAAAAGAAAGTGCATATAATTTACTTAGTGCTGCTCGATGCAGGTTAGAAAAAATCCTGACAATCCAACGGCAGCTATTGCCGGTAGAGTGCCAGGATATAATCAGATATTTGCTGGATTAAGTTTCTTCTGCGCCTGTTGCTGTCGAACAGTGAGAGGACGCGGCCTAATAAAAGTAAGCGTAAATTTTTGCGGTATAGTATTGTACGGGCCTTCGGCACCATACGTACCTGAACACTCTAGTTTTAACTGGAGTGTTATTTTTTTTGCATCGATTGTAATTTTATTCACCAAATCATCAAATAGCATTCTTAAGCTTTCATTGGTGATGTTTTTAAAAAGCATCTTCCGACAAACTTTTAAAACTTTTTCGATGTGAGCTGGATTTATAGTTGCAATAGAGTTTGCGCCGGCACATTTTGCTAATTTTTCTTTTATTTGCGAAAGTTCTTGTTTGACTGCAGCCAGTCATTCGAGATCATATTCATCGGCCGTTCCTTGCTCTATTATAGTATAAAGGTTATTAAGCTTTCGCTCGGCTATCGCTTTTTGTTCTGAAAGAGAACTTGCTTCATCGGCATATTCATTGGCGACTGCCTGGTATTCCATTTCGATAGTATCTTTGAGTTTTTTTAAGCTGTTCTCAGACAAAAGTTCTTGTTCTATGGTCAGTAATACAAGTTCTTCCAAATCATCACGTGGGACTACTTTATTTTGGCAAGCACTGGCGCCGAGGCGATCACGGCCTGAACAAGTATAGTAAACATATTTTTTCCCATTTGAGCTTGCTCGATGACCATTCATAGCAGCTCCGCAGATACCGCAGAATACTTTGCCTGTTAAAAGGTATGTTTCTTTGGATTTATAAGCAGCACTTCGGTAACGGTTTTGATTCATTTTTTCCTGCACCTTTCTAAAATCTTCTTTGCTAATTATAGCAGGGATAGCATCTTCGACAATAATAGTATTTTCACTGATTTTATGGCTGTTTCTTTTCCCAGAAGGGTCTTTGTTTACTTTGTTGAAAGTGTATGTTCCACAGTATTTAGGTTTGCGTAAGATATCATAAAGGCTATTTTTACCGAATTTACGCCCTTCACGGGTCTTGTATCCTAATGAATTAAGTTGACTTATGATATAATGATAGCCTTTGCCTTTGAGGTATAAATCAAAAATGATCCTGATAGCACCAGCTTCATAATCGTTTATTATATATTTATTCTCTTGGTTGATTTCAAAACCTAAAGGTGGACGTCCACCATTGAATAAGGCTTTTAGAGCATTCTCTTTAAGTCCTTTTTTTGTTTCTTCGGCGAGATTGCGGGAATAATTTGCCGCTACAGCAACAAGTATACCCTCAACCATTTGGCCAGCTGGTGATGTGTCAATGTTTTGTGCAGCGTATTCGTATTTGATCCCGGAAGATATGAGTTGATTTTTCGTTAAATAATAATCAAGCTCGTTACGGGAATTACGATCTATTTTGTGAAAAACGACAACATCAAAAAGATTCTTTTGAGAATCAGAAAGCATTTTTTTATACTGCTCTCTTTTGGCAATACTTTTACCGCTCTTGGCTTCATCGGCATAGATTTTTGTGACCAGGTATCCTTTACGTTGGCAATATTCACGACAGGCCCGTACCTGGGCATCGATACTTTCCTCGCGTTGTTGATCACTTGAATAACGGGCATAAATAACGGCTCTCTCCATGGTTTCTCTCCTCTTGGTGTGATTTTATTTGACAAAAATAGGCAAAAAAGGTAAAAAATTTGACCTTGTATCTCCTGAAAATTCGCCTGTTTTTGATAATTTCTTTAATGTCCGAAATAGTCATTGTTTCCACCTCTTTAAATAAATATTAACATCAATATTGTAAAAACGCAAGATGGTTTTTGAAAATATTGTGAAAACGCATTGACAATAAAATTTAAACGTGTTATCATTTACTTGCGGAAATGCAAGAAAAGAAAGGGGGCGAGGATATGTTAAACAAAGCCTTATTAGTTGATAAGATCAAAGAGAATGGTATGACATTAGAGGCATTTGCAAATGAGCTGGGAATCAACTATACCACTCTTTACCGTAAATTAAACGGTGAAAGCGATTTTACTCGTGCAGAAATTCAGATAAGCAAAAATGTACTTAATTTAGATCTTAATACAGTAGACATTATTTTTTTTGGACAATAACTTGCGTAACGCAAGAAGAAAGAGCGAGGTGCGAAGATGTTAAAAAAACCGTTAGGCAACTCGTTGCCGCTTATGGATAAATGGCTAGAAAACAGCGTAAAAAGAAGGAAGGCTTTAGATAATACTTTACAAAGTATTACCAGCCTTCCTTATGACGAAGCAACTATTATTTTAGGATTAGCGGCATCGCTGCTCAATGAGGCTAATCTTTCAGGCCGTAGCGTTGGCAGTTACGCAAGTATTGAAATGCTTTGTCCTCATTGCAAAATGATTGTTCACGAAAGAATTAAGGATATTAATGATCCCCCAAGTAAATGTGCTTATTGTGGGGGACTTATAGATTATTTGTCTTTTGTGAAATAGCCTTTTTTGAAAAATAATGTTTCTTCACCACATTCTGAACAGTATTTATCGTGAGGGCCTAATTCTGCTTCAAATCCGTTATTCATAACACAATTACTGTTGGTGCATTTATTTTGTAATAAACTACCGCATTTAGCACAAAATTCTGCATCTAAGTTAGTTGTTTCTTCGTGACTGCAAACTTACACATTTTAGGTTGCGGAAATAAGATTTATTTGAAAAATGGGAGTACGTTCCGCAGTATGGACACATCAGACTATCATCGGGAATAGTTTTACTATATTTTTGACAGTTTGGTTTGTCACAATAATTAAAAAGTTCGCGGCCGCATTTTTTACAGTTGAGAACACCTTCTGAAACTGTGTTTTGGTTTTTACAGAAAAAACATTCTTTGATTTGTTCAGTCATAATATTCATCTCCTTTGCTTAATGATTACCGGCATTGGTAGTGTCGGTAAGTAAATTATAGCATATGGAGAAAAAACAGAAAGCGAGGACTTAATTATGTCAAAAATTATCAAAAGAAAAGTAGGGATTATTATTCCAGAAGATCGCGGTGCGTTGATGATATTCCATCCACCTGCCGATAATGATGGGCATCCATTTAAATTATGCCATTATCTTTCTCTGGATGAAATCAAGGCTCTCGATATTCGTCAGAATGATGTTATATCTTTCGAAGCAGAAGGTCTAAACACATACAAACTTCTTGGCGTGGAGCTGGTATCAAGGGGGATAGAGCCGCTCAAATGTGAAACAGAAGCTCAATCGGTTCCAGCTAAACCTAAAGAATTGAATATGCATGAACGTATCAATCTCGCACGCTCAGCAATCACTGGGCTAAATATACGTAGTGCAAAAAAACTATTTGATGATACCCTTCTTACCGCCCAAGAAGAAGCCAAAATTCCGGCTCCGGAAGGGAGTGATACCGATGGCAGTACAAAGAACGTTAGAAGTAGTAAATCCTGAAGCTTTACGAACCGATTATGCTTTCCGCGTACTGGCCAGAATTGCAGTGAGATATGCGTTTGAGAATCATTTATTTGATGACGTTGTGGAGGTTGATAATAGTGAGCAAAAAACGAAAGTGCTCGATTTGCGGCCGAGATCTGACAGGGAAAAATTTCGTCAAAATATGGGACGAAAGTCAGAAGAAAACAGTGATTGTCTGCAGAGACGACAGGAGCTGTTACGGATCCAAGATGCTTAGAAATTATAAAACGAGGTGATTATTTTGAAAAACAAAGGTGCTAATCGTATTCATCGCAGGAAGCCTGCTAAAAATTTGAAATTAAGTCAATTGCAACAAATTTGGTTTGGTGGAAAAGAAAAACGGTTAAGGTATCGCGGACCAGAGGGTATTTGGTCGGAGAGTCGGGAAAAGGCAGAAAAAAATCTCGTTAAAGCGGCCAAGCGACATAAATGGTTAAAGGTGGTAGAGAATGATGAGTGCTGCTAAAAATGGAAAAAGCCCTGGCGGCTGCGGGAACAGTCAACCAGGGCAAAACGTAAGAAAAGTATGCGAAACCTCTTACGCCCCTATTATAGCATGTATTACTGCAGCTTTCATCATTGAGCTTTGCTTGCTGTGGTTTTTCTTCAGCTCGGTACCGGTGATCACAACCTATGTTCCGTATACCGTACAACGTAATGATACGTTGTGGGATATTGCAAAAAAATTTGCTCCGGAAGAAATGGATCTGCGTGAGTATATTCAGATCCTGCAAGAAGAAAACCCAGATAGTGGCATATCAAAAGGTATGCCGGTAGGTAGTGGAGAGCATTTGATGTTACCGATGATCGAATATAGGCAAAGGGGGCAAGTGCTATGGCAGAAAAACAAATAATGGGAGTTTGGTACCGGCCGATGTGCAAACCTGTCAGGATACGTTTCAAGAATGAACTGAAAGATATCCAGCGACTGGTTGGTGGATATCTTGAAACTATTACGATTCCGCCTGAAGATGAATATCAAAGGCCATTGGTAATAATCGTTAACGAGGAAGGCAAACTGCAAGGGTCATTGCCCTGTAGGTGTTTACGCGATTATAAAACAGGTAAGGTATTAGATATTTTAGTTGGAAATATTTTAGTTCTGGCTGCTGGAAAAGATGGTTATTTCGAAAGCCTTCATGAAGAAGATTACAGCAGAATTTATCATACGTTAGGAGAGGATATCAATGATTTTAAACATTAAAAGATTGGCAGAAGTTAAGATGCAAAAAGATATTGATACCAGGTATCTTGCAAAGGCTGCAGCTATAAAATTTCCTGCATTGACAAAAATAGAAAATGGCGAAATCAAGCCAACTGATAAAACTATTCAGCGTATAGCGACTGCGTTGGGAGTGGGTGTTGACTGCATTGCTGAAAGTAAAGATGTAGTGCAAAAAAATTCAGGAGAAGTTGTTGTTGCTCATGCCTCTATGGATCAAGAACAGGAACAGCATAAAGTAATCACGGGCGCTGATGTGACAGTCTCTGGAAATAATGCAAGATTTTTATTAGTTCATGGGTCTATGAAGGATGGTGCGGATAATATAGTAATCATTCGTCAAGATTGTTTTACAGGCATTAGGCGTGGTCTCAATGGTCGGTCGATTATTTTTAATGCGGTAATAGAAAATGGCCGCACAACTTCTGTATTTGAGAATTTTGACACAGAAGCTGCGCAAAAGGACCGCTGGGAGGAAGTAATGAACTTTTTTCTTGGGGGGGTAGACATAAATGAAAATCAAAAGGCTTAAACTGACCAATTTCAAGGGTCATCGTGAGTTTATGATTGATTTTTCAGAAACGGTGACTAATATTTTCGGTGCCAATGGTACCGGAAAAACATCGATCAAAGACGCTTTTTTCTGGCTTCTGACTGGTAAGGATAGCTATGGTCGCCAAGATGTTGATTTCAGACCTTTTGACGAAAAGGGACAACCTGTTCATGACGTTGATGTAACAGTTGAAGCTGTTCTTGATATTTTAGGAGTGGAATATACTTTGACGCGAGTATTGCGAGAGGATTGGTCGACCTCGACGGGAACGGCGCCGAAGAAATTGCGCGGGAATACAACCTTGTATTTTATTGATGGTGCGCCAAAAAAGGCAGGGCAGTTTGACACTTGGGTACAGGAATATGTGAATTTAGACTTGCTGCGCTTGACGAGTGATCCAGCCTATTTTCCAGGTTTGCATTGGAAGGAGCAGCGGGAAGAAATCATGGCGTTGGGCGGTGAAGTTACGGCTGGCGGTATTATTTCAGAAAAAACCGGGGTTGAAAATTGCTGTATTTGAGGCGGGTAATCCGTTAAGCAAACGCCACTGCCCCATCGACGGCGAAAAAGTAAAAACCTGTATCGGC
>OGPJ01002175.1_pt1 | contig 12793 bp, 9 predicted proteins | sample 1552831 | NCBI WGS metagenome assembly OGPJ01 (sample SAMEA2579914, study PRJEB22360) | human gut metagenome | biome: human gut; feature: human-associated habitat; material: faeces | place: Denmark | collected 2008/2010
TCATCTCGACAAAAGCTACAACAGTTGGAAAGACTTCATCAACAAAAATCCCGATAAAGTATCGTCTGGAAAGAAATCTGACAAGAAATAACAGGGAGCTATCATTTTATCGAACGACAAACGACCGGCATCTCCTCGCCTCGATTTTCTTTCGAACAAATATACGTCCGGTACAACGGCGTGCCCCTCTTGCCTTCTGTGACACGAATCAGCGCCTATAAACATTATATCTAAATACAAAAGAAAATTCAAACATTTCCTCTACAAAACAAGGTTAAAAATAGAACAATTCACCACACACCCCACTTCAAACAATAAATATTTCGATAAACAAAACGACAATTATCCCTATATTTGTAACTGCGAAGATAAGACGCGGTTCGGTATAGCTAAGTAGGAAATGAGATTTTCGTTTGCCTCTGCTTCCACCTTTCCGTATCTTCGGCAAATGCGAAAAGCTGACTACGGTTCGGCAAAAAAAACGGACATATTCGTTTTATCCGATTCTTATCTTTCGCTATATGAAAATCATAGACCGAGATATATGCAGACATTGAAACAACTACTCGACCAACGCATTCTCATTCTCGACGGAGCTATGGGAACGATGATACAACGTTACGGACTGAACGAGCAAGATTTCAGAGGTTCGTTGTTCCCCGATTCGGCAGTGGAATTAAAAGGGAACAACGATTTGCTCTGTCTCACCGCACCACACCTCATCGACGAGATACACCGTGCCTACCTCGAAGCCGGAGCCGACATCATCGAGACGAATAGTTTCAATGCCAACACCATATCGATGGCAGACTACCGTTTGGAAAGTCAGGTAAAGGAAATAAACCGGGCAGCCGCCCGCATAGCCCGGAAGGCTGCCGACGACTATTCAACACCCGATAAACCCCGATTCGTGGCCGGTTCGATAGGGCCCACGAACAAAAGCTGTTCCATGTCCCCCGATATGGAGAATCCCGCTTTGCGAAATCTCGACCTCGACACACTCGCGACAGCCTATCGGGAGCAAATCACGGCCTTGATAGAAGGTGGCGTGGATCTTCTGCTCATCGAAACCATTTTCGACACGCTCAATGCCAAAGCCGCCCTTTTTGCTGCACAGGAATCTATGAAAGCGACAGGACGAGAGCTTCCTGTCATGCTCTCGGTAACAGTCACCGAGAGCGGGCGAACGCTATCGGGACAAACACTCGAAGCCTTTCTTACGGCAGTCTCCCATGCCAAAATTCTCTCGGTAGGTTTGAACTGTTCGTTCGGAGCAAGAGAAATGAAACCCTATCTACATCGGTTGGCATCGATCTCCCCCTATTACATCAGTGCTTACCCCAATGCCGGACTGCCCAATCGGTTGGGCGAATATGACGAAACGCCCGCATCGATGGCTGCACAAATAAAAGAATTTATCAACGAGGGACTGGTAAATATCGTGGGTGGTTGTTGCGGAACGACACCCGAGCACATAGCCCGCTATCGGGAAATCACACAAAACGCCTCGCCCCGCCGTCCCATCGCGAAAGACAACCGTCTGCACATCTGCGGGCTCGAAGATCTCGTTGTCTGCCCCGAAAACAATTTCGTCAACATAGGCGAACGCTGCAACGTGGCAGGCTCTCGCAAATTCCTGAGGCTCATTCACGAAAAGAACTACACCGAAGCACTCGACATCGCACGCAAACAGGTCGAGGCCGGCGCACAAATCATCGACATCAACATGGACGATGCCATGCTCGATGCCCGCAAAGAGATGGTAGACTTCTTGAATCTCATCGTCTCCGAGCCCGACATTTATCGGGTTCCTGTAATGATAGACTCTTCCGAATGGGAGGTTATCTCCGCCGGCTTGAAATGTCTGCAAGGGAAAGCCATCGTCAACTCCATCAGCCTGAAAGAAGGAGAAGAAACATTCCTCGCGCATGCCCGTGAAATCAAACGGTTAGGAGCGGCGGTAGTCGTCATGGCTTTCGACGAAAAAGGCCAAGCCGATACCTATGAACGGAAAATCGAAGTCTGCGCCCGGGCTTACAAACTCCTCATCGAAGAAGCAGGATTAGCGCCTTGCGACATTATATTCGATCCCAACGTGTTGGCGATAGCTACCGGAATCGACAGCCACGACAACTATGCGGTAGACTTCATTCGGGCTACGGCTTGGATACACGAAAACCTGCCGGGAGCGAAAGTGAGCGGAGGCGTGAGCAACCTCTCCTTTTCGTTCCGAGGCAACAATTTCATTCGCGAAGCCATGCACGCCGTCTTTCTTTATCATGCTATCCGCAACGGGCTCGACATGGCGATTGTCAATCCCGCCACATCGATTACCTACGACGATCTACCGACCGAAACTCTTGCGCTCATCGAAGATGTCGTATTGAACCGTCGGCCGGATGCGACCGAACGTCTCATCGACTTCGCCGAGAAACATCGGGGCGAAGCAGTCAAAAAAGAAAACAATATCGACGAAGACCGTCATCGGCAACCTGTCGCCGACCGACTGAAACAAGCTCTCGTCAAAGGCATATCGACACACCTCGAAACCGACCTCGCAGAGGCCGTCCGTCAATACGGCTCGGCACTCGCCGTCATCGAGCAACCCCTCATGGACGGCATGAACCGGGTGGGACAACTTTTCGGCGACGGGAAAATGTTCCTTCCCCAAGTCGTCAAGAGCGCCCGCACCATGAAGCAAGCAGTGGGTATATTGCAACCACTCATCGAGCAGGAAAATACCCGCAATGGAGAAACCTCTAAACGGGGAAAATTCATTGTAGCCACAGTCAAGGGCGATGTGCACGACATCGGGAAAAACATCGTCGCCGTCATTCTCGCCTGCAACAACTTCGAGGTAATCGACCTCGGCGTGATGGTTCCGGCTGAAAAAATCGTGGAGCGAGCCATTGCCGAACAAGCCGATTTCATAGGGTTGAGCGGACTCATCACCCCCTCCCTCGAAGAGATGTGCCACGTCGTTTCCGAAATGGAAAAAGCAAGACTGCACACACCGGTCATCATAGGCGGAGCTACCACCTCGAAACTCCACACGGCCGTCAAAATCGCCCCGTGTTACAGCGGTGCGGTCATACATGCCGGCGACGCATCGCAAAACCCGCTCATCGCCGCACAACTGCTCAATCCCCAAACTCGTGAGGAGTTTATCCGCAGCATACGCACCGAACAAGAAGCACTGCGCAACTCTTTGAAACCGGTCGATTTAGTCACCCTATCCGAAGTCGAAAGATACGCCCCCTACATAGATTGGGACACATATACCGCCCCCCGGCCTCGGCAAATGGGATTGCACACCGTCCCCGTCACTGTCGGCGACATACGACCTTTCATCAACTGGCGGGCATTCTTCTCCGTATGGAAAATAGGCGCAGGCTATGCCTCCATAGCCGACATGCAAGGGTGCGACCACTGCAAAGCCGTCTGGCTCGCCTCTTTCCCATCGGCCGAGAGAGCCAAAGCCGCCGAAGCCATGCAGCTCTACAAAGAGGCGAATCGTCTGCTCGACACCCTCGAAGCAGAAAACAACACCTCTCCACAAGTCTGCTACCTACTTGCCGAAGCCGCCTCTTACGACAATATCATACGACTGCGGCTACCCGACAGCGATTTCAACATACCCTGTCTGCGGCAACAAGTGCGTAAATCCGAAGCCAATGCCCGCTACTATTCTTTAAGCGACTTCATTCGCCCCGCCAACGACGGGAAACCCGATTATGCCGGACTATTCGCCGTCACCGCCGGAAACGAGATACAACGTCGCATAGAGCTCTTGCGTCGGGACGGAGACGACTATACCGCCCTCCTGCTCCAATCCCTCGCCGACCGTCTTGCCGAGGCCGCCGCAGAATGGCTGCACCGGCAAATACGCCGAGAATTTTGGGGTTACGCCCCCGATGAACCCGACCTCGACTTGCAGTCCCTCCTCTCCGTCCGGTATAGGGGGATACGTCCGGCAGTAGGCTATCCCTCCCTGCCCGACCATTCCCTTTTCTTCGATTGGGACAGAGCGTTAGACTTCTCGCGTATCGGAATAACCCTCACCGAAAACGGCGCCATGATGCCCAATGCCTCTGTCGCCGGACTCTACATCGCACACCCCGATGCCCGCTACTTCCACATCGGGCACATCGACGAAACCCAGCGCGAACACTATGCCCACCAAAGAGGCTTCACCCCCGAAGAGACCGGCAAATGGCTATCGGTATAATAATAGAGGGGTACTCTTACACTCCTTCCTGCCGTGTCCCGCGGCATTACGGGGTGTGACAAAGCGATATAGGTGCACTTCACTGCAATAAATAAAGGGTTACTCTCACCCTCCTCCTCTGTGTTTTTGCAACGCAAAAATATAGGGGAGGTGGCACACAGTGACGGAGGGGTTAATTAATAGAGGGATTAGAAAATATCGGCAAGGAAAGCAGTGTTTCCGTAAGGAAATATAGAAGGAGTGCTGAAAGACGGAGGGGTTAGCCCCCACAAGCAAAACTTTTGTAATCTTTCCCAACCCCTCTCCTCAGAAACTACCGTTCCTTCGGTGTCTCTCTTATTGTATGGCTACCGCCACACAGAGGAGAAGTACAAATGCTATCCTTATACTAAAACTGAAACGCCACTTTCAATCCCCCTGCCGTGTCCCGTAGCCTTACGAGTTGTCGTAATGCGATATAGGCACACTTCTCTGCAATGAATAGAGGGTTACTCTCACCCTCCTCCTCTGTGTTTTTGCTACGCAAAAATATAGGGGAGGTGGCACGCAGTGACGGAGGGGTTAATTTAATATAGAGATTAGAAAATATCGGCAAGGAAAGCAGTGCTTCCGTAAGGAAATATAGAAGGAGTGCCCGCAGGGCGAGGGGGGCAAAACAAAAGACATACAAATTCCAAGAACAAATCCTCCGAAGAAAGTTCAATCATGCCATAAATCAAAGATGGCAAGACCATACATTTGCCTAAAAAAACAGAAGTATGGAAACACAAGAACAAATTTTGAAAGAACAACGGTTGAAAATAGAAACCCTCCGGTATCGAATCCTGTTACGATATTACGAGCTACTGCTCACATTAGATGTAATGACACAACCCAACGAAGTGAAAACATTGATGGGGTATATCAACACACTCGAACGCTACGCCAAAAAGTATGAAACAAAACCCGTTAAAAAGAAATCGGAAAAGCGAAAAGAGTATATCGACGAAATACCGGTAACCGATGAAAATACCGGAAGCGAAGAAACGGATTATATGCCCGACAATCCGAGTAACCTTTTCGACCTGTTGGAGGACAGCGACGAGACATACCCTCCCGAAGCCGATGTGTTGCCCACCGACATAGACGACTTTTTAAGAGCCGGTTATGCCCGTTATCTGAAACAAAAAGAAAATAAAGAGAAAAACAATCCGGCTCACCCGCAATTAGAGGATTCTCAACCTTGAAAAAAATGTAAAGACCGAGAACAAAATGCGAGAAATAATTGTTATCTTGCAATAGATATAACAGTATAAAATTATGCCACACCGTCTTTTCGTTCTCCTCTTTGGAATATTATTCATAGGTCTCCTCCCCGGTTCGGCTCGACAATCCCCGGACAAAATATGGCATAAACTCGATTCCATTCAAAACTATCGGACCGAGTTCACATATACAGTGACATTACCACTCACCAATTCGGAAATAAACTATCGGGCAGAACTCTCCTATCGAAAAAATCCAATCGACACACTTTGCGGATATTCATACTTAATCGATTACAAAGCCGAGAACGATACATGCCCGTATGCCAATTTTATGGTTTACGACAACGGCGATTACTTCCGGTTCGACCGTGATCGGCTACGAGAATATCATCATCGCGAAGACAAAGAACCGTTCGCACATAAAGGTAACAATCCGGGAGTACACCGTTCGGGACTGTTCACCGAACTTTTCCCGGCTGAAATATCCCGACAATTAAAAACATTCGTCGGGAAAAAAGATTGTCTCGTACAATTTTTCCCCGACACGCTTGTACAGGACCGTCTGTGCGACGCCATACTCGTGAATGACTCCGTAAAGGGCGAATTGTCCCGAACCATACTCTATACATTCGACACCCACGACGGGATGCCCCTATATCGGGAAACCGAAAATAATCCGGGTCATTTAGGTTCGCAAACCGTTACTGTAAAATATTCGGGAAACGATACGGATACGAAATTCCCCTCCGACTATTTCGGTGAGACCAACCTGCTGAAAAATTATGGAGAAATATTCCTCCGATTCCGCGAAGGCACTTATGCAGCCTCCGACCGGGTAGGACAAAAAAGTCCGGAGTTTTCCCACAAATGGGGTGAACATCGGTTTTCTTCCGATCAGTTGAAAGGACAAAACTGCCTGCTCTTATTCCTCGACGAACGAGGCGAATTTTGCAAACAAGCCCTACAAATAGCCGAATCCGTATCCTTGAAAGAAAATCTGACGCCGGTTATACTCTACATAGAGAAACAACCCGAGAACATAGAAAACCGTTCGGGAGCCATCATACTGGAATATACCGGAAAAACAGCCAGCGAGTATGGCGTGACAGGCTACCCCACCCTCTTCCTGCTCGACCCCGAAGGCACGATACGATTCGTAAAAATAGGATATTCCCCGCTACTGGCCGAAGAACTCGAACTCGCCGTCAGGCAAATACTACACGACCGGCCCATACAAGCGCAGAAAAACAAATAGTTTCATCTATAAATTAACAGCAATGGAAAAAATCACTTTCAAAGGCACACCCGTACATACTTACGGTAAATTGCCGAAAGTAGGAAGCCAAGCTCCCTGCTTCACACTTACTCGATCCGACTTGACTGAACTTTATTGTCACGACCTCAAAGGACGTCGCATTGTACTGAACATCTTTCCAAGTCTCGACACTTCGGTCTGTGCTACTTCGGTGCGTAAATTCAATGAACTGGCAGCATCTCTGGACAATACGACCGTCGTGGCCGTCTCCAAAGATCTACCTTTCGCCCAATCACGCTTTTGCACGACCGAAGGCATTAAAAACTTAATTGCCGCATCGGCATTCCGTTCGCCCGAATTTTCAAAAGATTACGGCGTGGAAATGGTAGACGGCCCGTTAGCCGGACTATTGGCCCGTGCAGTCGTGGTCATTGACGAAAATGGAAAAGTCATTCACGCCGAACTTGTCCCCGAAATCACACAAGAACCCGACTATGAAGCCGCTATAAAAGCGTTGAAATAGTCCACAAAGAAATTTTCTCTCCTGCACAAATTTGTAACGTGCGACAGAAATAATATAGTAGGGGGAGGGAGAACAATATCCGCAGCAAAAGAAACGGATTAGTGCCTCACCCTCCCTATATTGTTTTGCAGAGCAGAGGGGTTAAATGTCCGATATAAACCGACTGATGAGAGGCTATTTTCACCCCCTCCGTCACTACGTGACACGGCTGGGGAGAAGGGTAAATACAATTATCTCATTTGTTAAAACGATGTAACAGAAGGGCGTTAAACCTCCTCCTCTGTGTTTTTGCAACGCAAAAATATAGGGGAGGTGGCACACAGTGACGGAGGGGTTAATCTCTCAATCAGAAATTATTATGAAACCTTTTTCACCCCCTCTCCTCTGAAACTTTCATTTCTTCGGTGTCTCCCCTATTGCTTTCACAGCACAAGAGAGAAGTGCACAATGTTATCCTTATGCCGAAACTGAAACGCCACTTTCAATCCTCTCCCCCCGCCGTGTCCCATAGCATTACGGGGTGTTTCCGTTAGGGAATATAAGGGGAGTGCCCGTAGGGCGAGGAGCTTAAAACAATAGTAGAATAAAGATGTTGGGGAATTATACACTCCCCCTGCGCGCTATTACATATCGAATCGGTTGATGATCCTTGCAATTTCAAGCACATCGGATTCGTTTAGATAAGCCGACATCGGCAGACTCAATATCTCATCGGCAAGCTGTTCGGCAATAGGCAGAGGCAATCGATTGTATTCTCGATAACACTGTTGTTTGTGTGGAGGTATGGGATAATGAATGAGAGTGCCCACCCCTTCCGATTCCAAATAGTTTTTCAGCCGATCCCGCTCGGAACATCGTACGACATACTGATGCCAAATGTGTTCCCCTTCACCTCCCGGTTCGGGAAGTACGATTTCCTTGCCATGTATATGTTCGGAATATGCCTTTGCGACAGCGACTCTACGGCGATTATCCTCATCGAGATATTTCAATTTCACCGACAAGAATGCAGCTTGCAAATCGTCCATGCGGCTGTTCACCCCCTTATAAAGATTCACATACCGCTCTGCCGAGCCGTAATTACCCAATGCTCGAACCACTTCGGCCAGTTCCCCGTCATCGGTCGTCACTGCTCCCGCATCACCCAATGCGCCCAAATTTTTGGTCGGATAGAAACTCAATCCGGCGGCATTGCCCAAAGCTCCGGTATGAAACGAGCCCTGCAATCCCGCCACCGGCGAAACCGCACCGAAAGCCTGAGCGTTATCCTCTACAATTTTCAACCCGTAACGGGCAGCTACGTCTTTCAGACATTCGTCCCAACAAACCCGACCGTACAGATGGACGACCATAATCGCCCGCGTGCGAGCGGTTACAGCCCGCTCCACCAAAGAAGTATCGAGATTGTATGTGTGTATCGACGGCTCGACGAACACAGGTACGAGCCCATTGTCGGTAATGGCGAGAACCGAAGCCACATAGGTATTCGAGGGCACGATCACCTCGTCGCCCGGCTGCATGACACCCATCTCGATGTATGCACGTAACATTAAACGCAAGGCATCCAACCCGTTTCCCGTAGCTACCGCATAGCGACAACCCAGATATGCACATAATTGCTCTTCCAACCGGGACACGTACTTCCCCCGGATATACCACCCGCCCTCGATAACTTCGGCGGCGGCGGTCTTCATCTCCTCCATATAAGGAGCATTGGTTTCTCGTAGGGATAATTGGGGATATTTCATCTATCGGCTAATTTCTTTAAACTCTTGATAATCGCGAATATAATCCGACTCTTCGTAATAATCGGAAGTCAGCACCAAACAGACCGACCCCGACGAGAAATTATTGAGTACCCGCCAGATACCCGGCACGATAAGCAGCCCGTAGGAGGGTCGGTTCAAAGTCACCGTACGGGTGGAGATGCCGTCGTCGAGAATTACATCGAACGATCCACCGGCCGCCACCAACAACTGGTAAAGTTGCTTGTGTGAATGACCGCCCCGTTCCTCTCCGCCCGGCACATCATACAGATAGTACACCCGTTTCACGGCAAACGGCAGGTCGATGTCATTCTCCACCACAGTGATGTTTCCATTCTCTCGCTCGTGCTTGGGCAATCGTATCAGTCGGCAATCGTCCACCGAAGCTCTTTTACTCATCATTCCTTCCTTTCAATAAAGTGCGGTACTCTTCAAAATCTTCTATATAATCGCCGGCATCGTACAAGGTCGACGACAATACCAACGCCAGCGAATTGGTCGAGAAGTTATCCAGCTCACGCCACATCATGCGGGGCACATACAAGCCGTAATACGAACGTGCCATGTGATAGCGCCGAGTCTCCGTGCCGTCATTCAACACGATATCGAAGCTGCCCGACAAGGCCACGATAAACTCCTCCTGTTCTTTGAAAGCGTGGCCGTTGCGATGCTCGTCACCCGGCACATCGTACAGCCAGTAAGTACGCGCTATCTCGAACGGAATATGCCGTGCACTCTCGATGAACGACAGGTTTCCCCGCTTGTCTGCCACTTTGGGCAACTCGATCCATCTCACCCGGTCAAAGCTCATCGTTCGCCAGTCTTATCAAATATTGCCCATACTGGTTTTTCTTCATCGGCTCGGCGAGTCCGAGCAAATGTTCCTTGTCGATCCACCCCATGCGATAAGCGATTTCTTCCAAAGAGGCCACTTTCAGTCCTTGTCGGTGTTCGATGGTCTCGATAAAGTTCGATGCCTCGTACAGCGATTCATGCGTACCGGTATCGAGCCAAGCGAAACCTCGTCCCATCAACTGTACGCCAAGAGCCTGCGATTGGAGAAAGACCTGATTCACCGAGGTTATTTCCAATTCTCCCCGTGCCGATGGTTTCACCTGCTTGGCAACCTCCACGACCCGATTAGGGTAAAAATAAAGACCGACCACGGCATAGTTAGAACGAGGCTTTACCGGTTTCTCCTCGATACTGATCGCCCGTCCGCTTTCGTCGAACTCGACTACACCGTAACGTTCGGGATCGCCCACCCGGTAACCGAACACCGTCGCCATTCCTTTATCGGCATCGGCAACGGCCTGTCTCAGCATGCGGGTAAAGCTCTGCCCGTAAAAGATGTTGTCGCCCAACACCAAGCACACGGTGTCGTTCCCCACAAACTTCTCCCCGATGATAAACGCCTGCGCCAGTCCATCGGGCGATGGCTGCTCGGCATACTCGAAACGCACGCCGAACTGTCCGCCGTCTCCCAACAATCTCTTGAATCCGGGCAAATCGGTAGGAGTGCTGATAATAAGTATCTCACGAATACCAGACAACATCAATACCGATATGGGGTAATAAATCATAGGTTTGTCATACACCGGAAGCATCTGCTTCGATACTCCCCGAGTGATGGGATACAATCTCGTGCCGGAGCCTCCGGCCAATACTATGCCTTTCATCGTTCGTATCTTATTAGGGCAATCAACGATTGCCGTACATTTGTTCGTAATATTTCTGATAATCGCCGCTGACTACTTCGTCCACCCAATCTTGATGATCGAGATACCAACGTACAGTTTTCTCTATCCCCACGGTAAAGGGGGTCTCGGGATACCAGCCCAATTCACGGGCAATCTTCGACGGATCGATGGCATAACGCATGTCGTGCCCCGGACGGTCGCCCACGAAAGTAATCAAATCCTCGTTAATATTCTTCACATCGGTCTTCAATACCCTACGATATTCCGGTTCTTCCCGCATGATACGGGCAATAATATCGATGATGAGCTTCACGATATTGATATTCTGTTCTTCGTTGAATCCGCCCACATTATAGACTTCGCCGATACGGCCGCGTTCCAATACGGCATCGATAGCCTTAGCGTGGTCTTCCACATAGAGCCAGTCGCGCACATTGTCGCCCTTACCATAGACCGGGAGTTTCTGACCGGCCAATATATTCTTGATAATCAGAGGTATCAATTTTTCCGGGAAATGATAGGGACCGTAATTGTTGGAACACCGGGTAATATTCACCGGCATGCCGTAGGTTTCGTGGTAAGCCCTCACGAACATATCGGCACTCGTCTTCGAAGCCGAATAAGGAGAACGGGGATCGAGCGGTGTCGTCTCCGTAAAGAACCGCTTGCCATAAGTATGCAGGTCGGTACGTCCGGTCACCACTTTGCGCACATCGGCATCGGTAATTTCCAACGGCTGCGGGTCGATATAATCCTTAGACAACGAGCCGTAGACCTCGTCGGTCGATACTTGCAAGAATTTCTTTCCCTCGGCATAGAGAGGCTTCCCTTCGGAATCTTTTCCCTTATACCAAGCCTTGCGGGCGCAATCGAGCATATTCTGCGTGCCCAATATATTCGTTTCCAAGAAGAGCTGCGGATTGGCTATACTGCGGTCTACGTGCGATTCGGCCGCAAAATTGACCACATAATCTATATCGGTTTCGGCAAAAATGTTCGCTACCAATTCAGCATTGCGTATGTCCCCCTTCACGAACCGCACTCTCGAATCGGCTATTTCGTCTTTAATAGTACCCAGATTCCCGGCATACGTAAGTTTGTCTAAAACGACCACATATATATCTTCTTCGTACTTTTTCAACAAATATTTCAAAAAGTTCGCCCCAATAAATCCGGCCGCACCGGTGACCAAATATCTTTTCATAACCTGAAATTTAAAATTCGCTGCAATTTACAACTTTTTTAAGAAATAATCCAATACGAAATATTTAGAAACTGTTTTAATTTTTTTCAAGCGACATTCGAGAACCTCTTCGAGGGTATTCACTCAGACTTCCATCTCCAATATAGTAATACGGCGTTTCAGCCCCTGCAGCGACGTGAAGCAGAATGAAGTCCTTTCCCTCCTCCTGCCTGATCTGCAGCTCAATTGACGGAATGGGGTCCATCTTGCTTTTGACAGCCTCGCTGATCTTCTCGCTGGCTGTTTTCACATCAGGAAGCCCTTTCACGACATCGTTATCCGCAACGCCGAACAGGAGGACGCCGCCGCTGCCATTGGCAAAGGCGCTGACGCTCTTCAGCCAGCTTTTGGGCCTGCGCTCTTCCAGCGTTTCCTTTTTGTCGTATTCCGTTGCTTCGCCAATATAGGCTCTGATCTTCACAGCATGCACCTCATTACTCTGTCCTCACTGGCATATCACGAAAAGCCACTTCCTTTCTTTATTATAAGAAGAATAATCCTAAATATCAAGCGTTGCGACAGGCCGCCTGATACGAACACATTTCAAGCTCTTGGAAGACCACTGATTTTCTCGTATGCTGCATGATTCAAAAGGTCTGACGGTTTGGTCGTCATGATGCTGTAGAGCCTGGTGTTCTTGGGGAAGCGATCCTGGAAGGGCAATATGACATTGCCATAGAAAAGCAGCCCCTCGCCTTCGCCGGATTGTGTCACATAGGACAGCTGATGCGGGGAAATGCCCAACTTTCGGGCCAGAATTTCGCGGTCGACTGCCGCCTGATTGAGCATGTAGATGTAGTCGCTGTTTTCGAAGATGTTCTCAATCTCCTG
>OGPJ01002177.1_pt1 | contig 12791 bp, 9 predicted proteins | sample 1552831 | NCBI WGS metagenome assembly OGPJ01 (sample SAMEA2579914, study PRJEB22360) | human gut metagenome | biome: human gut; feature: human-associated habitat; material: faeces | place: Denmark | collected 2008/2010
CGATATCCTGCAGCATTTCCTTGCGGCGGTCGCCAAAGCCGGGAGCCTTGACAGCGCAGACGTTCAGGGTGCCGCGCAGGCGGTTGACGATCAGAGTGGACAGAGCCTCGCCCTCGATATCCTCAGCCACGATCAGCAGCTTCATACCATTCTGCATGACCTGCTCCAGCAGGGGAACCAGATCCTGAATCACGCTGATCTTCTTATCGGTGATCAGGATAGCGGCGTTGTCCAGATCAGCCACCATCTTGTCGGTATCGGTGACCATATACGGGGTGAGGTAGCCGCGGTCGAACTGCATACCTTCCACGATCTCGTTGTAGGTCTCAGCGGTGGTCTTGTTCTCCTCAATGGTGATAACGCCATCGGAGGTGACCTTCTCCATAGCCTCGGCGATCAGACGGCCGATCTCGGGGTCGCCTGCAGAAATAGTGCCGACGCGGGCGATATCGTTGCTGTCCTTCACCTTCTGGCTGTGAGCCTTGATGGTCTCAACAGCCTTGGCAACAGCCTTGCTCATGCCGCGGCGGATATCCATGGGGTTTGCACCGGCGGTGACATTCTTCATGCCCTCGGTGACCATGGCCTGTGCCAGAACGGTTGCGGTGGTGGTGCCGTCGCCTGCGGCATCGTTGGTCTTGGTTGCGACCTCACGCACCAGCTGTGCGCCCATGTTCTCGAACTCGTCCTTCAGCTCGATCTCCTTGGCAATGGTCACGCCATCGTTGGTGATGACCGGTGCACCGAACTTTTTGCCCAGCACCACATTGCGGCCCTTGGGGCCCAGGGTGATCTTAACGGTGTTTGCCAGGGTATCGATACCGGCACACAGTGCCTTGCGGGCATCCTCGCCCTGCTTGATCTGCTTAGCCATAATCAAATCGCTCCTTTAAAGCTCAATTTTCAAATATCAGAGGGGAAACTGCTCAGTCCTCAACGACTGCCAGGATATCGCCCTGACGGACGATGGTGCACTCTTCGCCGTCCACCTTGACCTCGGTACCGGAGTACTTGCTGGTGAGGACCTTGTCGCCGACCTTCACAGTCATCTTGACTTCCTTGCCGTCCACAACGCCGCCGGGGCCGACAGCGATGACCTCAGCCACCTGGGGCTTTTCCTTAGCACTGCCGGTCAGGATCAGACCGCCCTTGGTGGTCTCCTCAACCTCAACAGCCTTAATGACAACACGGTCTGCAAGAGGAATGATCTTCATAGTTCTTGCCCTCCTATAGTAAAAATATAATTTAAAACTTTGCTGTGTCCAAAGGGCCTCGTGTCGGCTCTTTGGTTCTTTAGCACTCCATTTCTCTGAGTGCTAAGTGTATTGTACTCATCTTGACCCGAAAAATCAAGACCTTTTTTGCTTCTTTTTGTTAAGAATTTATGACAGATGAAAAAATCAGCCGTACAGCGAAAAAGAGACAGCTTTCTTCTTGGACAAAAAAGCTGTCTCTTCTTCTGGTTTTTCATGTTCGGTCTGCACTCTGTGCCGTCCTCTGCGCTGCAAAGCGCTCAAAAGCAGGCTTTGGCAGAAGGATGCGCCCTGCCAGCGGCTGTACCTGTACAGTGATCTGCTCCTTGGGTGCGCATTCACCGTCTGCCGTGGCAACGATCGGCCCGCGGCCATCCGCAGCGCGCAGGCTCACCTGCTTTGCGCGGCGGTAAATGAAATACGGCTCTGCAGCCCTGACGAGCTGACCGTTCTGGAAGTGCTTGCCGCTCTTATACATTCCCAGCAGCTTTGCAATGGTCACGCGGCTCACCTTGCGGATGATATATACATCCAGCCAGCCATCGTCGGGCTGTGCTTCCGGCGCTGCACAGAAGCCGCCGCCATAGGTGCGGCCATTGCAGATGGCACACATCAGGCAGTCCACATCCAGCGTTTCACCATCGATGGTGTACTCCACCCTGCGGCCGATGTGTCCGCACAGCTGTTCCACAATGGAAAGCACATAGGCCATCTCGCCGCCGCACAGCGGGATGCGCCGGAACTTCGGGATGCCGTAGGCAACCTGCGCATCCAGACCGGCAGCGCAGATAGTGGCCGAAAGGCCAAGGCTGGTCTGCATCAGATCGATGCTCACCGGCCCACCGGCCAGCTGGGCATCCAGATCCAGAAACTCTTCCTTTGTACCAAAGGTGCGCAGAAAATCGTTGCCGCTGCCAAAGGGCAGACAGCCCACGGCTGCATTTGCATAGCCATAGATCCCGGTGAGCGCTTCGTTGAAGGTGCCGTCGCCGCCGGCAGTGAAGACCCGCAGTTCTTCCCCGCTCTGCCGGGCCTGCTGCGCAGCGGCATTGGCCAGCTCCCGGGCATGACCGGCGTGATTTGTGACCTGAATGGTATATTCTTCCGGCGCAAGCCCTGCACGCGCGGCGGCAGCATTGATCTGCTGCGGCAGCGTACGGGTGCAATCGGCCTTACCGGCAGTGGGATTCAAAAGAAACAATGTGCGCATGGACTTCCTCCTGCAATTCTGTTGCTTCTATGATAACAGAAAACCAAAAGGATGCAAGAGCCAATCTCACAATGTCCCTGCCCCGTACGCACAAAAAAGGAGCGGATGTCTCCGCTCCCCCCTGCAGACAAAAAATACCGCCCCGGGTCTTGTAACTCAGGGCGGTCCTTTTGAGCCTCAGATGCTTTACAGTGTTGCGGTTTCGTCCTCCCGCAGGACGATAGCACCATCCGCCGAGCAGTCCGCCGTCCAGTGCTGGCCCACGCAGGCCGTGCCGGATGCGATCTGATCCGCAAGTGCCTGCTCCACTGCCCTGTCCACTGCGCGGCGCAGTTCTCTGGCCCCGTAGGCAGAGCGGGCCTTTGCTGCCAGCGCCTGCCCTACCCGCGGTGTGTGATGCAGCTGGTAGCCGCTGCGGGCGGCACGCTGCTCCAGCTGGCACAGCATTTTTTCGGCAATGGCGCACAGGCTGTCGTCGGCCAGCGGACGGAATACGATCATCTCGTCCAGACGGCCTGCCAGCTCTGGCCGGAACCACTTTTTTGCCTCCTCAATGGCCTGCGCAGACTGCTTTTCAAACACGGCTTCGCTGCCCGCCGCAAAGCCCAGCGGCGTGCTCTGACCCGCCAAAAAACGTGCGCCGAGGTTTGAGGTGAGCAGTACGATGGTGTTGCGGAAATCCGCCTTGCGGCCCATGGCATCGGTCAGCTGGCCATCTTCCAGTATCTGCAAAAGGATGTTCTGAATGTCCGGGTGTGCCTTTTCGATCTCGTCAAACAGCACCACACTGTAAGGGCGGCGGCGCACTGCTTCGGTCAGCTGTCCGCCCTCGTCATGGCCCAGATAGCCCGGCGGCGCACCCAGCAGCCGGGCAGCGGTGTGCTGCTCCTGATACTCCGACATATCAAATTTGAGCAGGGCTTTTTCGCTGCCGAACCAGCTGACCGCCAGCGCCCGGGCAAGAGCCGTTTTGCCAACTCCCGTGGGGCCAAGAAACAGCATGGCACCCATGGGCCGGCCCGGCTCGCCAAGACCGGTGCGGCTGCGCCGGATGGCACCTGCCACCGCAGCCACAGCCCGGCTCTGGCCCACGATCTCGGCGTTGAGACGTTCTTCCAGCTTGTCCAGCCGTTCCCGCTCCTGCTCACCTACCCGCTCCACTGGCACACCGCTGGCCTGCGCCACCACATGGGCGATGTCGTCCGGCATCAGCGTGGGCTTTGACTGCTTTGCCTGCTCGGCCCGGATGCGTGCCGCCGCACAGGCTTCGTCCACAAGGTCGATGGCCTTATCCGGCAGAAAGCGCCCCGGCAGATACCGCACCGAAAGCTCCACCGCAGCCTGCAGCGCTTCCGGCGGAAGGCAGACATTGTGGTAGCTCTCATAGCGCGGCGCAAGCCCGTTGAGGATATCCAGCGCCTGCGCAGGCGTAGGCTCCTCTACCTGCACCTTGCCGAAACGGCGTTCCAGTGCGGCATCCTTCTGGATGTGGGTGCGGAACTCTTCGGTAGTGGTAGCGCCGATAATTTGTATCTCGCCCCGGGCCAGCACCGGTTTTAAGATGCTGGCAGCATCGATGGCACCCTCCGCTGCACCGGCACCCACGATGGTGTGGAACTCGTCTACGAACAGGATGGAGCTGCCGTCCCGCACCAGCTCTTCCAGCAGGTTCTTGAACCGCTCCTCAAAGTCACCGCGGTATTTGGTGCCCGCCACAAGGCTGGCCATATCCAGTGCCAGCAGACGGCGGCCCTTGAGCGCACGGGGCACACGATCCGTGGCAATGCGCTGGGCCAGCCCTTCGGCAAGGGCGGTCTTGCCCACGCCCGGCTCCCCCACAAGGCAGGGGTTGTTCTTCTGACGGCGGCATAAGATCTCCACCATGCGGTCCAGCTCTGCTTCCCGGCAGAACACCGGGTCCAGTTCCCGTTCCGCAGCACGGCGGGTCAGATCCCGGCAGTACTTATCACTGGCGCGGCTGCCGCGCGGCGCACTGACCGTGGTCCGCATCTGATACGGCAGTACGAACTGCCCGGACAGCTGGCGGCATTCCCGCACGGCATCTGTGAGCTGCACGCCCATGGATGCCAGCAGGATGCCTGCTGTGCAGCCGTCATCCTCCAGCATGGCGCAGAGCAGATGTTCCGGCTCGGCCCGGTTCAGGTGCGCGTTCTGTGCCCCGATGATGGCGTAATCCATGGTGCGCTTGAGGTCCGGCGCAAGAGCGTAGCGATCCAGATGCAAAGCCGGTGCGCGGCGGCTCTCGGCCAGCTGACGGCGCACCTCTGGTTCCCGGATCTGCTTGCCCTCCAGAAACCGTGCTGCCGCCCCGTGATCCTGCTGCAGGATCGCCAGCAGCAGGTGGCCGGTATCGGCTTTTTCGCAGCCAAGGTTCCCGGCAAGCTCCACCGCACTGCGCAGCAGCTGATCCGACTCGTGCGAAAAGCCCTTGTACCCGCCAAAGCCAAGTTTTTCCCAAATACTCATTTGCCCGCTCCTTGCTGATGAAATTCGTTTTCACAAGAAGTATAGCCCCGAAGCACAGAAAAAAAACATCTCTTTCTGTCGGGATGGGAAAACAAAAAGGAGATACCCGCAGGCATCTCCCCCTTCGCTGTTTGATTTTTTCAGTCCATTTCGGCCAGAGCCTTTTTCAGGTTCTTGGCGATCTGATCCGGGCAGCTGGTATTGCGGAAACCGCAGAGCGTGCCCTCCATGCGGTCGATCACATCTTCGGCCTTCATGCCCTTGACCAGACGGCAGATGCCCTTCAGGTTGCCGTTGCAGCCGCCAATGACTTCCATGGACGCAATGGTGTGGTCATCGTTCAGCACAAAGTTGGTCTGCTTGGAACATGTGCCGCTGTTCGGGAAGCTGAATTCCTTGCTCATAGTTCAAAATCCTCTCTTTTTGACAGAAATCCCGACGAAGATCGTCTGCTTCTATTATAGAGCAGCGTGCCGGAATGTCAATGTGACCAGGTCACACATCAATACCGCGGCGCTTGTGGGCCAGCTCCAGAATGCGGGCCACCTGATCGTCTGCCGTGGTACAGGTACCCACCGGGTGCGGCACCTTATGGTTTGCACCGTGGAAGTCCGTACCGCCGGTATGGATCAGCCCATACTGCTCACACAGAGCAGCACACTCGGCCCTGTCCTCCGGGCTGTTGCGGGGGTGCTCCACCTCAATGCCGTCGATGATGCCCTCTTTGGCAAGCTGACGCACCAGCGGCATGCTCTTGTAAACGGTCGGGTGTGCAAATACCAGCACCGCACCGGCAGCTTTCGCCGTGGCGATCACTTCCTGCACCGAGGGATATTTTACCTGATGCAGCACCACGCCGCGCGGCTCCCAGCCAAAGAGATAACTGTACAGCTTGCCGTACACAGCATCGCACAGCCCCAGCTGGTGCAACGCTTCCATAATGCCGCTTTTGAACAGCACACCGCTGTCCTTTGCGTATTCCAGCGCCTGTTCCGTGCGGAACTGCGGGTACAGCGCTTCGATCTCCTTTGCGCTTTGCAGGCCGCACTCGTTGCGGCGCTGTCGCAGGATGTCGCAGTGCTCCTTCAGTTCCCGGCTTTCCGGGTCCGGGAAGTAGCACAGCAGGTGCACGCGATGCTTATGCTCATGGTCATAGCCGGTCAGCTCGGTGGCCGGAAGCAGGCGCACGCCGTCCTGCACAGGGTGCTCATAGCAGTAGTTTACGCTGAGCAGGGTGTCGTGGTCGGAAATGGCCATGGTGTCCAGCCCCGCCCGCGCCGCCATGAGCGGCAGGCGGTGGATGGGCACAGAGCCATCGGAACAGGTGGAATGGTTGTGAAGATCGCCGGGCATGGAAAATGAACCTCCCAAGAAAACCAGAGAAAGGCTTCCCCCAAAGAGGAAGCCTTATATCATATCAGTGCTTATAGAAATTGATCAGGCAGCCGTCGGCCAGGATCTTGCGCTCGTCGGCGGTCAGCGGGGCCATGTACAGGCTGAACTCTTTTGCGGTGTCGCCCAGCACATAGGCCTTGATGTTCTGCAGGTCGCCCTTGAGGGCCTCGCGGACATTCGGGATAAAGACATAGTCGCCCAGACCGAAGGGCGTTGCGCCCGCCAGCTGCAGCGGCAGCATGCCCCAGTTGATGAGGTTGGAGCGGTAGCGCTTGGTGGCGTACTCGGTAACGATGTTGGCACCGGCCCCCAGCACACGCTGGCAGCTGGCCGCCTGCTCACGGGCAGAACCATCGCCGGGCTTGACGGCAAAGATGGTGGATGCGATCTGCACATCGTTCCAAGTCAGGTTTTCGCAGCCGGGCACCTTGTGCAGCTGGGCCAGCACCTCGGCGCTGCCCTCGCCTGCACGGCGGGCCTTTTCTTCGGCCTGCACGGCCTTGGCACGGCCCACATACTCCGGGTCCTTGCGGCTGAGGGTGAACTCGGCCAGACCCAGAGGATTGGAACGGTAAGACGAAGTCTCACCGGAGGGGATCAGCTCGTCGGTGGTGGTGACAGGGTCGGTGATGTAAGATGCCACCTTCAGCAGCAGGTTATCGCCCAGCGGTGCAATTTCGGGCCAGTCCTTGATGTTGGGGCCAAGCTTGAGTAGGGCATCGTAATCGCCCTTGCCAAAGCCCTGATACACGCGGGTATCGTAGCTGGAAGGATCGTACTGATACTCCGGCACGGTGGGATCATAGTCGATATCGGTAGCCGGGGTCAGAATGCCGCCGTTGGCCGTGGTGGCCGCAATGCTGCGGGCATCCATCAGTGCCACACCGGAAAGCTGGCCGTTGCCGGGCTTGGAGCCTTCGCGGCTGGGGAAGTTGCGGGTGGTATGGCGGATAGACAGCGCGCCGTTGGCGGGCACGTCGCCTGCGCCGAAGCAGGGGCCGCAGAACGCAGTGCGGACGGTGGCACCGCTGGCCATCAGGTCGTGGATGACTCCGGTGCGCACCAGTTCCATCATGATGGGCTGGCTGCCGGGATACACGCTCAGGGCGTAGTCACCGCAGCCGCCGGTGTGGCCCTTGAGGATGGAGGCAGCTTCATAAATGCTGTCGTACAGACCGCCTGCGCAGCCTGCGATCACGCCCTGATCCACACGCAGTTTACCGTTCTCGATCTTGCTGCACAGGTCAAGGCTGACATCCTTGCGGCCGATCAGCTTCTGCACATCCTGCTCGCAGGCATGGAGAATATCCTCAAGGTTTGCGTTCAGCTCTTCAATGGTAAATGCATTGGAGGGATGCATGGGCAGTGCGATCATGGGGCGGATGGCAGAAAGGTCTACCTCTACCACACCGTCGTAATAAGCAAGGTCGGCCGGAGCCAGCTTCTTATAGTCGGCGGCACGGCCATGCACTGCAAGGAATTTCTGCGTCGTTTCGTCGGTTTCCCAGATGGAGGACAGGCAGGTGGTCTCGGTGGTCATGGCATCGATGGCGTTGCGGGTATCCTGACGCAGAGACGCAACGCCGGGGCCGACAAACTCCATCACCTTGTTTTTGACATAGCCGCTCTTGAACAGCTTGCCCACCAGCGCAATGGCCACATCGTGGGGGCCGCAGCCTGCAGGCAGAGAGCCGGTGAGATAAATTGCAACAACACCCGGACGGGCCACATCGTAGGTGCGGCCCAGCAGCTGCTTTGCCAGCTCGCCGCCGCCCTCACCAATGGCCATGGTGCCCAGAGCACCGTAGCGGGTGTGGGAGTCCGAGCCAAGGATCATCTTGCCGCAGCCCGCAAACTTTTCGCGCATGTACTGGTGGATGACCGCCAGATGCGGGGGCACAAAAATGCCGCCGTATTTTTTGGCGGCGGACAGGCCGAAGCGGTGGTCGTCCTCATTGATGGTGCCGCCCACGGCACAAAGGCTGTTGTGGCAGTTGGTGAGCACATACGGAATGGGGAATTTCTCCAGACCGGACGCACGGGCCGTCTGGATGATGCCCACAAAGGTGATGTCATGGCTGGCCATGGCATCGAACTTGATCTTCAGGTTTTCGGCATCGCCGCTGGTGTTGTGGGCCTGCAGAATGCTGTAGGCCATGGTGCCGGTCTTTGCGTTCTCGATGGCTGCGGCATCAAAGCCCTTTGCCGCCAGTGCGGCGCTTGCTTCGCCGTCTGCAGGCACCCATTCACCGCGGGCATAGTATGCGCCGCCGGTGCTGCACTTGATCATATCCAACATCTCGATTCGCCTCTCTTTTTGTATTTCCCGCCCGCCCTATCTTGCGGGCACTGCCCCAGCAGAGCGGTACGCTGCCCGCTTTGCCCTCTTCTGCCGCGCTGCCAAAGCACGCGGCTACGGCCCGGAAAGCCGTATCTGAAGGTTATTATACCATGAAACCACGGAAAGAAAAAGCACTTTTTACAAATGAATTGTGAATGGAGGATGAAGAGACGGGCTCTGTGCTTTTTCTTGACAAAGAAGCCATTCTATTGTATTATTATTATTAGCGTTGTATGCCGCTGTGGTGAAATTGGCAGACACGAGGGACTTAAAATCCCTTTCTGGAGACAGAGTACGGGTTCGACCCCCGTCGGCGGCATAAAAAGACCCCCCAAGCTTACGCTTGAGGGGCTTTTTATTTTGCTTATTTTACACCTTGCCGCCGTGCAGCTCTGCATACATCTTGGAACGGCACTCGGCCACAGCCGGGGTCATGTTCACATAGTGCTTATGCGGGCACTCCAGACGCAGTTCGCTCTCCCAGGTCTCCTCGGTGAGCTGCTTTGCAATGTAGGCCTTCTTCTCTGCAATCGAAGGCAGCTCAATGGCCAGCTGACCATTCAGCACATGCGGCACCAGCAGCTTTTTGACCTTGGTGGGGGTAATGGTGACGGTGCGCTCGATGGCATCGGAGTCCAGATTGACCATCGTGACGGGCTTGCCCGCCTCGATGACTTCATCATCCATGGCGATCAGGTCGCACTGGGCCTGACCATTTTCATCGTAGAGGCGCCACGGCATCTTCTTGCCCGGAATGATGGCCTTGCTGGCGGAATCCGAGCACTTCATCTTGGGAGTGTAGCCGCCGTCCGGCTGCTTGACCGCCACCAGCTTGTACACACCGCCAAACACGGGGTCGGAAGCAGAGGTGATCAGGTTTTCGCCCACGCCGTAGGAGTCAAAATGAGCGTGCTCATACAGCTCCATGTTGGCGATCTTCTTTTCGTCCAGACCATTGGAAGCCACCAGCTTGATGTAAGGCTTACCGGCCGCATCCAGTGCCTTGCGCAGGCGCTTGGAACCGCGGGCCAGGTCGCCGGAGTCGATACGGGCGCTCTTGACGCGGCGGTTCGGGTCGTTGGGGTATTTTTCGATGAGGTAATCGTCCAGTTTAATGAGGTTGGGCAGACCGCTCTCCATGATATTATAGGTGTCCAGCAGCAGACTGACCGAATCCGGGTAGGTATCGGCAAAGGCCTTGAAAGCATCAAACTCCGTGGGGAAGAACTCGATGAAGCTGTGCGCTACGGTGCCCACAGCCTTGACCTCCGCGCCGAACTTCATCTCGGCCAAACAGTTGGCAGTGCCCACGCAGCCGCCCAGAACAGCAGCATATGCACCATCGTTGCCAGCGCTTTCGCCCTGCGCACGGCGGGTGCCGAATTCCATCACGCTGCGGGGCGTGTGGGTGTTCAGGCCGGTGACGCGGGTAGCCTTGGTGGCGATCAGACTGTGGAAGTTCATGGTCTGCAGCAGGTAGGTCTCGATCAGAATTGCGCCCACGAGGTCGCACTCGATGCGCACCATCTGCACATGCGGGTATGCCACCGTGCCCTCGGGCAGAGCGTACATGTCGCCCTTCCACTGATAGGTGCGCAGATACTCGCAGAATTCCTCACTCATGCCCTTGGTGCGCAGCCACCAGATATCCTGTGCATTGAAGTGGTAGTTCAGCAGGAAGCGGGTCAGCTTGCGCTGGCCGGCACTGATGGAGTAACCCTGATTATCCGGGTTCTTGCGGAAGAACATATCGAACACCAGTGTAGTATCCTTGAATCCGTGCAGGAAAAGGCAGTTGGCCATAGTAAATTCATAAAAATCCACGACCATTGCGGGGTTGTCATAGTCCTCATCCGGGATGTAAGGCACAACCTTGATTTCGTCCATGAATAGTATCCTCTCTTCTTTACACCCGGCAAAGGCTCCTTGCTGTCCCCTGCCGTTCTGACCTGTGGGAAGGTTTGCGCGCCTGCCTGTCTTGACAGTGCGTTTCTATCATGATATCACCAAACGCAGAGCGGTGCAAGCATTTTTGGAAAATCCCGGTCAATTTCCGGTAAGAAAAAGCCGCCCATACACAAACAGCACGGGCGGCTTTCAGAACAAACGTGTTAACCGTTGATGATATTGGGGGTAGCATTCTTCAGCACAACGTCGTGGCTGCCGCCCTCAACGATGGAGGTAGAGGAAACCACGGTCAGCTTTGCTTTCTGCTGCAGCTCCGGGATGGACAGAGCGCCGCAGTTGCACATGGTGCTCTTGACCTTGTACAGAGTGGTCTGCACACCGTCAGCCAGAGGACCGGCATAGGGCACGTAGCTGTCCACGCCTTCCTCAAAGCTCAGCTTGCTGGAACCGCCCAGATCGTAGCGCTGCCAGTTGCGGGCACGGTTGGAGCCTTCGCCCCAGTACTCCTTCATATACTGGCCGTTGATGCGCACCTTGTTCGTGGGGCTCTCGTCGAAGCGGGCGAAGTAGCGGCCCAGCATAACGAAGTCCGCACCCATGGCCAGCGCCAGCGTGATGTGGTAATCCTGCACGATGCCGCCGTCGGAGCAGATGGGGATGTAAACGCCGGTCTCCTTGTAGTACTCGTCGCGGGCCTTGGCGACCTCAATGACCGCCGTAGCCTGACCGCGTCCGATGCCCTTAGTCTCGCGGGTGATGCAGATGGAGCCGCCGCCGATGCCGATCTTGATGAAGTCTGCGCCGGCCTTGGCCAGGAACAGGAAGCCCTCGCGGTCAACGACGTTGCCTGCGCCGACCTTCACCTTGTCGCCGTAGTTCTCGCGGATCCAGGCGATGGTGCGGGACTGCCACTCGCTGAAACCCTCGGAGGAGTCGATGCAGAGCACATCCACACCGGCCTCTACCAGCGCGGGCACGCGCTCGGCGAAGTCGCGGGTGTTGATGCCCGCGCCGACAATGTAGCTCTTGTTCTCGTCGAGCAGCTCGTTGACGTTCTCCTTGTGGGAGTCATAGTCCTTGCGGAAAACCATATACTGCAGGTGGCCTTCCTCATCGACGAGCGGCAGGGAGTTGATCTTGTTGTCCCAGATGATGTCGTTGCAGTCATGCAGGCTGGTGGTGCCGGGGGCCGTGACCAGCTTGTTCAGCGGAGTCATGAACTCGGTGACCTTGAGGTCCATCGTCATGCGGGACAGGCGGTAGTCGCGGCTGGCCACGATGCCCAGCAGCTTGCCGTGGGCGGTGCCGTCGTCGGTGATAGCGACGGTGGAGTGACCGGTGCGGGTCTTGAGGTCGAGCACATCGCCCAAGGTAGCCTCCGGGGGCAGGTTGGAGTCGGAGGTGACAAAGCCCTTCTTGTAGGCCTTGACGCGGCGGACCATATCGGCCTCCTGCTCAATGGTCTGGGAGCCGTAGATGAAGGAGACGCCGCCCTGCTTGGCCAGGGCAATCGCCAGCTTCTCACCGGAGACGGACTGCATGATGGCGGAGACCATCGGGATGTTCATTTCCAGCGGGCAGGCTTCCTCGCCCTTGCGGTACTTGACCAGCGGGGTTTTCAGGCTGACAGCCGTAGGGACGCACTCCGAGGAGGAGTAGCCGGGGACCAGCAGATATTCACCAAAGGTACGGGACGGCTCGGAAAAATAATATGCCATAATACACGCTCCTGACTTTCCTGTTTCGATGTTATTTGCTTATTAAAAAGATTGTACCACAACCGCGGACAAAATACAAAGTTTTCTGCGGAAATCTTTCTTGCACTGTCAAAACGAAAGTTGTGGATTTTGAACAATGGATTGGGTGTGTAGTATGACTTTGGGGTGGCCGGGCGGGCCGATGCAAGCATCGGCCCTGCAATACGGGATTACTGCGTCGTCGTCAGCACTACATCGCCCATCGGCGCGGTAAGGGTCACGCTGCGGGGCGCGGCGGCTGTTTGGGTGTAGGTGCTGCTCATCGTCCTGCCGTTGATTTGGCTGAGCGTCATCGTCGTTGTCCTATTGACCTACATCCCCGCAGAAAAGATGACGGCAAAAATTGTTTCGAAAGGAGACAGTTTTAACGCTCATATTGTAGTCAATATTCTGTGTACAGTATTGATGATGTCCGTTCTGCTGACTGTCATAGGCACCTG
>OGPJ01002182.1_pt1 | contig 12774 bp, 8 predicted proteins | sample 1552831 | NCBI WGS metagenome assembly OGPJ01 (sample SAMEA2579914, study PRJEB22360) | human gut metagenome | biome: human gut; feature: human-associated habitat; material: faeces | place: Denmark | collected 2008/2010
CTTTATAATTATACTTCATCTGAATGGCATGACTCTTGATCGTAATGCCTCGTTCACGCTCCAAGTCCATATCGTCCAGAACCTGCGCCTGCAAATCTTTACCTTCTACTGTTTTGGTATACTCAAGCAAACGGTCGGCCAAAGTACTTTTACCATGGTCAATATGAGCAATAATACAAAAATTGCGGATATTCTTCATCTGCTAAACTTATTTAGGTGTGCAAAGATAGGAAATTTAGGCTAAATTGTTATACATTTGGCATACCATTTGTTATTAATAATATATGACACTACAAGAAATAAACAAAGCATACAACCGCATAGTCGGTTCATTAGACAGTAAAGAATTGAAGAATGCCTTCGATTCCTTACAGGCTCTTATTGCAGGAAGTCGCGAATATTCTTTTCAGGACAAGCTGAACGAACTGCAGGACACCTACAAATATATGCTGCGCTACCGGATTGAAGGAGCAAAAGATCCGATGCAGGAACAGATATACAACAATCTACAGGCATCGACTTATGAATTGGCCGATTCAGTCAAGCAGAAAGCAGTAGCTGTGGAATCTCCCCTATCCTATTACAGCCGCCGAAGAAGCCTGAACATACAGCCTTCTCTCACTTACAAACAGCTGCATGACCAACTGCTCTTAGAACATGAAGCCGGAAAGCACAAAGAAAGTGACGCATTCAATATTCTCATCTTTAATAAGATATGGGTATCTTCTTTTCTGAAAAGAGAGGAAGCTGAAGATATCCGCGGCATGCTACACGACAATGCACTACCTTTTACAACCGGTAGCCAGATTGTTTCCGCCTTGATGTTAGGATTGCAAGAGGCGTTCGACAGAGAAAAGATACTTTTATTGTTCGACGCAGCCAGCCATCCGAACGAAGAGGTCAAAGTCAGAGCATTAATTTCAATCCTGATCACTTTATACACATATAGAAAACGGACGCAGTTATATCCGCAGATAGCTGACAGGCTAGCGGCTTTGGCCGAAACTCCGGGGTTCATCAAAACGATCCGCACAATCATCCTACGCTTCATCTTAGCCCGCGAGACAGAGAAGATCACCCGCAAACTACAGGATGAGATCATCCCGGAAATGTTAAAATTGAGTCCAAAGCTCAGCAAAAAGATCAATCTCAACGAACTCACCCCTGAAGATTTGACAGGAAATGAAATGAACCCAGAATGGGAAAGCTTCTTTTCTGACAGTACCCTCGGAAAGAAAATGGTAGAATTCGGGGAGCTTCAACAGGAAGGGGCCGACGTCATGCACTCGACCTTCGTTCATTTGAAAAATTTCCCGTTTTTCCATGAATTAAGCAACTGGCTACTTCCATTCACAATCGAGCATTCTTATTTCGATGATCAGTTCACTCCGGACAACGAAGCTGAAAAGCAGATGCTCGACTCTATGACATTCGCTGCTTTTATGTGCAATTCGGATAAATATTCGCTTTATTTCAGCATGATGCAATTGCCGAAAGAAGCCCGAAAGATGATGATGAACCAATTCGACAGCCAGGCCACAGAAATGATCCAGCAGAATAAAGAAGAATTGATCAGCAAACGTGGAAAACAGGATACGATCATCGGACAGTACATACAAGACCTATATCGTTTCTTCAAACTATATCCGGGCCATCTGGATTTTACGGATATCTTCACGATGCCGCTCGACTTCCACAATCTTGCCATCCTGCGCCCTTATATTTCTGATAAAGAAAGCCTTACAAACATCGCTGAATATTATCTCCGTAAAAACTATTTTAGCGATGCACTGACCATATTCAACCAATTGGCAAAAACGGATCAAGATAGCGACATTCTTTTCCAGAAAATCGGCTATTGCAAGCAAATGGAAGGAGACTTGAAGGGCGCCCTGGAAGCCTACCTACACGCAGACTTGTTGAATTCCGAAAGCAAATGGGTAATCCGACGAATCGCCGGTTGCTACCGTTCACTTAAACAACCGGAAGAGGCTTTGAAATATTACCGCCGGTACGAAGCTTTAAATCCGGATAATTTATCAGTTCAAATCAGCATTGGCCATTGCCATCTCGAACTAAAGGATTATAACGAAGCGTTGAAATGCTTCTTCAAAGTCGATTACCTGGATAACAAAAGCCATAAGGCATGGCGACCTATTGCATGGTGTTCTTTCCTGACAGGGAAATATGACCAAGCACGGAATTACTACAAAAAGATACTGGATAACCAACCTCACGCACAAGATCTGCTGAATGCCGGACATACCGAATGGGCACTGCAGAATATCAAGGGCGCTCTCTCCTTTTACCAGCAGGCGGTGCAAATGGAAAACGGCAACATCCTTAAGTTCCAAGAACAGTTCAGCCAAGATGTAGCAGACCTGTTGATCGCCGGTATAGAAGAAGCCGAAGTCGCCCTGATGCTGGATCAGTTAAGATATAAAATAGAAGGAGCTATTTAAAAATTTAAAATGGAGAATTGAAAATTACATCTGTAGCTAATTTCCAATTCTCCATTTTAAAATTCCTTTATCCTCTGCTACCAAGGCTATCCGTATCGGGATTGAGTTCTTTGACAGCATCCTTCACTTCTTTCTCACCTATCGGATAAGTAACAGCTACTTGTTGTACGGGGTATTCTTCCTTTTCCCTATCCACAGCTTTCGATTCGGCATTCTCCGGAATCTTAGCAAAATCTTTGTTCATATCATTCACTATTTATGTTTCTATAGCTATTCAACAATAAAAATGGCCCGGAAGTTCCGAGCCATTCAATCAACCAAAACAAAAAAACCTAAACATCAACCATCTTTTTCTTTTTGCTCTACTATACGTTAAGGTTTCCTAACTACTAAACAATCTTTCTAACCTAAAAACTAAACCTATCAAATCGTATATATATTTCCCTTGTTACCTATTCCTCGTATGCCGGCCATGCCCCCTCTTTCGTACAGACATAAGCAGCTGTGCGGACGGCAAATTCATGCGCTTCCCTTAGCGAAGCCCCTTTCAGCAACGAAATGACCAATGCTCCGGAGAAAGCATCACCTGCTCCAACCGTATCCGCCACCTGCACTTCCGGGGTTTGCAAAGTCGATTCTTCATTAGCGGTATATATCGTACTATAAGCTCCTCCGGCCGTCAGAACCACCAAGCGGAGATTATAGTGTTCTATAAACCAATGAGCCACCTCCTTGTCCGTTCCTTCCAAATGAAACATATCCCGCAGGACGACCAACTCCCCGTCATTCACCTTCAACATATTTGCTAGATAAAGCGACTCTTCGATCAACTCTTTCGTATAATAATGCTGACGCAAATTGATGTCAAAACAACGATAAGCATCGTCCGGGGCAAAAGAAAGAATCGCTTGTATCGTCTCTCTCGACTGTGCGGAACGCTGTCCTAACGTACCGAAGCAAATGGCACCCGCCCGTTCGGCCAAATCAATCGCATTTGACGTCGGAGAAAGATGATCCCAAGCTACACGTTCATTAATAATATAGTCAGGGACACCATCCTGCAGAGTAACCTGTACCGTTCCGGTCGGATAAGGGACTTTCTCGATCAGATACCGGATCGAATTATTATCCAGTTCTTCGAGGATTTCGCGCCCCAGCCCATCGTCTCCCACGGCGCTGATAGCATATCCTTCCGCCCCCAACCGCGACGCATGGTAGACAAAATTGATAGGAGCACCACCTGCTTTCTTTCCTGTTGGCAACATGTCCCACAGGAGTTCTCCTATGCCTACTACGACCGGTTTCTTATTGTTGCTTTGCATTGTTTCATTATAGTTTATTTGACAAGGATAATTTATTATCTACGATGCAAAGATAGAGACAGGTAGCAGATGCGACGATAACTAATGCTACAAGATTGATAACACTTGTTACATTATACTCTTATTTTCGAGTTACATGCACAAAAGTTACACAAATGTAACGAGCGTTATCAAAGAGAAGAATATTATTCCTTTTCCAGATACTCAGTCGGAGTAATATTGTAAACGGCTTTAAAACATTTCGAGAAATAAGCAGGCGAACCGAAACCCGTCGCATAAGCCACCTCATTCACATTCCCGGCTTTCCGTCGGAGTAGAGCAGCAGCTTTCTTCAAACGATAGTTACGCAGGAAATCGGTCGGTGTCACTCCGGCAAGCTCCTTCACCTTCCGGTAAAGATGCACACGCGACAAGCCCAATTTTTCACTACCTTTCTCAATACTGAAATCCGGATCGGCATAGGACTCTTCGATCAGTTTCAAGAAACGATTCATAAAAAGATCGTCCATGCTTCCCGCTTTTTCCTCCTTCACGGAAACAGCAGGCGAAGAAGCATCGCGAGCATAAGCCTCACGCAACCGGACACGATCCTCCAGCAGCTTGATGATACGCAGTTTCACGACTTCTATGTTAAAAGGTTTCTGGATATACGCGTCCGCACCACTGGCAGCCCCGTACATCTGTTGCTTGTCGTCGGACAAAGCAGTCAACAGCATAACCGGAAGATGACTCAGGACAATATCCGACTTGATCTTACGACAAAGATCGAAACCGTTCATTTCCGGCATCATCACATCGCTGATAACCATCGAGATCTCTTCGTTCATCAGTACCTCCAAAGCCTTCACGCCGTTATCGGCAACCAACACACGGAAGTTCTGTTTTAATTCCGCCTGCAAGTAACTCTGTATATCAAGATCATCTTCTACGACCAGAACAGTATAATTGTAGGTACGGTTCAAAACCTCCTGCAATTCATCCGTGTTCAAGTCGGCGACACCACTGGAAAGCTCGGTTACGGAAAGATCGAATATACAAGATTCGTCAAAATGAGATTTACCTTTCAAGAGGATGACCGTAAAGACAGTACTCTTATGCGGAACACTCTCCACCCGGATCGTGCCTTTGTGCATGTGGACGAACTCACGCGTCAAGTGCAGACCGATCCCCGTCCCCGTCACATAGTTCTGGTCACCGGTAAAGAAACGGTCAAAGACGGAAGCAATATTTTCCGACGGAATGCCTTTGCCATTATCTTCGACAGAAAGCTCGACCTGATCTCCTTTATCCTTCAGGCGGATCGTGACCGTACCTCCGTCCAGCGTGAACTTGAATGCATTGGACAAAAGATTGGCCAGAATCTTCTCCATCTTATCTCTGTCTACCCATATATTAACAGAAGGGCAGTCATGCTCAAACGTGAAATGTATCTGTTTGGTGGCAGCCATCGTATCGAAATAAGATTTCACTTCTGCCACAAAAGCAACTAAATCTACCTCTCCGACCCGCATATTCATCTTATTGCTCTCTACCTTTCGAAAATCAAGTAACTGGTCCACAACTCTCTTCAACCTTTCCGCATTTTTCCGAATGATACGGATATCGTCTGCCAATGAAGAACCTTCCGGAGCCTCTTTCGACAGCTTGCCGAGCGGACCGAGGATCAACGTCAACGGCGTCTTGATCTCGTGTGTGATATTGGTAAAGAATTGCAGTTTCTGAGCCGTCGACTTCTCAATATAACGGTTTGCCTCAGCCAATTCTTCTTTTTGCTGTTGCACCTGCAAGTTCGTACGTTTCAGCTCGCGGTTCTTCCGCTTCACCGCCCGGTTCACATGGACCACGTACAAGGCGGACAAAAGCAACATCCCCATCAGCAAAAGGATAATGCCGACGGAGTTTTGGAGGAACGTGTATTTGGAAAGCATACTCTCCAAATTCTCCCGTTGCAACTCGATCTGGTGCTGATAGTCGACCACCTGTTCGGACTGGATAAACAGCGTTCCGGCATTGTTCTTATCGATCAAGGCAGAAGAGAGCAAATATTGCCGGGACACATCTTCTCCGTTCAATATCTGCATGGCTACACGGATAGCAAGGCTCCCACCCGTCGGATACAAGACCGAAGCGGCCAACTCTCCGTGCATGACGGCTTCCAGCCCCGATCCCCGTCCCGAAACGGCATCGATCCCCACAAAACAAATCCTGTCCGCCAATCCGGGATGCATCCTTTCGATTGCCCTGCGGGCAGCCATTGCCATCACATCATTATGGGCAAACACAACATCCACCTCCTCCAGCGAATCCATTTCCGCTATCTCCTTCTCCACCGTTTCCGGCTTCCATTTCCCGAATATTTCCTTCACCTTGATGCGGGAGTTCAAAACCTCCATAAAACCGCGATGGCGATCCTGCGCCGGAGAAGAACCGGACAAGCCCCATACTTCCAATACGGTAGGATATTTCTCTTTCACCTGTCGGTTCACGAAAAAGCCGGCCTGGCGACCGATCTCGTAATTGTTACCACCGATATAAGTCGTATCTTCCGGTCTACCAGGATAGTCGGAATGCCGGCACGGTAGGCCTCAATCGCAATAGGAGTGACAGGTTCCGATTCATTGGCGGAGATAATCAATAGATCGACCTTACGTTTTATCAGGCTGCGTATCTGCTCCACCTGCAACAAACTACTGTCCGCTGCATCCTCGACTAACAGGGAGACGCCCGGATATTCGGAGGCCTGCACCTTCATATCCAGCAACATCGATTTACGCCAAGAACCTTCAAGCGTACACTGCGAGACGCCGATAACAAACTTTTTCTTCTCCGAATCTGTTTTGCAGGAAAAGCAGGATGCCAGAAGTAAGACCAGCAGAGCGTAATAAGTTAGAGCAGGTTTCATTCTGTTTTATTTACAGGTTTCTGCAAATGTACGGAGAAATGGCATACCAGCCAATATTTATTTTGTACATTCGTCCTCCAGTAATCAATTATTCGCATGAAGATCATAAACGAAGCTTTATTGGATGAAACGACTGGGCGTGCCAAACAGTCGCCTCGGCTACGCATGAACTACAACTTTCATGAGCATTTGGACGATCCCGTCAACCGTTTGCTCAATGCCCTGGAACCGGGAACCTACCTCCGCCCACACCGCCATCTGAACCCTAAAAAAGATGAAATATTCCTCCTGCTGCGCGGTCGCATTGCTGTATTCCTCTTTGACAACAAAGGGGAAATCACCCAAACACAGATACTCGATCCGAAAGAAGGTGTTTACGGCGCCGAAATAAAGGCGGGAACATGGCACGGGCTGTTAGTTCTAGAATCCGGCTCTGTCATATATGAAATCAAGGAAGGGCCGTTCGCTCCGCTCGCTCCGGAAAATTTCGCTCCCTGGAGTCCGGCTCCAGAAGACACGAAAGGGGTGGCAAAATATATGGAGTTATTAGGAAAGGCAATATAACCTTGCACTACCTTCCCGTTCCCCTTAAAGAAAACTTTAGTTTCATGCAAGGGAAACTTTATTTTCATAGGGATGAAACTTCTTTTTCATCCCCATGAAACTGTCGTTCCATCCTTATGAAACTGTTATCACATACCTATCGGCTCCTTTATTGCTGGAATACTTTTGTCAAACGGATCATGGCTTTTTTCACCGGACAGTCATTCTTATCCGTCCTGACAATAGCGTTCTCATAATTTTCAACTTTCAAATACCAACATCTGACAATGCTTGCAGTCGAACTGCAACCGGAGGCGCGTATCTTTATAAAGCAGATAATACGGTTCCTTGTAGGGAGACTTGTCTTTCTGATAAGTAGGACACCACCCCATGCTGTAGCGCAGGCAGTGTTTGGTAAACATCAACGGAACATCTTTCCGGGGAGACAGTTCAAATGCCGGGTCGATCTGTTCCACCCCGTGATCCTGGTAGAACGAACGGGCTTTCCCGTTGGCAACATTCCCCAAATAAGTAAGTTGGCGTTCGGGGAAAGGTATCGACACGGACGGCTGCACACGTTTCACTGTCTCACGAGGATAGCGGGCACGGCGTGCTTCCAGCAACTTCTCCACTCCTCTACGGCGCATATCGGCAAGCAGAGAAGAGGGAACGAACCAGTTTTCAGACAAACCGACCACCACCTTCGATGCCTCGAAAGGCGTATTCCCCAACTTGGATAGCTGTGTCCGTATATTATCCTGCTGTTCACGACGCGCCAGCTCTTTTGCAAACGGCTCGGTCAGCATGATCCGTGCTCCCGTCTCATCCTCCATACAAAGCGTAAAACCGAAGGGATTGTCCAAGAACTCGATCTCCACGGACAGCTTACGTTCGGCTGAAGGCTTGGCGAGCAGTTTATCAAACGCCTGGTCGAAATTGCGGTAAAGCGGAGTCTTGGGGGCAAGCTGCGGCATATCCAGCGGAAACACCCGGTTTGCCTCCACCCGGTTTACACGAAAACCTTCCAATTCGCCTTTCCTATTGAAGAAAACAAGCCCGTCTCCGTTGTTCAATTGCTTTAAGCCGGCCACGGTAAAGGAATTACCTTTGATCTCCTTGACTGTTCCGACAGGTTCGCCCAACGACTTAGGTGTATTAAAAGCGGTAATATCCGCCGTCCGTCCCTCCAAAAGGAACGGGGTGAACCCACGGTTAAAACTCTTTTCAGCTACCGGCTCGAACGTATAAGTGCTTCGACCAGCAGAAGCACGACGATATTCCGGACGGCGGGACAGGACTGCATCTAACTTCTTCCGATAATAAGCCGTGATATTCTTGACATAGCCGGCATCTTTCAACCGCCCTTCGATCTTGAGGGAAGAAACACCTGCATCCAACAGGGCTTCCAGCTGATCCGAACGGTTCATGTCCTTGAGCGAAAGCAGATGTTTGTTGCTGACGATCTCCGTCCCTGTCGCATCGACCATCGTATAGGGCAGGCGGCAATATTGGGCGCATTCTCCGCGATTGGCACTACGTCCACTCAAAGCGGCGCTCAGATAACATTGCCCGCTATAGCTGACGCAGAGGGCGCCGTGCACAAATACTTCCAGCGGAACGGTAGTCGCTTCCGATATCCGGCGAATCTCGTTCAGCGACAATTCACGTGCCAGAACCACCTGTGTAAAGCCTGCGGCTTCGAGGAAACGGACCTTTTCCGGTGTGCGGTTGTCCGTCTGCGTGCTGGCGTGAAGCGGAATAGGAGGCAGGTTCAGCCGGGTAATCCCCATATCCTGAATGATCAGGGCATCCGTCCCGACACGCCAGAGATCCCAGATCATCCGTTCGGCTTCTTCCAACTCATCTTCTTTCAATATCGTGTTAAGCGTAACATAGATGCGGGCGCCATACAGATGCGCATACTCGCAAAGCTCACGTATATCATCCAAAGAGTTGCCGGCAGCAGAACGCGCACCGAACTTGGGCGCACCGATATAGACGGCATCGGCACCGTGATTAATCGCTTCAATCCCGCAATTGAGGTCTTTAGCCGGAGAGAGAAGTTCTATAGGACGGGATTTTGTTTGCATGCTATTATTTCTTATTTCTTGATTACAAATCACCCAACTTGCTGATATCCTCGATACGGAACGGGGTTTCCTGATAGACATAATAGTTCAGCCAGTTGGTGAACAGAAGATTGGCATGACCACGCCAGCGGACCACCGGACCGAGGGCCGGATTGTTATTACGGTAATAGTTACGGGGAACGGCAATTGGCAATCCCTTGTTCACGTCGCGCATATACTCGTCATTCAGCGTGTAAGGCGAGTATTCGGAATGCCCGGTGATAAAAAACTCGCGTCCTCCGCGCGCCATCGCCATATAGACACCAGACTCTTCGCTTTCGGACAAGAGCGTCAAATCGGGAACTTTCATCACATCCTCGCGGCGTATCTCCGTATGCCGGCTGTGCGGCACATAGAACTCGTCGTCGAAGCCTCGGAAGATCGGCACATAGGGCTCGCGCAACGTATGGCGGAACACGCCGAACATCTTGGCTGGCAGATCATATTTGGGGACACCATAAAAATGGTACAACCCGGCTTGCGCCGCCCAGCATATATATAAGGTAGAAGTCACATGCGTACGCGCCCAATCGAATATCTCGGTCACTTCCTCCCAATAATTCACTTCCTCGAAAGGCATCTGCTCTACCGGAGCACCTGTGATAATCATGCCGTCGTAAAAATCATCCTGCATCTCGTCAAAGTCTTTATAGAATTCCTTCATATGCTCGATCGGCGTGTTCTTGGGAGTATGGCCTTTTATCTTCATAAAGTCGAGCTCCACTTGCAAGGGGGTATTGCTCAGGAGGCGAACAAGGTCCGTCTCCGTCGTGATCTTCAGTGGCATCAAGTTCAGCACAACTACACGTAGCGGACGAATGTCCTGCTCAGACGCACGCAACGAGTCCATCACAAAGATGTGCTCTTTCTTCAACAGCTCAACAGCTGGCAAGTTCTTCTGTAGGTTTAAAGGCATCTTCTTTCCTTAATTATTTATACAAGGCACAAAGATAGTGAGAAATTGCCTTTCGTTGAAAATAAATCGTTGTTTCCCGCGTTTGTAGATTTAATAATTAGATGGAATATGAAGATTCGTGCAATAGCTACACTACTATTTATATTATTTTCGATAAGTGCTTTCGGGCAGGGACGTGCCAAAATCAGCGGTTATATCCGCGACGCGGATGGTAATCCGCTGGACTTGGTCAATATCCGGGTCAAGAACACGTTAAACGGGACGATGAGTAATGAAAAAGGCCACTACTCGCTTTCGGTCGCTACCGGTGACTCGGTGACGCTTATCTATTCATGCCTGGGCTACAACAAGGCCGAAAGGATCCTACCTCAGGTAACCAAAGATATGCGTCTCAACGTGCAGATGAACTATACATCACTCGAACTGGGAGAAGTCGTAGCTACCGCCATCCGAAAGCAGACAACCACCCTTGAAACCCTGAATGCCGACCGCGTCAAACTACTCCCCGACCCTGCCGGAGGAAGCATTGAAAGTCTGGTCGTTACATTTGCAGGCGTTACTTCCAATAACGAATTAAGTTCGCAATACTCCGTACGCGGCGGCAGTTATGACGAAAACATCGTATATGTGAACGGACTGGAAGTGTTCCGTCCGCTGCTCATCCGTTCCGGACAACAGGAAGGGTTGAGTTTTATCAACCCGGACATGACGGAAGCCGTCAATTTCTCCGCCGGAGGATTCGAAGCCCGTTATGGGGACAAGATGAGTTCCGTGCTGGACATCACCTACAAAAAACCGAAAGGATTCGAAGGTTCGGCTTCCGCCAGCCTGCTGGGAGCCAATGCTTATGTGGGCAGTTCTTCCGGCAAGTTCACACAGGTGACCGGTTTCCGTTACAAAACAGGACGATCTCTTTTGAAAACAACCGATACGGATGCCGAATATGATCCTAATTTCATTGATTTGCAGACTTATATGACATACCAGCTTGCCCCCAAATGGGAGATCAACTTTCTCGGGAACTTAGCCATAAACAATTATAAGTTCATTCCCCACACCCGAGAGACTTCTTTTGGAACGGCAACAAATGCCAAAAAATTTAAAGTATTCATGAGTGGCCAGGAACGGGATAAGTTCGAAACGTTATTCGGAGCACTCACTTTAAAGCATAACCTGAACGACAATACGGAACTCGGCTTGCAAGCATCCGCCTTTACCAGTAAGGAAGAGGAAGGATATGATATTGCCGGTGATTACTGGCTGGGAGATGCAGCCGAAGAAGGAGGCGGAGAAATACAGAATTTATCCATCGCACGCTATAACGAGCACGCTCGCAACCGTCTGCACTCCAATATCATGAATGTCGGGCATTATGGTGTCGCTCGCATAAAAAACAATACGTTGAAATGGGGTGCTACCGTCCAGTTGGAGAAAATCAACGACAAGATCAGCGAATGGGAAAAACGCGACTCCGCCGGATACTCGTTACCGCAAGGGGGCGGGAATGTCAACGTGATCGCAAACCTGTTCTCGGATAACAAACTGGAAAGCACACGTATTTCCGGTTATTTGCAGGATGTATTCAAGTTTCGTACCAAACAAGGACTGTTCACGCTGGTTGGTGGTGTACGCGGCAGCTATTGGAGTTATAACAGGGAATTTATATTCAGCCCGCGTGCTTCAATAGGTTTCATTCCGAACTTCGACCAGAACCTGACATTTCGGCTGGCTTCCGGTCTGTATTATCAGTCTCCGTTCTATAAGGAATTACGTACAACTGTGCAGGACGAACACGGCAACAGTATCATACAACTGAACAAAAACCTGAAATCACAGCGTTCCATCCATGTCATTGCAGGAGGCGATTATACATTCCGGGCATCCGGCAGAAATTTCAAAGTCAGTGCCGATATGTATTATAAAAAATTGGATAACCTGAACCCCTATACGGTGGATAATGTCAAAATCCGATACTACGGCGAGAACTGTGCGCAAGGCCATGCGATGGGGCTCGATGTCAAATTCTTCGGCGAATTTGTTCCGGGTACGGACTCCTGGATCAGCTTCTCCCTAATGAAAGCGGAGCAAAGCATCCGAGGGAGCGAATATGTACCGATGCCTAACAGTCAAGGTTATAATGTCTCGCTCTTTTTTCAGGATTATTTCCCCGGATACAAACGTGTCAAACTGAATCTGAAAGGCGTACTGTCCGGCGGCCTTCCCGTCACAGCCCCACGTACAGGCTACGAGGACGGCTATTTCCGTACTCCGACCTACAAACGCGTGGACCTCGGTTTCTCCTACCAGCTTGCCGGGGGAACGGATGCAATCATGGATCGCGGATTCTTCCGCAATCTCAAGAACATTTGGCTCGGATTGGATATTTTCAACTTGTTCGACATAAAGAACACTAGTTCCTATTATTGGATTACCAATATAGACAACCACCAGTACGCAATCCCTAATTACCTGACCGGAAGACAATTGAATATTCGACTTA
>OGPJ01002197.1_pt1 | contig 12730 bp, 10 predicted proteins | sample 1552831 | NCBI WGS metagenome assembly OGPJ01 (sample SAMEA2579914, study PRJEB22360) | human gut metagenome | biome: human gut; feature: human-associated habitat; material: faeces | place: Denmark | collected 2008/2010
CAATAATAAAATTATTAAAAGGCAAAAAAAGCAAAAAAGCAGGCTGCCGCAACATTGCAGCAGCCCGAAACATATTTTAAATTCAATTCAATAAAGCCTGCTCAAAAACGCCATGCCTTTAGGCTCAAGCACAAGCTTGCCGCCAACCGAAGCATTATCAAAAAACGAATAAGAATTATCCCACTCGGTGCCGACAAAAATTTCAACAGCAGATTCCGAATTGTTCACTGCTGCCAGCACGGCATTTTCGCTGCCACGCCTTTCATAGGCAACCGTACCCGCGGCGGCATACACGGGCACAAGCTCGCCCTGAACAAAAGCCGAGCAGCCCCGCCTGATTTCGCCGAGCCTTTTATACCAAGAGTATAGGCTTTTGTTTTCTTTTCCCCACGGATAGCAAGCACGGTTAAACGGATCTTTCATTCCCTGCATGCCGACCTCATCGCCGTAATAAATGCTCGGAACACCGGGAAGAGTAAACTGCAAAAAGCTTGCCATTTTAAGCATTTCAATGCCTTTTTCAAACTTTTCGGCAGGCAAAATATTATTTTTTTCCTGCCAAGCTCTGTCCTTTCCCTCCGCATTTTCGCCGGCAAGAAATGTGATTGCTCGCATCGTATCGTGGGTGCCGATGTGATTCATCAATTCATGCAAAACACATGGCGGATAATTTTCCGCAACAGACATCACAGAGTTCTCAAACGCCTCGGCAGAGCCGTATTTAACGAAATTGAGCACCGCATCCGCAAACGGATAATTCATAACGGAATCAAGCTGCTCGCCGAGCAAATAGCGCCGCCTTTTACCATATGCAAATTTATTTGTTGCATCCTCCCAAACCTCGCCGATAATAACGGCATCGGGATTTTCGGCTTTCACCGCCGTGCGCAAATCATCAAGAAAAATATCCGGCAACTCATCCGCAACATCAAGCCTCCAGCCGCTTGCGCCGCAACGAAGCCACTTGCGCAAAATTCCGTTTTCGCCGCAAATATATTCCCTGTAAGACGGGTTTTCCTCATGCACTTCCGGCAAAAGCTTTATTCCCCACCAGCTTTCATAATCATCGGGATAATGCTTGAATTTATACCAGCTGTAATAAGGGCTGTTAACACTGTCACAAGCTCCGTTTGGCGGATAGTGGCCGAAAAGATTAAAATATTTGGAATCGCAGCCCGTGTGGCTGAACACACCGTCGAGCACAATTGATATGCCGCACTGCTTTGCGGCGGCGCAAAGGGATTTAAAATCCTGCTCCGTGCCGAGCAGCGAATCGATTTTTTCATAATCCGCAGTATCATATCTATGATTTGAATTGGCGGCAAAAACGGGATTCAAGTAAATGCAGCTTACACCAAGCGATTTTATATACGGCAATTTTTGCTCTATGCCCTTTAAGTCGCCGCCGAAATAATCATTATTCCAAACAGAGCCGAACTGCTCCTGATTCCAATAAGGCTCTTCGCCCCATTTGCGCATAACTCTGCCCTGCGGCACAGCTTTCTTTTCGGTGCCGCTGCAATAAAACCTATCCGGAAAAATCTGATAAATAATTCCGCCCTTCAAAAAATCGGGCGTTTTAAAGCTTTTATCATAAACGGTTTGCTGAAATTCGCCGCACGCAGCATTAAAATCGCCTATTCCGTTTCCGCTGTTTTTTATATAAGTTTTTCCCCAAGGGGTTTCAAGCTCAAAATGATAAAAATACAACCCGCTTGTTGTGGCATAAAAATGCAGTTGCCAATACTCATGCTCGTTTCCGCACATTCCTGCCCAAAACATATTATAATAAACGGTTGTTTCCCCATCCTTGCAAACGGCAAGCTTTGCGCAGCTGCAGCCCATTGAGCGCGGCACAACTATGCGCAGCTTAACCTTTTCATCGGTTGCAATGGCGCAAATTAAGGATTTATATTCTTTTTTTCTTGCGTTAAAACAGGTTGTATCCATAAAAGCCCTTCAAAAAACAAGCAAGAGCCTTAACTCTTGCTTGCATATTTTAGCGTTAATCTTATTTAGCGGCCTTTGCCGATTTTTCAGTCTTCGCCTTTTTTGCCGCAGGCTTTTTTGCAGCTGCTTCCTTTTTCGGAGCCGGAGCACTTTTTTCCTGAGGGAAAGCAACGGGCTTTGTGTGCCAAATATTTTCGGCATATTCCGTGATTGCTCTGTCGGCGCTGAAAATTCCCGCACCGCTGATATTCATGAGCGACATTTTTGCAAAGCGCTCTTTATCTTTATAAATTTCTGCGGAAAGCTGCTGAGCCTTTTGATAATCCGCAAAATCGGCAAGAGCCATATAGGGATCAACATTCATAAGGCTTGAAGTGAATTCGCCAAAGGTTTTACCGTCTATACCCGCATTGATAAAATCAATAACATCCTTAAGAACACGGTTATTATTGATATAATCCATAGGATGATAGCCGCGCTGCTTAAGCTGCTCAACCTCCGGGGTTTTAAGACCGAAGATTATAATATTGTCGTCGCCTACGGCATTTGCAATTTCAACATTGGCGCCGTCGAGCGTGCCGAGTGTTACCGCGCCGTTAAGCATAAGCTTCATATTGCCGGTGCCGGAAGCTTCTGTGCCGGCAAGCGAAATTTGCTCTGAAAAATCCGCGGCGGGCATAAGCACCTCTGCAAGGCTGACATTATATTCTTCCATAAACACAACCTTGAGCTTATCATTAACATCTTTATCATTATTGATAACATTGGAGATTGCGTCTATAAGCTGAATTGTTTTCTTTGCCATAAAGTAGCCGGGGGCTGCTTTTGAAGCAAATATATAAGTTCTCGGCACAAAATCCGCATTGGGATTTGCCTTGAGCATTTGATATTCTGCAATAATATTAAGAATGTTGAGGCTTTGCCTTTTATATTCATGAAGCCTTTTAACCTGCACATCAAAAATCGAATCCGGGTTAATATCTATGCCGTTTCTCTTTTTAACAATTTTTGCAAAGCGCTCTTTATTTTGGCGCTTGATTGCCATAAAATCGGCAAGCACCTTTTTATCATCTTTATATTCACGAAGCTTCAAAAGCTCATTGCTTTTGGTGATAAAATCGCTGCCGATAAGCTTGGTGATATAATCCGTGAGAAGCGGATTTGATTGGCATATCCATCTTCTGAATGCAATGCCGTTTGTAACATTTTTAAATTTATCGGGAGTGATTGAATAGAAATCGCTGAAAACGGTTTCCTTAAGAATTTCCGAATGAAGCGCGGAAACACCGTTTACGGAGTGAGAGCCTGCAACGCAAAGATTTGCCATTCTTACAACGCCGCCGGAAATGATTGCCATTCTTTCAACCTTATCGGCATCATGCGTGGTGCACCAAACATATGCACGGAAGCGATTATCGATTTCCTTTGTGATTTCATAAAGGCGGGGAAGCAATCTCTTATAGAGCTCCTCGCTCCAGCATTCAAGCGCCTCTTTCATAACGGTGTGGTTTGTGTAAGCCACCGTTTTGGTTACGATATTCCAAGCGTCGTCCCAGCCGTAGCCGCATTCATCAAGCATAATGCGCATAAGCTCCGGAATAGCCATTGTGGGATGGGTGTCGTTAATATGAATTGCGATTTTCTCGGGAAGATTATCAAGAGTGCTGTATTCCGTGAGGTGGCGGCGGATAATATCCTGAATCGAAGCCGACACAAGGAAATATTGCTGGCGAAGACGAAGCGACTTGCCTTCCGGAGAATTATCGGCGGGATAGAGGATTTTGGAAATGGCCTCTGCCATTGCGGATTGCTCCATTGCGCGCATATATTCGCCCTGATTAAAAAGGCTCATATCAAGCGAGGGCTTAACGGAAGCCCAAAGGCGAAGCCTTGAAACGCCCTGCCCCTTGCCGGATACATACATATCATAAGGCACCGCGGTTACCGTGTTGCAATCTTTTTGCTCAACGCTATGGTAATCGCCGTCCCAGCTTTCCTCAACATGGCCTTCAAACTTAACCTCAACGCTTCTTTCTTCACGGGGAACAAGCCAAACATCGCCGCCGGGAAGCCAGAAATCGGGCAGCTCGGTTTGCCAGCCGTCAACAAGCTTTTGCTTAAATATGCCTGCCTCATAGCGGATTGAATAGCCCATTGACTGATAGCCGTCTGTGGCAAGGCCGTCAAGATAGCAAGCGGCAAGTCTGCCGAGGCCGCCGTTGCCGAGGCCTGCGTCCGGCTCAAGCTCATAAATCCTGTTAAGGCTTACGCCGAAGCTACTTAAAGCCTTATCGAAAACATCGGTAAGATTAAGGTTATAAAGATTGTTTTTAAGCGAACGCCCCATAAGGAATTCCATGCAAAGATAATAAATCTTTTTGGAATCCTGGCCGTTTGCAATATGGCGAAATTCGCTGTTTTTTGCGGCAAGATCATCGCGCACGATCATTGCAACCGCTTTATAATACTGCTCCTCCGTGGCATCCTCGGGAGTTACTCCGAAGAAATGGCTGAGCTTATCGTTTATCATTTGCTTTGCGTTTTCAACCGAAATTGATGATTTCATATGCAAAACCTCCAAAATATTTACAAAAGAGTGGCTGTTTGCCGCACTATATTGTTAATTATACACTAAAAAAGCCCATTATTCAATACCTAATGAAATCAGCGCTTTTTCTTTTTTAAGAACTTTCCGAGCAGCAGCACAATAATATCCTTTACCGCCTTGTAATTAACAAGCACGATAACAAGCATTATTGCGGCGCAAACTCCAAAGGTGCCCCATTCGCCGAAGGGCGAAGCAATCATTATAACACATTCCGCAAGCATAAGAGCAACGGACGGAAAAAATGACGCCGAATTTATTTTGATATTCACAAACTGCTTTGTGTTGAACACACGAATGATAAACACACAAACAAACGAAATTGCCGTTGCGATTGCGGCGCCGTAAGGGCCGAGAACAGGAATAAGAATTAAATTAAGCACTATATTAACAACTGCGCCTGCGCCTGCTGTGAGCATGGAAAGAGTGCTCTTTTTTTCAGCCATATAAATAGAAGCATAAAAATTAACAAGGCAGGAAAAGGTGGTGGCAATAACAAGAATCGGCACATAATGCCATGAATCATAATAATCTCTGCCAAGATAAAGCCGTGTGATTATGCGGGCACCGGCAATGAGCACGGCACCGACGGCGATAAGAGCGCCGCTGTAAACCCTGAAAACCTGCGAGAAAAAGCGGGATTTACCGTCGTTATCATATTCATCAACAGCGGAAAGCTGCCACGCATCAATAAATATTGAGGCAAAAATAACAACAAAATTCGGAATTTTGTAAGCAGCGGTGTAAATGCCGCTTTGCGAAACGCCGTTAAAATAAGTGACCATATATTGATCCGAAACATTTATTATCCACCACAAAATAATTGTGGGAATAAGCGGAATGCAATATTTAAGCATCGGCACAACTGTGTCTTTTTTCAGGCCTTGGCGAATGCCTACAAAGCGCCACAGCTTTGCGCAAACAAACATAAACAAAACCGAAAGCATATCGCTTGTGAATATTGCCAATATATAGCCGTATATACCCCAATTGAAAGCTCCGAGATAAAGGAATGTGAAGCCGGCCGAGGTTGCCGTGGCTATAACACCGTCAACAGCATAAAGCTTAACATGGCCGGAGCCACGCACAAATTGCTGGCAAAGCTGCCTGAGCGACGAGCCGAGCAGCATAAGATAAAGCAAGATTGTGTATTGCCCGAAATTAAAATCATTGATTGTGATTTTTACAACAAAAGGAGAAAACAGGCAAAAAATCGCAAAGCCGATGAGAGTGGTGGCAATGCCAGTGCTGAAAACGCACTTCTTATCGCTTTGCTTATCAAGCGCAAAGCGAAGCGCTGCGGAATTAACCGCCAGGGTAACTATCGGCACAAGAATATTAACCGCATTTTGAATTAAAGTGGCGCCGCCGAAATCCCCCGTTGCCATAACGCGGGTGTAAAAGAAAGTGAGTATCAAGGTCAGCAGCTTTGACGAAAAGGTGCCTATTGCAAAAACTATTGTGTTTGAAGCCAGTTTCTTATACTTATCCATTAAAATTCCTTTAGCCTTAACGAACTTGGCCGTTGCCGTAAATTAAATATTTGGTGGTGGTAAGCTCTCGCAAACCCATAGGACCTCTTGCATGAAGCTTTTGGGTTGAAATGCCGATTTCTGCGCCGAGGCCGAATTCGCCGCCGTCCGTAAACCTGGTGGAGGCATTCACATAAACCGATGAAGAATCGATTCTTGCCAAAAATTCATCGGCATTTGCTTTGTTTTGAGTGATTATTGCCTCGCTGTGCTTGGTGGAATACTTATTTATGTGCCTGATTGCCTCATCAAGGCTGTCAACGGTTTTAACGCTGATGATATAATCAAGATATTCCTCCGCAAAATCCTCGTCGCTTGCAGGCAAAACGCCGTTTGCCGCAATCATTGCGCGCTCATCGCCGCGCATTTCAACATTTTTTGTATCAAGCCTTGCCTTAATAGCAGGCAAAGCCTTATTTATTATGCCCGAATGAATAACAAGGCTTTCGCACGCATTGCAAACGCCTATGCGCTGAGTTTTTGCGTTAAAAATAATGTTCGCCGCCATTTCGATATCAGCGCTTTCGTCAACATAAATATGGCAATTCCCCGAACCCGTTTCAATAACAGGCACCGTGGAATTGCGCACAACGCTTCTGATAAGCCCTTTGCCGCCGCGCGGAATCAGGCAATCTATATAGCCGTTCATCGTCATCATTTGATTTGCCGATTCACGGGAAATATCCGTTACAAGCTGAATACAGTTTTTATCAAAGCCGCAATCCTCGATGGCGGTGCGCATAACGGAAGCAAGCGCCATATTTGAATTTATGGCCTCTTTGCCGCCGCGCAGAATAACGGCGTTTGAGCTTTTAAGGCAAAGCCCGGCCGCATCCACGGTAACATTCGGGCGGGCCTCATAAATTATGCCGATAACGCCGATAGGCACGGAAATCTTTTTGATATCAAGGCCGTTCGGCCTTTTGATTTCATCCAGCAACCTGCCGCAGGGATCGGGCAGGGATGCCACATTTTCCGCCGCCGAGGCGATATCGTTTATTCTGGCTTCGTTGAGCATCAACCTATCGAGCAAGCCGTCGTTAAGACCTGCCGCTTTGCCGTTTTCAAGGTCTTTTTTATTTTCAAGAATTATCGTTTCGCTGTTTGCGCGCAGGGCGGCGGCAATTGCAAGCAGAGCCTTATTTTTCTGCTCTGTTGTTACCGTTGCAAGAAAATCCTTTGCCGCAAGCGCATTTTCGCCGAGTTTTATCATTTTTCCACCGCCTTAAAATATGTGCCGACGGATTCGCCGTTTAAAATTTTATAAATATCCGTTGGCTTTTTGCCGTTTGTGATAACAACGGGCACGCCCTTCGTTACCGCGATTTCGGCAGCGTTAATTTTTGTAATAAATCCGCCCGTGCCCCTTGCGCCGGCAGAGCCTGTGATGGCTCGAATACCGTCGTCTATCAAATCAACGCGCCTTATCAGCTTGGCGTTGGGGTTTTCCGCGGGATTGCCGTCATAAAGTCCGTCCGTGTCCGTAAGCAAAATCAAAAGATTTGCACTTGTGAAAACCGCCACGCTTGCCGAAAGGCAATCGTTATCGCCGTTTAAAAGCTCCTCAACGGAAACGGAATCGTTTTCGTTTACTATCGGCAGGCAATCATATTCAAGCAGCTGATCGATTGTGTTTACCAAATGCCTTTTGCTCTCCGGATTTTGCAATTCATCATAAGTGATAAGAAGCTGGCTGACTATAACGCCGTATTCCGAAAAAAGCTTATCGTAAAGAAACATCATTTCGCTTTGGCCCACCGCCGCAGCAGCCTGAAGACCGCGGGTTGATTTAGGCCTTTCCGGCAGGCGCAATCTGCTTGTGCCCACGGAAATTGCGCCGGACGAAACAAGAATTATTTGATTGCCGGCATTTTTAAGATCCGAAAGCACCGAGGCAAGCTTTGCCATAAGCGCGATATTCGCCTTGCCCGTTTCATGGGTTAAGGTGGAGGTGCCCACTTTAACAACTATTCTTTTTTTACCGTTTTTCAACGCCATCACAAACACTCGCTTTTTTATAATAAAAATTTATACCTATTATTCCATTTTAATTAAAATATTATAACACACAGTAAAGCAATAAAGCAAGGCTTTGAGGCACACTTCACAAAGAAAAATGCGGTTTAAGCCTTCCGACTTATTGGGCAATTATTCTTTACGGTGTGCGCCCCATGGGCGCATTTTTAACATTCACGGCACTTAAAGCTGCAAAAAAATATAAATGCGAATAAAATTTTCCTTTTAGGGCACAATGCGTATATACGCAACAAGATTTTTTGCGAAAGGGAATGATTTAATGAAAAGGCGAAACATCGTGCGGCTGTGTTCCTTTGCAATTTGCCTTGCCGCAGTGCTCACCACCGCGGCTGTGAGCCAAAACGCCGCAAGCAACAAATATCAATTAAGGCTTGAAGCGGCTTATCAGCGCGATTTGAACCGGCTTTCCGAATGCCTCGATTCAATAGAAACAAGCCTCGAAAAGAGCCAATATGCGGCATCGCAGGAAATGATGGGCACACTTTCGAGCGACCTTTATGCCGAGTGCACCACCGCCAAAAACGCGCTTTCATCACTGCCCATCAGCCAGCTTGAGCTTGACGGTGCCTACAAATTTTTGAGCCAGGCGGCAGATTATGCAAAATACATTTCAACCAAGGATGAAATTTCGCAATCGGATTACGATAATCTTGCACTTTTGCTTACCTATGCCCAAAAATATGCAGACCGCACCGAAAAAATAGTGCAAAAATGCGCGGCAGGCGGCAAAATAACGGAAAACGAGGTGCTGCCGCAGGGCGGAGCCGATGCAAAGGTTTCCTCCTTTTCACTTGATTTTACCACGGCGGAAAACACATTTGAAAACTACCCCACCCTGCTTTATGACGGCCCGTTTGCCGACGCCGTTTTAAATAAAGAATCACAGATGATTAAAAACGCCTCGCGCCGAAGCCGCGACGAATGCCGCAAAATCGCCGCGCGTGCCCTTGGGGTTGAAGACGGCGGCGTTGTTTACAAAAACGAGGAAAGCGGCACGATTCCCGCATATGTTTTTTCCTACAAGCTGTGCACGATTTCCGTTTCCAAAAACGGCGGATATATAGTTTACATCTTAAACGAGGGAAACATAAAAACCACCGCCGTCACCGAGGAAAACGCAATAAACATTGCGCAGAATTTCTTGGATAAAATAGGATATCCGGATATGAAAAGCACTTATTCCGCCGTTTACAACAATGTTTGCACAATAAATTTTGCTTATGAAAAAAGCGGCGTAACCTACTACCCCGATTTAATAAAGGTGGGCATTTCGCTTTCGGACGGCAGCGTTCATTCGCTTGAAGCGGGCGGTTATCTCACAAACCACACCGAGCGCACAGCTGTCGATTTAAGCAACGCCGCGGCGGCAACGCTGAGCCCCGCCGCCGAGCCGATTTCAACCAAAGCCTGCCTTATTCCGAAAAAAGACGGCAAAGAGGTTTTTTGCATTGAAAACCATTGCAAAAACAAAAGCACAGGGCAGGAGGTGCTGATTTACACCAACGCCGAAACGGGCAAGGAGGAGGATATTTTGCTGCTGCTTTATTCTGACAACGGCACGCTGACAAAATAGCGCAGAGCCTGAACTATTGCAAATCAAAAACGCCGTGCGAAAGCTGCATAAAGCAGGTGCGCGGCGCAAAAATAAAGAGCAAAGAAAGGAAATTCATATGAAAAAGAGCATAATTATTATTTCGCTGATTGCAGTTTGCGCGGCCGCGATTTTTGCCGGCTGTTCAAGCAAAAAGAACGATATGCCCACCACAACCACATTAACCACGGAAACAACCGAAAGCACCACCGCAACCACCAACAAGGTTGAAGAAGCCCTTACAAACGGCGCGGAAAACGCAAGCGAAGCCTTATCCGACGCAGGCGAGGCCGTCGGCGAAGCCGCAAACTGCACTACCCGGCGGCGGGCGGGCCCGCCGGCAAAGCCGCAAGCGGAGCAGGCGGTGCCGTTTCAAAAGCGGGAGAAGCTGTTAAAGACGGCTTAAAATAGCAATTTCAACACACAAGACAGAAATCCGCCGCACCTGTTTTCGGTGCGGCGGATTCTTTTTTTTGCACACAAAATGCAACATAAAAAAATGCCGCAGGCGCAAAGCGCTTACGGCATTATTTTACATATTATTTTGAATTATTCCTCTGTGGGAGCATCCTCTTCCTCATCATCGGGAACGAAGCCAAGTTCAAGATATTCGCCGCATGAGGGGCACTCTACGCCGCCCTCATCAACCGTGTCGGCGTCAACAACAAATTCCTCGCCGCAATTCGGGCAGGAGATGCAATATTCATCATCTTCCTCATCATCGCAGCAATCGCAATAATCTTCATCCTCAAGATATTCCTCAACATCGGCAAGATCCTGATCGATCTCATCAACCTGCTCTGCAAGAAGATCAACATCCTCGCCGAGGCCGTCCATATCCTGCATAATGCCGTCGAGCACATCAATAACGGCTTTAAACATTTTGGTTTCTTTTTTATTATCGTCAAAATCAAGGCCGTCAAGCAAGCCCTTGAGATAACCGAGTTTTTCAACAGTATTCATAAAATACAGCCTTTCCGCCGCAAAGCAATAAGGCAAACACGCCGCCTGCGGCAATTTTGCGGCGCAACCTTAAAATAATCTTACAATAAATATTATGCTTATGCTCTTTCCATATATTCGCAGGTTCTTGTGTCCACGCGAATCTTATCGCCCTCGTTAATGAAAAGCGGAACGCGGATTTCCGCGCCTGTTTCAAGAGTGGCGGGTTTAAGAGTGTTTGTGGCGGTGTTGCCCTTAAAGCCGGGATCGGTTTTTGTTACCTCAAGAGTAACGAAGGTGGGGGGCTCAACGCCGAAAACATTGCCCTTATAGGAAAGAATGCGGCAAATATCGTTTTCCTTAACGAACTTAAAGTTATCGCTTAAATCTGCCTCTGCAACGGGAATCATATCAAATGTTTCCTGATCCATAAAGTAATAAAGGCCGGAATCGTTATATGAATAAACCATATCTTTTCTTTCGATAAATGCCGTGGGGAATTTTTCGGTTGGGTTAAAGGTTCTTTCAACAACAGAGCCTTGAATAACATTTTTGATTTTAGCTCTAACGAAAGCAGCGCCTTTACCGGGCTTTACATGCTGAAATTCAACGATTTGATAAACCTGACCGTCCATTTCAAAAGTAACGCCGTTTCTGAAATCGCCTGCTGATACCATAATTTGTACCTCCAAAGTTATAGTTATAATTTAATACATTATTATTTTATAATATTTCCAATAATAAAAAAGGAGATATTATTATGGAAGGGGAAGAACTGAAAGACAAGATACGGGAGAAGGCGTTTGACCTTGGAATCAATCTGGTGAGATCCTGCTCTGTGACGAAATGGTAGGAAATTCCGATCCAGGAGCCGGAATTCTGGCCGCAGAATATCTGGCCCTGGGTAAAAAATGTGATCGTGCTTGGAATTCCGTTATATTCACCCATGATGAGTACCACGCCATCCATGGTCTATCAGGAGCTTTACGATACCAGCAACCGGGTGTTGGATGATATGGCATATCGTCTGACGAATTATATTGTGAACAGGCTGGGATATAAGGCCATCTTTTTTCCAAGGGACTGTTATTATAACATTGATGTGCTGGTAGATAATCCTAATGCAGCATTTTCTCATGTGATGGCAGGATATTATGCAGGAATGGGAACTATCGGTGACAGCCATAATCTGATCGCAAAGGAATTTGGCCCGAGACTGCGTATCGTCTCCATTCTTACAGATGCCCCGCTCCCTGCAGATCCCATGCTAGAAAAAGATCTCTGCATTCACTGCAGGAAATGCCTGAAAAATTGTCCATCCCATTGTTTCAAGGAAAGTGAAAGCGGTGTATATGATATGGATAAAGTTGCCTGCACAAAATACCATGTAAAGATCCGTGATGAACACCACTGGCCCTGTGGTGTCTGCGCCAATGTCTGTCCCGTTGGCGAGGACAGAAAAATGTACCGTGGAACAAAGGTGATCACAGACGAGGGAATCCGCCATTGCCAGTCCTTTGGGTCATGACATGAGAATATGATAAGAAAAAAGACATTGTTACCTGAGATAGATACGTATCTGCCAGGGGGCAATGTCTTTTTTATGGAAACTTCCACAAAATGCCTTGAATTGTGGGAAACAGGATGATATGATATCACCAAAGCATATTTTCTATTAATTTCAAGGCATTCTGCCGTCTTATAATCTAAATTACATTTCAGAAATTCATGCTTTTAATTCCCTAAAAATTATGAAAGCAGGAGTTCTGGATAAAATTAAAGTACAAATTGTTCTTTCACTCCTGCAAAACAGGAGGTGCTGCCTATGGCAAAAAGAAAGAATCGTAAAGTTACAGCAGAAAAGAGTCAGAATGCCGGAAAACATCTGAAGGCAAACAGAAAATATAAGGATACAGTATTTCGGATGTTGTTTTCTGACAGAAAAAATTTACTGTCACTTTATAATGCGGTTAACGGGACGACATATGATAATCCGTCGATGCTTGAGATTGTTACTTTGGAGAATGCTGTTTATATAGGAATGAAGATTGATCTGTCATTTATTGTGAATAC
>OGPJ01002198.1_pt1 | contig 12727 bp, 9 predicted proteins | sample 1552831 | NCBI WGS metagenome assembly OGPJ01 (sample SAMEA2579914, study PRJEB22360) | human gut metagenome | biome: human gut; feature: human-associated habitat; material: faeces | place: Denmark | collected 2008/2010
TTCAACGTTTTTCTTAACACGCTTTTTTGTCACTTTCTTTGTAACTTTCTTAGCCATTTTCTAAACTAACCTCCCTTATGGGTTTCTACTATTTTTTCTTGTTCTTTTAATGATGGCACCTTTATTTCTACTTTACCTAAAAGCTTAAGATTTAAATTCTTTTGAGCAGTTGCAGGTGCTATATACTCTAATTCAGCTTTAATTTCTTGCAAGTAAAAATACATATATTTGTTAAGGCATTTTTCTCCTGGAGTAAAACCTACTACACTGTCAGGAAAACAACAATCATATGACAAAATTGCGGCATCGCCAATGTTTGCAGCTATAGTAATACATAATGTTCCTTTAGGAAACATACGACTTTGCTCAAATCCAAATTCACTCAATGTTTGCTTATGAGATGTCACATACATACCCGCTCCTGCAACATCACCAGTTTGTATAAATGGATATTTACCGCCAAATAATCTTTTGTCATTACGTGGTCTGTGTTTTGACCTGCCTCTCTCCAATTTACCCAATTTTTCAAATGGAATTTCTTCCCACTCTGAAATATTTATTCCATTTTCGGCTCTCCAACTGTTTGTAAGATCGCCCTCGAATGCTTTTTTGTAAATAGCTTTTTCCCTTAATTCAAACGATTCAACTACAGATAGAGCCTTCTCCTTTGCTTCATCCAACTTTGCAAACAAACTCTCAATTTGTTCTACAATTCGTTTCTGCTCTGCTAAAGGCGGCAGTGGAACAGGTATTGTCCTCATACTTGCCTGCGTAAGTTTTAATCGTGTAGTTCCATTAACATATCCATGAAAATTAAACACATTGAGATAATGTAGTATATACTTATTTCCCACTTCCCCATAGTGCGATTTTATGATATGAGCATGATTATTTACCCACGCTTTTCCTTCTATCAAATATGCTTTATCTTTCAGCAATTCTAAAAATGGTGCACCATCTTCACCCAATAATACCAACTGCTCATCTGTAAGGTAATCATCAATCCACCCAGCCTGTCCTGTTGCCCCATAATAAGGTATATCACCTTCTCTTTCAGCTCTTTCGGATGCATTAATCGGTTTTCTATTTCCATCCTTACATTCAGCAAATCCATTCAATAAGTAAGTCCAGCACCAATTCTCCGGCACTTCATAAGGCTGTTCCTCAACCGGCACCAGAGCCTCTTCCAATGTAATCTTCTTGCTCTTTACCTTCGCCATATCACTCAGCTCCTTCCAGAGACTTAAGCTCCTTAACAACGCTCATAAGCAAATCAACCGCTTCCTCAAGCTGAGCAATACATTCTTCTCCAGATTCAATAGGGTCTGGCAACTCATCATAATCAAGCACTGAATCGTCCTTAATCAATCCAAGATCAAGACTATGATTCTTGCCCTCTTCTGATATCTGCTCATATGTGTAGCAGCTCCATCTTTCATCATATACAGCATGTCTGTCCTTTGCTGTATATGATGTCTTAAATTTCTCGAAATGTTCTTCCCTTAACGGATTTGTCTTACCAAATGAAGGCATGTTTGTCCTTAAATCATAGAACCAAACTTCCTTTGTATTATCTTTATCCGTTGTTCCCCTGGTAAAGAAAAGAACGTTTGTCTTTACACCCTGTGCATAAAATATTCCAGTTGGAAGTCTAAGTACAGTATGGAGATTACACTTATTCATAAGGTCTTCACGGATTCTTTCACCTTCACCATCAGCAAATAACACATTATCAGGCAACACTACTGCAGCTCTTGCCTTACCATCTGCTTTAAGTGAACGATAAATATGTTGTAAAAAATTAAGCTGCTTATTGCTTGTCTGAAATGTAAAATCGTCTCTGTTTGCACGCTCTCCGTCCTTTTTTGTTCCAAAAGGAGGATTTGTAAGAACAACATCAAATCCGTTCATCTGTTTCCCCTGATTTGATAAGGTATCACACAGATATATCTTACCATCAATATCGTGAAGCATTGCATTCATCAGAGCCAGCCTATGAGTCTCATGTACAAGTTCTGCCCCTGTAAATGCCTCATTCTTCTGAAATGCTTGCTGTTCTGAAGTTAAAGAAAATAAGTCATCTGTATGTGCCTTTACATACGCATCCGCCGCTATCATAAATCCAAATGTACCACATGCAGGATCGTTACATCTTTCTCCCGGCTGAGGTGCCATTAATTCTGTCATTACATCAATCAGTACTCTCGGAGTAAAATACTGACCTGCTCCTGACTTCTTCTCATTTGCATTTTTCTCTAATAATCCCTCGTAAAGATTTCCAAGTCCTTCTTCTTTTGCAGAATACCAGTCAAGGTCATTGATGTTTGTAATAATTTTCTTTAAGTTTGCTGGCTCTTCAATATTACTTCTTGCCCCTGAATAAATTTCCTGGATACGCCCCGTACAATTTTCCCCCAGCTCACGAAGAAGTTCCTCATAAAATTTTTTCAATGCAAGTCCATCTTTTTCTGCTAATCTATCCCAGCGGTATTTCTCTGGAATCTTATCCTCAGTTCCTGTTTCCTTTGCCATCTTCAAAAACAAGATGTAAGTAAGTTCTGTAACATACTGGTGATATGTAATACCATCATCTCTAAGAACATTACAGAGATTCCACAACTTTGCTACTATTTCCTGATTTGTCATCTATCATTCTCTCCTTGTAATTTATGCTGAATACATATATCCATTGATTTCATCAATAAACTCATCTAATTTCTGCCCAAATGCCTTGTTTACCGCATTATAACCACCTTTGTTCTTAAATGCATCCGAATCAAAAGTCTCTCTGTTGAGCACTACTTCCTTAAAAAGCTGGGCTTCAATCCTATCCAACCATCCTAACTGAATTTTGCTAAGCTCCGGATGATTAGCCTTTGTCTTTACAATGGCGTTATGTATACGGTCATCTTTACTAATCAAAGCATCTCCAATGCTTCGCTGACGAATAAAGCTTATGATATCCGCTGCAATATCTTCATTTGTCATTTCTTTCCATGCTGTCTGCAGCATAGTCTCGTTGAAATGCTTGCCATCAAGGATAATCTTCAAATCCTTTAGTGACTGTCTTGTTAATTCCTTTGGACGTGTAGCAACTATATTCAAAGCTGCTATCTCATTGATATTATTATCTATAAAATCTCTAAATTCTTTTAGATAGTCCTCTGGCCTTGTAGCATCACCATATCCTCTGGTATGACTACGAATCTCGTCCGGCTCATCACTTATGAACTTTTCTCTTTCCTTTGGCATCCTCTTGACATATTCAAACGCCTGCCTGTTATTCTTTACAGTTTCAATTGCCTTATCGACCGGCATACTATGAATTTTCTCTATAAATTTCTCTGGCGTCAAACCTCCAGTTATCTGCTCAAATCGTGCTCTGTACTTATCACTCATCTGTGATTTATTCCTACGCATTTTTGCAACAATAAGATCAATCTGGTTTTTCCTTGCACTGTCAGTATCTAATGAATCAATACCATCAATTAAATCATCAAATGAAGTTGCTGGATTGGCTACTACTGGTTTCATTGTAGAAACAGGTTCTAACGCATTATAGACTCCTACTGCATCATATATCTCAAAATGCGTCTTTCCTATTTCAGGACATAATCTGGTGGCTCTTCCAAGCATCTGTTCAAATAATATTCTTGAACGGATTCTTCTCATAAATACGAGATTTACAATTTCCTCTACATCAATACCAGTTGTCAACAAATCTACTGTAACAACGATATTAGGATAGGTTTCATTCTTAAATCTCCGAATAGCTTCCTTTATCTTTACCGGATTACCATTCTCGATTGAGCCCGTAATCTTCATGACCGCTTCCTCAGAGATTCCAAGATTCGTGTAATAATCTTTTAATATCTGAGTAATCATATCCGCATGAGCATCATCTACTGCAAAGATAAGAGTTTTCCCTTTTTCGTTGGGATCAATATCCTTTGCAATTTCCTGTAAGACAGTCTCATTAAAGCTTTTGTCAACCACACGCCTATTGAAATCTTCAACCTCAAATTTCAGATCATCTTCCAATTCTGAACTGTTTGTAATTTCATTTGTAACAGGGTCATATATCGGTACTGTTGAGCCTTTTTCAAAGCTGATACCTTCCTCTGATAGCTTTGTTTTGATAATATGTGGTGCATCATGGTCAACCAGGAATCCATCAATGACCGCTGTACGATAATCATATGAATATACAGGCTTTCCAAATATCTCTGTTGTATGAAGAGCTGGCGTTGCTGTAAGTGCAATCTTTACTGCATCAAAATAATCAATTACCGCCCTGTACTTACTGCGGAAGTCATTCTGGTCACGATACAGTACCTCATCATCTCCCATTTCTTTGTCTAGAATATAGCCCCTGTGCGCTTCATCTACGATGACCAGGTCATAATCTGATACTCCAAGACTCTTATCTGACTCATTGTACATAATACGTTTCACAAGGCTCTGAACAGTAGCAATATGCACTCTGGTGTCCTTCTCAAATTCTTTATCTTCTAAAGACTTCACATCATACATCTGATTCAAAGTAAGTAATTCTTTAAGCTTAACCTCTTTGAATGTATCCATAGTCTGATCACCTAGTGATGTTCTATCGACAAGATACAGGATTCTCTTAAATCTCCCGGCATCTAGGAATCTATAAATCATTCCAAGTACTGTTCTTGTCTTACCGGTTCCTGTAGCCATAGCAAGAAGTGTTGTCTGCTTATATTCTGCTATTGCTTTTTCGGCAGCCTGAATCGCCTCAATCTGGTAATAACGAAGATTCAGACCATCAGGGTCCTGCAATACTTCATATCCTGTAGCAGCTAACTTCTTATCAGCCTCTACAATATCTTTTTCGAGTGCCTGCTCAATACCTTCTGGTGTTGCCCATCCAGATAATGCTTTTGGTGCGTTAAATGGTTCTCTGACATCCAAGCACCATATTCCTGACATCTGCTCATACTGCTTAATATATGGCCTGCCATTGGTAGCATAAAGAAACGGAACCATATATGCACCAAATCTATTTATTACATACTTCTGGTGTTCTGCCTTAATCATCTTTGCATAGTCCTTACACTGACCATCTAATACTGATGAAATATTCGTATGCTTCTTCTTTGCCTCTATGATACCTACAAGCTTTTCACCTATAAACAAGGCGTAATCTGCATAACCATTATTACCGTTTTTTGAATCTGTAGGCCATTCTGCAATAGCAAGATTCTTTCCCTTAGTTGGTCTTGTACCATTTGAATATCGAAGTTCTCTTGTATCAGCTTCCCATCCTACCTTTCGTAGCTGCTCATCAATAAGCTCTCTTGTCTGTGCTTCTGATAAATGTACATTAATTGCCTTCTGGTACGCTACAGTTCTACGTTTGATATCCGCTCCACCATTTTTCTGTATCTGCTCAATTTCAATCAATAATTGTTGATTGCGTTCTTCTAATTCTGCGTTTTCTTTTTCAAGGTCAGCTAAACTTACAGTCATATCAACTGGTTGCACATACCCTGTCGGTTCATAATTATAATCACCATATGTCTGCATATACCATACACATAATTCATACATTAACTGTAAATTATTAAGAGCTTTTTCACCTTCATCAGCAGCATTGTGAGCTGCGTCATTTCTGGCTTTTCTAAGGATATACAAAGTGTTATCAATCTCTCTTGGTAACAAATCATTATTCTTAAGTATTCTAATTCTGTTGGCATGCGTATTATCATATGCCGGCTCTGCTATGCCGTCATATGCAAGCATATACTTTACCATTACTTCTGATAACATCCCCTGTTTGATAATGGATGTATTAGGATCAGAATATACATATTTTTCTGATAAATCGCCAAGTTTAGCAAGGTCTGTCCAATGTGATTCCAAGAATTGAAAATTACTCATAATTAAGCCTCCTTTACAAATCGACTACGTACTTCATCAAGCTCCTTATCAATATTTCTCAATCTCTGTAGTAGTTCCTCATAGTTTTCAATAAACTTTCTGTTATTTTCTACAACAATCCCTTCACTTGCTTTAAGCGTTACATACTGCGTTGTACATAAGTTATATCCATTTTCTACTACTGTTTCTTTCGTGATAGTATTTGATACTCCCTCAATAACTTCACGGTTGCGATATATTTCAGTAATGCGCTTGATATTTTTGTCCGTTATGGTAAATTCCTTTATTCTTTTTATAAAGAAATCTTTGGAATTTATCGTTACAATATCATCATTCATTTTATTTTTCTTTATAATAACCAAAGCGGTTGCAACAGATGAATATGGCATCATCATACCATTAGGAAATTCAATTATAGCTTCAATATAATTATCATCTACTAACTTTTGCCTGATACTACCTGTACTACCAGAACTAAACAAGGCTCCCATTGGAACAAGTATAGCAGCAATTCCATTATCCTTTAATGAAGCAAGTGCATGTCTGATAAAGAGATATCGTGAATCGCTGGTATGTTCATACATGCAATTTTCAGGAGGTATATTCATTATATACTCTTTGCTATATTTTCTACCAAATGGTGGCTCAAGTATAATTCTATCATACTTCTCATTCTGCTTTATTGGATTATATAAGGAATCTGCACATTTAACTGCTCCAATTTTGTTACCACTTAGAATCGTCATAATAGCAGCAATGCCTATAATTGAAACATTAATATCTTGAGCAAAAACCCTTCCTTTACCATTTGCTACAGAATTCACCAAAATACCAGTTCCGCAACATGCATCATATACTGACATATCATCTTCTACCTCAATAATGGCCGCTGCAATCTTAGGTAATGATTCAGAGCTACAATACTCTCCGCTTGCTCGCCCTTCACCACTAGTTATCATCCTGTCCAATATTATTTTTGCAATATTATAGATTTCAATTTCATCTTCAACATCCAAACTATTAATTTCTTCAAAAATAATTCTTACATTTTCAGAATCTGCTTTCTCAATCGCTGAATTAAGAGATTCTTTCAACACTCGCTCTTCGATTCTAAACTCTTTTTCAACCGCACTTACATATTCTAATAACCCATTAGAATCTACAAGTTTTCCATAAGTCAACGATAAATATCCAAGAGAAAATTTTTCATCATAAGAATTGAATTTGTCCTTCTTCAACTCCAGATATTTAAACAACAATCCATAAAGCATCACTTTATATAATTCTATAATCTCGAATGCACCACGTATTTTATTTGCAGCAACCCATAGCTTTTCCATCTTTTTAATCTTCATTATTAATCCCTTCCTTTATGCTTGCTAATACAACATTTTCCATCAGTTTTGTTTCATTATCTATCATTTCCTGAAGAGTGGCTTTCTTTAATCCACTAAGTACAAATGCTTTTCCTATATCCTGCATGTCCTTCATATTAAGTTCAGGTACTTCCAATGCCCTAATATCCGTTAACTTAATCATTGGTCTTGCTGAACCTACAACCTTTGCAGTAAGCTCATCTCTCACGTATGGCGAGTTAATAAATGCTGTCAAATACCTGGCATCCAGCTTATCATTATCTGTAATTCTAATTGCTGCACAAAATGATGGAATTGCAATCCCTGCATTTTCTTCATCAACATATGCTGCATCGTATGGTGTTGAAAGCTTTATTACCACATCCCCTTCATGCGTGTATTTTTCTTCATCAATCTGCTTACCTAGTTCTGCATCACCTAAATCATCCTTAACAATCACACCAGATACAATCGCTTTAGGAACTAGCACCTGAACATTTCCTAATACCTGTTCTCCAGCATCTTTGTCCGCTGTTACCCTTGTCATAATCTGTCCTGCAGTTACACTTGCTATATTTTCTAATGTCATTCCTGTTTCCTCCAAATCATACTAAATATCTATCCTTTAATAGTTTCAAATCACACAAATTAATCTTTTATCATTATACCTCCTTTGCATCATCTTGTACAGTTCATTTCATCTTCAATGCCGAAATATATATGACGTTCTGTCTCTATGACTATAAAATATCATATCATACATATTATGTCAAGCATTAATTTGAAATATTTTTTACGTTCATTTATTTCTAATAATAAAAAAGTCTTGAAAATGATTTTTCATTCATCTTCAAGACCTAATTTCTATAGATATATTCCTTATTCTACTATTTAATTATATCAAGAAACTGCAAGCATTTTGCAAGCACAAAAAACGGGAAACCGCATAAATACTGGCTTCCCGCTGTTTTCACATTATTCAAACTCAATCGTTCCAGGCGGCTTACTAGTCAAATCATAGAATACTCGGTTGACTCCCTTAACCTCATTTATGATTCTCGTCATTACGGTCTGCAGCACCTCAAACGGAATATCTGCACTTTCTGCAGTCATAAAATCAATGGTCTTCACGGCACGAAGCGCAACAGCATAATCGTACGTTCTCTCATCGCCCATAACGCCGACGCTGCGCATGTTTGTGAGGGCGGCAAAATACTGGTTGATGTCGCGGTCGAGACCGGCTTTTGCAATTTCTTCACGGTAAATCGCATCTGCATCCTGCACGATGCGGACTTTTTCGGCGGTTACCTCGCCGATGATACGAATTCCAAGTCCAGGACCCGGGAATGGCTGACGGAATACGAGGTATTCCGGAATGCCGAGTTCGAGACCGACCTTGCGGACCTCATCTTTGAAAAGGTCACGGAGAGGCTCGATAATTTCTTTGAAATCAACGTAATCCGGGAGACCGCCGACGTTGTGGTGGCTCTTGATGACTGCGGATTCTCCGCCCCAGCCGCTTTCTACAACATCCGGGTAAATGGTTCCCTGTACGAGGAAATCAACAGCACCTACTTTTTTTGCTTCCTGTTCGAAAACGCGAATAAATTCTTCGCCGATTATTTTTCTCTTTTTCTCCGGTTCCTCGACACCGGCTAATTTTTCATAAAAACGATCCTGCGCATTGACGCGGATGAAATTCAAATCATAGTCGCCGTCCGGACCGAATACCGCTTCTACTTCATCGCCTTCATTTTTACGGAGAAGTCCCTGATCTACAAAAACGCAGGTGAGCTGGTCGCCGATGGCTCTGGAAAGAAGCACGGCTGCAACCGAGCTGTCAACACCACCGGAAAGAGCGCAGAGCACGCGGCCATTGCCGACTTTCTCACGGATTGCCTTAATCTGATGCTCAACAAACGAATCCATGCGCCAGTCACCGGAACAATGACATACATTGTAAACAAAGTTGGAAAGCATTTTCGTTCCCTCTTTGGTGTGAAGCACTTCCGGATGGAACTGAATGGCGTACAATTTTTCCGATGGATTTTCTGCGGCTGCCACCGGACAATCTGCCGTATGTGCACAGATATCAAATCCCGGTGCCACCTTGGAAATATAATCAAAATGGCTCATCCAGCATACGGTGTCTTCGCTGACATCCGTAAACAATGCTGAATTGGTATTTACATGAACGTCGGTTTTTCCGTACTCACGAACCGGTGCTTTCTCCACCGTTCCACCAAGCACGTGCATCATCAACTGAGCGCCGTAGCAAAGGCCGAGTACCGGAATACCCATTTCAAATAATGCTTTATCATAAGAAGGAGCACCATCCTCATAGCAGCTGTTTGGTCCGCCGGTCAAAATAATGCCCTTTGGATTCATTTCCTTTATTTTTGCTAAATCCGTTTTATACGAATAAATTTCACAATATACATTGCATTCACGAACTCTGCGCGCAACTAACTGGTTGTACTGACCGCCAAAGTCCAATACGATGACTAATTCCTTATTCAAAATTAGTTTCCTCCTTCTTCATTTGATTCTAATAATATTGTGTAAAAGCCTTTTCGTGCGGGCACGAACGCCTTTTGTACCTTTTACCCCTAGCATCTAACACATTTTATCACGAAACATCCTATGGGGTCAATGAAAACTCCTACAAATCAAAATACCCGACAAATTTGACATCGTGCTTTCCTTTTGGGAACAAATAATGGTAAAGTGCGATAAAATAATCATCCGTCATGCTGGCAAGATAATCGACGACAAGCTGATTTTTCTCCTGCTCGGCATACGGCTTTCTGACATGGGATTTGACATAAAAATTATTTTTCTCCATGTATGCCATGTGATGGCGGTAAAAAACAGAAGATTTGTCTCCGCTTTCTGCCTGGCGCAAAAGTTCCTCATACAATTCACCAAACATTGGGCGGATTTCATTTTCATATAAATCGTTGAGCGACTTATTGTTATAAATCATTTCGTAGTTTTCTTTTTTCGCCTGCCGCAAAGCGTCAAAATATTCTTCATCCATTTTCAAATAATCTTTGCCATAACTGTTCTCGATGATATTGACACTGAAATTATTGATAATTTCACCGTTGCTGGTGCCAATCGCACCGGCGGTAAATGGTGATTCTTTTAACAAATTGAGGCGCATTGCGTCCTGTCTGTCTTTGCCAAGATAGGCAATAATATCGCAGATACGCATCACACAGCCCTCTAACGTGCACGGAATCAACTCGCCGATTGCATTCTCATCGACATAGCACGCTTCCACCTTTTTATCGTATTCTACAAAGGTAGACATCCCGCATGGACGGTACTCTTTTAATTCCAATTCGCCATTGTGGCAGAGGATTCCGTCTAAGGTCTGCAAACTGATATTCCAGTTTACCATATCGTCCAGCACGCGGACGCTATGTACATTATGATTAAAATAACGACCGGTATGCTCCTGATACAGACTGCTCAGAATCCGCTCGCCGGCATGGCCAAACGGCGTATGACCGATATCATGTCCAAGAGAAATGGCTTCAATCAAACTTTCATTGAGTCCCAACACACTGCCGATATTTCTTGCGATGCGTGACACGAGCTGAACATGCAGGGCACGCCTTGAAATGTCATCATTCTGGTAAAAGGAAAATACCTGCGTCTTATCCGAATAACGGTTGTAATACGGCACATGCATAATTTTCTCCACATCCCGCACAAACGCCGGACGCCACAAATTCGCCTTATCGTGGTCCATGCGTCGTCTCACGATTTTCTCATCCGGAAATGCATACGGATTTTTCTTATGTTTCTCCCTGTCCTCTAAAATCCGCTCCTGCAATTCCTTCGATAATGAATGATACTGCGCCATAATTCCCTCCATTTTTCATTTCTTTATTCTTCCGAATCGTCCTCCGCCACAACGATTTCCGTCTTTAACCGGCTCAATCGTCTGGATATCGAAATCGTCACATACAAGTCCGTGATACCGCTGTAGACCAGTGCAATTCCGAGACACATAATCAAAATCTGCGCTGCCTCAAACGGATTCATCAAAAGCACAATTCCGGCAACAATATTTACAATTGCCATCGCAAACGCCACGTGCCACGTACCATGTCCGAGGCGAAGCATATCAACCGAATTCTGCATTTTCATAATACCGCTCATCGTTACCAGAAAACCGAGCACCGCCGGAATCAAATCCGTCAGTTTGTCCACTTTCACAATCACGAGAATTCCGCCAAGGATTGCACACAAACCCACGACAAGATCATAGCGGTAAATAATTCCACTGATATCTTTTCGAAGATAATTAATAAGGGAAACCACTCCTATTGCCAAAAGCATCGCCGCCAGCAGATAGCAAATCGTTTTCATCGTTGCCCCCGGCCAGAGAATCAAGACAATACCAAGTGCAATAAAAATTACTGCGAGCAAAATCAAATTCCATTTCAACTGTTTTAATAAACTCATAATCACCCTCCAATCATTCAAAATAGTATTCTGTCGTTACCATATCCACACCAACTTCATCCAAGAGACGCTTCATTTCTTCCTCTTTGTTCACCGTCCAGACATTGACAAAAAGCCCCGCCTTGTGAAGTTTTTCCACATCTTCTTTGGAAACGAGCGTGTAACGCGAATCGAGTGAAATCTCATTTTCAGTAAGCCATGCAATCAGCTCATCCGAAACTTTCGTCCACTTATTGCCGCCAACCGCCCCATAAACGTACTGAAGCCTTGACGCCGGGATTCCGATATCTTTCAAACGTAATAGTGCCAAAAGGTGCATACTGATAAAAACCGTTCGCTCAAGAAGTCCCTTTTGTTTCACCAAATCAACGATTTCTCTTAGTTCTACAGTTGTATAATCCATCTTCAATTCCACAATTGGGTGAATCGTTTCACTCCGCGCCATAATGGACAAATACTGCGAAAAAGAAATCAAATGCTGTAAGGGATGCTCCTCTCTCTTTTTCCCCGCTGTCACCGGATAGCTGATTATTTCCTCAAAAGTCATCTGGGGAATCCAGCGGTCAATTCCGCACATTCTGCGCAAATGGCCATCGTGGCTGACAACGTAAACGCCATCTTTTGATTTCCAGATATCACATTCCACGCCATAAAAATCCCCTTCTACCGCCATTGCAAATGACGCCTGCGTGTTTTCCGGCGCCTCCGAACTGAAACCGCGGTGTGCAATTCTCTTGATTTTCATTTGGCATCCTCCTTGGTTTGAGATATGGTTTCTCATGTTTATAACGTAAGTATACTCATTTTGGAGGAAAAAATCAACTTTGGTGCAGAAAGGGTTTGTTGGAATTTTTCAGTTTCCGTAATTGAATAAAACAGCTTTATGTCCCGAGGGCACTTTCGTTCGTTGAGTACGTAGCGGTATGGACACTGAAACTACCAGTGCCTCATACCGACGTACTCAAAACCCACGGGTTCACAAAGCT
>OGPJ01002212.1_pt1 | contig 12677 bp, 9 predicted proteins | sample 1552831 | NCBI WGS metagenome assembly OGPJ01 (sample SAMEA2579914, study PRJEB22360) | human gut metagenome | biome: human gut; feature: human-associated habitat; material: faeces | place: Denmark | collected 2008/2010
CGGCTGCCGTCGTCAAACACCAGCGGGATGGCGTGACCAGCCTCGCCTGCACGCATTTCCACGACATGTAGGCCGGGAGTTTCAAACAGGCACTCCTGCTCGGCGGGAGTGGCAGCACCGTTTGCCTTCACTTTGAGGCTGACATTCGGCCTGTTCGTTTCTACCAATATACCGAAAGAGGCGTTTTTGGCAACATATTCAGGAACGGAAACGACTTCAAAATCGCGTGCGGTCTCTTCGATGATCTCCAGGCCGCGCAGTTCATACGGATAAGCAGCGCGATGCGGCTCTTTCCGAAGCGTCAGCTTCATCTCTCCACTGCCATGCAAGGAAGACGGAAGCGGGATATAGAAGTCCGCCACATTGGAAGCGCGGTCGAAGATGTTTCCTTCGAAAAACGTCTCCCCGTTAAATTCGAGCTTCCACATCGGCCAGCTGCGGGTTGAGAGGTTACAGCCGATCCAGTAGTTGTAGTTGTCCGGTTTTTGGGCAAACTTGGTGAACGGTATGGAGCAAACCGCTTTCTTGTTTTGTATCAGGCGCGGAGCTTCCACCCAACATTCGCCGCTGAAATGCGTCCCGCCGATACGCAGGAAAGCACAAGCCACATTTTCCGGCAATGTGAATGTCTCAGACACCGTCTGATATTTCCCCGTACCTTCCGAGACCGGCATGTAAAGCACGGTATCCGGCTTGTCATAGATATCGTCAGCCGCCCGTCCCGGTTTCCGGTAGAACAATTCGATCTCGACTCCGAAATCACCATTCCCGGAAACAGTCAAACCCTGTTTCTTCACGACCGGCAGCGTTACCGTCAGTTCACCCGGTTTCAGCAACTTACCGGAAATGCGGTAATAGGCATGGCGCTCGAAATTATCGTCTTCGCCTTTGAAATAAAGCGAATAACGGTCCTTTTTACGGATCACCGAATCCAAGTTGTCGTCAATATAAAACTCGGACCGGCGGAACATTTCTTCACCTCTGTTCTGGAAAGGAGCAGGCATCTTCACCCCTCCGATCACACGTAAAAATTTTCGCGTCGGGATTCCGGACTGTCCGAACGTAACGGTTTCGGAGATACTCTGATCGGGTTGGAGCAGATGTGTTTTTTCACTTCCTGCGGGAGTAAAGACGACCGTTCTTGTCTCTTTCCAGGAAGATGCAGCGTATGCCTGAAGTACGGCAAAGACGATCAGGCATAGGGAGATACATGTTTTTTTCATATAAACTTAATACAAATGTTTTTCGTTCAAATCACTTTCCAAATGTACGATTTATTTCCGTATTATTATTACTCGCAGTTTTTATGTACTTTTGTAGATATAATTATAAGCACTTAAGACTGCAAAGATGATAGTTGTAAGAGACACGGAGACATTGAAAGGGAAAAGGCTGGTAGCCACTATCGGCTTTTTCGATGGAGTTCATCTGGGACATCGTTTTCTGATTCACGAACTGAAGCAGGTGGCCGAAGCCGCTGGATTGCCTTCCGCCGTCATCACGTTTCCCGAACATCCCCGTGCTGTCCTGCATGCCGACTATCAGCCGAAGTTGCTCAATTCGTTCGAAGAGAAATTGAAACATTTGGCTTCCACCGGGATCGACTATTGTATCGTGCTGGACTTCACCCTCGAACTATCCCGCCTGACGGCAAAAGAGTTTATCACTACCGTATTGGCAGACCGGTTGCATGTGGACACGTTGCTGATCGGCTACGACCACCGTTTCGGGCATAACCGCGAGGATGGCTTCGAGCAGTATGTAACCTATGGCGAAACTTGCGGCATCCGGGTTATCAAGGCTTCGCAATACAGCGAAGGAGAGGCGGCCGTCAGTTCTTCCGAAATACGGAAACTCCTTGCGGAATGCCGTGTGGAGGAGGCGGCTCATCTGCTGACTTATCCTTACGGGCTGAGGGGAAGTATCGTCAGCGGTTATAAGGTCGGCCGGAAATTAGGTTTCCCGACCGCCAATATCCAAGTGGACGAGCCTTACAAGATTATTCCGGGCATCGGCGTATATGCCGTTCGGGTATATCTGAACGGACAGCGTTACAAGGGAATGCTGTACATCGGCAACCGCCCGACCCTGGACAACGGGGACAACATCACGCTGGAAGTAAACATCCTCAACTTCTCAGGCGACATCTACAATAACGAAATAACAGTCACGTTCATACAACACGTACGAGGCGACATCAAATTCGACACCCTCGACCAGCTGATCGACCAACTGAAAAAAGACAGGGAGACGGTGGATAGAATATTAACGGAATAAAACATAATCATGTACTACGACGCAATAGACCTATTAAAAGGGATGATTTCACGTCCTTCTTTCAGCAGGGAGGAGGGAGAAACGGCTGATTTTCTCAAACAGAGCTGGGAAAAAGCCGGGTATAAGGTGAACCGCAAAGGGAATAATCTGTGGCTGATCGCTCCCGGTTTTGATCTGGACAAACCAACTCTGCTGCTCAACTCCCATATCGACACTGTCAAGCCGGCTTCGGGCTGGACGAAAGATCCGTTCAATCCGGAGGAGACGGAAGACGAGCGTCTGTACGGCCTTGGCAGCAATGATGCCGGCGCGAGCGTAGTCTCTCTTTATGAAGCATTCAGGGTGTTATCAGGGAAGGAACAACCCTACAACCTGATCTTCCTGGCTTCATGCGAAGAAGAAGTTTCCGGCAAGAACGGACTGGAAAGCGCTCTTGCCGACCTTCCCCCCATCGCATTCGCCGTTGTCGGCGAACCGACCGGCATGCAACCTGCCGTAGCTGAAAAGGGGCTGATGGTACTGGACTGTGTCAGCACCGGCAAGGCAGGACACGCCGCCCGGAACGAGGGGATCAATGCGATCACGCTTGCGATGAAAGACATCGAGTGGTTCAACACCTATCAGTTCCCGGAAAAAAGCGATTTCCTCGGATCGGTAAAGATGAGCGTCACGATTATCCATGCCGGGACACAGCACAATGTCGTTCCGGACCGCTGCGAATTCACCGTCGATATCCGGACAAACGAATTCTATCCCAACGAAAAACTGTTCGAACTGATCAAATCGCAGGTCGGCTGCGAAATAAAGGCCCGCAGCTTCCGCCTCAACTCCACCCGTACAGATTTGCAACATCCGTTCGTACGCCGTGCCGTCATGATGGGAAAAGAGCCTTTCGGTTCGCCTACTTTGAGCGACCAGGCCCTCATGCACTTCCCTTCCGTGAAAATCGGACCGGGAAATTCCGCCCGTTCCCATGCCGCCGACGAATATATCGGCCTGATGGAGATACGGGAAGCAATCGATATGTATATCAAGCTGCTCGACCAATTGACGATTGACGATTGACAATTGAAAAAGAGCAAGATCATTCTACCGCATCCTCTCTTTCTTCAAACTTTCAATTAATATGAGGGACCTCTTCACAACCATCGGCACACGTTACCTAATCGCCATCCTGAACCTGGCACTGATCTTTGTCAATGCCAAGGTATTGGGTGTCGAAGGAGTCGGACTGGTCGGGCTGATTCTGGCGATAGTAGGAATTGCCACCATGTTCTGCGGAATATTGGCGGGAAATACGATCATCTATTTCATGAACCGCTATTCCATGCAAGCCGTATTTTTACCCTCTTACTGCTGGACACCCGCCGGAGCTGGCATCGCTTGCGGCAGCATGGCCATCCTCGGAGTACTTCCCGAAGGGCACGCCCTTGATATTTATATTCTTTCCATTCTGACCTCCCTCGTTGCCGCAAACTCCCGTTTCCTGTTGGGAAAGAATCAGATTTTCGGGTTCAACCTGACCTTTGTCTTGCAAGGAGGATTACTATTTTTTGTCTTATTATTCCTTTATTACGGATTGAAGATACGGAACGTAACCGCTTACCTGTGGGGAATGTATTTCACAAACGGTATCGCGTTTCTCGTCAGCCTTTTCCTACTCCTGCCGTTTCTGAACAAAAAAGAGGCAGATCCCCGGAAGGGACGCTCCCAATACGCTCTTTTGAAAGAGATGTTTGCTTACGGGCTTTGGGGAAGTGCGGACAATATTGCCGAGATCCTGACTACCCGCCTCAACTATTTCCTGATCCAACGGTTTGCCGGGTTGGGAAGCGTCGGACTGCTGGATGCGGGAACCAAGATTTCCGAGAGCGTCTGGCATATCAATCGCAGCATCGGCTTTATCACATACAGCCGCGTTGCCCGGACACATAAACCCGGCGAGCAAAAACAAATCACGCTCCGGTTCTTCAAACTAACTTTTTGTGCCATCACACTTGCGACCGGCTGCATTCTTCTGATACCGGAATGGATCTATACGGATTATCTGTTCAGCGCCGAGTTCGTAGGGATGCACAACGTCATAACAGGGTTGTCGGCCGGAATCATAGCACTGGCCTGCAACAGCATACTATGCCAATATTTTACCGGAAGCGGCAAAATACGTTACAGCACGGGCAGTTCTTTTGTCGGTTTGATAAGCCTGCTTGTTTCGGGCTACCTGCTGATCCCGCACTACGGAGTGTTCGGATCGGCCATCAGTTCCAGTATCGCATTCAGCACCATGCTGGCATTCTCCATGATTATTTTCTGCAGGAAAACAGGAACTCGCCCAAAGGACTTTCTGATCAATAAAGAGGATGTGAGGTTCGCACTCCGGAAACTCCGGTTGACACATGACGACGATCAGCCCTGACACACCTGCTACATCCGTCGTGACGCGCCCCCGGTCAGCCTCAATGCGCCTTTTCGTCAATCCAGCCACGGAGCCGGATTCAGTTTCGTCTTTTCTTTCCAAAGCTGGAAATGAAGGATCGTGGCATTGCCGTCCTCTGTATCGGTAAAGATCTTTCCGATCGCCTGGCGGGTACTCACCTTATCGCCTGCCTTCACATAGACCTGGCTCAAGTTGCTATATACCGTCAAATAGTTACCATGGCGGACAATGACCGAATTGTTATATCCCGGAACAACGAACACACGCGTCACCTCACCATTGAACACGGCGCGGGCATCCGTACCCGGAGCGGTCTGGATGTCTATACCGCTGTTATTCGTACGGACATACTTCAATTCCTGGTGCTGCTGTTCGCCGAAGGCAGCGACAATCGTATGGCGGCCGGACACAGGATAAGGCAAACGCCCCTTATTGCTTGCAAAATCATCGGATAAGCGCTTCTCGGCCTTTGTCATGGCATACCCGCCTTTGGTGTCGGCGACACGTTCTTCGCGGACCGGCTCCGTCTCCGGTTTTGTTTCAGGGACTTTCTTTCCTGAAGCAGCCGCCTTTTCACGTGCCAAACGGTTCCTTTCAGCGCGGGCCGCCCGTTCGCGGGCAGCTTTGGCCTCGGCGCGGGCGATTTCTTCGGCTATCTGCTTTTCGATCTGGCGGTTCAAAGCATCAGCCTGCTTCTTCTTCTTTTTCAGGTCGGCCTGCAACTGCTTTTGTTTCTTGTTTAACTGCTGCACCTCCTCTTTCTGGCTCGATTCCTCGGTCTGGAGCTTACGGCTTTCATCCTCCCGCGCACCCAATAAGGCGTTCTTCTCGGCACGTGTCTTTTCCAGTTCTTTCTGCTTGCCGACAATTTCCTTCTGCTTACCGATAATTTCGGAAGCCTGCTTCTTCTGCCAGTCGGCATACTCGCGAAGGTAACGCATACGGCGAAGGGACTGGGCAAAATTGTCGGCGGAAAGGATAAACAACAACTTATCCTGCGAACTGCGGCGTTTGTATATGCTTTGAACCGATTTCCCGTAATTCTGCCGCTTATTCCCCAACTCTTTTTCCAATTGGGAAATGTTCCGGCGGGAAGCGGCTATCTGCTTGTCTATTTCCCCGATCTCCTGGTTCAGGAGGCTGATGACCTGTTTACGAGAAAGGATCTGTTTGGAGAGCAGGTTCAGCCGGTTCAGCGAGTTACGCGCCGTCTGCCGCGTCTCGTCCAATAGCTGGCTGGTCATCTCGATCTCGGCAAGTGCGGCTTTACGCTGCTTTTCGAGTTCGCGTACTCTTGCCGAGTTCTGTGCGGAAACAGAACCGACCGACAGCACGAATATGACGAGCCAGAAGTATCTCATCTTACATTTTATTACTACTCAACGATTTGATGATCTGAGACAACGTGATACGTTTATATTTGGCAGGAATGGAAAAATCCATTTTCACCGGGACATCCGTCTGCATGCGGGAGAAATGCAACGTGACTCCTCCTTGCGAAGCGCCATCCTTCATCACCTGCACATCCATTCTCATCGGGAAAGGCTGTCCGTCTGCCAAGCGAAAATCAGCATAATCCCATTGCAAGGCGTAACGGTCCGAAGGTTCGGAAATACAGGTTGAGAGAATCTTCTCCTCCCCGTCCGCCATAAAGGTGTACAGCAACCCCATCACGTCTTTTACCTGTATTTCGGCTGCGGGCCCGTCCTGCTTCAGCTTAAAGCGGTTGTACAGCTTCGGGCTGATCCCCTGCTGTCCGGGAAGGAACAGACGGTTGGTGAAAAGTGCCTGCAGATTATAAAAATTGAACTCGATCGGTGTCTGCCCTTTCAGGTTGGCATAATTGTCAGCCACATAGCGCTTGTTCATACGGTCGATCACCTTTACGCTGTCCACACTGATCTCGGCGCGGAAAACCTCGATACCTAAAAAGGGTTGCACGGACAACTGGAAAGCACTGTCTTTTACCATCTTCAGATCCACACGCGAACTCATATTGTTGCCCGGCAAGTTCAAGTCCACGTTCAGGCGTGCAGTCAGGGTTTCATACTTGAACGCCTGCTCCTGCATAAGCGCAAAGAACTCGTTATGCGCTTTCGCCCCGCCCGCTTCGACCGTACCGACTTTCTTGGTCGATTTACAACCTGTGAACGACAGGGCGATAAAAAAGACCAGCGCAAAGGCAAGGCTTATCTTATTCATTCTTGACCTCCTCTTCTATATAGGTTCCCTCTGCGATCTTGCGATCCAGCACATCGCTTTCTTTTCCCATCTCCTTCGCTTTCTTCCATTGTTCAAGCGCCTTTTCCTTATCGCCGCTCATGAAGAGGATATCGCCGTAATGGTCTACCAGCTCGGAGCTTTTGGTCGTATCGTTGGCAAGCGCGCTCTCTATGTATATCTTGGCAAGCGTATAGTTTCCCTGTACAAAGAATATCCAGGCATACGTATCGAGATATGTCGAATTGTTCGGTTCCAGTTTGACTGCCAATGCACTCATCCGTTCCGCCTTTTTCAGATCTTTCTTTTCCAGCGAGAGGAAATAGGCGTAATTATTGAGGACGACCACGTTCTTGTCGTTGTACTTCAACGCTTCATCATACGCTTTATAGGCTTCCGGCATATTCTTGATCTGATAGTAGATATCGCCTATCTGTCCGTAAAAATCAGACTTCAACCCGACGTTCGTCTCCGGGATAATCTCCAGGCCGGCTTTGTATGTATCCAGTGCATCCTGATACTTTTCCTGCTGGAAATAAGCGATCCCAAGATAAAAGTAATACTCCGGTGCATCGGGGAAAAGCTCCTGGCAACGGGTACAGATACGGATCACTTCGGGAATGTCTTCCGACTTCAACGCCAGATTCAAGAGTTGTTGCCAGGCAGCAGCATTCGAAGGTTCCATCTCGGTAATCAGCTGAAACTGGAAACGGGCCTCATCAGTCTTCCCCTGCGCAACCAGCAGACTGCCGTACATCTGTTTCAGATCGGTATCTTCCGGATGCTGTTCCAGTAATGTCTGGAAAAGGGCATTCGCACTCTCGGTCCCCTTCTTCGTCTGCTGCAGTTTGAGAATATAACGGGACAGGATACCGACTTTCGTCTCGACATCCAATTTCTCGTTCACTAATGCATTGCGTATCTGCGTCTCGGCGGCGTCTTTATTACCGACGACTTCATAATAGTTCGCCATAGAGACAATGTAATAGGGACTTTCCGGATCGATTTCGTGTGCTTTCTGATAATATTTCAACGCTTTGACCGTATCATTCTTTTCCAAGTGGAGATCCCCCAAAATGATCTGATAGCGGGATTCCATCGGGAATTTGGCGGCAAGCTTTTCCACCTCTTTGAACGCGTTATCGTTCTGCTCCAACGCATTATACAATTTATATTTCTGCATGGAAAGCGCCTCGCTCATGCCTATGGACGATTCGAGGGCGTCATAAGCATCGATCGCCTTCCCGATTTCACCTTCCTGCGTAAGCGCATCCGCCAGGTAATAGTTCAACTCCGGTTTTCCGGGATAATCTTTTACAAGCTTCTCATACTCGTCCGACGCCTCGCCGAACATACCGAGGTTGCGGCTCATTGTCGCCAACGCCAGCCGGTAGGTAAAATTATCGGAACTGTAAGCCACCGCACGCCGCAACATCTCCAGCGACTTTTCCGGACGATTCAGCTGGGCATAAAACGAAGAAAGTTCGTATAAGACGGCCGAGGCGGTCGAATCGATCGCCAGACAATGGTTAAAGGCATCATAAGCGGCATCGAATTTCCCGGCTGCCTTCAGGTTCAGCCCTTCATAGAAGAAGTAATCGAACTTCCGCTGATCCCCGGCACTCACTTTATTCGGCTTCGACGATATTTCCACCTTCGCCTCCTGATCCTGTGCCCTCAACGATTGCGGACTCCCGATCAGGAATAATAGAAAAGATATCGAGATCAGAGACTTTAGCATCCCTCCCATATTTTTTAATTCTTAATTCTTAATTTTTAATTTACCAAACAACGATCTCATCCGCAAAAATAAAACCGGGATTCGCCCTCGGCGCTTTCAAACGGACATAACGGGCTTTCCAGTTACCGTCGAACGTATATTCTTGGAACAGGAGGTCCGGATCATCAGCCGGAACCGTTGTCGGAACAATCCCGCGGGAAATAAAGTTTTCACCATCTTCCGAAGTCAACAACTCCACTTGTCCGGGCTGGAACACACCCGGACCTGTCAGTTGCATGAAACGAATGGACACTTTATGGATATCCGTTTCCTCTTCCATATCGATCACACAGTCCAGGTCATCCAAATAACCTTGCCAACGTCCGTCCAGATAAGTCAGGCCGCCCCGATAGCCGTCCAACAAGGCGTTTGTTCCTCCGGCCATATAGCCTTCGTAGAGCTTACTATTATAATGTATAGGCTTATTGATGGCCCGATGATAATCCACTTTCTTTTCCGTCGGTGTCCCCTGAAGCACACCGTCTCGGAAAATAGCGGCTTTGATATGGGCGGAATCTTGCACGGTTATCGGCCCGGCATAAAGGGCGGAAGATGCCACCGGAACGGAACCGTCCGTCGTGTAGCGGATTTCCGCCGGGTATTTCTCGGCATCCAATATGACTTCTATCTCTCTGCCTGCCGTATCGACCTGCATGGTCACTTCCAATTCGTCCGAAAGGGTAAAAGTACGGATCCCCATTCCCTGCAATTTGGAAATATGCGCATTCATGCGAGGTTTGAAATCCTCCCATGTCCGTAATTCCTGCGGTGTCCATCCGATCTCGGCCACGGCAAGGGCACGCGGGAACATCATATATTCCAGATGTTCGGGTGTCTGGATATATTCGGTCCAGGTATTGGCCTGCACTCCCAAAATATGCCGGCATTCCTCTGCCGTCAACGAATCCGCCGGGACGGGATCATAGCTATACACTTTCTTTATCGGCGTATAGCCGCCGATGGCATACGGCTGTGTCTTCGGATCGGCCTGATAGAAATCCAAATACATGTAGTTGCCGGGCGTCATCACTACATCATGTCCCATACGTGCCGATTTGATTCCACCGTCTTCTCCCCGCCATGACATGACGGTTGCTTCGGGAGCCAGACCGCCTTCCAAGATCTCATCCCAACCGATCAGCTTGCGATCTTTCGAATTCAGAAACTCCTCAGCCCTGTGAATCATGTAACTCTGAAGCTCGTCCACGCTCTTCATTCCTTTTTCCGTCATCAAAGCCTGGCATTTCGGACATTTCTTCCAGGCGGACTTCCCGGCTTCATCGCCACCGACATGGATATATTCGGACGGGAAAAGATCGATCACCTCCGCCAATACGTCTTCCATGAATGTAAACGACTGCTCGTTACCGATACAAAAATCGCCGTTCTGGTAAGGCTTTCCCGAACAGCTCAGTTCAGGATAGGCCATCAGGACCTCTTCCGAATGCCCCGGAAATTCGATCTCCGGTATTATGTTTATATGTTTGGAAGCCGCATGTTTCACGATCTCCCGGATGTCCTCCTTCGTATAGTAACCGCCGTAAGCACCCGGCGTCCCTTCCGGCAGATACTTACGGTCGCGGCCGTCCCACCACTTCCGCCAATCAGATTCGGTGCGGAAGGCCGTTTCAGAAGTAAGTTTCGGATATTTGTCTATCTCGATACGCCATCCTCCGGCATCCGTCAGATGCATATGCAAGATGTTCAGCTTGTAAAAAGACATCACATCCAGCAATTTCATCACTTCCTCTTTGGAGAAGAAATGACGGGATACATCCAGATGCAATCCCCGATACCCAAAACGAGGATTATCCCGGATCGAAACACATGGGACCTCTCCTCCGGCATAGAGTTGGCGTAACGTCTGCATCCCATAGAACAGACCGTCCGGCGAACCGGCACGCAGGTCGATTCCTCCCGGCGTCACATCCAACTGATAACCTTCCGGGTTACCGGACCAGGCTTCATCGATCACTGTTTTGATATTCCGGGAAGATTGCCCGCCAAATAACGCGAGACTATCGACCGTGAAAGTTCCTCCGGTCATTGTCATCTGTTCCGGTTTGGGAATAAGATTGACCTGCCGGACTTCCTCCGGAGAGCAGGCAATCAATAGCAACGAGCAAGCGGCAGCCAGCCCGGTTACATAATTGCGAGACTGTTTTGGCAGTAACATAAATATTTAGTTTAGTGTGTTTAATTCTTGGAGGGTAAATATACGAAGAAAAAACGGACAAGCTCCTATTTCAAACAAAAAGCGATGCTTTAGCTCCCCTAACCCATAGCGTTACACCGTCTAAAACTATGCTTGACGGGGCACAAAAAAAAGAGGATATGCCTGTTCTGACATATCCTCCTATGTAAAGAAAGCCGCACCGTAGATATGAACAAACTCCGTATGACAGGATTTGAGTGCTTTGCCATCTTTGTAATCCGCCGTGCTAAGCATGCCCCGAAGGGTGCGGCCCGCCATTGACGACAAGAGCTGTGTCTCGGAATTAAAATAAACTGATGAGTTTCCCAATCGAACATGTGCGGCTAACTCATTTTTCTTATCACAAAGATATGCAATAGGAATGAAACCACCAAACTTTTGACATAAAAAAAAGAGCTCCTGAATGGAGCTCTTTTTCCAATTGCTCTATAATGTCAATTACTTCACTTTAGCAACGATTGCTTTGAAAGCTTCCGGATGGTTCATAGCCAAGTCGGCAAGAACTTTACGGTTGATTTCGATACCTGCTGCATGCAAAGCTCCCATCAGACGAGAGTAAGACATTCCTTCCAGACGTGCGGCAGCATTGATACGCTGAATCCACAATGCGCGGAAGTTACGTTTCTTGTTACGACGGTCACGGAATGCATAAGTCAAACCTTTTTCCCAGGTATTTTTAGCAACGGTCCACACGTTCTTACGTGCACCATAGTAACCACGGGTAAGTTTTAAAATCCGTTTTCTTTTTGCTCTTGAAGCAACATGATTTACTGATCTAGGCATAATACTAATCTGTTTTGAATGTTAGCGTCATCACTATCGGATGATCTTATTTGCTAAATACATTCGGTTAATAAAAATCTTGTAAAACTCGCTTAATTAAAAAAGATTACTTCAAACCAAGCAACTGCTTAACGTTGCTTACGTCCACACTGGCAACCAAACCTGTGTGAGTAAGATTTCTCTTCTGCTTTGTAGTCTTCTTTGTCAGAATGTGACTTTTAAAAGCGTGTTTTCTTTTGATTTTACCTGTTCCGGTAAGAGCGAATCTTTTTTTGGCACCGGAATTAGTCTTCATCTTAGGCATTTTCCAATATATTTTAATTATTAAACTTTACACCCTTTAGCGGGTGGTTTCTTTCCTTATCATTCAGACTCTTCAGTCTTGGGCTTGGGAGTCACGACCACCTTCTTCACTACCGGTTTTGAAACGGCAGGTTTGGAAGTGGCGGCAGCTCCGGCTTTCTTCGGTGTCAGCATGATGATCATACGTTTACCTTCCAGTACCGGCAATTGTTCTACCTTTCCGTATTCCTCCAAGTCATTGGCAAAACGAAGCAACAATACCTCTCCTTGCTCTTTGAAAAGAATGGAACGTCCTTTAAAGAACACATATGCTTTTACTTTTGCTCCTTCTTCCAAAAATCCCTTGGCATGTTTCAACTTGAAGTTGTAATCGTGATCATCGGTTTGTGGCCCGAAACGAATCTCCTTCACATTTACTTTAACCTGCTTTGCCTTCTGTTCCTTCTGACGCTTCTTCAGCTGATAAAGAAATTTAGAGTAATCAACGATTCGACAAACAGGGGGTTGCGCGTTTGGAGAGATTTCCACGAGATCCACCTCACGCTCTTCGGCAAGCTTTAATGCCTGAGCTATCGGATATACGTTTGGTTCTACTTCATCGCCCACTATGCGGACTTCTTTGGCACGGATTTGCTCATTAATCCGATGTTGCCCTTTTAAGC
>OGPJ01002219.1_pt1 | contig 12642 bp, 7 predicted proteins | sample 1552831 | NCBI WGS metagenome assembly OGPJ01 (sample SAMEA2579914, study PRJEB22360) | human gut metagenome | biome: human gut; feature: human-associated habitat; material: faeces | place: Denmark | collected 2008/2010
GCAGCCGCCGGAGCGGTGCTTAAGCCGTAAGGCGGGAATTGTGCGGTGTTGCCTTCACTTTTTCCCTGTCGTTACGCGGTCTGCATTCCTGTTTTTGCCCACAAACTGCCCTTGTTCACGCAAAGTTTACCGGAATTTCCAGCTATTTCATGCCTTGTTCATCCGCAGTTCATTTTTATTCTTCATGATAGGATCTATCGGGGGCCCCTATTACCGCCCCCAACTGGAGGAATTGTTATGCACGAAACCCAACAGCCGCGCGACCCCAAAAAGACGACCGGCATTGTATATGCCGTGATCCTTGTGGTGTTGCTGCTGCTCAATTTCTGGGCCTTCCCTGCCATGATGAACGGCCAGGTCAAACAGGTCGATTACGGCACCTTCCTGAACATGCTCGAAGGCGGCGAACTGAGCACCGTTGAAATTCAGGATCAGCAGATCTATTTTGTGGACAAAAACGATACCACCTACTGCACCAACTCCATTGCGCAGGACCTGCAGCTGGTCAACCGGTTGGAAAGCGCCGGCGTTTCCTTTGGCAAGGTGTACAACCAGACCACCTGGGTGGATACCCTGCTGGGCTGGGTCATCTCGCTGCTGCCCATGATCATCCTGATCGTCTGGTTCAACCGCATGATGCGCAAGCGGGTCGGTGAAATGACCGGCGGCGCCAACAGCATGATTTTTGGCGGCGGCAAATCCGGTGCCAAACAGTATGTCGTTGAGGATGGCAAGTCCATCAAATTTGCCGATGTTGCCGGTGAGGACGAAGCCAAAGAGAGCCTGCAGGAAATCGTTGACTTCCTGCATAACCCCAAGCGTTACGAGGATATCGGTGCCAAAATGCCCAAGGGCGTTCTGCTTGTCGGCCCCCCGGGCACCGGTAAAACCCTGCTGGCCCGCGCTGTTGCCGGCGAAGCCGGTGTTCCCTTCTTCTCCATTGCGGGTTCTGAATTTGTCGAGATGTTCGTCGGCATGGGCGCTTCCAAGGTGCGTGACCTCTTCAAACAGGCCAACGAAAAAGCCCCCTGCATTATCTTTATTGATGAGATCGATACCATCGGCAAAAAGCGTGACGGTGCTTCCGGTATGGGCGGCAACGATGAACGCGAGCAGACCCTGAACCAGCTGCTGACCGAAATGGACGGGTTTGACGCCGCCAAGGGTGTTATCATTCTGGCCGCCACCAACCGTCCTGAATCCCTTGACCCCGCTTTGACCCGCCCCGGCCGTTTTGACCGTCGTGTGCCCGTGGAGCTGCCCGACCTGAAAGGCCGCGAAAGCATCCTGCGCCTGCACGCTCAAAAGGTCAAAATCGGCCCCGACTGTGACTTTGCCGTGGTTGCCCGCATGACTCCCGGTGCTTCCGGTGCCGAGCTGGCCAATATCATCAACGAAGCCGCCCTGGGCGCTGTGCGCCACCACCGCATGGCCGTTACCCAGTACGACCTGCAGGAAGCCGTGGATACCATCCTGGCCGGTGCCCAGAAAAAGAATAAGATCCTGAGCGACAAAGAAAAGTGCATCGTGGCCTACCACGAAGTCGGCCATGCCATGGTTGCCGCCCTGCAGAGCCATTCCGCCCCCGTGCAGAAAATCACCATTGTGCCGCGCACTTCCGGCGCGCTGGGGTTCACCATGCAGGTAGAGGACGGCGACCACACCCTGATGACCAAGGAAGAGATCCTGGCCAAAATTGCCACCATGACCGGTGGCCGTGCCGCCGAAGAAGTGGTGTTCAACTCCATCACCACCGGCGCATCCAACGATATCGAGCAGGCCACCAAGATGGCCCGCGCCATGATTACCCGCTACGGCATGACCGACGACTTTGACATGGTTGCCCTGGAAACCGTGAACAACGCCTATCTGGGCGGCGATGCCAGCCTGGCCTGCAGTGAGCGCACAGCCGCCACAGTGGACGATAAGGTCGTGGAAGTCGTCAAGCAGCAGCATGAAAAAGCCAAACAGATGCTGATTGAAAACCGCGGCAAGCTGGACGAGATCGCCAAGTACCTGTACGAGAAAGAAACCATCACCGGCGAAGAGTTCATGCGCATCCTGACCGCTGTTCCCCAGCTGCCCACCGGTGCCGTGGAACAGTAAAGGCAACACCACACAATTCCCGCCTGACGGCTTAAGCACCGCTCCGGCGGCTGCGGCACTTAGAATTGTGCGGTATTGCCTAAAATCTCCGCTCTGCGCGTTTTCTTTGTAAAATAACGGTGCCCCCGCCCTATGCAGTTCATTTACCGCACGAGCGGGGGTGTTTTGTTGTAATTCCGTAGGGGCGCACACCATGCACCCATCCGTTTTATATCATCACACTACAGCGCTTTCTCACAAAGCACACCATGTAATAGCGCCATTTTATGGCCAGCCGTTACCCATTTGTAGGGGCCGCTGCTCACCTCTTTCCGAAAAACGCAATAAAAATGCTGTCTTTCTCCACATCAGGGAAAGGCAGCATTCTTCTTTATCCGTTCAGATCTTCGCCGTTGCTGGCAATCACATTTTTATACCATCCAAAAGACTTTTTCCTGTACCGTGCCACCGCCCTGTTCGAGTACCGGGAAAAGCACCAGTGATCCTGCCGGGCTTTATTTTGCCTGTGTGCCCTCTGGGAAGATGATCTTGTTCACAAAGAAGAAGATCACCATGGAAATGCCGCCATTGAGCACGGTGGTGCCAATGTTGTAGATGAAATCCGGCACCAGCAGGCCCGCAACCGCCACCCACACGCAGTTGATGGAGTTGACGATGCAGGTGATCAAGCAGAACGCCACCACATACCAGGCGATCTGCTTGGCCAGGTTGCCCTTGCTGCGGAACACAAAGTTGCGCTGGATGGGAAAGTTTATGCATTCTCCCACCACCATGGCAACCATGTAGGCGCAAAAGTACGGCAGACCGCCATGGGCGGAATCATACCCCAGGATGTTCCACTGGAAGGTTTCGCCAAACAGCGTGACCGGGATGCCCGGCCAGCCAAAATCCACCACCGGCAGGCTGCTGAACGCCGCCGGCAAAAATTGCAGCAGCAGGTATTTGAACACCGTAACCAGGTTGGATACGATCACAAACAGTCCGCCTTCGCGCACCCACTTGGCTGCGGCGGGGTGTTTTGCCGCAAAATTATTCCATAGCTGCATAAATAGCCCCTCTCTTTCCTCAGCTGTTGCGCAGGCGCTGTTCCAGCTGTGCGTTCAGTACCAGGTTTTTCACGGCTTCTATGATCACCCGCACAAGGCCGATGATCCAGAATCCCTGTAATTCCATCACAATGCCATCCACCATACCCATGCTGATGGCACCGCTGGTCATTTTGGCCAGGGCACGCAGCGGCATGTTGTACTGGAACAGCACATTCAGGTCCGGCTTGCCGCGCTTGTAGCTGGCGTTCAGCAGTGCGGTAAGCACCAGCCAGATCAGCCAGCCCAGCGGGCTGCGGCTGTGGTTCAGCTCGCCCAGGGTCATGTTGCGGTCAATTTTAACTTTTCCCTGCTGCACCGGGCGGCCCAGCAGGGTGGCCCATTCGTCATCCGGCACGCTCTGCACCTTGCCGCTGGTATAGTGCGGCAGATGCTTGCCCGCATAGGGGTTGGGTGCGCCGGTACCGGCCACTTCCACCACGGCGGTCAGGCGGATGTCCGCACTGGACGCGCCAACCCGCAGCTCATAGCTGCCGCCTTCCACTTCCCAGCTGTCGGTCTTGGTGTTCCAGTAGCGGAACGCCTTGTCATCCAGCAGGATGGTCACGGTCTTGCTTTCGCCGGGCTGCAGCTGCACCCTGGCAAAGCCTTTCAGCTCCTGTGCGGGGCGGAACACTTCTGCCCCGGGTTTTGCCACATACAGCTGCACGATCTCTGCTCCGGCGCGCTTGCCGGTGTTGGTTACGGTCAGGGTCACGCCATTGGACGCGGCCTGCAAATTGCTGTAGGCAAAGCTGGTGTAGCTTAACCCATAGCCAAAGGGGAATGTCACCGGTACACCGGCGGTCTGGTAATAGCGGTAGCCGACATACAGCCCCTCGCGGTACTGCACCATGCGGCCCGGCCCGGCAAAGTTATCCTTGGCGGGGGTATCCGCATAGGCGTTGACCCAGGTTTCGGCCAGCTTGCCGCTGGGGTTCACTTTGCCGGTCAGCACATCCAGCATGGCGCCCGCCCCCGCCTGGCCGCCCAGCGCACCATACACCAGGGTACGGCAGTGTTTGAGCCACGGGGTTTCCAGCGAAGCCCCTGCGCTGAGCACCACAACGGTGTTGGGGTTGGCCTGCTGCATGGCCTTTAACAGTTCGATCTGGTTGTCCGCAAGGCGCATATCGCCGCGGTCCAGACCCTCACTTTCCTTGATTTCATCCAACCCCAGGCAGAGCAGCACCACTTCGGCCTTTTGGGCCAGGGCTACAGCCTCGGCCTGTTTGGCGGCATCCGGTTTGCCCTGGCGGTCAAAGCCGGGGGCAAAGCCCACGCTGGCCAGGCCGCTCTCTTTCAGGCAGTCCAAAAAGGTATCCACCTTGATGGAGTTGACCGCGCTGGAGCCAGCGCCCTGGTACCGCGGTGTCTGGGCAAAGTCGCCGATCACGGCAACTTTTGCGCCCTCGGCCAGCGGCAGCAGGTCGTTCTCGTTCTTCAGCAGCACAATGCTTTCGGCTGCGGCGCGGCGGGCCAGGGCGTGGTGAGCGTCCGCATCAAAGGTGCGGCTGTGGGACTGCACGGCGGCATGGGTATCAAACACCAGCGTCAGCAGCTCGTCCAGCCGGGCGTCCACATCCGCTTCGGTAATTTTGCCGCTCTGCACAGCCTGCATCAGCTCGCGCACCGCGTCTCCGCCGGGGGCGGGCATTTCCAGCGTGGAGCCGTTCTGCACGCCCAGGGCATGGTCATTGCTGCCGCCCCAGTCCGTTACCACAGCGCCGTCAAAGCCCCATTCCCCGCGCAGGATGTCCATTAACAGGTGGCGGTTCTCGTTGGCGTAAGTTCCGTTGATGAGGTTATAGCTGCTCATGATGGTCTTGGGCTTTGCTTCCTTGACCACGATCTCAAACCCGGTCAGGTACAGCTCCCGCAAAGTGCGTTCATCCACCACGGAATCCGACGCCATGCGGCGCAGCTCCTGGCTGTTGACGGCAAAGTGCTTGGGGCAGGCGGAGATGCCGTTGGACTGGATGCCCCGCACATAGCCCGCTGCCATTTTGCCGGAAAGATACGGATCCTCGGAGAAATACTCAAAGTTGCGGCCGCAGAGGGGGCTGCGCTTGGTATTCAGGCCTGGCCCCAGCAGCACGGCAACTTCCTGTGCGGCGGCTTCTTCGCCCATTGCCTGGCCGATTTGTTCGCCCAGGGCAGGGTCCCAGCTGCACGCCACAGTGGCTGCCGTGGGGAAGCAGGTGGCCGGAACACTGGGGTTCAGCCCCAGGTGGTCCGCCGCGCCCGCCTGCTTGCGCACGCCGTTCGGACCATCAGAAAGGGTGATGGACGGAATATTATTTTTCGGCAGTGCACGGGTCCCAAAGGTAGTAGCGCCCGAAAGCAGCGCACATTTTTGCTCTAAATTCAGTTTTTTGATGATTTCCTGTGTATTCATAATCATCTTAAATTTTTATTTTGTTACCGCAGTCGCTTCCGATTCCACAGATGCAAAATAAATTCCTTCCTGTGCATCAGCCTGAATTGTTACGGTATAGCTGCCATCGCTTACACCCGTAAATGCTGTTGCACCGCTGCGGTGGTGGTATGTGCCCGTTTTTGCCATCGGGCCAAAGCCATCAACATATTCCTCGTCTTCCTGCGCCAAATCTTCCAGTTTGATTTTGGTCGTCTGCACAACATCCGCTCCGCTGTACAGCGTCAAGGTAAAGGTCTGCGGCGGATATTCCAACTCAGAATATGCTTCAAACACATCCTGATCCATGGTAACCGTTACAGTATCTCCACTTTGCACCGCTTCGCTTACAGCACCAGGCGCTGCATAAACACCCACATAAGTTCCTGTTACACTGTCCGACAGGCCGCGCTTATAGTCCGATGTTGTTGTCATCACATAAGCGTTATACTTTGCGCCGGGGGTACAGTCTGCGCTTAGGTCCACCGTTCCCGCATAATTTGCGTTGCTGTCATCCGCCAGAATGTTGGAAGATGTAAAGGTATAATAATCTTCCTGCTTGCCTTCTGCATCAAAGCCATACAGACGGATTGCATAGGTACGGCCTTTGTCAACACCGGTAAAGGAATACTCACCGGTTTCAAAATTAAAGCTCAGGTTCGTTGCCACTGCGGCCGCTGCTTTCGTATCCGTTTTGGCTCCGCCGCAGCCAGCCAGAACAAGGCTGGCCCCCACAGCAAGCGTAAACATCGCTGCAACGCCATAATGATTCCACTTGTTTTTCATCGTCAAATCGCCTCTCTCTTATGCTTTTGCAGCCTTTTTCTTGTTCTTCTTTTTGGCAAACAGCTCCGGCTTGAACATATGCAGTGCAATCAGCACGATTGCAACAACCAAGATAACATCCACCACACCCAGTGCGATCAGCCAGTACGGAGTCCAGTTGCGGGTCGTCGTCATCAGGGAAGAATTCGCCAAAACCATCAGATGGCGCTTGGTTGCCTGGCGCAGAAGCTGCATGCCATAGCCACTCTTCAGGGTCGTATCGGTAACATTCACACCCATGGCCAGCTGCATATCCACGCCTGCGCGCAGGGCCAAGTCACCATTGCTGACAGCAAATGCGTCTGTGTTTACAACGCCCTGGAAGCCCCATTCATTGCGCAGCACCTGGGTAAGCATTGCATAGCTGTAGCCAACCATACTGGTACCAATGCGGTTATAAGATTCCATGATGCCGGTCAGACCAAGCTGGTTCAGGCCATCGCCCGTTACGTTGTGAATTGCCACTTCAAAAGCGCGCAGATAAATTTCACGCATTGCCTGCTCGTTGGACCAGATGCAAACGCCGTTGCGGTTGGTATCCTGATCATTCAGTGCAAAATGTTTGGCAAACACATAAATGCCGCGGCTCTGCAGGCCGGTCACCATATTAGCTGCCATCATACCGCTCAGCAGCGGGTCTTCGGAATAATATTCAGCTGCACGGCCGCCGAAAGCGGAGCGGTGAATGTTCATACCAGGGCCGTAAGTACCACTGACACCGTTGACCAGATCTTCATCACCGTAAACTTCGCCTTCCTTCAAAGCAAGGTCTACATTCCAGGTTGCTGCCAGCACAGTTTCGGTGGCATATTCAGCAGCTTCCAAGCCGCTTGCCAGGTCATGGATGCCGTTCGGGCCATCACATTCGGTTGCCTGCGGTTTGCCAATAGAATCCACAGCAGGCGAACACCAGCCGCAGTTACCATACAGGTTGTTCATTTCATCAACGCTCATGTGGTTCATCAACTGTTCCCACACTGCATTGTCCGGGTCAACAATGCCAGCTGCATCTGCCAGCATTACACCGTTTTTCTCACCATTTGTATAGGTAGTTCCCTGTGCAGGGTCATCATTCAGATCAATGGTGCTTCCGCCATTGCCGTTGGTCAGCAAAGCAATCGTTGCCGCGTTGGCAGTTGCGTTTTCGCTTGCTTCACGGCTAGGATAGGTTCCTTCCCAATCTGCACGGGAAAGATACGGCAAGGTCGTGCCGATATTACCATCGCCAGCAGTCACATCATCAAACTGGTTCGTCGCCACAGTTTCATCCGTGCTGCGGGCGGTCGTATCATACTTGATGGTCTGATCCACAGTAAAATCATATGTCAGGTCATTCTTCACTGTATGGGCATCGCTGCGCAGGCTAAGGGTATAAGTACCGGCATCCAGCACATAGCACTTGTCCGTCTTATAATCGTAAGATGCCATGTCATCATAATTCATGGTCATGCTCACGGTCTGGCTCTCGCCCGGCTGGAGCAGATCAGTTTTTGCAAAAGCGCCCAGAACAACCGCAGATTTTTCAATTCCACCGGGGGTATAGGGTGCGGTGTAATACAGCTGTACCACATCTTTGCCCGCCACATTACCGGTATTGGTTACCTTAACACTTACCTTTACCTGGCCGCCCTGGCTGCCTACTTCCCACTGCGGGTCGCTCCAATCAAACGTGGTATAGCTCAGGCCATAGCCAAAGGGATACTGAACAGCTTTCTGATACTCTGCTTCTTCCTCCGGGGTATAAACATTGTCATCCCCAATGTAACGGGTCTCGTAATAGCGATAACCTACATAGATGCCTTCCTGGTAGTACATGTACTTGCCGTTGTTGGCATCGCCATTGCCGTCGATCGTAAGACCACTGTTTGCATAAGTAAAATCGCCAAAGTTTTCATAAGCTGGCGAACTGGTCACATCATAAGCATAGGTATCAACCAAATGGCCGGACGGGTTGTATTCACCCATCATTGCTTTCGCTACAGCAATCGTACCAGTGGTGCCAGGGCCGCCTGCCCAAATTGCAGCATCCACCTTGTTGTCCTCAATAAAGCCAAGGTCCATAGGATTGCTTGTGTCAATGACAATGATGACCTTATCAAACGTTGCTTCCAGCTTTGCCAACAGTTCTTCTTCTGCCGGCTGCAGCTGCAGGTAATGCCGCCCGGCTTCACCACCGTAATAACCGGCCATATCCAGCGGGCAGTCATTGCCTTCGCCTGCCATACGTCCGATTACATAAACCGCCACATCCGAGTAAGCCTTTGCATCCTGCCAGAACGTTGCGCTGTACTCATCATATTCGGCCAGTGTTTCTTCATAAATGTTAAAGTCTGCATTACTGACCGTCATGCCTGTCATCGAAGCGCGCTTCTGCGCAGTCGTCTGGTAGAACTTCGTCAGATCCGGGTTCAGCTGCAAACCAGCAAATTCAAAACCATCAATAAAGTTAAAATTCTGATCTTCATTATGGTGGCCGCCGGAGCCATAATCGGTGTAAACCGTCTTGTAGCTGTTATAGCCGAACAAATTGATTTTGTCCGTTCCCAACGGCAGGGTATCATTATCGTTTTTCAGCAGCACAAGACCTTCGCTCTCTACTTCCTCGCAAAGCTGTAATGCCTGCGTGTAGGCATCATCTCTTGAAAGGTCCGTCATGCTGTTTGCACTTTCGGAAGATGTCACAAACCGTTGCATGTACGCCTGAATCTGCGAATAATAGATGGAACACAGGCTGTTTCCTACGATTCCCGCAGCAAGCAAAACCGCAATGGATGCTCCCCCTACAATATGTTTCGATTTTTTCATAGTTACCTCCTGTTTGCCGCATGGAGTTTTCTGCTTTGCTATTTGGCAGCAGGTTCTTCACCAGCAAAACAAATGTTTTCTCCTTTGATTATGCCGCCCTCCGGATGGCAGCCAGCGTGGATTTTACTCCCCGCTTGTTTAAGTATATTGTAGCAAACAGCTTTTTCTTTGAATTATTTTTTGCATAAACTGTTATTTCTGCCGCACATTTTGCCAAAAAATCATTTTTCTCTCAAAATTCATTGTGCATTTCTTACAATCAAAATTCAGTCTGCTTTGTGCACCCTGCCAAACAGTACGAAAAAGCGGCCAGAGCCTGTATTTGGCCCCAGCCGTTCCCGTTACTTTTTCTGCGGCAGCAATACCCTTAGTGTAAACCACCCATTTTCCCAGTGCAGGGTCATGGTGCCGCCGCGCTTTTCGGCTGCGGCGCGCACACTGCGCAGGTCGCTGCCGCCATGGGTGTTGCGGCGCGGCAGGCCGTCCGCGCCCAGCTCCACTTCCTGCGCGCAGTAGTTTTCAAACCGCAGCATCACAAAGCCGTTCTGGGCGTACACCGCCACCCGGATCAGCCGCTTTTCGTGGTCGGGCTCGGTCTCCACGCTCTCGGTTGCGTTGTCCAGCGCCGTGCCCACAATCGTGCAGATCTCCCCTGTTTCCAAAAAGTCCAGCAAATGCCCGTCCGCCACGCAGGTCATCGTGATGTGGTGCTGCTGACAGTACAGGCTTTTGGCCGTCAGCAGGGTGTCCAGCACCGGGTTGCCGGTCTTGTTCTCCGCCTCGTACTGGCGGATGCCGCTTTCCATGGCCGCCAGCGCCACATCCTGCTTGGCGTGGTCCCGCTCCGCCCGGATGGCCGCAATCTGCATTTTCAGCTCGTGGTAGCGCCGGTTGATCAGGCGGATGTTCTCCTTGCTCTGCTTGTACTGCTCGTACTGGCGGTGCAAAACGCCGTCCAGCTCCGCCAGCTCGCTGTGCAGGGCGGCTTCGCGCAGCTGCTCGTGCTGCACCGTCAAAATCAGCACCCCGGCCAGGTCCACCAGCGTGCGGATGTAAAACATGTTCATGTTGGCTTCGCTGCCGTTGGCAAAGCTCAAATTGCTCACGGCAAATGCGGTCAGCGCCATGACCACCGCCACAAAAGTTCCTGCGGGCGTTATTTTCAGCTTCCCGGCCGGGCCGGGGCGGCGGTTCTCCACAAAAAGCATCGCGGCAAAAATGCCGCCGTACACCGCCGCCAACAGCAGCATCGAAAGCGGCTCCGCCCCGCCGCGCTGCGGCCACAGCACGCAGTGCAGCTGCCATTCCACGCTGGCCGCCAGCTCCGCCAAAATAAAGGCTCGCGCGCACACATAGCCCGCTTCCAGCAGCGTAATGCTGCGTGTGACCCACAAAAACAGCAGCATGGAAAGAATCGCCATTGCCATGCAGGGGATCCACCACGCCAGCGGAACTTCCCCCGTGGCCTGCAAAAACGCCCCCAGCAGCACCGCCCAACCGGCTTCCACGCCCCAGATCACGCGCTGGTCCATCCGCGGCGGCAGCCTGTGCGCATACATCAGCGCCGCCAGCACTTCCGCCAAAGCGGTGTACAGGCGGGGAATATCCGGCAATGTCGTCACTGTCCCACACCCCCAATATAATCCGCCAGCTCCGCCATAAAGGCCTTGCGTCGCGGGCGGCTGATCTGCAGCGTATACGGACCAACCTGCACCATATCCTGCTGCACGCCGGAAACCTGCGCCAGATTGACCAGATACCCGCTGTTGCACCGTGCAAACGCCCGGCCCACCAGCTTTTCCTCATAGTTTTTCAGGGTGCCCGGCACCACAAAATCTTCTTTTTCGGTATAAAAATGTACCTTGTGGCCTTCGCTTTCCAGGTAATAGATTTCCGCCGCGTCCAGCCGCCGCATGCCGCCGTCCACCGCCACAGCCAGATAATGCCGCTCCCGCTTTTCCAGCTGTCCCAGCGCCTTTTGCAGCTGCTGCGAAAACGCAAAGTAGGGCACCGGTTTCAGCACATAATCCAGCGCTCCAACGGCATATCCGCGGATGGCATACTGTGCCATGTTGGTAATGAACACGATCAGCACCCCGCCGTCCCGCTCCCGGATGCGGCGGGCGGTCTCCATGCCGTCCAGGTGCTTCATCTCCACATCCAGAAAGATGATGTCGAACTGCGGGCGGTAATCTTCCAGAATCTCCATCCCATCCGCAAACTCCGTTACCTCAAACGGCGTGCCGTACTGCCGGGTGTACCGCTGCACATACCCCGCCAGCTGTTCCCGCACCGCCGCCTCGTCCTCCACAATCGCAATCCGGGTCATCTGCTGCTCCCCTTTCTCAACACCACACTGCGGCCCCGCACAGTCCACATCTGGTGCGGCTTCTTAAGGTGGATCTGAAAACAAAGAAAATGACGGATATTTCACAAGCGCAAGACGGATTTAAGGCAAAGAGCCGCGGGAATCCTTTGTGGATTCCAAGGCTTTTAAACGCAAAATCCCGCTGCGTTTGTAGAAATAGACGATATTTTCGACTTTTCAGCTGCACCATCGATTGTTTTTAGTATAGCACATACAACCATACACAGCAAATGCGGGAGTGGAGCAGTTTGTTTGCCCTCAAAGCGTTTTGTCGGTCGGGGCTGCCAGACCAGGCCAGCCCTGGCATGCCACAAATATTCTGTGTATGGATTGCAACAAGCCGATGCAGCCCCAATAAAAGCAAACTCCGGGAGCAATGCAGCCCCCGGAGCTTTTTGATGTCAACTTTTCAAAGCGATTATTTGGATTGTGCGGCAGACACCTTTTGCTGGTAAAGTTTCATCAACTCGGCAACACAGGCGCTTTCGCTGGTTCTTGCGGCAGTTCCTTTTATGAATCCGTAAGCGTCCATAACGGCGCGGTCATTAGCCTGATGGGCTTTGCGGAGTTCTTTTGGCATAAAGTTTTCATCGTATAAATCTGCTAAACTCCAATCGGGATAAAGAGCACGCGCATCGAGAATAGCTTTTGCGGTACTTTCAATTTTCTGCACTTGTATATCAGTAGAGTTAGGCCACGGGAAATTATTGTAGACAACATTGACGGAATATCTGTAGTCACTTTTAATTCTTCCACAAACAGTTTTGACCCATGCATTGTGTGCGTTTGACATTAAAATGCCAAAATGATATAACGTAGCATTAGGCATTAGCAAATTTGCGTCACCGCAGATAATATCAGGAGATACAAAGCCCATTGGAATATACTTTCGATTCTGTGAGGAATGACGCGGAATGATAATATAAGTAGTTGTTGGCTGCCTTATTTCGCCAAAGAGAGCAGGTACAGCAGCGAGTTTTTTGAGAGTATGAGAAAATCTCTGTAAATAAGATTCTTCTATGATAATTAAGAGCGAT
>OGPJ01002220.1_pt1 | contig 12642 bp, 7 predicted proteins | sample 1552831 | NCBI WGS metagenome assembly OGPJ01 (sample SAMEA2579914, study PRJEB22360) | human gut metagenome | biome: human gut; feature: human-associated habitat; material: faeces | place: Denmark | collected 2008/2010
GTATGCTGGCTATCCACACATTCACTTATGGGGAAATATAAATTTTGCACGAAATATGATAAAAGAAAATGAGGCATTAAATCAATTTATTAATACAGGATTTATGCTAGATAAAAATAATGCAAGATTAATATTAGTTGATGAAGAAAAAATATACCAATTTTTATCAACTGATATTGAAGAATATATGAAAAAATATGAAGTTTTAGCAACAGAAACTTTTAAGAAAAAAGAAGTACGTTCACCACAAATGAAAGCAATTGGGGTAAGAGTAGAAAATAATTTACTTCAAATTGATTTATCACAAATAGGAATTGAATTATCTGACTTATCAGAAATAATGGAAAAATATAAACTAAAAAAGACATTTTATAGATTAAAAGATGGAAGTTACATTAATTTAAAAGAAAATGATACACTAAAATTTTTAGATAATTTAAATCTTGATATGGAAAACGGGTATACAAACTTAAAAGACGGTGTAATTACACTTCAAAGTTATAGAAGTCTTTATTTAGAGAGATGCTTGAAAAATTTAAATAATGTTGAAATAAATAAAGATGAATCATATAAGACAATGGTAGATAGTTTACATACAAATCAAAAAAATGTTGAAATATCAGTTCCAGATAATTTAAATGCAGATTTAAGAACATATCAAAAGATAGGATATCAGTGGCTAAAAACATTGGATAAATATGAATTTGGTGGAATACTAGCAGATGATATGGGGCTTGGAAAAACAATCCAAGTACTAGCAGTAATATTAGACTATGTAAACAAAGAAGGAAAAATGCCTTCGTTAGTTGTATGCCCAAGTTCTTTAACTTTAAATTGGTTTGGGGAAGCTAATAAATTTGCACCAAGTTTAAAAGTATGTGTAATTAGTGGAAATGCATTAGAAAGAGCTAAAAAAATATCTAAAATACCACAATATGATTTAGTAATTACATCTTATGATTCACTAAAAAGAGACATAGATATATATGAAGAAAAGGCATTTAATTTCAGATATATGATAGCTGATGAAGCTCAATATGTTAAAAATAATAATACGCAAAATGCTAAAGCAATAAAGAAAATACTAACTAAAACAAGGTTTGCACTAACAGGCACTCCAATAGAAAATTCACTATCTGAACTATGGTCTATATTTGATTTTATTATGCCTGGATATTTATTTAAATATAAAAAATTTAAAGAAATATTTGAAACACCTATAGTGAAAGAAGAAAATGAACCTAGCTTAGAAAAGTTAAAGAAAATGATAGATCCTTTTGTATTAAGAAGAATAAAAAAAGAAGTATTAACAGAACTTCCAGATAAAACAATAAGTGTGTTATACAATGAAATGCAAGAAGAACAACAAAAAGTATATTTATCATATTTGGCTAAGGCTAGAAAAGAAATAAATGACGAAATAAAAGCAAATGGATTTGAGAGCAGTCAAATCAAAATATTAGCTCTTTTAATGAGATTAAGACAAATATGCTGTCATCCAAAATTGTTTTTACAAAATTATGATGGAGAAAGTAGCAAACTTATACAATGTGTTGAACTTATAAAAAATACAGTTGAAAGTGGTCATAAAATATTATTGTTTTCAGGTTATACTTCAATGTTTGAAATGATTGAAAAAGAACTTAAAAATAATAAGATATCATATTTAAAATTAACAGGACAAACTAAAGTATCAGAAAGAATAGAACTTGTTGATAAATTTAATGAAGATGAAAATATTAAAGTATTTTTAATATCATTAAAAGCAGGAGGAACAGGTTTAAACTTAACTGGAGCAGATGTAGTAATTCATTATGATCCATGGTGGAATTTGTCGGCTGAAAATCAGGCGACAGATAGAACTTATAGAATAGGACAAAAAAATAATGTTCAAGTTTATAAATTAATTACTAAAAATTCAATTGAAGAAAAAATTTATGAATTACAACAAAAAAAGGCTAAATTGGCAGATAATATGTTATCAACTCAAAATACATTTATAAACCAATTATCTAAAGAAGACATAATGAAATTATTTGGATAAGGAGATAAAATGAAGGATTATATAACAATAATAGGAGGAGGACTAGCTGGTTCGGAAGCAGCATATCAAATTGCTAAAAGAGGAATAAAAGTTAAACTATATGAAATGAAACCACAAAAATTTTCGCCTGCGCATACTAACAAAAATTTAGCAGAGGTAGTATGTAGCAATTCATTTAAATCAAATTTACATACAAATGCATGTGGACTATTAAAAGAAGAATTAAGAATACTAGATTCACTTTTGATAAAAATAGCAGATGAAACATCAGTACCAGCTGGGCAAGCATTAGCAGTTGACAGAGAAGTTTTTTCTAAAAGAGTAACAGAAGAATTAGAAAAAATGGAAAATATAGAGATAATTAGAAAAGAAATAGGAAATGAAGCTATAACAGATAAAAATGAATTAGAAAATATGGCTAGTGACGGAATTGTTATTATAGCAACAGGACCACTAACATCAGATAATTTATCAAATGAAATTTTAAAAATAACAGGGCAAGATAAATTGTTTTTTTATGATGCAGCAGCACCAATTATTGAAAAAGATTCAATAGATATGAATATTGCATTTTGGGGTGAACGCTATGAACAAGAAAGGGAAAAAGAAGAAGATATAGAGAAATGGACAGAAAGAACAAAAACTCAAAATGAAGCAAGCTATTTAAACTTACCAATGAATAAAGAAGAATATGAAAAATTTTGGAATGATTTAGTAAATGCAGAAGTTGTAACATTACATGATTTTGAGAAAAAAGAAATATTTGAAGGATGTATGCCTATAGAAATAATGGCAAAAAGAGGAATAGACACTTTAAGATTTGGACCATTAAAACCGGTTGGCTTTACAGATCCAAGAACAGGGTACAGACCTTATGCAATTGTACAACTAAGACAAGATAATACAGAAGGTAATTTGTTTAATATGGTTGGATTCCAAACAAATTTAAAATTTGGAGAACAACAAAAGGTATTTAGTATGATTCCAGGATTAGAAAATGCAAATTTTGTGAAATATGGAGTGATGCACAGAAATACCTATATAAATTCTACCAAACTATTAGAACCAACTTATAAACTAAAAGTTAATAGAAATATATATTTTGCAGGACAAATTACAGGAGTGGAAGGATATGTTGAATCAATATCATCAGGACTAGTAGCAGCACTAAATGCAATAGAACAATATAATAAAACAGAAAGAAAAGTAATATTTTCAGAGCTTACAATGATAGGAGCGTTAAGCAAATATATATCAACAACAAATGACAATTTTCAACCAATGAATGCAAACTTTGGAATTTTACCAGAACTTTCTGAAAAAATAAAAGATAAAAAATTAAAATATTCGAAATTAGCAGATAGAGCTTTGGAAAACCTAAAAACTACAATTTAATTATATAAATGTTACATAATTGTTACAAATATGTTAAGTTTTAATTACAGATTGCATTAATTTACATAATATAGTTGCAAAAAAATAGAAAACATGGTATAATAAAGTATATATGAAAAAATATATCCAGTTAAAGGAGTAATTTATATGAAAAAAAGAGCGTTAGATAAAGTGTATGAAGAGATTGATACAAAATTCAAAGATATGCCTGATGATAAAATGCAAGAATCAATTGATGCGGAAGTTGAAAAACTACAAGAGGAAATGGAAAATATACAAAAACAAATCGATGGAATGGAAGCATCAGAAAAAGGGCTAGATGATGAAACTAGAGAAAGACTAGAAAAAGAAATTGACAAAAAGAGCAAAAAAATAAACAACCTAGAAGGATATAGAAAAAATAAAACTCAAATTACAAAAATTATAGAATACAGAGAAAAATTAGAAACAAAATTATCAGAAACTATAACTGCTAGAGATGATAGTAAAAAAGCCTATGGAGAAGCTAAAAAAGAACTTGACGAAGTAAATAAAATATTAAAAGATGAAAAGAAAACCATGGAAATGGGACAAGATGAGTACAATGATTTACAAATAAGAAAAGAAAAGGCAGAGAAAGAATTAAAAACACAAAAAGAAATATTTGAAAAATCAAAAACAAAAATTGAAGATTTAAAAACAAAAATTGGAAAATGCAATCTTGCTTGGAGAACTTTATTTGCTAACAAAACCTGGGATGACATTCAATTAAGAGCTTCTGAATCTAAAGGAAGATATACTAGAAAAGTTGAAGATGAAGAAAGACTAGAAGATGAACCTGAAAATGCAAGACAAGAAGTTGATGATCCAGAAATCCAAGCTCAAATTGCAGAAACAGTTAGAAGAATTCAACAAAACAAAAAACAAGCAAGAAAAGGAGAAAATTTACCAACTAAAGTAACTGTATGGACTAAATTTAAAAACTTCTTCAAATCAATACCAGCAAAATTTAGAGAAACATTTGGAAAGGTTGAACCTGAACCAGTAAAAGATGATAAGGGTTCTGCAGATCCTAAGAAAAAAGCTGGTAAACCAGCAAAAACTAAAACTGCTACAGAACAACAAAAAGATGCATTTTTAGAATCACTTAGACAACATGTAGATGTTGAATATAGAAAAGAAGTAAGAGAAGCAAAAGAGCAAGAATATATTAATAAACATAAAGCACAAGAACAAAATGAAAGATAATAAAAAAAGACCCTCATACAAAGAGGGTCTTTTGCATTGTAATATAAGAAAATACAAGCGAAACTGTTGACTTTTAAATAGGAAAATGATACAATATAAACCGTTAGTGTAAAATACGCGAAGAGTGTATTTCCCTAACGGTTTATTTGTCACAAAAAAGTAACATATATTACTTTTTCGTAGAATATTTTATTTTTAATTATAGAAAAGAGGTGAAATTTAAGTGCCAACAATTAATCAATTAGTAAGAAAAGGTAGAAAAAGTTCTACAACAAAATCAACAGCACCAGCATTACAACATGGTTATAATTCTATGAATAAAAGAATGACTAACAAAAGAGCACCACAAAAAAGAGGTGTATGTACTGTTGTAAAAACTGTAACACCTAAGAAACCAAACTCAGCTTTAAGAAAAGTTGCCAGAGTTAGACTATCTAATGGATATGAAGTTACTTCATATATTCCAGGTATAGGACACAACCTACAAGAACACAGTGTTGTTTTAATTAGAGGAGGAAGAGTAAAAGACCTTCCAGGTGTTAGATACCACATTATCAGAGGAACATTAGATACAGCAGGTGTTAAAGACAGAATGCAAGCTCGTTCTAAGTATGGAGCTAAGCGTCCAAAGAAGTAGAAATTTGAGATGGTGCATATAATCTATTACTAATTTAAGGTACTTAAATTTATAATACATTATATAGCACTATACGGAAAAGCATAGAGCTTTTCAGAGTACCTATCATACGGTTTAGTATGAAATTCTAAAAGGAGGGAAGAATAGTGCCAAGAAAAGGATTTATAGCAAAAAGAGAAGTTTTACCAGATCCAATATATAATAGCAAGGTTGTTACAAAATTAGTTAACAATGTTATGCTAGATGGTAAAAAAACAGTTGCTCAAAGTATAGTTTATGATGCATTTGACATCATTAAAGAAAAAGAGCAAAAAGATCCACTAGAAGTTTTCCAAGCAGCACTTGAAAATGTAATGCCAGTTCTAGAAGTTAAAGCTAGAAGAATTGGTGGTGCTACATACCAAGTACCAATCGAAATTAGACCAGAAAGAAGACAAACTTTAGGCTTAAGATGGTTAGTTATATATGCTAGAAAAAGACATGAAAAAACTATGGCTGAAAAACTTGCAGGTGAAATTATGGATGCTGTAGCTGGAAACGGTGGAGCATTTAAGAAAAAAGAAGATATGCATAAAATGGCTGAAGCTAATAGAGCTTTCGCTCATTACAAATTTTAAAAAACAAATGAAAAGCGGCATCTTGCGTTGTCAAGCATCGCTAAAAAACTTTTCGATATACATCAGTATAATCTCAAATTTTTTAGCTCGCTTTCCTAGCAATATACCACTTTTGCTTTGTTTTTGATTTTGAAATTAGAATTATAAAAAATACACAATTAAACTAAATAAGAGGAGGAAAAATAAGTGGCTGGAAGAGAATTTCCTTTAGAGAAAACAAGAAATATAGGAATCATGGCTCACATTGATGCTGGAAAAACAACTACAACAGAAAGAATACTTTTCTATACAGGTAAAACACATAAAATTGGTGAAGTTCATGAAGGCGCAGCAACTATGGACTGGATGGTCCAAGAACAAGAAAGAGGTATTACAATTACTTCTGCAGCTACAACTTGTCAATGGTTAGGACATCGTATCAATATTATTGATACTCCTGGGCATGTTGATTTTACAGTTGAAGTTCAAAGATCTTTAAAAGTTCTTGATGGTGCTGTAACAGTATTAGCAGCTAAAGGTGGTGTACAACCACAAACAGAAACAGTTTGGAGACAAGCTGATAAATACCAAGTTCCAAGAATGGTATATGTAAATAAAATGGATACTACAGGTGCTGATTTTATGCTTTGTGTAGAACAATTACACAATCGCTTAAAAGCAAATGCAGTTCCAATTCAATTACCAGTTGGAGCAGAAGAAAACTTCAAAGGTATTGTTGATTTAATTAAAATGAAAGCATTTATTCACAAAGATGATTTAGGAAAAGAAATCGAAGTATGTGATATACCTGCTGAATTACAAGCACAAGCTGAAGAATTTAGAGCAAAATTAGTTGAAGCAGCAGCTGAGCAAGATGATGAATTAATGATGAAATATTTAGAAGGTGAAGAACTAACTGAAGAAGAAATCATTAAAGGTATCAGAAAAGGTACAATTGCTAACAAACTTATTCCTGTATGCTGTGGTTCTTCTTACAAGAACAAAGGTGTACAAGAATTATTAAATGCAGTTGTTAACTTTATGCCATCACCACTTGATATTGCAGATATTAAGGGTGTTGATATGGATGGAAACAAAGCAGAAAGAAAAACATCTGATAGTGAACCATTTGCTGCATTAGCATTTAAAATTGCAACAGATCCATTTGTTGGAAAACTTTGCTTCTTCAGAGTATATTCTGGTACATTAGAAGCTGGTTCAACAATATTAAATGCAAATAAAGATAAAAAAGATAGAATGGGAAGAATTCTATTAATGCACTCAAATCACAGACAAGATATTGATAAAGTATATGCTGGTGATATTGCAGCTGCAGTTGGTTTAAAAGAAGTTGGAACAGGTGATACATTATGTGATCCTGCACATCCAATTATATTAGAATCAATGGAATTCCCAGAGCCTGTTATTGATATAGCTATTGAGCCAAAAGATAAAGCAAATAGCGAAAAAATGGGTATAGCTTTAGCAAAACTTGCTGAAGAAGATCCAACATTCAAAACATGGACAGACCAAGAATCTGGTCAAACAATCATCGCTGGTATGGGTGAATTACACTTAGACATTATCGTTGATCGTTTAAAAAGAGAATTTAAAGTTGAATGTAGTGTAGGTAAACCACAAGTTTCTTACAAAGAAACAATTAGAAATAAAGTTAAAGTACAAGGTAAATTCATTCGTCAATCTGGTGGTAGAGGTCAATACGGTGACGTATGGCTAGAAATGGAACCATTAGAGGCAGGAAAAGGAATTGAATTTGAGAGCAAAATCGTTGGTGGTGTTGTTCCAAAAGAATACATCAAACCAATTGAAGAAGGTGTTAGAGAAGCTGCTCAAAACGGTATTTTAGCAGGATACCCTGTAATTGATTTCAAAGCTACATTAGTAGATGGTTCTTACCATGAAGTTGACTCTTCAGAAATGGCATTCAAAATTGCTGGTTCTATGGCATTCAAAGAAGGATGTAAACAAGCTAAATCAGTTATATTAGAGCCAATCATGAGAGTTGAAGTAACAGTTCCAGAAGAATACATGGGAGATGTTATTGGAGACATTAACTCTAGACGTGGTAGACTAGAAGGAATGGAAGCTATTCAGGGAAACCAAGTTATTAGAAGCTTTATTCCATTATCAGAAATGTTTGGATATGCAACAGACTTACGTTCAAAAACACAAGGTAGAGGTACTTACTCAATGGAACCAAGCCATTATGAAGAAGTTCCAAAATCTGTATTTGATAACATAGTTGCATCAAGAGCAAAAAAACAAAACTAAGCCTTTAAAATGCTTAGACAAAATAATAAAAAGTACTTGATTTTAACCGCAAAATAGTATAAAATACAAATGCTTGAAAAAGATTTTAATATTAAAAATAAATATAGGAGATTAAAAAATCCCTAACAAAATTAAGGAGGAAAATTAAATGGCAAAAGCAAAATTTGAAAGAACAAAACCACACGTTAACATTGGTACAATCGGCCACGTTGACCATGGTAAAACAACAACAACAGCAGCTATTACAAAATACCTAGGATTACTAGGAAAAGCTAAATATGAAGCATATGATCAAATCGACAGTGCTCCAGAAGAAAAAGCAAGAGGAATCACAATTAATACAGCTCACGTAGAGTATGAAACAGACAAGAGACACTATGCTCACGTAGACTGCCCAGGACACGCTGATTATGTTAAAAACATGATTACTGGTGCTGCTCAAATGGATGGAGCAATCTTAGTTGTTTCTGCAGCTGATGGCCCAATGCCACAAACAAGAGAGCACATCTTACTTGCTCGTCAAGTAGGTGTTAAATATATCGTTGTTTACTTAAATAAATGCGATATGGTTGATGATCCAGAATTACTAGAATTAGTTGAAATGGAAGTTAGAGACTTATTATCAAGCTATGATTTCCCAGGTGATGAGATTCCAATAATTAAAGGTTCATCATTAAAAGTTCTAGAAAGCACATCTACAGATCCTAATGATCCTGTATATGCTCCAATCAAAGAACTTATGGATGCTGTTGATAGCTATATTCCAACTCCAGAAAGACCAATTGACCAACCATTCTTAATGCCAATTGAAGACGTTATGACAATCAGTGGTAGAGGTACAGTTGTTACTGGTAGAGTTGAAAGAGGACAAGTAAAACTTCAAGACGAAGTTGAAATTGTTGGTTTAGCTAAAGAATCTAAGAAAACAGTTGTTACTGGTGTTGAAATGTTCAGAAAAACATTAGACCAAGCAGAAGCTGGAGATAACGTTGGTATCTTATTAAGAGGTACACAAAGAAACGAAGTTGAAAGAGGTCAAGTATTGGCAAAACCTGGAACAATTCATCCACATACAAAATTCAAAGCACAAGTATACGTTCTAACTAAAGAAGAAGGTGGACGTCATACTCCATTCTTTAATGGATATAGACCACAATTCTACTTCAGAACAACAGACGTTACAGGTGTTATTGAATTACAAGCTGGAACAGAAATGGTTATGCCGGGAGATAACGTTGATATGACTATCGAACTTATCACTCCAATCGCTATTGAAAACGGATTAAGATTCGCTATTCGTGAAGGTGGACGTACAGTAGGTTCAGGTGTTGTATCTGAAATTATTGCTTAATTTAAATTATGTAATATAGAAAAAAGCAAGGGTTACAAAAAATTGTGACACCTTGCTTTTTATCATCTAATTTTATTGACATTTTTAGACTTTAATTATATACTATATTCGTACCAAAGAACAAAATAATTTTAATATTGAAAAAGGAGAGTTCTTTTAATGAAGAATTTAAAAAAAATATTGATAACTTTTACACTTACGGCAGCTACTGTTTTAACAATATCAACTATTTCTAAATCTGCAACGACTTTGAAAGTTACTGGAGATACTTTGAATATAAGAAAAAGCCCTTCAACAGACTCAAAAGTAGTAGCTATGCTATTTAAAGGCGTTGAATGTGAAATGATTTCAGAAGAAGGCGATTGGTACAAAATTAAATATAAAACATACACAGGTTATGTAAGTAAAGAATATGTAAAAATAGTAAATGAAGAGAAAACAACAACAACTGATAATAACACAGAAAATAATAACCAAGTAGTATCAAATAATACTTCAAACGAAGAAACTACCAACGAAACTACTGGACAGAATAATAAAGATGAAAATCAAGAAACAGATACGATTGTGTATAAAAAAGTAAAACAAGATACTACAGTTAAAATATTACCTTTAATCTATTCAAGTAATATTGAAACTTTAAAAAAGAATAAAAGTGTAGTACTAGTAAACGAGATTTCAGGATGGTCTTATATACAAACAGACTATAATTGTGGTTGGGTAAGGACAGAGTATTTAGAAGATACAAAAGCACCAACAACATCTGATAATAAAAATGATAATCAAGATAATAACACAGATTCATATACAGAAAAAACAGCATATATAAGTGAAAGTTCTGTTAATATGAGAAAAGGAGCTGGAACTTCATATAACATAGTAAAAGTATTATCATTAAATACACAATTAACTATAATTGGTGAAGATGGAGAATGGTATAAAGTAAAAACTGGAAATACTACAGGATATGTTTCAAAAGAATTTGTATCAGACTCAAAAGTTGTGACAACAAGAAGTAATTCTGTTTCAAGAACAGAAACCAAGACAACGCAAAAAGTTGAAACAACAACAGAAAATAAAGAAGATACAAAAGTATCTACAAGTAATAATACAACCAAAGATGATAATACAACAATAAAAGGTACTGATATTGTTGCATACGCTAAAAAATATTTAGGATATAAATATGTGTATGGCGGGGACGGATCAAATGGAACTTTTGATTGTTCAGGATATACAATGTACGTATATAAGCATTTTGGAATCAATATTCCACATGGAGCAAATTCTCAGTACAGATGTAGAAAAGGAAAGAAAATTACTAAATACAGTGAATTGCAAGTTGGAGATATAGTCTTTTTGACTGATTATGAAACGGGAAAAGGGATAGGACATTGTGGAATATATCTTGGAAATGATAATTTTATTCATGCATCAACAACATGTTATGCGGTTGAAATATCAAGTTTTAAAACGATTTATAAAGGAAGATTTTATTCAGCATTAAGACTAATTTAATAGGGGCACTATATAGAAAGGTTGAAAATGAGACCAGGTTGTATTGCCGCTATTGGAGCAATTTTAGGAATTATAATAGGGCTATACTTAAAAAGTATAGCTCTTTTATTGTGCGTAGGATTTATAATTATTATTTATATAAAACATAATAAAAACATAAGAATTTTAATGTTTTTTATAATAATATTTAGTGTTTATGTTTGCTATTTAGAAAACAATTACTTAGAAATAAAAAAGACATATAATAAACAACAAATAAGAATACAGGGTATTATTATATCAAATGGTAATCAAAAGAAATATAAAACACAATATAAAATTCGAGTAGTGAAAACATATAATTTCAAAACTGGAGAAGTAAAAAGAAAAAAGTTTAATCTTATTTGTGATGTGAAAGGAAATAAAGAGTATATAGGATTAAAATTTGGAGATGAAATAACTTTTAATTCTAGTTTTGAAGCACCATATACTGAGAGAAATGAAGGGGGATTTGATTATAGTAGTTATTTGAAAACTAAAAAAATTTGTGGAACTGTCAGTACTAAAAAAGAAGAAATAAAAATATTAGGGAGAGATAATGTTAATATTTTTAGTAAATTCATAAATGATTTTAGAAGTGGTTTAATAAATAGAATATATAAAATTTTGCCGGAAGAAGAGGCTGGATTATGTGCATGTTTACTTTTAGGAGAAAAAGCTGGAATAAGTAGTGAGACAGAATTGTATTTTAGAGAGGCAAGCTTATCACATACACTTGCAATTTCTGGAGCACATATATCATACATATTATTAGGCTTTTCAACTTTTTTATCTTGTTTAAAAATACACAAGAGATGGGCAAGATATTGTATATGTATACTTTTAGTGTGCTTTATGTTTTTGGCAGGTTGTACTCCTTCTGTATCGAGAGCATGTATAATGGCAATATTAAACCTAATTGCCGAGATTTTGTTTATAAAATCAGATACATTTAATAATTTGGGAATAAGTGCACTTGTAATATTAATATTTAATCCATATTCATTATTTGATATTGGATTTCAACTTTCATTTGGAGGTACTATTGGTATAGTTGTATTTGTAGAATTATTATACAATATTAAATTAAAGCTAAAAGGTATTACTAAGAAAAAAGAGTCGACAAAGAAAGAAAAGAAGAGAACAACAAAAAAATATAGTGAATGTGAATATAAAACATTAATATATATAGAACAAACCACTATAATGTCTTTAGCAGCTAATATAGTTATAATACCAATTATGGCTTACCATTTTAACACTATATCGTTAACATTTATAATATCAAATTTACTTGCAACGCCTATAATGGGAATATGTTTGATTTTAGGGATGATTTTCTGTGTTTCACTAATTATTGAGCCGATTGCCTATGTAGTTGCTTTTTTATTAAAGCCATTATTAAAAATATTTATTTTCATTGCAGAGATTTCAAGCAAAATACCTTTAACTAAATTTTTAATACCAACGCCAAAAATTTGGCAAATTATAATTTATTATTTGATTATTATAATGTATTTTTTTAAAGAAGATATCCTAAAAATATACCCAATATTAAAAAACA
>OGPJ01002223.1_pt1 | contig 12637 bp, 5 predicted proteins | sample 1552831 | NCBI WGS metagenome assembly OGPJ01 (sample SAMEA2579914, study PRJEB22360) | human gut metagenome | biome: human gut; feature: human-associated habitat; material: faeces | place: Denmark | collected 2008/2010
ATAGAAGAAAATAAGCGGAGATGATATAAATATGATACCATTAATATATTTTTAATAAGTATTTTATTGATTATCAGTATAATAGCAAAATGTGTTAGTCCCGTACGCACCGCAATAAATATTGATAATCAATAATTTAAAGATTTTACTCCCATTTTTACACCCAATAATGTAAAATTGGGAGTTTTTTTTATTTGAGATTTACTACTTTGGTTGTGATTATATCAATAGCCATGTTAAGTTGATTATCTTCCCCTTTCAAAAAATCAGTGAAATCCGATTTTACTTCTATGTCTGGTAATATTCCAGTATCATTGAGTTGTGAGCTTTCATTTGTAATATAAGCCTTTGCGCTTATCATAGCTTTATATTCACAAGGTAAATCGATGAGCATAGGTTCTCCTATACAGCCAATAGTTGGTTCTCCAACAATAACGGCACGATTGTTTTCTTTCATTAGTTGCACAAAGTCTTCAGCGGCAGAGCCAACATATTGTCCAGACAAAATAACCATAGGTTGGGTTAGCTTTAAAGAGTCCGGAACTCCGTTTTTATAAGGTGGGTAATGAATTTCTTCCATTGCCAGCCCCTTAAAGTATTCTTCAAACTTCTTGTCTGTTGAGCCATACCCTTTATACGAAGCTATATGTTTTCTGGTTACCCATTTCCCTTTATTCCGAAATTCCTTTCCGGGCATTGAACAATACGCCAGTAAATACCAAGCTTGGTCAGTTCCTCCCCGGTTTCCTCTGACATCAACAATAAGCCCTTTGCATTTCAACAACTTTTGCAGATTTTGATAAAAGATTTGTTGGATTTCTCCAACTTTATTTCCATCACAAGTTGATAAGTGTATATATGCAATACTGTCTTTCAAGTATTTGATTGTCATCGGAACAGTATAGGCTGTGTCAGCCATTATGATTTCCTTTTTGTTCTGTAAATGATTACGTGTAAGTTCAATATCCTTCTTTTCACCTTTCGGTGTCTTTATTGAAAGACGAACTTTAGAATTAATTTTACCGTATAACATTTCAGTTACCGCCTTGTCGAATTTCCAATGCGCAGTGGACGCACCTATATATTGGTAAACCGAATCTATTAGAAAATCCATTACTGGTATTCCATTTACTGCGGTTATTTCGCTTTTTAGAGGTATTGATTTTAGTATTTTTCTATCTATATTTTTCACGTAAATGTGCTTCCCGATGTTTGATGTTATGATAGAGGGCATATCATAAGGCAGCTTTTGAGGGGGAATGATACGTGTATGGGCTTCGTTCATATTTGCCATAAAAGAAGAAAGGATGCGATAATATTCATACTCATCTTTTACATTTTCTATTTTAGGCAAATAATCTAAGTACAGGCTGTCTAATCTGTGCTTTTGAAAATAAGATGGAAAAGCAAAATTATATTCAAGTTCCTTCCAAATCATTGATAACGAATATATGCGTTCTGTTTTACTTGGAAAGTTGTCTTGAGAAAAGATATTCAGTGGAAATGTAATACCTAATGCAAGTAATGCGATTATAAGCTGTTGCTTCATGAACCCAAATGATTTATTAGATGAGAATAATATATTTGCCAAATATAGTGAAAGTACAATTCATTAACAAGCATAATTTGTAATTACCGCATCAATAAGGATGAGTGGAACGAAGTAAACGCGACCTTAATTATCTCCAATAACGAACGGAATGTCTATCTCCAATCTATCAAAGAACGGATAGATTGGGGCTTAAAGCGATTAGGATATATCATCGGTCATTGAAGAAATAGGGGGGATATACCGCTGATGATATTATTTCCACCTTTCTAAAATCGTCCTGCGAATAAGTATTGTTCAATTTTATGAATGATATTATAGCATGTTTAACCCAATTCGGTCATTAGAGTTTAATTATTTTATGAGTCTATTTGCAATATACGGATAAACAACAATTTATAGGCTTAATTTTTTAATGATTGCCATTAGAAAACTGCATTTGCAATATACTTGTTTTCAGTGACTTGCAATCGATTTCACAGGAATAAAAGTTCTAACGGCCGATTTGGGTTTAAAACAGATGACCAAACATCTCGCATCCAAAATCTATTATGTTTTCATACAATTCCGTGAGGGTAAGGATGTGTTATTGACACGAAATCAATTTGGATTTGACGCAACTGAATGGTTGAGTCCTGACCTTCCAACTCGTAAAGATGATTGTTTACAATTTCGAGTAGATCCTCGATAGTATATTTGTTGTTCCAGTCGCTGAAACATCTGTCCAGCACTTGATAGCGATATTGAGCGTTTCTGTTTTCAAACATTGTTAGAGTTGCTTGAATGATACGGTATAAAGTATGCCGGAACCTCTCTGTTGCTTGTTATAAAGCTCAATATCTATATTCCAGTCTTCTCTGAAATCTCGGTCGGTGCACTTAGCATTGTCAGGCCCAAATGGAGACCATCCTCTTGCAATGCCGGCATCGGGACGAATACAAACCTCTGCGTTGTCAGATTTTATCGTCAGACATCGCTCATGCTCTACATAACCAGAATCCTGAATTTTAGGGGTTACTCCTGTCAATTCAGATATAGCATCGTGGAGGAATCCGTTTCTCTTTTCTCCGTCTGTAAAATCTCTGATTGCATTAACTGCAACATCAGCATTATTGTCCGAAGAAGCAATTGCTGTTACAATAACCTTAACAGAGACGATGTTTAAGTCCGCTTTTGTTTTTAGTCCAGAAAGCATCCTCGCCAATAGCATGCAGCCTAAAGGAGTCTTCAAGTATCTGTCTGAATACTCCACGGTAACAGATTTGCCTCGCAGATTAGTTATTATTTTATCCCAATTGTCTGTTTCCGGAGCTTTCAAAGAGTTGAAAAACCTGCCTAATGAACTATGCTCCGAGACACGAAATTCGAACATAAAAGAACCATCGCCATCCGAAAAGTCATTCAACAATTGGAGACGATTAACCTCTGAATAGGTTATTGAAGTCGGTTGCAAAGTCAAAAACACATCGCCTCCGCCCCACTTGTTGGAGTAAGACGTATTTATATTCCTTCCGAAATAAGTCTTGACGGTACCATCAGTCATGGTTACGACCATCAAAGGTTGCAAACCTTCAGGAAGGTTGTTGATAAGTGCCTTAAAATCATTTTTAAACACTTCGGCAATCAAAATTGCATCGTCGGCTGACGATAACGATTTAACATTGGGAACGTTTGGAAGAATGAAGCTCACGTCAACGCCCTCAAGAGACATTCCTGTCAGGATTTTATTGAATGGGAACGCCTCAGTATCCCACTTTGAAAAGTTACTATCGACAAAAATTCTGATACCGGAAATATCCCTGTTTCTTGTAAGCTGGTAGAATTCTGTTGCTATGTCAGATGTCACTGCGTTTGAATCCGGCATTAAACGAAGTATCTCTTTTGGCGCAATGCGAGCCCTTACTTCCTGCTTCAGCCATTCCAACGCCTTTGGACGGTTAAGGTAGTTAATATACCATTGAGAACGACGGTCAATGAGACATTTTGTGCAAGATTTCTCACAATCGCATCCTTCAAGGGTCTGTAAAGCCATACTCAGAACTTCGTCCTTATATTCTCTGAAGAGCAAAGAATAACCCGCACCGCCGAGGGCGGTGTCATAAATGAAGATAGAATGATTTATTCCATCATATCCGAATTCAATCTCACCATCGTTAACACCGAGAAGTTCCGTAAGTTTCCGGCTGAGAATCACGCCGAGTGAGTAAAGGGTTTCCGAGTCCTCTACAAGATTGTTATCTTTATCATAAAACTTGATTTCAACAAAATCTGTTTGGTATCTTCCCACTAATAGCACATGGCGTCTAACAGCAGCTCCATCGTTTTCACCGCCGGGGCAAAGTGTTGAAGCCAACAGATGTTTGTGGCGAGGCATAATCGGATCTGATGCGTCTGGTGATTGTTCAGATTTCATCCTGCCGCAATAAGGACAGAATGCGTATCCGAATCCCCTTGTTCCTTTATTGTAAAATAGAATTTCTGATCTTGGTGTTGAACAGCGTATAGACATTCTTGCAGAATTGGTTTTAGGTTGCCAGGCATCCATTTCAAGCAATATAGGCTGAATGAAATTCATGCTGCCGAGAGTGTTCATTTTTCGTGTTGGAGTTGAATCCCATGCGACAGAAAATGCCGCGGGCTCTACGACCTCGGTAAACCTTTGTTCCGTTGATAACGATATATCTTTTATACCGTGCATACTTCCGCGACGACCGCACTTGGGACAATCGGTTTTTGCCGTTCCGTAAGTAATCGTTGTATATCCACAATGGGTACAATTTTGTATAATATACCTTGAGGTGCTGTCATCGTATTTGGTCTTCAGGCGTATGCCGCTAGGTTCATAAACCCATTCGTTCTTTACAACGGGATTACCTGGAGCATAGGATGAGATTGCCTGACTAATATGGAGAGTCGGAGAATTTCCATCAACTTTTTCCTTGCCTCCGAGCAGACATTCCACTAATCCGACCGGAATACCTGCGCTTGGCAGGAATGAATTTTCGGCCAGATAGGACAGCATTGAGATCTTTAAAAGATTCTCCTTCTGTTTCTCAATAGCCTTCACCGCACTTCCTGTTCCAGATTCGTTTTTAAGAACATCAAGAGTTTTGTCCAATGCTGCTGAGTGAGACTCATAAACATTATATACCGCAGCAATATCTTTTTTTATTATCTGTGAAGCGTCTGATAATGATACTTGAGCCAGTCCTGTCCCTCTGATTAATTTTAGATATGGTACCAAAAGTTCGTCAACGCCACCACTTATTATGCTATCTATATAATTCAAAAACTTGTCGTAAAAAGACAGTCCTTCAGCTTTGAGAAAGAAGTCACGGAGTGTTGCAGTGACTCTGATGCCACCTTGATTAGCGACAAAAGATGCGAATACCAGCGCATTTACATGACGTTGGATTAACTGGCGGCTCTCTAATTTTAATAAAGGAGTCTCAGTAATATGCGTAATCGGATAATCCGGATTGTTCCAAGTATAAGACCCAATAGGATTGGGAGCGCAGACAGTCAAAGCCAAAGCCTTAGTTTCACTTCGACGACCGGCGCGACCTGCACGTTGAAGATAGTTGGACGATTTCGGAGGCACATTATTCATAACGACCTCTGTGATGCCGCCAATGTCCACACCCATCTCCATGGTTGTGGAACATGAAAGTATGTTAAGCTTTCCTTCGTTAAATTCCCTCTCGTATTGGTCAAGGTCTTCAGGTGACTGTTGCGCTGAATGTTCTGCCGATATGAAGATGGGTTTTGCGGCAAGAACTCTGGTATTCATCATGCCGAACACACCTGCTGCTTTCATCTCGGTGAGATTCTTCTCAATCCAATCCATAACTTCTTCTTCAGTCTGTTCCGCAGTCTTGAATGGAAAACATGGATTAGCAAACTCCTTCTGAATCTTGAACCTCTCAAAATTTTCACGACCAATATATCCATTCATTCTAGGACTGTAGCCGCAAAATGGTGCATCAATAATAACATTATCTACCGGGCATAGATAACCTTTCTCGATGAGCTGCAATTTTACTTTATCTCCAGTAAGGTCAAGCATATATCCCTGATTTTCTGCATCAGTCGCATCGAGGACATTCTGTTTAAGGTAATCCCATGCTGCATCAAGCAACGAATTGATGTTGGCAATTTTAGACTGAGTCATTTGAGATATATCATCGTAACCAAGTGCGGCGCATAAAAGAAGAACAAGTCGATTCTGATTCTCACTCACGCCACTTTGCCCAATATTAACTTTGAACCATTTGGACACGGAATTTCCATTCTTCTTAAGTTCAGAGTTAGAGGGATATATAGGAGAACAGTATTTATTTTGTGTTAGAAAATCCTTATACTCTCCAGAGAGCATATAATGACGACCGCCGCGAATGACATAATCAATACATATCTTCAGAAAATTCTGCCAGTCAGCGTCAGTACATTTTTTCTGAAGAAGCAAAGCCGGACATTTGGCGTTCTTAAGAGCAGGATACACAAGACGTACAAACCCCATTGTTTCCAATGAATTGGCGCGTTTTGGAATCCAGCCGAACTGGTCAACAAGAAGTGCTTTTAGATAGTCGGCTGCATTTTTCAAATTTTTCCGTCCACGGGCTCGCTCTATATGTGCATAGAGCTTTTTGAAATTGGAGTCATTTTCAAGAGGCTGGCTTATCTGAGACCATGACACCTCTTCAGGACAAGGAACAACGGAGTCTCCATTTTTTTTAGTCTCAAGAGCTAAGAAGTCCTCACGAAATACCGCAGGAAGAGTCCCCGGCCAACTTAAATACGCATTGTATTTTTCCTCTTCTTCGGGCGTAAGACCACCAGATTGCATTCTGCTCAACCTCATATCAGCAAGCTTGTGAAAAATAGATGCACGAATCCATGACCGTTCAACATCCTGATTCATCCCCATTGCTGAACGGGCAGAACCTTGACGGCTATCGGTAAATGCAATATACTTACGTCCTTCATATACAATACCTGCATCATTATTACCAATCGGCTCAGCATTGTCAAGAAGTAAGGTTGCTAAAGTCCTTCCGATTTGAGTAGCACTGATCCTTAAGTAGTCAAGTTTTTTTAATTCGCTGAGATTATTACCACAATGTGGACAAAGTATGTGATTGTCTTGTGAATGACGAAGAGAATGATAAATTACAGGAGATTCCCTATTTGTTCCGCCAGATATAATCTCAATGCTGAGAGCCTTCTGTTCAGGGGCAAGTTCTATTCGTCCTTTCTGATGATTGAAAATATGAGTTGTTTCGATTGTGTTCTTTCTTAGACATGGTTTCTCAGGAATAGCAAAATAGAAGCGAGTAAAACCATCAGCCTCATGTTGTTCCACATCTTCAATTTCTTCAGACTCTTCAGACTCAATCAAATCTTCTTTCTGCTCATAGAAAAGAGACTTATCGAGGTCGATAACATTTGTATACATTCTGAACCCCTTAGATGTACTTGTCTCTCCAACAACGATTGGAGACCCGCAAGAGGAACAGGTAGCAAGTTCTATCATTTTAGACTTGCAAACCGGACAGTTGAGATTTTGGTAGGTTGTCAAACTACCTATAGGTAATCTATAACCTTTGTGTCGCTGACACTCAGAATTGGTGCATACATATACTCCGCTTATAGAGCGAACGAAAAAATGGGCGCGGGTAGGAAGTAACGCACCTGCGCTTCCATCTTTGTTAAGTCCAATGGTTTTCTCGCCAAGAGCATCTATCAATTCCAATGAATCAGAAACATTATTCCCAATTCTTTTATCGATTATTCTGCCAATCTCGGTTGCTTTCAGGACTGGCGAAGAATTCAGTTTTTTTCTGAGACGCTCTATATCTGAAATGGTTAATCGGATTCTGAATCTTGTGCTTATTTTAGATATTTGCTCTACAGCAACATGCTGGTCAAGCTCAGGAATTATACGCTTTCCACCAATGATTTTTATATCATCAATAGGCTTCCCCGTAAGCTGAGATACAAATGTTTTCAGCTTTATTACAGTTTTAGGATTATTCTCATCCCCGATGGTAGCAGAAGTTACAGCGAAATTAACTTGGTCGATGGTTACTCCAAAAGCATCAAGAACACGTCTGATTTGCAAAGACAATTCAGCTGCCGAAGACCCTGTATATGTATGCGCTTCATCCAAAAGAATCCATTTAAGCTTTCCCTTAGATTTTTCCAGAATCTCCCGGTCCTCTGCCCGTACAAGCATATAGTTAAGCATTGTCGGATTGGTAAAGAGAATTTGTGGTGGAGTCCTCCTTATCTGAGGTCTGGTAATGAGTTGAGGATAATATGGCAATGTGTGTCTATCTGAGCGATTTTCTTTATCTGTATCACCATTATATATGGCATACGTCACTTTCTCTGGCAGAGCATTGCACCATGCATGAATACGCTTTTGCTGACTCTTCATAAGCGCATTCAGCGGATAAAGGAAAATAGCTTGTACACAATCTTTTTCATTAGTTTTAACCAAGTCCTGCAAGACAGGAATCATAAAACATTCCGTTTTACCTGAACCAGTTCCAGATGTGACTATTATGGTCTTTGGCTTCGCAGAAAGCATCGTTTTCCAACTCTCTGTCTGATGTTTGTATGGATGTCTGTCTAACGGGAACCTCAAATCAATTGGAATTTGTTCACTGCTTAGCGCATTAACAAACGAGGAAGACAGCAATTCGAGCTTTGTCGCATGGGCTTTAAAACTATCGTTTCCTTCTTCCCACGGGAATATTGACTGGAATACCGGTTCAGCAAAAAGAGGTTCTTCTTCGGTTAGCACTTTCTTGATATATTCCTGCTCTCGTGCTTGACCTTTGAACCATAGGGAAGCAACGGAGTCTATTAACTGCTCTTTTGCCTTATTGAAAAATGAAAAATAATTCATATTTATTTACTTGCAATTTGTTTAACAGTGCCGATTAATATCTCACTGTATGTTTTCTTAAAATATTTACGGTAGAAGTTAATGATGCGAGCGTATTCTTTCCCTTCCAAGGAGAAAAGCTCAATGCGCCCATTCACTTCTGCGATACTTTCAGCAGCGCACATTGCCGACTCAATCATAACACGATAGGAAACGCGCATCTGTTGATCCGCATAATATTTATTTGTAAGAGTAAACCGAATGAGCGGCAAATCCATGTTATCGTCTGTGTACCCATGAATCTTAGAATTAAATTGATTTATATCTGCTTTTGAGAAAAGATGAGCCGTCCCGATATTGCTACCTGTAACATATCTAGTAAGTTCAGGAGCAACTTCGGTAGATACTGTTGCATTGAAAATTGAACTTATTAGTTCCGTAATATCACCTAACATTTTACCGATGAGCATTTGTGGAAGTGAACACATGAAATGTTCGATACATTCGCTCCATACAGAGCGGGGAATCCAATGTATAGCGATATTTAATTCATCTTCAATGCGGTCTATCTCTTGAATAAGAACATCCGATGCCCCATGTAACCAACATGCTAAAATTAAATTAGTCACCAGTTTAGGGTTTCGACCAATGGCCTTAAATGCATTGAATGTAGTAAATGGGAGATTGAACTCCGACATTATGCGTAATGCCGAAACCACCTTGACCCAATACTCGCCACCAAATAAATTATCATTACTGAGTTTTTCACTCCAAAGCATGGTATTCGTAGCAGCCTTCTCTTTTCGTTCTTCAAGAGAGGATTCGCCCTGTCCCAAATTATAATATTTGGGGACAATCCTTCTTAAACTCTCTGGACCGGAGAAAATGATGATTTCGGAATCTATAAGTTCGTAAGGGATGTTAAACAGGCTCAACTGTTGATTATACGGCTTAAGTTTTACCTGCACTAAGTCAGATGGCTTAATATCTTCAGATACAGGAAGGGCATAAACATCTCCATCATAAATAAAATCGGAGGTATCGTCACAAGTATAATCGGTGATACGAATTTTGTCTGTGAATAACTCACTATCGAGAACGAATTTACGAATATATATGCGTTTGTCGTAGATTTTTAATTCAACAGAACTGCTTCTGTCAAAGGTGTTTGTTCCGTATAATTGGAACATTCTAGCAATTAGTTCACGATAATCCGATAGTGGGACAATGCCTTTAATTATGGGGCTTTTTAGATGCTTGATATTATCGTTATCCTTTAATCTGTCTGATTTATAAGTTACGTCGATTTCTCCAGAACGCCCGTGGCTGATGATATTAAAAAAATTTAGGTTGTCATAAGAAATAATTTTTCCGGATGACACCATTTTCCCTTCTAAATCCATCACAGTTATCCCTTCAAACGGTACTACTACCGAAATTCTTAGTGGAGGATTATCATTGGCAATAATCCTCAGATTGCATGTAGATGAATATCTGGAAGCACTGGCATCTCGTGAAATTCTCCAGATTTTATCATCTAATTTTTCCACAGAGAGATTCTCACTTTCTTCAATCTTTGCTTTAAATTTGTTACGGGATTCAAGGCTAAGTTCTGTTGATAATATCTTTTCGTTGCGGGAGGTGAAAGACATGTCTCCAATGAAAAAGAATGTTTCTACTGCACATCGACTATCTGGAAAATCGACTTTTATATCTATAAGTCCAAATGGCAATAGGCATGAGTTAGACAAATTTCTCCAATCGCCCTTTTGATTATGAAGCCGATATTTCGGCTTAACATTATTTACACGTACCCCATTGTTGTCAAAAACACTTATTACGGGGACACGAGTCAGTAATTTGAAATTAGTTTTTTCAACCCATTGAATATAGGTTCCCCTAAATTCCGCGCTATAAGGTGTGAATTCATTGGTAATAGTCACTGATTCATCTGACATTATATTGTGTAAGGTAACAACATCGGCAAATTCTATAGCTGAATAGGTTGTGTTATTTATTATGAGCGTGTGACTCCCGGAGCACTCCCAATCAGAAGAGAATACAGATATATTATGTTCTGCGTTTGCTGTTGATTTCAACGAATATACGTTTTCATCCAGCATTTGAAATACTAATGGATATTCAAAATTAGGTGCATAACTACCGCAAATAGTGGGGAATAATCTTACATCATTATCACATCGGATTTTAACCTCAACAACAGGTTCTCCATTCCATTTAATATCGTTTGCCACGCCAACTGTCACACGGGAATAAATTGCATCTACAACTTCTCCCATATCATCTTTTATAAGGGATTTCCTGACATATTTCCCCACAAGTGTGCCAGCGACAAAAACATCGAAGGAATAGCATGACTGATAGTCTAATCCTTCTATCGATTTGGCTAAGATGTCTTTTACAACATTAAGGTTAACAAATAGGCTCGCTGTCCCTTCTGTAATAATACGAAGTTTCCAGCTCAGAGAGAGTGGCTTAGTTCTGTATTCGCTCTTAACTCTATGATATTCTCTCTTCAGTGATTTTGTAAGTTCAGACAAGGAAGAATCTGCGTCGTCATATGGCAACCATCTGTCTTCTTCGGATATAATTGCATGAGCAATCTGCAAAGCAACATCGTAAATATTATCATTCTTGAACGCTTTTCCTAGATATGCAATGCAGTTGAAATTTTTAATCAGGTCGAGATTGTTATCATCCCAATCTATGTTTATCAAAGACAATTCTTCTACCAATCCGATGAGGAAACGAGAAAATCCCCCCAAATTGGTTCCGTTTTTTATATAGTTAACCGGTAGCCCTCCTTGATTCAGTAGAGTCCGGAAATACTCATTTCCTTTAAGCGAGTGCATGAAAGTAAACCCATGATTCCTCAGCCCGTTGCGAGCAGCTTTATATAATCTTTCCCAGCAGTATTGAGGGAGTCCAATCCCAACAGCTACGTCTTCTCGGGATGGGATGCCACCATTATAATCCCTTCTCCACCATTCGGCATAGCATAAGGCAGCTTCCATTCCAAAGGACTCCAATCTGTATGAGTTTTGAAGCAATGTATTCTTTAGGCTGACATATTCCTCCTCAGTCAGTTTCAATTTCCACAGAGGCATATCAGGTGTAATGGACTTCCGATTGCGGGCATCCAAAATACTCGTCAAAGCATCATGTTGCTCATTGCTGTATGTATACTTCATGTCTTATTTATTAGATTGATCCATAAACATATTGCAAAATAAATAAAATCTGTGCAATCACGATGCACAGCAAATAAAAAATCCAAGAATAATACATTTTTATAGGCATTTTTTTCAGGTATCGGCATAAATGAATTACTAAGGGCACACCTCAATTTGTTGATTTTGCAATAAATTGAGGAACAGAAATCAAAGATAAAAGTCAAAGAAGCAAGCTATTTTACAAACATTCTGTAATGAAGAGAAATCAGACATTGCTCATCGTCCATATTTATATTGCCGTCCAACACGATTTTCCCCAAAGTCAAGGGGCGATTTAATAACAATCAATATGTATAAAGTCTTTCAACAATTGAAAAGTTCGTTTGTTTTTCCTTATTTTCAGTCTGTTGTTTTGGTAATAAAAGAAATACTCATTATCTTTGCAAATAAGAAAGTCGTTCTATTGATTTAATGCAAAATGAGGTAGAATACAGAACTTCACTCGTTCCTAAATCGTTACCTGTCAAGAGACGAATCTTTGCAAACCATTCAGTTTCAACGATAAAGGTAATTCAGTATGTCTTGCTACATGTGTAGTCAGGTTCTTCTTTATCAGACACAGGTCGGCAATCTCTTTCAGATAGCTGTTCATCTTCTGGTTGCAGGGAACAGACAGCAATACTCCTTTCTTTTTGCAGGCAGGATAATCTGCATATTTTTTCAGGATTTCCAAAGGAATATCCAGCAGCGGAATGTTACACATGTTCTTTGTTTTCTGACGTGGCTTCCTGATCCACAGGTTGCCGTTGTTGTCTTTTACGATATGCTCAGGGGAAAGCTGTTGTACGTCAATGAAAGCCAGACCGGTAAAGGCAGCGAAAATAAAAACATCACGGACTACGGTGATTCGCTCCAGAGAAAATTCCTTGTGATAGATAGTCAGTAGCTCATCCATAGTAAGAAACTCACGGATTACTTCTTTTTCGTGGAACTTGATACCGA
>OGPJ01002236.1_pt1 | contig 12581 bp, 6 predicted proteins | sample 1552831 | NCBI WGS metagenome assembly OGPJ01 (sample SAMEA2579914, study PRJEB22360) | human gut metagenome | biome: human gut; feature: human-associated habitat; material: faeces | place: Denmark | collected 2008/2010
TATGAAACAGGCGCCGGAAATGCAGGTCGTCTCCCGAATCAAGTGCGAATTAACGGAATTTAAGCCTTCTAACATCGAAAAATTTTCCCGGAAAAACGTAGGTCCGTTGAAACCGAAAAAGTTATGCAGAACGTGCATCCCGGCATACTGAATGCTTTTCCCGTCTTCATACAGCATGAGCGGAGAGACTGCTCCCACCTGCGGCAGATCTATGAGATCCAGCAACCGTTCAAGCCAGTCGGCATTGTGCGGGAGCGCATCGTCGTTATAGAAACAGAAAATCTCTCCTTTTGCCGATTCTGCGCCTGAATTGCATTTTGCCGAAAAGTTAAAGATATCGTCATAGCAAACCGGGCGGAGGCGTTTTGCATGATAGGGAAACTCATCAAGCAATTTTTTCGCATCTACCGAGTTGACCACTGGCAGGAGCTCAATGTTGTTATAACTGGTTCCAGCAAATAGCGTAGGAATCAGAATACGCAGATTTTTCAGCGAATCGCTCGGAATGATTATACTGACCATCGGAGGTTTGTCAAAGATTCGTTTTGCATAGTTGCCGAATGGACGTCGCTCTACAACGGCAGAAAAACCGTTTTCATCATACCAAGTTTGAAGCGCAGAAATATTGGAGATCAGTGACATGGGCTTTCCGCCGCCAGCACCTGAGGTCGGAACTGCCCGCCAGAAATAAAGCACTCGTTCTACATGGTAAACTTTGTTCGTATGCGAGGCCGTTCTGAGAGCAAGATCGTAATCCTGGGAAAAATCGAACTGAGAACGAAATCCTCCTAGTTTCCGCACAAATTCCGTCCGATAGAGCGAAAGATGCCCTGTATACATGTAGTTAATCAAAAAGCAGGGAGACCAATCCGGCTTGAAAAGGAAGTCGTAATATTTCGGAGGAGTGTCCGTCGTGATTTTACATTCGTCAGAATAAATGAGGTCTGCGTCCGGATTTTCCTCCAATTTCTGGAGTAATCTGAAAAAGGCATCCGGTGTGATCTCATCATCTTGGTCGATCAGAACCAGATACTCTCCTTTCGCATGTTCCAGTGAAATATTCGACGCCTTTGATATTCCTCCGTTTCTGGGATTGAAGAATAGCTTGATGCGCGGATCTTTTTCCGCATAGGCGGTCGCCAGGGCAACACAACGACGGTCTGTTGATGCATCATCCGTTAGGCACAATTCCCAGTTTTTATAGCTTTGCTGCTGGATGGATTTCAAGACGATCTCAAACCATTTCAACGGAGCGTTGTATAATGGCATAATAATTGAGATCAAAGGAGAGATTTTCAGCTTTCCTGTTGCTTCTTTCAACTCTTCAGCGGTGAACTCATTTTGCTGGTTCTTCAATACATAGTTTCCCGCCGTGTCATTGTCTGGGAAATATGGATCGGGATGGAGCTTCCCCTGAGCATCATCAGGATGAAGTTTCCGTTCTTCTGTTTGGCCAAAGCAGATGTAATGCAAGAGCGGATCTACATTGGCGGTTTTTACATCCGGGTTCGCTGCAAGATAGGAGCGCGTATTGAACGAGGCGCTTGGATTTCGTCCCTCTTTCCAGCCACATTCATGGTAATGGCGAATCGGATCCAGTTTCCCGGCAGAGACATCTTCATATAGATTCAGATAAAAGTTGACATCGAACAAGCCAGAGTCTCGAATCAGCTGAATTTCTTCTTCCGGTGTGTTTCCCAGATGAGCTACAGGAACCAGCGACCGGTTTTCTTTTTTCCCCTTTGAAATATAATGAAACAGCGGGTTGATTCCAGCCGCTCTCACATCCGGATTGGCTTCCAGATACGCATTAGTGTTGAAGGCTGCACTGGGATTTAGTCCCTGCTGCCAACCAAAACGACAATAATGCCGGATCATATTGCCAGGAAAAGACCGGACAATATCTGAATAGGTCTGCCGATAATATTCTTCATCAAATACTTTTGACCGGGCAATTACAAGCTCTTCTCTGCGTACTTTAAGCCATCTCATGACTGATCTCCCGGGGATTGTTTTGTTTCGTTTTAGTAATGTCAGAAGAACTTCGCCCAATTCCAGTAATTCTGGCAGCTCTTTAAATTCAGGTATATAGGCCGCATGCCCCTGCTGCAAAGCATCTTTCATCAGATAGACCCAACGATGAAAAATACCCAGCTGTCGTTGGATGCTGCTTGCGTAGATCGTAAACGGAGGTTGCAAGACCTCCTGAGATATCTGCGGCTCTATTTCTGAGCAAACAGCCTTCATTTTTTCCAAAGAATCAAACCCACGGTTTTTCAGGTAAAATTCCAGATGTTTCCGCCTGATTTCAATTTCTGATGGGTTGGTCAGACGCCAGCGACTGTAAGCCGGAGATCCGGCCAATTCGGATGGGACAAGATAATTCAGCAGGATGAAATTCAGCATATCGACAAAATCCGGGGGAATTTCATTGTCCTCAGAAGTCAGGTCTGTAGAAAGTATCCGGAACGGACTGTCCCCCAGGAACATCACTTTTTTCCCCAGCATAGCGGCCTCAAGCCCCACACTGGAATTGATGCAGAGAATAGAGTCAACTCGCTGGATGAAATCCGAGACGGAAGGTGATGCATCATATTCTCCGGAGATGATAGTGTCGGCCGACGGGTGGCGGCGTAACAGAATATTTTCTTTTCCGAAATGATACGCTGCATAACGGATCAATTCAAAATTACTGAACCCCTCGGAATATGCAATCAGATTGCTGTCATCATCGACTTGCCCGACTATTCCAACCTTGCGTTCAGCTTTCGGTTCCGCGATCAGTTTCGCATAGCGGGAGTTGTCTTTGCAGAAGAGGAACAGCAGCTCTTTCCGGGAAAGAACATCGGAACTGAAAGAGAGCTCTCGGCTTTCCTGGTAGCGTTTTTTGCATTCTGTGCAGCCGTTGACTCCGGAAAGATCCCAATAGAACGTGCTCTGATAGTCGGGTTCGCGCAATGGTCCGATCTCGGAATGGATGAAGGGGATTCCTCTTCGTGCCGTCACTAAACTCATAGATGCGTCATTGCATAAGGTTAGGACCATTTCAATGGGCTCTTTACTGCTGAGACGGTCTAAATATTGTTCATAAAAATCTACCAGAGGAGAATACGGTTCCGTGATCAAGGTGCGCCAGACCTGGTAAGCGGATCCATGTTTTTCCTTTAGCAAAGGATCAAAGAAATGGGATGGAATCTCCGTCCGATTCAGTTTTTCAAGGCTCTCTTCCGGCAAGAACTGATAGCCAAATCGTTCCATGAAATTTTGATTAAGAAAAGATGACCAAGGGGCGTTTTCTGCTAGATCACGCGGCAAAGTCATATTCTCGGAAGAACCGCAAAAAGCGACATGCTTCAGTTCATCTTGAAAAATCCATATCGTCTTGTAAAAAAACCAGAGGTGAATCCCCTCTATGCCATATGGATAGCGTCCATGAAACGGGATCAGGCTGCAAACGATCATTTCCTATCTCTCCCGCAGTCGTGCTTGTGGATCAGAACGAAAACATCGAATTGTCCGTCAAAATCTTTTTTCAGGATCATCTGGTCTTCCGGAAGGATTCCCTGCGTGTTTCGTTTTTCATCCAGCAAATAGACATTCTGCGAATACCGCTCTAGGATTTCCAGTCCACAGCGATCAGCCATTTCCTGTACATCTTTCAGAGAATAATGCTTGAAATGGAAGGCATTTTCCGTCGGGGCCAGCGGATATACGTCCGAATTCGGAGTGGAAAGGAAAAGCAGTCCATCTTCTTCCAGATGGGAGGCCAGCTCACCCAGAAATGACCGGTCATCCTGGATATGCTCAATGGATTCAAGCGAAACAATGGCATCGTATTTTTCCTTTCCAAGATAAAACGGGAAAACCTTGTGCAGGAAAAAGTTTTTTCCGGCTTTGAAATGCTTTTCCGCTAGTTGAATCGCCTCTCTTGAGCCATCAATGCCTAGAACGGTACTGTCCGGAAACGCCTGTCCTAGCATATAGGAGCCATATCCGTTGCCGCAAAAACAATCAAGAATTTTTCGTGTTTTTTTTCCTGTCTGCATCAGCTGATCTATTGCAAACTGATAACGGTTTTTATGATCCTGCCTGATTTCTACAAGCGTTTTCCCTGTTTGGCGCTCTCCGGAATTCAGAGAATAATTTTTCTTGAAAATTGTAATTCCAAAAACATGGTATTCTGTTCCAAATTCAGCACCATATTTGCTGGTTTTCTTTTCGAGGTGAAAAAAACGGTTTGCAAGAACAGTGAACAAGTGGTTAATGACACTCATTTTTTCCTCTCGAGCTTAAATTCTGCGTGTGGAACATTTGTATATCCTGTATTTAGCCTTTTATTGTTCGGAGGAGAAATCACTGTGAACGTTGCCACAGAAAAAACCCTGCTGTAGAAAAAAGACGACAACGGATCCGGTTTCAATCCTAGCGAGAAAAAGTACAATCCGGGATTCAGAGGCATTTTGAAGATCCAGGAAAGGGTCAGAAGTTCCCCCGCCTTCATTTCAGGGCAGAGAAACTGGTAACTGTCAGTATTTACGCCAAACATCGGAATTCCGTCCTTGTTTGTGCACAACAGCCCGGCGGCGGACCCCGAAGGAATATCCCGGATGATCTTCATGGAAAGAACGACTTTAATCTCCTGCTGCGGAATGCATTGGGTGATCAGCTCGCCCTGCTCGGAGAAAAAATCAAGTGCGGTAAACTCCACATCCCCGTTGCCCGAGAGTTCTGAAGCATGTTTCAGGAAATCCGGAACTTCGCGATAGAGAGATTTTTCTGTGTTTTGCATCACGGAATTGCCTTGGTTAGCAAATGCAAAATGATCCCGTCTGGTACTTGTTGTATCGTTCTGGTATTTTTCCACGATGTCAACGACCTTGCCGATCGCGGCCACGGTGCTGTTTTTCAGGTAAATCGCGCGGGAACAGAACCGCTGCAAAGTCCCCATGTCATGGGTTACAAACAGGACGGTCGTCCCGGCATCGACGATGTGCTGGATCTTGCGGAGGCACTTTTGCTGAAAGAAGATGTCTCCGACAGACAGAGCTTCATCTACTACAAGAATATTCGGTTTGACGGCGATCTGTACGGAAAACGCCAACCGAACTATCATACCGCTGGAATAGGTCTTTACCGGCTGATCGATAAAATCCCCGATATCGGCAAAATCTACGATCTCCTGAAATTTATCGTCCGTTTCTTTTTTCGTTAAACCCAGGATTGCTGCATTCATATAGACGTTTTCACGCCCGGTAAATTCAGGATTGAATCCGGAACCCAGTTCCAGCAATGCGGCGATGCGGCCATGAACAGTAACCTCGCCCAATGTCGGTTGGAGCGTGCCGGTGATAATTTGCAGTAGCGTGGATTTTCCCGCGCCATTCCTGCCGATTATTCCGACGCACTCTCCACGGTGAACCTCGAAATTGATATCCCGCAAGGCCCAGAATTCCCGATAGTATTTTTTGCCGAAGGGGCCAAGCAGCATCTGCTGAAGGCGATGGCGCGGCTTATCATACATCTCAAAGCATTTTGAGACGTTTTTTACACTCAAAACAATGTCGTCAGAGGACATCAGCAAATCCTTTCTTGGTCTTGTGGAACCAGATGAACCCAAGGTGCAGAACAAGACAGCTGACCAGAAACGCAATCCCGAGGAAAAGCCAGTTCGGCAGTTCGCCGTACAGAAAGACCTTTCGCGTCTCCTCGATCAGAATCGTCAACGGATTCAACTGCAGCGGCCAGCGGAAGCGTTCCGGGACCGCCTGCAACGGATAAAAGATCGGCGTCATGAAAAAGAGAATTTGCAAAATGACACCGATCAGATACTGGGTGTCCCGGATATAAACCCCGAGTGACGCGACAAAATAGGAGATCCCCAGACTGAAAATCGCCAGCGGCAGGAGCCCCAGAGGCAGGAGGAAGTCGTGGAGCGGCAGCAGCACAAGAGGCAGCAGCAACATGGTGAAACTGATTTTACCGAAAATGAAAATGGTTCCCAAAAATAGAAGAACAAACCAGACCATGCCGAGAATCAGACTTGCCGCAACCTGAGCCAGCGGAAGGATTTCCAGCGGGAAAATCACTTTCTTCACAAAGTTCGGATTTGCAACAACTACTCCGCAGGAATTGCTGACGCTTTCGGAAAAGATGTTGAACATCGCCATCCCGCAGAACATGATGATCGCAAATGCTCCACGACCGCCGCCGGTATCGATTCCCCAGCGCGCTTTGAACACCACGCTGAAAACGAACGTGTAGACGCAGAGCATCATCAGAGGATGAACGAAACTCCAGATCAGTCCCAGAAAAGATCCCCGGTAGCGGGAGGCGATGTTGCGCACAACCAGACTCCGCAGAAGGAAGCGGTTCGTCCAGATGATCTGAAAGAACAACAGCGGATTCCACAATATCTTCAGTTTTTGTAGGTAATTTTTCAGCTGCATGACTCTTATGGCTTGTTTTTATGGCTTCGGGTGGAGGGAATACGGTCCGTTCTTTCTCGAAAAACAAAAACTTTGAATTTTCGGGCTGTGGTATCTTTTTTACTGCCTGTGGCCGTTTCTGCTCTACGGAGAAGTTCTTGTGTGCCAAGTGAGCGCAAAAAGACGTTGCGGCTGCTCGATGATTCAGAATGATCCTGTCTGTTTTCTTTCTGAAAAAAATTCTCCGCCCCTCCTGCCTGCATCAATTTTTATGCTTATTCCTGTTATCCTGTTTTCTGTTGCCCGGTATCGGCTGCTCACTGCTGGATGTCGGATGTTGATCCTGCATCTGAAAAGCCTTCCCCGCCTCCCGGGAACGAAGTTCCAGGACCCTGTATCACATGTCCGGAAACGTGCCGCCGTGAACCGTCTATAAACTACACCGGGCTTGTATATATTTCAAGTTGCCGGTTTTCCGTTTTTACAAAAAGATGAATGATTTGTAAAGTGGTCGAGACGGTTTCGATATTGCTGGATCGGTTTTGTATTGCGCTTGTCCGGGGACCGCATCACCTTGCATCTCCGACATCCATGGCGGGGCAGGGGCCGGTGGACTCGCGGAGAATCAGCCTGGTCGGTACGACGATCTGACTTTCGCCCTTTTCGCCGTTGATTTCCAGAAGAAGCTGGTCGAGCGCGTTCCGGACCAGTTCCGAATAGTCGATGGCGAATGCGGTAAGCGGCGGCGACTGGAACGGCGTGACGGCATCCTCTTCGTAGACGATGAGCGAAACATCCCGGGGAATCTCCCTGCCACAGTCCCGGATTGTCTTGGTGCAGCGCGAAATCCATTCGATCGGGATCAGAATGAAGGCGGTGAATCCCTCTTCCAGCAGAGTGCGGAGGTGCATTTCCATCTCTTCCGGACTGCTCGCGCAGATGTTGCGGACCGATTCCCGTATGCCGTATTGCCCGGCGATGCGGTAGAACTCATCCAGGCCGCGGTTGCGTTCCCGGTCGGTGGATACCGGTCCGCGCAACCGGGCGATCTTCCGGTGTCCCAGCGCGATGAGATGCTCCAGTGCCTGTCGGCTTTCGCCGTCCGCGTCGGGCATCACGGAACTCACATTGTCGAGCACCCATCCGAAGTTGTTGATGACCACCAGCGGAATGTTGTGCTGCCTGCCCCATTCACTGGAAATTCGTTCTCCGATGGCGAGGGCGCCGTCGATCAGCTGGCTGTCGAGGGCGGGTACGTCGTTGCGGGGAAAGATGATCATGTGGAGTTTCCGTTGCCTGGTCTGCGCGATGATCTCATCGACGAAGGCGTCGAAGGAGAATTGAAACCATGGAACCAGTACCCCGATGGTTTTCGTATGTTTGCCGGACGTGTTCCGATAGTTCAGCTTTTTCGCCAATGCGAGGACTTTCTCCCGGAGTTCCGGGGCGACATCCGGCTTCCGGTTCAAGGCGCGGGAGGCCTGCGAGATCGAGATGCCCAGATTCATCGCGATATCGCGCAGCGTTGTCTTTCTGATCGGACTCATTTACGGTGTCTGTTGTTTCATGTTTCCGCGATTGTACTGTTATAAGATGGCAGTGATTCCGCCGGGATGCAAGCGTGAGACTGAATTTTTCCGCGACATGATTTTCATCTGCCTCCGGGGAAAAATGTGTTTGCGGTTTTTTGCGGTTATTTTCGGTGTGCCGGGGTTGCTAATTTTTTGTTTTTCGAGTATAATGAAAACAGTGAAAACCACCGGGAAATCGGTCCAACCGGGAGAAGATGATGAAAAAATATTTTACTCTGATTGAACTTCTTGTCGTTGTAGCGATCATCGCCATCCTTGCCGGGCTTCTGCTGCCCGCGTTGAACAATGCGCGGGAACGGGCGCGGAGTGCCACCTGTTACAACATCATGAAACAGCTTTCTCTGAGTGTGCTCGGGTATTTGAACAACAACAAGGACACCATCTCGCTCATGACGACCGATTGGGGCATGTACTGCTACGGCAGTGTCGATTCGGCGGGGCACAGCTCCTATGTCTACGAGGCACTGGGACTGGCGAAGGGAATCTGCGCAAAGCAGGCCTCGGTGCCGGTGGCCCGGGTCTGTCAGTCCGCATTTACCAAGGCGTTCCCGTTTGCATCGCTGACGGATGTCAAATACTGCAACGCCTACAGCGATTGTGGCCGGAAGGAGAAGCATTTTAAATTCTTCGGGCTCTACGGCATGCGCATCGACGCGGAGAAACATGCTGCTCTCACCGATGGGAACTACTACTTTCACAAGAGCGGTCGGGTCCGGAAGCCCTCCACGGCGGCATTCTGGGCGGAAGGGGTGAACCAGTTCCAGAAATCCTCCGCCATCGGCAATCTGAGCAAGGTGGAAACCGGTGCGTGGAGCCATCAGAACCGCAATACGATCCTCTATTTCGACGGCCATGTCTCCAGCATCCGCCCCGGGGAAGCAACTTGTTCCCATGTCGGGGTGACCGCGGATCCCGCCTGCGGCAGCTGCGGTTTCTGGTTCCCCTATCTCTAGCGGGGGCGGAGGGATGAATTGCACGAAGTGATCGATCACGTTGATAAGATAACAAGAAAGGTGGTGTGACGTATGAATCCAGGGTTGCTTTTTGCATTGTTGTTCGGGCTGACGCTTTCGCTGCCCGGTGCGGAACTCTTGCAGGAGTGGAATCTGGGCGAGGAGAAGGTCCCGGGAATGCGGTACAATGCCAAATGTATCTCGTTCCGTCCGGCGCAGGAGCGAACTCCGGCGGGGGAGGCCTGCGGGGAGTTCACGATTCTGGAGGCGAAGGAAGGGAGTTCCCCCTGGAGTCTTCAGATCAATTTTGCGTCGAAACAGACGATTGTGCCGGGGGGACGTTACCGTTATCGCTTCTGCATCAAGGCGGATCGCACCGCAGAGATGGGGGCGAACTGCATTCAGGATCAGAAGCCGTGGGCGATGATCGGCAATTCGCAGCGCAACTTTACCGTGACCACCTCCTGGCAGGAGATTTCGCGGGAGTTCACGGCGAAATCGGCGTATGAGGGCGTGATCCGTTCGCCGATGCTGATGGCGGGGAAACTCCCGAAGGGAACCCGCTTCCTGGTGGGGGGCGTCAAACTGGAGAAGGTGGTGAACTTTCTCCCGCTCGCGTTGAATCCGAAGTGGACGCTCTTCTTTTCGCCGGAGTTGAAATCCGTTTCGCTGGCACAGGTGCGGAGTGTTCCGGAAACGCTGGGCGGCGTCGCCGGCAGGACGGTGGAACTGCGGGACGGCGTTCTTGATGTTACGCTGTACGGCAGTTCTCCGGGGGAGAAACGCCCCGCGGTGCTCTTCAACGAGTTCGAGGCGAAAGAGGATGGGGTCATGCAGATCGGCTGCGCGGCTGATTACTGGTTCGAATTCTTCGTCAACGGCAAATTGATCTACGATACGCTCGCCACCGGCAACCGTGAGTCCACCTACCTGCCGACCGATCACATCTTCAATTTCCCGGTGAAGAAGGGGAGGAACCTGATTGCGGTCCGGGTGCTGAGCGGTTCGGCGGGCTGGAAGTTCGTCTGCGGTGCGGTGCCGTTCCGCGAGAAGATCAGCCGGATTACCGAACTCAAGCGGGGGAAGGAGTGGCGGCCGGTGAAGATGGATCCTGTCCAGTGGAAGCACATCACGCCGCAAAGGATCGACCAGTGGAAACGGATTCCCGGTTCCGCGCTCGATCTTTCGCAGTATGTGAAGCACTATGACATCGACCGTTGCGGCCGGCTCCGGGCGGACCGGACGGGGCGGCTCTATTTCGAGGCGGCGCCGGAGGAACCGGTCCGGCTGCGCGGATTCAACTTCACGCCGCGGGACTGGTCGCACGCATTTTACAAGTTCACCCATCCGGAGATCGAGGAGTTCGCCGAGGAGATCCGCCTGGCGGGGATGAATGTGGTCCGGTTCCATTTTCTCGACGCCGGTCTTGCCGGAAACAGCGGTCTGCCGAAGCAGGGGAAGGCGCGCAAAGCGCTCGCCGAAGTGCCGATGGCCCAGAGTGTGGAAGTGTTGGCGATCGACCCGGCGTTCGCCGACCGCTACTACTATCTTCTGAAATGTCTGCGCGACCGCGGCATCTACCTCATGCTCGACATCGTCACCAGTTCGGAGATGTTCACCGGTGCGGTCAAGACGGATGATTCCACCTATGCCCGCTATCGGCTTTTTCACGATCCCCGCTATCGGAACCACTGGAAGGCGGGATTCGATTTTCTGCTCAAGCGGCCGAATCCCTACACCGGGAAGGCGCTGATCGACGATCCACAGCTGGTCGGCATCACCTTCTTCAACGAGCAGGAGCATCTCTTCAACTTCAACAAAGGGGGGAAGATCGCCCTCTTCACGCCGGAGTGGCGGAGATACCGGAATCCTGCGGCCCCCGAAACGGTGCCGCCGTTCAGCGGGGACCTGCTGCGCGCCGACAGTGCCGACGGTGCGGCCGCCCGGAAGTTTCTGCGCCGCGAAATCACCGCGATGAACGCCTTCTACCTCGGCGTGGTGAAGGCGTCCGGATTTCAGGGATTCGTCACCAACTGGGATATGTTCATGCGCAATCTCGAAGGGGATGCCCGCGGAGATTTCAACGCGGTGGCGATGCACACCTATTTCGCCCATCCGGGGAAGGCGGCGCTCTATCCCCCGAACTACCGCCAGCGTCTTCACTACGGTGCGTGGCTCAAGGGGACGATGGCGACAGTGAGTCAGACCAGTTCGCTTTCGCTCTTCGACAACTACCTCGGCCGGGCGGCGGCGACGCGGGTGCTCGGCAAACCGTTCTTCATGACGGAGTTCTCTCACTGCGGCTACAACCGTTTCGCCCATGAGGCGCCGCCGGTGTGGGCCGCCTTCGCCAGTTTGCAGGACTGGCAGATGCTCACGCCGCACAGCAATACGGTCAAGCTCTATTATCAGCCGTTTCAGCCGAATGCGTTCGACGCGGCGGAAAGTCTTTCCGGCGTCATGAATTCGCTCTTCTGCGCCTTCGGCTGGCAGCGGGGGGACATCCGGAGCGCGAAACACGCGGTCTCCTTTCACGTGCCGGAAAAGGTTCTGAACTCCCCCGACTACACCGGCGCGATCGGGGGCGGATACAACGCCCTTTTCCTGTTGACGAAAATCGGTTCCGACTACCGCAATCCGGCCAATCCGGCGGCGACGCTGCAGGTGGAGCCGGAGCACTTCTCCGCCGCCCGGAGCATGGGCATGTGGGTGAAGCTGGACGAGGAGAACCGGCGGAATCTGCAGATTCTCCGGCAACAGGTGGCGAACCTCCGCCGGGCGGGGGTGCTTCCGGCGGGGAACCGGACCGATGTGGATTCCGGCCTCTTCGAGAGCGAGACTGGAGAAATCCGTACCGACGTACGGAACCAGACGCTGACGGTTGACGCTCCGAAATTCCAGGCGGCGGTAGTGAAAAAGGGGGACCCGGTGATGCTCTCGGCGCTGTCGGTGCGGTCGGCGAGCACTCCCTGCACCATTGCGGCGATTTCGCTGGAGAATGAGAAGCCGGTGGTGGATTCCGGGCGGCTGCTGGTGGTGATCGGGACGATGTTCACCGCGGAGAACGCGGTCTTCTCCACCGAGAACTTCGACGCCGAACTCGACGTCGGCGACATGCAGCAGCTGATGCGCGCGGGCAGATTTGATTTCTCGCTGAAGAGCAGCCGGAAGAGTACGCCAAGGGTTTACGCGCTCAATCTGAATGGTTCGCGCGAACGGGAGCTGCCGGTGGCACTCCGGGACGGCGCGCTCCATTTTGCGTGGGACACCTCCACGCTCGAATACGGCACACCCTACTTCGAAGTGGTCTATTGAGGCGGGGCTCCTACCATGTTTCATCGGAAGACCCCGGGAGAAAGTTTTATCAATCGGCAGGAGTATCGGGACAAGGTGCTTGGCTGCTGGACCGGCAAAAACATCGGCGGCACTCTCGGTGCTCCGCTGGAGGGGCGTCGGGAACTTTTCGACGTTACTTTTTACACGCAGGACCTGCGGGGAAATCCCGTCCCGAACGATGATCTGGATTTACAGCTGGCCTGGCTGCGCGCCGTTGAGACCAATGGCGTTTACCATGTCGATGAGCGTATTCTGGCCGAATCATGGCTTGCCTA
>OGPJ01002243.1_pt1 | contig 12562 bp, 6 predicted proteins | sample 1552831 | NCBI WGS metagenome assembly OGPJ01 (sample SAMEA2579914, study PRJEB22360) | human gut metagenome | biome: human gut; feature: human-associated habitat; material: faeces | place: Denmark | collected 2008/2010
AAGTCGGAAGGGGACGATAAGAAACATCCTGTAAAAGCAGCCGTTTACACAGGTATTGCCTATCTGATTACAGTTGTGTCATTAGTGGCTCCGTTTATACTTATCAGTAATGTAATCATAGCCCTGGCAGTGATGCTAAGCATGGCACTTGTCATTATCGCGCTTTTCAATTACTATTACTCGGTAGCCCGCGGAGAAAGTTTCCGAAAGCGGTTTACCGAAATGGCCGTACTCAGTTTCAGTGTAGCAGGCATCAGCTTCCTGATTGGCTACGCCTTGAAAACGTTTACCGGCATTGATGCTTGATAATTGATAATGTCTTACTAATTAATAATGTCTTAATAAAGAAGAAAGTACCGGAGAACTTAATATGAAAAAAGCCCCCTCCCCTTTTGTATCCCTGATACCAATTATCGTACTTATACTATTATTATTCGGTACTATCCATACTTTCGGTAGTGATGCTTTAAGTGGAGGAAGTCAAGTATCATTACTCACCACTACCGCTATTTGTATTCTTATCGGTATGGCATTCTACAAAATCCCTTGGAAAGACTACGAACTGGCAATCACGAACAACGTGGCAGGAGTGACAACAGCCATCATCATCTTACTGATTATCGGCGCATTAAGCGGTATCTGGATGATTAGCGGAGTAGTGCCCACTTTGATTTATTACGGGATGCAGATCATTCATCCTAGTTTCTTCCTGGCATCGACCTGTATCATTTGTGCAGTCGTCTCAGTCATGACGGGAAGTTCATGGACTACCATTGCCACCATCGGGATCGCCCTCTTAGGTATCGGACAGGCACAAGGCTTCTCCGACGGATGGATTGCCGGGGCGATCATTTCGGGGGCCTATTTCGGGGACAAGATATCTCCACTTTCCGATACGACCATCCTTGCCTCATCGGTAACGGACACACCTCTTTTCAAACATATCCGCTACATGATGATCACAACAGTTCCCTCTATGTTGATCACGCTCGTTATCTTCACGGTAGCCGGTCTTTCACACGAAGCGACGGCAACAGACCAGATCGAACAGTACTCGATCGCCCTGAACAATACGTTCCATATCACACCGTGGCTGCTGATCGTACCGGTCGTCACTGGCATCCTGATTGCGAAAAGAGTTCCATCGATCATCACGCTGTTCATTTCGGCGGCATTGGCAGGGGTGTTCGCCCTGGTTTTTCCGCCCCGGAAGTGATTCGCGCTGATTTTCCAGCCACACCTGTTGCTGGAAATTTCCGGTTTACCAGTAGGAAACATCCAATCCAATTTTAAGGGCCTATTAATGACATTTTACGGCAGTACAAGCATAAAAACCGGAAATCCGGAACTGAATAGCCTGGTTGCCACGCGAGGCATGTCAGGCATGATGAATACGATTTGGCTGATCCTTTGTGCCATGTGCTTCGGCGGGGCGATGGCGGCAAGCGGAATGTTGGGCAGCATCACTTCCGTATTTCTGCGCTTTATGAAACGGACAGTCGGGCTGGTAACGTCGACTGTCGCATCGGGACTGTTCCTCAACATCTGTACGGCCGACCAATATATTTCCATCATCTTGACTGGAAATATGTTCAAGGATATTTATGAAAAGAAAGGATACGAAAGCCGTCTGCTGAGCCGTACGGTAGAAGACTCGGTCACCGTCACTTCCGTACTAATCCCGTGGAATACTTGCGGTATGACACAGGCAACGATCCTCGGAGTTGCGACATTCATCTACCTTCCTTATTGTTTCTTTAATCTAATCAGCCCGTTGATGAGCATCACGATTGCTGCGATCGGGTTCAAAATAAAAAGGAAAAATGAAAAAGCTAAAAGTGTCGTTGCTGGCTAAGGTTGTCATTGCCATCGCAGCCGGCGTTGTATTCGGGCAGTTCCTGCCCGGCGGGATCGCCCGCATCTTTGTTACATTTAATTCTTTGTTCGGCAACTTCCTGTCGTTTTCGATCCCACTCATTATTCTAGGGTTGGTGACACCAGCCATCGGGGAATTAGGCAAAGGGGCCGGCAGATTGCTGGCCTTGACCGCACTGATCGCATATGGCTCAACTATCTTCTCTGGTTTCTTCACCTATTTCAGCAGTTCGGCAATCTTCCCACATATCCTACCGGTCAACACGGAGTTAACAGCAATGGAAAATCCCGAAGACTTCATGTTGCAACCCTATTTTATAGTCGCCATGCCACCTTTGATGGATGTCATGACAGCTTTGCTTCTATCCTTCACCATCGGGCTTGGCTTGTCTTATATTAATGGGGAAACATTGCGCGAATCCTTTTCCGATTTCCAGAAAATCATTACGAAACTGATCGAGGCGGTTATCATCCCTTTATTGCCACTTCACATCTTCGGCATTTTCCTGAACATGACGGTGAGCGGGCAAGTCATGAGCGTGATTACCATGTTCTTGAAAGTGATAATCGTGATATTTGTCCTGCATGTGTTGCTATTACTTATCCAGTTTACGATTGCCGGCAGCATGAGTGGGAAAAATCCGTTGCGACTACTGAAAAATATGCTTCCGGCTTACGCGACCGCACTGGGGACACAATCCTCAGCCGCCACCATCCCTGTAACATTGGCTCAGGCGGTCAAGAACGGGGTGCGGGAGAACATCGCAATCTTTGTCATTCCCCTTTGTGCCACTATCCATCTGGCAGGTAGCACGATGAAGATTACCGCCTGCGCGATGGCAATCATGTATATGTCAGGCGAACCCGTCACCTTCACTTCTCTTGCCGGATTCATCATGATGTTAGGGGTCACAATGATAGCAGCTCCCGGTGTACCGGGTGGCGCTATCATGGCAGCACTCGGATTACTGCAAAGCATGTTAGGGTTTAACGAGACATTACAGGCGCTGATGATCGCCCTTTACATCGCGATGGACAGTTTCGGGACTGCTTGCAACGTGACAGGCGACGGGGCGATTGCAGTTGTGGTAGACAAGATCGCCGGCAAGCAAAAGACTGGGACAAGTCAGCCGTAGGCTTCTCAAACATCTGCCTCGTCATAAATCACACAGCCTTTCGACTCCCTTTTCCCGCATCATGGTTGCCGCGATATGAGCACAGGCATAAGCATCAGCCATTGCATGGTGATGATAGGTCAGATCGTATCCGCAATGAGCGGCAACAGTCTGTAGTTGGTGGTTAACCAGGAAAGGATACATGCGCCTCGACAAACGGCAGGTGCAATAAAACTGATATTTGGGATAGGCAAGGTCATAGGCTTCGTGAGCTGCCTGCAGGCAACCTTCGTCAAAAGAACTGTTATGGGCAACCAGTGGGATATCTTGCAATCTGCCGGCTATCCTGGCCCAGGCTTCCTCAAAGTCGGGAGAGTCGATTGTATCCTGCATGGTTATGCCATGAATGGCAGTAGTAAACCGAGTGTAGAAGTTCGGATAGGGACGGACCAGCGTGTAAACAGAATCGATTACCTTATTGTCCTCAATAATAGCAACCCCGATACTGCAAATACTACTGCGCTTTCCATTAGCGATCTCAAAGTCAATTGCGGCAAAGCGTTCCATACTTTTCTAATTGATAATTGTCAATTGACAATTAATCCAACGGACAACTGACAATCAAGAAAAGCATTCATTGTCCTTTCTTTAATTGCCAATTGTCCATTGTTAATTGTCAATTATTTACTAAAGTCTCTCGGTGTCGGCACTCCCGGAAGCGGTTTGCGGTTCTGGAGTTCTTTCATGACCTCCTGAATGGCACGGTCGAGTTGCTGGTCTTCACCGTTCCATTCTTTGACGGGATCATTATCGATCAGGATATCAGGATCGACACCATGATTCTCAATAATCCAGCTACCGGTTTTCGGATCGAAACTTGTGAAGAATGGTACACGGATGTCCGTCCCGTCCATATAAGGTAACGAGCCACTGATACCGACAATTCCACCCCACGTACGAGTCCCGATCAGTTTGCCCAATCCCAGCGCACGGAAGCCCCACGGGAAGAGGTCACCATCGGAAGCCGAATATTTATTGATCAAGCATACTTTCGGACCTACTTGCACGGCATCGGGAACAGTTCCGATACGGGCTGAACCACGACGCATCGTCAACCGATACGGTTCACGGGAAAGGCGTTCGAGGATCATCGGCGAAACATTCCCCCCCCCATTGGCACGGTCGTCAATAATCAAACCTTCCTTGTCGAGCTGTGGATAGAAATAGCGGGAGAATTCATTCAGTCCTTCTGGTCCCATATCCGGGATATAAATATAGCCGATCTTGCCGTTCGATGCTTTATCGACTTTCTTAATATTATCCTGTACCCAGTTATAATGATACAAAGAATATTCTTCTTCCAACGGACTGATCACGGTTTTGCGTGCTCCCTCCAGCTGCGGTTTACTGTTCAACAAAATCTCCGTCGAGACACCAGCCTTGCCGACCAACAACGAATACATGTCTTTCACACTGTTTGTCGGCACACCGTCGATCGCCACGATAAACTCGCCAGCCTTCGCCTCAATGCCCGGCTCCGTCAACGGAGAACGCAACGACTTGCTCCAGGAAGCGCCCGGCAAGATCTTTTCCAAACGGAAGAAACCACTCTTATCACGGGAAATCTCAGCGCCTAACAGCCCCGTCTTTATCCTGTCGGGACGTTCTACTTCACCCGGATTCACATATGCATGACCACAGTTCAGTTCGCCGATCATTTCACCGATGATGTAGTTCAAATCCAGACGTGTCTTGGCATATGGGACAAGCACCTGATATTTTGCTTTGACCGCATTCCAATCTACCCCATGCATATTCTCTATATAGAAACCATCGCGATAAGCCCGCCATGCCTCATCAAAAATCTGCGCCCATTCCTTCGGATAATCGACCGCAATCTTCATATTCGACAAGTTCACCGGATCACCCAAGTCTGCCTTTCCCGAAGGAATATCCGTCACATAAAGAGCATCACCTTTGAAGAAGAGCACTTTCTTGCTACCGGGTTCGACACCCATAGAAGCGCCATCGGCCACCACGTCTTCCTTCTGCTCTTTCAAGTCGAATACTCTCGTACCGCCACGTCCCCAGTAGTAAACCTTGTTTCCGTCTGAATAAAAATTCCCATAATAGGAAGGACTCACCGGCAACTTGACGACACGATCCGTAATCCCATCGAAATCGATCTTGACAGCAGAAGTGGCAAGCTCGTCTTTCCTTGTCTCCTCCTTCTTAACCGATGTATTTTTCTTTGATTCCTCTTTGGCAACAGAGACTTCCGCATCCTTCTCAATGAAAGGCGAAGGAGTATCTTTGGACAACAACGTCAAATAAACCCCGTACATATTATTATAGACATGGTTCCATTCCAGCGATCCATAAGTCGGATTAAAATCACGGGCAGATGCAAAAACCAGATATTTACCGTCCGTACTGAATACCGGGGAAGAGGAATCATACCACTTGTCTGTCACCGGGTATTCTTTCTTTTCAGCCAGATTATAAACATAAACGATACTATATTCATTGTTCCCTGTACGGGTATAAGTCAGCCACTTGCTATCCGGCGAAAAAGTCACTCCCCGCGGCTCGCCCATCGGGTCCTGCAACAAGGTCGTCACCTGCTTTGTAGCAACGTCCAAGAGATTCATACGGTTCTTACGATCCGTATAAACAACCGCTTTGGAATCCGGGCTTAGTTCAAAACCGCGGATATAAGTGTCATTATCCTTTGTCAGCTGGACGTGTTCGCCTCCAATGGCATCCTGCATATAGAGTTCTGTCTCTCCAGTCGCATCCGAAATATAGACGATGAATTTGCCGTCGGGCGACCATTGCGCATTGCGGTCGTGTGCTCCTGGCGAACGGGTGATATTCTTTGTCACACCCTTCTCAACCGGCAAGTTGAACACTTCGCCACGGGCAGTCACCACTAAACGTTCACCGTCGGGCGACAGGCAGGCCTCGGTAATATAGTCAGCTCCATCCTTAATTTCGCTACGGGCGTAAATATTGTCGGAAGTCAAGGTGATGTTCACCTTTTCGGGCTTCTTACTCCCAGCATCCATCTTAAAAATATACCCGCCATTTTCGAAAACGATCGTATTGCCATTTGCGCTTGGGAACTTTACGTCGTATTCGGTAAAGTCAGTGACTTTGTCCGTCTGTTTGGTCTTCGTATTATAAACAAAGATGTTCATTGTTCGGTCACGGTCGGAAAGAAAGAAGATTTCATCGCCGATCCACATCGGGATAATGTCCTGTGCAGGATTGTCCGTAATGTTTTCGACTGTCTTCTTATCGGAACTATAGATCCAGACATCATCCGCCATCCCGCCTTTGTAGTATTTCCAGGTACGGAACTCCCGCATGACACGGTTATAAGCCAACTGTTTACCATCGGGAGAATAGCTGCAGAATCCACCTTCAGGAAGAGGTATGGCTTCAGACAAGCCACCCTCCTTTTCCACCGTGAACAACTTTCCGCTAAAGCCATCGCTGATGCGGTTGCGATACACAATCCGACTGCCATCAGGCGTCCAGGTCATCACGATATTGTTCGGTCCCATACGATCACCCAAGTCATCCCGGCTGTTTGTTGCCGTATAAGTCACACGCAGCGGTTCTCCACCCGTCACCGGCATGGTATACACTTCTGTATTACCATCGTATTGCCCGGTGAATGCAATCGTTTTGCCGTCCGGTGAAAAACGAGGAAACATTTCGTACCCCACATGCGAAGTCAGGCGCCTGGCTTCGCCACCCGTAGCCGGAACCTTGTAGAGGTCGCCCGCATACGAGAAAACAATCTCATTACCGTTCGTAGCCGGGAAACGCAACAGACGCGCTTCGTCCACCGCCATCGACAGTGAAGGGACACCAGCCAAAACCAATAAAGAAAAGATAAGTTTCTTCTTCATACCTAATTATCGTTTAGTCAATCGACAAAGGTAAAAAAAGTAAAGCATCAAAATATATTCCGATGCAGATATTCCTTTATTTTCCACCACAATAATTGCCGTTTCGCAACAAAAAGAGACCAGCCTCCCAACCTTCTTCCCGTTTGCTTATAAAATTCAGGATCACAAACCAATATGCACTGCCGGTCCATACTTACTGCAGAAAACAAATAGAAACAGCCGTTCCTCAACAGAATACCCAAAGTATCATTCTTACGGACAAAACCGACAATATCTACAAAATTAATAATACCAACTGATGAAAAAGAAAACGAAGACTCCTTAAACTCCACATGATGCAAGACTACATAAGGCCGCAATTGCCAAAAAAGCTCAGTAATATTGGCAGGATCAAGTTTTTTCAAAAAAGATAGCAACCATTGCTCCTGAAGATTTGAAATAGATAAAGGTAATTCCATATTTACTTAAATTCGACCTGAAAAAATCCCATATATCCAACAATTCCCCAATTAGATGGTTATTATAAAGAAACGTGGGAATTAGTAACATACACTCGATTAAGGACCTCGAATAACCTATAACTAGTTGTATGCAATAATTACCCACGTTTTTTATCTTGAATACGCAAGTGCATAAACACCCATCTTGCATGACAAGAAAAAACGCGAACAAAATTCACATACTATCCACTAGTTATCTAGAAATTTCGAGGTTTCAATCAAGAGATAATATATAAACTTTCGTGTTCACCACCAAAGTTGTACCAGCGATAACGCTTTATCCTGCTTACTGTACACGACAAAGATAAACAGAAGATTCAAAAATCCGATATTCCTCCTTCCTTTTTTCAAGGTTCTTTAGAAAAAACACAGAAAAAGCCGGCTACGGCGGAATATCATCTATTCCATTGTAGCCGGCCACTTTTAACTAATACCTACTTTTTATATCGCTTTATCTCTAAAGACAGACATCAATAGTAACCTTCATTCTGTTCTTCACTGAGCTCACCAACAGGATTCAGACGGTCGATGTGTTTCTGCGGGATAGGACGAAGTTTGTGATACGGTTTAATGTAGATTGCATCCGGATTGTATTTCTTCACCCAATCATACAGCAGTTCACAACGAACCAAATCTTCCCAACGATTGGTTTCTCCCAGTAATTCACGTCCGCGTTCGTTCAGAATAAATTCGATAAAATCACCTTGTAGATCAGCCGGAGAGACTTTAAGTGCATCATACGTACTCTTCGTATCGTTCACTCCACCTTCGAAAAGCCAGATCTGCTGGTCTTTTTGCTCACCTTCGGCCCAAGCGGCACGCTTGCGGATCACATTGATATATTCAGCAGCCTTGTCGAAATCACCTTTACGACCGGCAGCTTCCGCTGCCAACAAATACGTTTCTCCCAAACGCATACGCACCCATTCGCGAGAGCCCTTTTCTTCAGACACAGAAGGACGGCTCGGATCAAGGTATTTCACCAGTGACGGAAAATAACGGATCGAATGCATTTCGCGAGGGAAATAAGAATAAGTATAGTCAGCACGCAATTTCCGCATCTCGCCACTATTAGAAGCAAGCCCTGTTTCCTGCATCGTATAATAAATCGCCGTATCGCCATGCTGGAATTTCAACTCGCCCTCTATTTGCCCTTTAGAAGGATCCGGCGTAAAATAGACGTTTCCGTCATAAGAAAGCGACTCCCAAACAGGCAGCGTGCTTACATTATTTGCATAGTAGACCCATTTGAAACTCTTATAAAAACGTGAATCATGCAAACGATCGAATAAATCGTCCATCGTTTTCTTTGTCGCCACGTGACGACGGTACGGACGACCGTTTTCAATATCTCTCAACATACCCGGCTGATCTTCATACCAAGACAGCCAATAGAGATGCTGCTTGTTACCATCTCCGTTAAACATCGGCTCGGTTGTGAACTGCACGGCAAACACAGCTTCGGAGTTCCCCTGATTCTTGATATCCCACAGAGAGGAGAAGTTTTCTTGCAAAGCATAAGCTCCACTGTTGATCACTTGCTCAGCATAATAAAGCGTACTATCCATATCTGTCGCTTTCTGACCACGCGCATCTTTGACTGCGCTACCACGAGTCAGATAAACCTTCGCCAACAAATGGGCAGCTGAGTAACGTGTGGCACGTCCTAAAACAGAAGCCTTCTCCGGTAAATTTTCGGCGGCATTACGTAAATCACTGATAATAACATTATAAACATCAGCGATCGGAGCACGCTTGAAGTCCGTCCGAATCTCGAAACTACCTTCCGTGACCAAAGGAATACGCCCAAACTGCTGCACCAAATCAAAATATAAATAGGCGCGGATAAATTGCATTTCGGCATAACTTTGTATTTTCACACTCTCCAACAAGTCTTGGGAATCCCGAATCTTCTGCATGGCGATATTGGCATCACTAATCCCTTTGTAGTGATTTTCCCACATTTCATACAGAATACCGTCGTCCGGATTCAACTGTGTCGCATATTTATTATACGATTCACGATTACTACCATCTTCTCCTTCCGTGAACAAATCGGTTCCTAATTCGGTCAATACATCGAAACGTTCACCACCAACTCCCCAACGAAGGAAACCGTAAGCTGCCGTAATGGCTGCATTTACACCGGCTTCCGTTTCATAATAATCGTACGACATCACCGGTGCATCGTCTTCGCTTAACCAACTACTGCAACTTGAAGCAGATAACATCAGGCCTGCCAGCATATAGCAATATACAGATTTCATTTTCATTCTTTGATTTATTAAGATTAAAATTACAAAGTCAAGTTTATACCAAAAATCCAGGAACTGACACTCGGAGTGCCGAAACCACTACCGTTGGTTTCAGGATTACCGGCCGAATTTACTTTAGCTGCTTCCGGATCAATACCCGTATAATTGGTAAAGATAAACGGATTCTGGGCTGTAAAATAAACACGCAGTTTCTCCACCAGGAACTTATTGGTCAAGGTCTTCGGCAAGGTATATCCCAATGTCATTGTCTTTACACGCAAGAAATCCGCTTTTTCATAATAAGTGGATGTGATGTAGATCGGGCGCTCCTCATCGATACTCGGACGAGGATAAGCGTTCGTCGGGTTATTCGGTGTCCAGTAGTCTACTTTCACACCGCCGTTACGTCCGCAATGTTCCACAGCATAAATATCATTATACAGCATAGCACCGAAACTCGCATATAAAAAGACCGACAGGTCGAAACCTTTATAGTTGAAAGTATTCACCATACTGGCAATCAACTTCGGACGTGGGTTTCCCAGAATTTGCTTATCGGCATCCGTAATCTTATAGTCGCCATTCACATCCTGTATCTTGATATCGCCCGGAGCAAACTCCGTACCGTTGGCGGCGAATTTTGCCATCTCGGCAAGATCTGACTCCGTGTTCTGCCAGATACCTACTTTCCGGTAGTCATAATGAACATTCACCGGCTGGCCGATAAACCATTTGCTACCGATATCGTCGTTCTTGCCATTATACAGTTCAACGATTTCTTCCTTGTTGGAAGACAGCATCAAATCAGTTGTCCACTGGAAGTCTTTCGAATTGATGTTCATAGAGTTGATAGAAACTTCTATACCCTTATTACGCGTTTTACCCACATTCGATAGCACATCGGGAAAACCGGAAACAACCGGTAACTGGCGTTTCAGCAACAAATCATGTGTATTCTGCATATACAAGTCAATCGTCCCGTTGATACGTCCTCTCAACACACCGAAATCGATACCCAAATTCCACTGGTCCGTCGTTTCCCAAGTCAACAGACTGTTCGCCATCGCATTCGGGGCATATCCGATCGTTGGAGTTCCACCATTGTCAAACGGATAACGAATCAACGACAACGTACCTTTCGTTTGGTAAGGATCTACGGCCGAATTACCAGTCTTACCAAAACCAAGTCTTAATTTCAGGTTATCCAACCATCCGGATGTACTCGACATGAAAGATTCTTCATTGATACGCCATGCCAATGCGGCAGAAGGGAAAAGCACCCACTTGTGTCCGTCAGCCAGACGAGACGAACCGTCATAACGGGCAGAAACCGTCAGGAGGTAACGTCCTAAATAGTTATAATTGATACGTCCCATGAAAGAAGCCATATTCCACTTGATCATCGAGCTGCCGATCGTATTGGTCACCAAGCCCGACCCCAGATCATAATATTTCAGGTTATCGGCCGGCAGATTCTCCATTGCGACGTTCACACTTTCCCTTTTGTCTTCTTGAATGGACTGCAATAAAGTCACGCCCAAGGTGTGTTTGTCGTTGAACGTCTTATCATAGAAAAGCATGTTTTCCAAAGTAAACATCGTGTATTTGTCAACGGCATTCTTCGCATAAGAAGTCCCCATGCCACGATTACTCGTTTTAGCGGACCAGAATTCGTAGTCCTGTACGGTACGGGCATCGAGGCCCAGGTTAGAGCGGAACTTCAGTCCGTCGACCGGCAGTTTGATATCCAGAGAATAGCTACCCAGGTAACGGGTTGTTTTCACAGGACGGTCCACTGCACCCGGAACAAGGTCCATCATCGTATTGTAGACATTATAAGACCCTGGTAACGGAATAATCTCGCCATTCTCATCCCACAACTGAGCCAACGGGCTTAAACGCCAACCACTGGCAAGTCCGGCCCCGCGTTGCTGAATGGCATGCGAATATTGCGTCTGCGCCCCGATCTTCACATATTTGTTGATTTCGTGGTTCAGATTCAAACGGATCGAATAACGTTCATAATCCTCATCCTTGAAAATGCCGTTATTTATTTTGTAAGTAGCGGAAGCCAAGAAGTTCGTCCGTTCGCCACCACCTCGGATACTCAATTGATGGTCGGTCACCATACCGGTGCGGGTCACATGATCCATATAGCGGGTCGTACGCACATGGGACGGATAGTAAACGCCATCGTCACCCCAACCCATCATGACCGATTCCATGATCGACGGGTCACGTGTAAATCCCGGACAAACCATATCCTGCTCCTTTGAAGCCACATCCGAGTTGTAGCGGATCGAATTATTGCTCGTATTGCGATAAGACTCGCGCGTATATTCGGCATATTCCGGACCATCCCAAAAATCGAGCTGGTTCAAAATTGTCTGCGCCCCGACATATCCGTTATAATCGATCTGAGTCTTGCCTGATTTCCCCTGCTTGGTCGTAATCAGGATAACACCGTTCGCACCACGAGCACCATAGATTGCTGTTGCCGACGCATCCTTCAACACTTCCATCGACTCTATATCCGACGGGCTGATTTCGCCAATACCGCCAGTAACGGGAACACCATCAATCACATACAACGGATCATTGCTTGCCGTGATCGAACGTTTACCACGGATCATCACGTTCGGAGTAGAGCCTGGCGACCAGTTGGCGTTCGAAACGACAACCCCCGGAATACGTCCCTGCAAGGCTTCCGATGCCGTAGAGGTCGGAACAGCTGAAATCTTGGCAGCATTGACAGAAGCGACAGCTCCAGTCAAATCTCTTTTCTTTACCGTACCATAACCAATCACGACAACTTCATCCAAACCTTGTGCATCCTCTTTCATCAGGATGTCAAACGTATTCTTGTTATCGATCTTTACTTCCATAGGCAAAAAACC
>OGPJ01002246.1_pt1 | contig 12552 bp, 8 predicted proteins | sample 1552831 | NCBI WGS metagenome assembly OGPJ01 (sample SAMEA2579914, study PRJEB22360) | human gut metagenome | biome: human gut; feature: human-associated habitat; material: faeces | place: Denmark | collected 2008/2010
ACATCTTTGTACTGTAATAAATTTTTCTCTGCTAAATCTTTTGCTCCCAAATGGTATCCTCCTTAATTAGCTAAACTCTTTTTGTTTCTATCATTACAAGGAGAACATCTGCGCCCCACCCTTGTTTGTATATATACTAGCACAAGCAAAACACAAAGTCAATATATTTACTTACAATCGTCAGGCGACTTACGCCCATGAAAAAGCCCATAAAACAAAGCCAAACGCACCAAATTCCGGTACAAAAAAAGCGAAAAACGCCCCCTCTAATAAAAGGAGCGTTTTTCGCCAAAAATTATTTTATACAATTCATCTATTCGCTATCGTCTGTATTTGCATCTTCATCTGTCTTTTCCACATAAAGTTCAGCATTCTTTCCATTGGCATAAGCGTCATATGCACGAATTCCAATATGATATGTTTTACCGGCCTCGCACGAATAAATGATCCTGAAATTTTCATTTGTACCACTATCATCATTGTTTGCAAGCAATTCATAATCCGCTCCCAAAAGCTGTCCATATGTATCGTATGACGACTCCGAATAAAAAGCATATGTTCCACTTTCTTCCGGAACAAATTTATAATAATTGTAAATTTGAGAGTTTCCAGCCTTTAAAGACACTTGAACCGCTTGATCCAAAGTGATTGTTCCACTCAGCATGTTACTCTTTTTTAAATTCTCTGCTTTTACGGCAACTTTACTGTCCACAATCTGAAATGATATACTCTGGCTGATTACTTCCATTCCATTAATAGCTTTTCCTATGAGATAATAAGTCCCCTTCGGTAAATACAGCAAAGATCCTCTTCCGATCTGCGAACCACCCTCTTCATCATACCAGAAAACACCTGATAAATCGTCTGCTGATGTAATTTCAACCGGATAGATATTTTTCAAAACAAATGTTTTTTCCTCTGCCTTTGTAATAATGCAGTTTTCTTCTAATACCTCACTGGCACTTTCTCCTGACATTTCTACAGAATAAGTTCCCTCAATTACATCTGCATACCATTGCTCCTTTGATGAATCATATTCTGCATAAAATTTGGTTCGATAATTATTTGGTTCTTTTCCATATAGCATCATAGAACGCGCCTGTTTATATGTCCCTCCGGCGGAATCTAAAACATTACATATAATCCGGAACGTATTTTTCACATGAATCTGCCATTTAACAACAACCGACTTCGCCGTATCTTTTGTATCCGTCACTTTTACATACACGGTTTTATTCCCTGGCGTACTATTGTGAAATCCAATTCTAGCAGCCTCATCAGTATCATCTGAATAATAATCCTCATCAATGTATGCACCAGGATCCGAGTTATCTGCAATTTCAAATGTATAACTTCCGCTTCCTCCCGCAACTTCAATCGGGTTTGATGCCTGATACACATTTCCTTTTGTATATAAAAGATAAGAATCCTCCATACTTGCCACGAGTGTATTATTGTCTCCGATTATCCATGTTGTTTTATATGTATACTGACATCCCAGTTCATCCTCATATTGAATCTGATATGGATATATGCCTGCCTTTGTTGGCTGTCCGGAGAAATTAAGACAGTATCCATCGACTTCACTTTTCTCATAATGATAAGTAATACCATCCGGAACCTGAACCGATTTTACATTGAGGTATCCTGCTGTTTCCGTTTCAAGATAACAATACTCAGACACCTTATCTCCCACTTCATATGTATAGATGGTTTCCGGTATATAACTGCCTGAACTTATCCCCGTATAAACCGCTTCTTTTGACAATTCTCCGGTCATTGTCATAACAGAAATCTTTACAGTAAAGCCTTTTCTAATATAATCTTCATTATCAATGGTCAGCGTATACATTTTCTGGTCGGATGTAGAAATCTTAGTAACCGCACATTTATGATTATATTTTCCGGAAGAATATTCTTTCATCATAACCGTAAATGCAGAAGCCGGAAGCTGTTGAGCTTCACTTAATACAACTTCTACCATCGTTGAATTCAAAATCCGAAACGATGTAATCGACATGCTTTTCGTTTGATCCTGCAAATTCTGGTTTGGCGTATTGTTTGATGGATTACTCGGTTTCGTATTCTGCGCCGTATTCTTCTTTGACGCCTTTGCCTTAACCGTAACCCTGCATTTTAATTTAGTCTTAGCAACCTTTGCCGTAATAACTGCCGTTCCTTTTTTCTTTGCTTTTACCCTGCCTTTTTTTGAAACGCTTGCAACACTTTTTTTACCGGAAGACCATTTTACCTTTTTCTTCGTGTTCTTCACTTTCAGTGTCTTACTTTCGCCCACGCTCATTGTAAGTTTCTTTTTACTTAGTACCGGCTTTTTCGCTTTTGCATATCCCTGATTTGGCATAATCAAAGAAATCGCCGCAAGCAGTGCCGCCGATGTGCACAAAATTCTTTTTTTCTGCATACTGCATTCTTCCTATTATTTTTTGCTTGAATTTTCCATACAAGCTTAGAGATTCCGGGAAATTTTAAACTATCTTTTTTTCATTACCTCTTCTTCATTACCCCTCTTGCTCCGCTTTCTTTTCTGCATTCAATACAACGGTGCTGTTTCCATTTACAGTAAAGTTTCCGGATACTTTGTAATCTCCCAAAGAATTCGAAAGACGATACTCTTTAAATGTTCCTTCGGTGCTTTCCTCAACTTTTCCATAAGCGGTAATGTCATTATCACTGGAATCATAATCATATGTTACTACTTCATAACTTCCAGCCGGCAGATATACAAACATGGAATGATCCGCATCATAACTGTCATCATAATCAGAGACGCGGTATGTTACTCCATAGGAACTAATCACATTCAGATGCGATACAGAATATCCAGCTGCTCCGGCAATATTGGTTGCAACATTCACCTTGTATACCGGAAGTTTAAAGTTTTTCACTGCATTTGCATAGAACATATTTCCAACCGAATAATCATAGGCATTACCACCGTAATATCTATCTCCGGTATAGGTATAATAGTCACCCGGCAATGTTCTGGCTACATATGTTCCGTCTTTTTCTGTCCTTACATAGAATGAACCATATCTTCCATACTCATCTGCTTTAGTAAAACCGGTCACATAACCGTATTTAACAGGCTGACCTGCCGCATCTACAACCTTACCGGATATGGTAACACCGGCAACAAAATTAAAGGTAACCGCATCACTTGCTTTCAATGATTCATTATTGTCATCCGTCACCATTACATCAAATCTGTAGGTTCCCGGATTAATTGCAACCAGATTGTAGTCTTTGTCATAACGCAGTTCAGACAGGCTTTTTCCGTTATATGTCACGTCATATGAGTAGTCTCCGCTTCCTCCGGCTACATGTACTTTTTCGCGGATATTCGAAGAATAAATATTAAAACCACTTTCTTCATTTTGAATTGTTTTTGGGTCATTCGGACGATATGCCACTTCCGTTGAAACAGGCTCCGTTACAGTAACAATCTGAGTATCAGAACCTACAACAAAGATAATTTTCTTTGTAAATACGGTTCCCTTTTCATCATATCCACTCAAAACAGCCGTCGTTCCACGCTCGATATTAGCAAATTTACCTCGTACTAAAACCTCTGTCTTATCCTCGCTAAAATAAGCTTTCAAGCCTGATGGAAGTCCTGTCAGTGAGGTATACGTAATCGTCCCTACTGCATTGGAATTGCCAATTCCAAAATTGTTGCTGTAGCGGTCTTTTCTGTCTTTATTGAATTCGACATAAGAAACCTCTGTATTTCCTGCATCTCCATATCCTGAAATATTGTCAATATAGATTTCAACCGATTTATTCGTTGCCAGAGCAGAAATTGTCACTTTCAAATAATCTGTCGCATATACCTGCTCTTTTAATGTAATATCATAAATCTTCTGATCATTTGTTGTCACGCTTTCCACATGCTTGGTTAAATATTTCGTAGACGAAGCACCGGAACGGGTCTGAACCTGAAAATCAGCTGCGGATAATGCTTTTTTCCCAGTCAGAATAACACGAATCACATTTTTTCTCACTGCAGAAACACTCGCAATCCCAGCACCGACTTTAACAGTGACACTAGCCTTTTTCTTACTTCCGTCAACTGCCGATGCCGTAATTTTTGCGGTTCCTTCCGAAAGTCCTTTAACAACACCTTTTGATGTCACAGTAGCCACTTTTTTTTTGGAACTTGTCCAAACAACTTTCTTGTAAACATTTTTCTTAGGTGTTACTTTTGCTGTCAGTTTTTTTGTTCCGCCCGCCGACAAAACAAAATTCTTGCTGTTAATCTTTACCTTTTTAACAGCCGCTTTTTTTACATAAACTTTTAATACGGTTTTCTTTTTCTTGTTCTTCTTTGATGTAATCGTGATTTTTGTTTTTCCCGCTTTTACACCCTTTACAACACCTTTTGCTGATACCGTAGCAATCTTTTTGTTTGCCGATTTATAAGTGACTTTTTTATTTGCTTTCTTATTCGGTTTTACCTTTACGGTCGTTGTAATTTTAACTTTTTTACCTTTTGCCACATATACTTTTTTTCCTGATGGTGCGGATGCTGTCACTTTCTTTACACTGGCTTTTTTCGCCTGAGCATCACTTGCGTTACATACAACTGCTGTTGAAAGTGCTGCAGCAAAACTTAACGCGCCAATAAATGCTTTTGTTAATCTTCTATTCATTTAATATCCTCCCTAATAAAATTTCATTTCCCGGAATCTCTAAACTTGTATTTTCCCTTGTTACCGCTTTCTGTTACTCCTCCCTCCGTGGCATAATTACAAGATTATGATAATTATAACATCGTTTTGGTAGATAGGCAAATGTTTCTCAACTCCTACCATGGAAGACGTCCATCAAATTTATCATGTTCTTTCTTTTTGACCGGTTTTGTCGTTGGTTTCGGAGTCGTTTTTACTACAATCTTACGCTTTGGACCTTTTCCTATCGTAAGCACCTGCGTATAACTTTGATCGCAAAACAAGACTTTTTTACTATGTATTTTTTGCGAAACTACCTTGCCTTTATTTTTTTTAGAACTTATTTTCCATCGAACTTTTATTTTTAAGTTTGCATTAAGGGTATGCAGTTTTTTTATTGCTTTGCTCTGTTTTAAACCTATGACATTACACATTCTGTATGTCTGCCTTGTTGGTATAGGGCTTGGTGCATAAGTTTTATTAACCGGTTTGGTGGTGGCTATTACACGAGCGGATGATGATTTTTCAGTTGTTGTATCCTCTTTCTCAAAGAAACTGCATTGCGCTATCGCAGTAGCGGCACATGCTGCAAGCAGACAGACGATGCCACCATACTTAACCCATTTACCAGTAGATTTTCCATTCGAATACAATGCCGCACACAATTCATCCATAGAAGAATATCTTTTTTTTGCATCTACCGCCATCCCCCTCATAATCACCTGTTCTTTATAGCGCTTCAAACCAATATCCTTAAAACGCCAAAGCGGTACAACCTGGTCACGAATCAATCTCTTCACCGACTCATCCGGTCTTATACCAGTAAGCATAAAATACATTGTTGCACAAGCCCCATAAACATCGGTATAAGCACCCTTGTGAGATTTCTCTACATACTGTTCCTCTGCCGAATAACCTCGCTTAAAAAAGACTGTCATGGTCTTATTATCTTGTGTTTCCGAAAATCTGGCTGCGCCAAAATCAATCAACACACCTTTGTTGTCCGGTGTTAATACAATATTATCCGGTGAAATGTCTCTATGTAGCAATCCTTCTTTATGGATTTCCCCTACCGAGTAAAGAATCGGTTTCATAATCGCTAACACATGCTCCGGCTCCATCGGTCCCTGACTCTCCACAAACTGTTTCACATTTTGACCTTTAATCCGCTCCATCACCATATAAGCCGTTTGATTTTCATAGAAAAAATCTTTTACCATAACTATGCTGTCCAGAGAGTCAAAACGAGCCAATATCCTTGCTTCATTTATAAATTTTTCCAATCCGATAGAAAATAACTCACCAGAGCGACCTTTGTAGACGACGACTTTTTTCTCACCACTCATTCTCATTGCAAAACGACGCGGGAAAAACTCCTTAATAGACACCTGCTGTTGAAGCACCTTATCATATCCCAAATAGACAATTCCCATGCCGCCCTCATCAATCACATCTAAAATTTCATATTTTTTATTTAGGACTGTACCTTTTTTTAGCCAATAGCCTTCATATTCACTCATCATCACCATTCTCCGCATCCAAATATTGTTCCAAAACATCTGCTAAAGAATACATTTCATCCTTTTGAAAACATCCACATAACACCCCATCCAATTCATATTTTTCTTCTTCTACAGGGGCCATCTTGCAAGCATTTAAAATATGATTTGCAAAATCGACAAACTCTTTTTTTGCCTTTTTTGCATCATAATTTTCACTCTCCATACGTCTTGCATAACGTTTTTGCGATAAACATAATATAAGCGGCAGAATATCCTGTCTTGTTATCAATGAACATCTTCGTTGTTGTTCTTTTATCAATTTATCCCGATTCTCAAGATTAGGAGTTACGATTAATTTCATTAACTTTTCCTTTTGTACACCAACATTAAGCAAATCGGATAAATACTTATCATCCATAAGTCGCACTTCACTGCGAACCCGTCTTTTGTTATCCAATTTCATTCGCTGTTTCAAATCCGTATACATCTCCGCTAAAAGTTCTGTATTTGAATTTAATGAAATATTTGAAATTTCTACCAACTCAAAAATCGTCTCTTTTATTTGTTTTGAAAGGTTATCATTTTTTTTACAATACTTGCCATTTAAATACCGCGGAATCGTTTTCTTTCGATTTTCAGGATTCATATGCCACTTTTCTTCCCAAAATTCAAAAGAAGTTTCCGCAAGTAAGGTTTCTAAATAATCCTTGGCATCCATTTTTATTTCTGAAATAATTTCTTCCTTAATTGTTCTAAAATAATCCAAAACAGTTTTACTATATCCTTTAAAATCTTCGCTTTTCTCTAACATCCACTGCAAAAAATCATCCGCATCCAATTCACAGTTTTTACCGTATTCTTCCCAAATATCATTCGTACAATTATGTTGTCTGATGGAAAGATCGCCTGGCAGAGACTTTTCAAAACAATCTATCATCTTTATGCAATCATCATATGTCATCTGGTGATAGAATCCATACAAAAAAATCATCTCACGATAATCATTGATCTGAAAATCAGGTTCGCGCATTACATAAACAAACAACTCTTCCATTTCTTTAACGGAAAGCCGCAAATCAAAACCAATTTTAAATAATCCTTCACGATTCGGTCTCTTAATTCCACCTATTCCAAACCACTTTTTTATCGTTTGCGTTGCCGCAATTCGTTTTCCATCTTTTGTTGTTAATTTTAAAAATTTTCGATATGCCTGATAACATTCATCATCTGAAAAATGTTTTTTTTCACTATTTAGCATTTTTTTCATCAAGAAATCATCAAGCCGATTACATCTTTTTGTTTGCATCATATTAATTCACCTTTTATAATTTAATTTTATAAGCCTTGGACCATGGACTTTTTTTATTGTTCCCTGAATAAGTTCTTGTTTTTATGTAGACAATATGCCCTGAACTTGTATAAAGGAAACGATACCGTCCTTTATTCTTCCTAATCATCCTCTTCTTAAATTTCAGTTTTTTATATTTTTTTTGCTCACCCATATAAATATCTGCATACTTTCCTTCATACTTCAAAAACTTGATTTCCAAATACCGTTTTCCCGTTTTCGTCTGCTTTTTTTTCACAACAATTTGTGGTTGATTATAAGCATATGTTTTTGCCTCAACTATTTTGGCATACTTCTTTTTACCCTTCCCCTGACTAAAAACCGGAATAACTTTATAATAATACTTATTATTTTTCTTTACAAAACGATCCAGATACGTATGTTTTTCTCCTAAAACACTTCCAACTTTTTGATATGTTCCTTTCAAACTACTGCTTCGGAACACCTCATACTTCACAGCACCGGTAAAAGATTTCCATACCAATTTTATCTTATTGCTGCTAGTACAACTTGCCTTCACTCTATCTACCTTGCTTTTTTCAAATGAAAACGAGGGTACTTGTGTCGGTGTCTGCACTGGTGTCTGCGTTGGTGCTTGTGTCGGTGTCTGCACCGGTGTCTGCGTTGGTGCTTGTGTCGGTGTCTGTGTCGGCGTCTGTGTTGGTGTCTGCGTCGGTGCTTGTGTCGGCGCTTGTGTTGGCGCTTGTGTTGGCGTCTGCGTTTCTTCAGCGTTATTCCCATCCGGAAAATACTCCCGTTGATCCACTTTTTCCTCCCATTCAAGAATCCGGTACGAATATGCCGACAATATATCTCTATTTATCCATGAGCAAATGATATTTTGCGTATCTCCCGGCTTTAATTCATGGAACCATTCACCATACTCCTTTCCAAGCAAATTTCCATCTTTATCGTAAAAAGCAATCAATGGTTTTGTTGGACGCTGAGAACGATTTGATTCATTTTTCATTCGAATCACCGTCGACAATTGACCATTTATTAAATCTGTTTTTACATCGTCAAATGACCACCATCTGCTATGATCCGAAAAACTTTTATACATATCCGGTGAATTGTTTGATAAACCAGAAGCATCTGAACCTGAAAACCAATTATATTTTTTTATAAATTCTTTTTTCTCTGGCAAAGGCTCTGTTATCGGAAAAGGATTTGTATCCTGCCAAATTTCATCACTAAAATAAGTATTTTTATCTTCCGGATTTTTACTTGCCCAATTTGTCGCACACCAATCATACGCATATAGTGCATGATCCAATGTTGCCGATGCTACAAGTTCTACTGTCTGCCCTGATTTTGTTGATTGCAGAATACCTCCATAAGTAATGATTTCTTTTCCCTCTTTATTGACAAAATACAAATCAAATACAACCATTGGTAATTCCTTGTTTGTAACATTTGTAACTTTCGCAGTAATATTAATTTGTTTGTTTCGATACAAAACCACCATATCTTCAAATTTGAATCCTCCCATGATTCTGGAACGAATTATGTTGGGCGAGCAATTCATCCATGTATCCTCTGCGATTTTCTCCACCCAGTCTACACGCCTTTGGTAATCATAATATGTTGACGGTAAATCTTTTGTTTTATCACTTTTTTCTCCCTTTTCTGATATGTAATTCACAAACCAGCTTTTTGCAAATATGGCAGTATCTTCATCATAAACACTTGTCGTCCAATTCATCGCCATGTTAGTAGAAATCCATGATTCACCGCTTAATAATTCACCTATTTCAGCAATAAAACAATTGTACATGTAATCATTATACCCATTCGATACCCCTATTGAAATTTTTAAATTTTCATAATCCTTTTTTGAATGATTAACAACCTTAACCTTCATCCTGGTCACACCATTTACTCGCTGCAGAGTCATGGGGGTTATTTCTATCTCATCATAAGATTTCATCTGATACATTTCCAAACTGCGATTTACTAATTTCTCTCCATCCCAATCTACCCAATCACAAAGATATTTCCAATCGTTTTCAAAATTGTCATCCGATGCCTTCACAGGCTGTGAGAACATAAGTGCAGAAATAACCGATAAAATTAGGATTATTGATAGTTGCTTCTTTCTTTTAATACTCATGGCACACCTCTTTACTACGTTATTTGAATCCATTTACAATTTTTTTGCACTCATTCTTTATGATATTATATACATTAGTTTTAATTTTTGTCAATTTGCCGACTGTATATATTTCACCACTAATATTCTCCTGAGTAGCATATTCCATACTAATAAGCATAACATAAACCACCAATATATTTTTTCCTAATTTTTAACGTAAGAAGAGACGCCACTCTTACGAGCAACGCCTCAGTTGATATTATGTAAAATAGTTTTATTAGTGGGTTAGTTTTTTTCAAGTGTAATATCCTTCACCACAAGATGCATATTGGCAGGAAGACTGGAAAGCTGAAGATTAAATCCTGCCACTGTGATAATGTCAGCGGGGTTCGTTTTTGCAATTACTAATTCGCATGTCTGCCCTGTAAACGGTGAAGAAAGCCAAAAACTATTTGACATTGTATCATCTTCGCCTTTGGTTTGATAATTAGCCTGTATCAGTTATTTTAACTAATCATCTGAGTTCAGAACGCATCCATAAAATCATTGACAGACGCATAAATGTTCCCCTTCCATGTGATGTTGGTTAGGTTATCACAATATGAAAATGCCAAATAATCTATCTCCTTCACACTTTCTGGTATCGTTATACTCGTCAGAGCACTACAATAAGAAAATGCAGAGTCTCCTATCTCCGTCACACCTTCTGGTATCGTTATACTCGTCAGACCACTACAACTAAAAAATGCATCACGACCTATCTTCGTCACTCCCGACGGTACTTTCGTATTTTTACACCCTACAATCAATGTATTGCTGGATTTTTCAATGATTGCATTACAATTTTCTCTACTATCATATACTTTATTATTTTCGTTAACTTTAATGCTTTCTAAATTACTGCACTCTGTAAATGCAAACTCTCCTATCTCCGTCACACTCTCCGGTAGCGTGATACTTGTCAAACCGCTACAACCAGCAAATGCAAACTCTCCTATCTCCGTCACACTCTCCGGTAGCGTGATACTCGTCAAACCGCTACAATCAGAAAATGCATACATATCTATCTCCGTCACACTCTCCGGTAGCGTGATACTCGTCAAACCGCTACAACCATCAAAGGCTCTCTCTCCTATTTGTGTCACTCCAGAGGGTACTTCCGTATTTTTACATCCCACAATCAATGCACTGCTAGATTTTTCAATAATTGCATTGCAATTATCTCTACTGTCATATACTTTATTGTTTTCATCAACTTTGATGCTTTCCAAATTACCACAGGATGAAAATGCACCCAGCCCTATCTTCATCACGCTCTTCGGTAACGTGATATTCGTCAAAGTTCTGCATTCCGCAAATGCAAACCCTCCTATCTCCGTCACACTCTCTGGTAGCGTGATACTCGTCAAACCACTACAACATCTAAATGTGTTGCCACCTATCTCCGTCACACTCTCTGGTAGCGTGATACTCGTCAGTCCCCTACATCCATAAAACGCACCCGAACCTATCACCATCATACTTTCTGGTAGCGTTATACTCGTCAGACCACTGCAATTCCAAAATGCACCATCACCTATCTTCGTCACGCTTTCTGGTAGCGTTATACTCGTCAGGCCGCTACAATCCCCAAATGCCCTATAACTTATCTCCTTCACACTTCCTGGTAGCGTTATACTCGTCAGACCACTGCAACCTTCAAATGCACCATCACCTATCTTCGTCACTCCCGATGGTACTTTCGTATTTTTACATCCTGCAATCAATGTATTGCTGGATTTTTCAATAATTGCATTGCAATTCTCCCTACTGTCATATACTTTATTATTTTCGTCAACTTTGATGCTTTCCAAATTACTACATTTCCAAAATGCAGAGTCTCCTATCTCTACCACACTTTCCGGTATCATGATACTTGTCAGTCCACTGCATTCCCAAAATGCAAGTTTTCCTATCTCCGTCACACTATTTGGCAGTGTGATACTCGTCAGTCCACTACAGCCATAAAATGCTTCGCTACCTATCTTCGTCACACTTTTCGGTAGTGTAATGCTCGTCAGATTACTACAACAAGAAAATGCAGAGTCTCCTATCTCGGTCACACTTTCTGGTATTGTTATACTTGTCAAACCGCTACATCCCGAAAATGCACAATTACCTATCTTTGTCACACTTTTCGGCAGCGTGATGCTCGTCAAACCGCTACACTCCTCAAATGCCTGATAGCCTATCTCCGTCACTCCCTCCTTAACAATGACATTTACTTTTCCCGATACATTCTTAATTTCATCTGAATTCGTTCCATCGTACACAATCGTCACAATTCCTTCCGGTCCATCGTTGACTCCCGGTGAAGCTGTCGCTGGTATTTCTGTCTTCTCTGGCGCAGGGGACACACTTGGTCTCTTACTTACCTCCGGTGCAGGAGACACACTTGGTCTCTTGCTTTCTCCCACCTTGTTTTTCGCCTTTACCGTAACCTTAACCTTGCAACTGTATTTCTTTGCTCCAATTACAGCCTGCACGGTAGCGTTTCCCTTTTTAATGCCCTTTACTGTACAGCTTTTCTTGCTCTTCTTCACAATCTTCACATACTTTTTGCCTTTACTTACCTTCCACTTTGCAGCCCGCTTGTTGTTCTTCAGCTTCAAAACTTTTTTTGCTCCAACAACTACTTTTGCTGTCCTTGGCAGAGTCACCTTTGCCGCCATTGTCGGAACACCGGTGCCATAACTACTAACCATCATTGCAGCGATTGTTCCTGCTGTGAAATATTGTTTGGTTCGTTTTTTCATACTTTTCTTCCTCCTCTTGCAATCTATTTATTTCTTGATTTTTACTTTCTTTACGCTACTCCACTTTCCATACACCTTTTTTCCATTTGAAAGGGTATAGGCACGAACTCTCACATAATATGTT
>OGPJ01002271.1_pt1 | contig 12457 bp, 7 predicted proteins | sample 1552831 | NCBI WGS metagenome assembly OGPJ01 (sample SAMEA2579914, study PRJEB22360) | human gut metagenome | biome: human gut; feature: human-associated habitat; material: faeces | place: Denmark | collected 2008/2010
TTGGCTGGCCATCCACTACTATACCGCCGATTTGGTGGTGAAGGCTCTGGTGACGGTCGGTCTGTTCTTGGCAGCCTTCCTGATAGTGGCAGTGATTTCCGTGGCTACGTTGCTTTGGCAGGTAAACAAGGCTTCCCGCATCAACCCGAGTGAAGTAATGAAAAATGAATAAAGAAAAGCAAGAATGAATCTATGATGATTACGCATTATTTGAAAGTAGCCTTCCGCAATTTGTGGAAATACAAGACACAGCACCTGATTGCGTTGGCTGGAGTGGGAGTGGCCTTGCTGTGTTTCAGCATTTGTTTGTATTTAGTCCGTTATGCTTTCAGTATGAATCATTGTTTTGCAAACTATGAACGGATTGCCGAACTCAATATTCGTGACATGAAAGAAGGGAAGGTGTTGAATTATACTCCTGCGACGTTGGCCGAGGAACTGCGTCTTCAAAAGCCGGATGGGATTGAGGCATTATGTGTGGTGGATTATTCACCGATAGAACGGCCTTTCAACGTGGAGATGCCCGACGGGAAGCAGTTACCTTATACCTTTTTCGTGGCAGAGACGGATTCTTCCTTTTTTCAAGTATTGACTCCTAAGATTTTGTGCGGTTCGGCTGAAGTGAGCAAGATGATGCCAAATTCATTGGTCGTGAGTGAGAGCATGGCACGTCGGGTATATGGGGATATTCGCCAGGCGGTAGGAAAACAGCTGGTACTGATGCGCCGGTTGTACACTTCGCCGGATTCTACTCCACGTACCGGGGGAACAGTTTATACCATTCAGGCAGTGATTGAGGATATTCCAGAGAACAACAGTATTGCTTTTATGGAGCATCTGGATATGTTTTCCCTCAACGATTCGGAAGGAATCATCCAGAATGATGCCCGTTATGCCATTATCAGTTCCTTTACGTATGCGTTGCTGCGTAAAGGTTTTACTCCGGAGCAACTCAATGAGTGGTTTTATCGCAGCAAACAGACGCATCGGATGCATGATACAAGCTTTGCGGTGGAAGCTCATCCGATGGGAGATAGGGGCTGGAATGGGGGACTGCTTCGTACGATGGTATGGACTACGATGGTAGCCGGGGTATTGATTTTGCTGGTGGCCTTGCTCAATTTCTTTCATCTGCTCGTGGGGTCTTTTCTTACTCGTATGCGTGAATTCAGTATCCGGCGAGTGGCGGGAGCGTCCGGAGACAGTCTTTTCGTCCAACTGTTTACACAGTCTGCCTTGTTGGTTTTGCTGGCCGGCCTGTTGACCGGTGTCTGCATCGAGGTGATGGCTCCCTGGTTGAGACTGGAAATGGCCGGATTGTATTTGCAGTTTGACGCTTCTCTGCTGATGGTACAGGGCCTTGAGTATCTGGCTGGTTTGTTGGGAGTATGTGCTTGGGTGTGTGGAATAGTCGTGTGGAAGGTACGTCGCATGCAGGTGCATGCAGGGGTGACTGGCGGTGTGCACCGGGGAGGAAAGAGACGACTGCGGAATCTGTTGTTGGGAGTGCAGTTGTTCATCTGTTGGGTTTTTATCTCACTGGCAGCGGCACTTTATCTGCAATCGGATAAAACGGGACGTACCTTGTTCGGGACATTGAGCTTGGAGGAGAAAGAGCAGATTTTGAGCATTCCGATGGATTTTTCCTTTATGAACGCCGTGCAGAAGCAGGATCTGATACATCAGTTTAAAAACTTGTCGGGAGTCGAAGAGGTACTTCCGGCCGACATCAATTATTTGGGAGGTGTTTCCGGTACGGGTATGTATACGGAGAAAGATAATAAAGGCAGTTATGTGGATGTAAATGTGATGCGTATAACTTCCGGTTTCTTTCGTTTCATGCACATTCCGATGCGGTCGGGACATACGCCGCGTGAATCGTCCGATTTGGTGATAGACGAGGCATTATCTCATCGTCTCGGAACGGACATCATGGGGAAACCGCTTTATAATTTTGACGAAGATGCCTACACGGTTAAAGGAGTGTGCCAGACATTTGTGTCCAGTGTGTATTATGATAGTGAAGGATTTATATTCCTCCTGAGCGGGTTCGATGATTATTGTGGGCATTGCTATATAAAATGTAAGGAAGGACAGGCGGAAACCGTCTCTCAGGAGGTCCGGAAGATACTGAAAAAGACGTTGCCGGAAAGTGTGGAAGTGAAGGTAAGCACGTTCATGGACGACATCCGTGAGTCACAGGCGCTTGAGTTCAAGCTCCGCGGAATTGTATTGTTCTTTTCGGTAGTGGTGCTGGTGATTTCGTTGTTGGGCGTGTATTCAGCCGTGACCATCGACACGGAATATCGGCGGAAGGAGATGGCTATCCGAAAGATCAACGGTGCCGGAATGCGTCAGATAGTCTGGCTGTTTGCCCGGCTTTATGTTACTTTACTGACGGTGACGGCTGTGTTGGGATTTGCGTTGGTTGAATTCTTGTTGAGTCAGTTTAGTACCTTGTATACGGTGTTCTTCCAGCATGGGGTGGCTTTCTATTTTTGCCTCTTCCTGAGTGTCTCCTTGTTCGTCGCCCTTACGGTAGCTTTCCGTATTTGGCAGGTGTCCCGGGTGAATCCGGCAGAAGAAATCAAGCGGGAGTGATATAAATGTAGTATAATAACCTAAAATGAATAAATAACCATGAGAAAACAAGTATTAGCCTGTCTGCTTTTAGGCGTATTGGGAGCGCAGGCACAAGAGAGATTTGTAGTAGAAGGACAGTTGAAGAACATTCCCGACGGAACCGTGTTCAGTTTAATGAAGCGGGAGGGCAGCGTAGGGAGTATGGCGGCTACCGATACGTTGCAGAACGGAGTATTCCGTTTTGAACTGACTACTACCGGAAACGAACTGGAACGCTATGATTTGATGGTGCGTGACAGGACGAATTTTCCACCCATGTCGCTTAATTTGTGGATAAATCCCGGAAGCCATTTGCTCATACGGGGAGAAAATCCGTATATCTATTCCTGGAAAGTAGAAAGCGATGTCAAGGAACAACAGTTCCAGCAGCAGCTGATGGAGGCTTCCCGCAAGGAATGGGAGGAGTTTCAGCGGCTGTCCATGCAGCAGTTTGAGCTGATAAGATCGGCTGCACAGGGAGAAAACAAGGAACAGGCTCATGCAAAAGTAGACAGTCTGCAACGGCTGGCTGATAAGTTGAGTGATCAGATTACCCGGCATAATATTGCGCTTATGAAACAGTCCCCGGTCAATGCTGTCTGGATGGATGAATTGTATCGGATGGGGATGTCGGTGAAGTTCCGTAAAGACTATCCGTATAAAAAAGAAGTGCAGCAGTTGTACAACCGTCTGGATGCCAGACAGAAAGAGACTTCCGAAGTAAAGAGCGTGTATCTGGCCTTGAATCCGCCGACCATAGTCAAGGTTGGCGAGGAAGCTGCCGATGCGGATATGTACGACTTGGAAGGAAAGGTTCACCGCCTGGCTGAATTTCGCGGGAAATACATCCTGCTGGATTTCTGGAGCCGTGGATGCGGTCCTTGCATCATGTCGCAACCGGAACTGAAAGAAGTCAGTGAGATGTACAGGGACAGCCTGGAGGTAGTCAGTTTGAGCATTGAGAATCGGAAGGGATGGGAAGAGGCTTCTAAATCGCATGTTATGATCTGGAATAACTGGAACGACCTGGAGGAAAGCAACGGACTGTATGCCCGTTATGGCGTCAGAGGTATTCCCCATTTTGTATTGATTTCTCCGGAAGGAAAGGTGGTTGACAGCTGGAGTGGATATGGGAAAGGGCTGTTGAAGCTGAAAATTAAAGGCTCGATGGCTCCCAAACAGCCGATGCGTATCGAATGGAAAGACGGTCACAAACTGGTGCATCATCCGCGGAAGAAAACAGAAAAAATGGAGGTGCTGACCATCCGTCAGGTGGAGCTGACCGACTCGGCTACGGTACTTCGCGTGCATGCACGGTATATTCCAAACTATTGGATTCGGCTGGACAAAGCGACTTTTTTGATGTCGGACAAGGGGGTGAACTATCCGCTACTGCGCAGTGAAGGTTTCAAGATAGGCGAGCAGGTGTTTATGCCTGATAGCGGAGAAATGGATTTCACGCTCTATTTTGCTCCGCTGCCGAAAGATACCCGCTGGTTTGACTTTTCGGAAGGCGAGCACGTGGAAGGGGGATACTATATCGAAGGCATCCGTCTGACAGAATAAGAAATGAACTAAAAAACGATGTGTTATGATATTGAATGTAGTATTGAAAATGATTTTGCGAAGCTGGTGGCGTAACAAGGTGTTTTTCCTTGTTTCGGTAGCCAGTCTGGCATTGGGATTGGCTTGCACCAACCTGCTGATGACATACTTCGTGCACGAGCATGGGTTGGAAGGACGTAATCCGGACCGTGACCGCATGTTTTTTCTGCGGCAGGATGACCCGATGACGGAGAGGAAACGAGTGGCCTTTGCCGGCGCAGAGATTCCTCCGCAGCTGAAGCAAAGCTATGCCGAGGTAGAGAACTTTCTTCGGTTAGGGAAACTGGATTTGCTTTACTGCAAGGTGAACGAGCAGAAGGTGGAAGGTGATTTTAAGATGTTGTCGGCCGATACGACCCTGACGAACTTTTTTGATTACCGTACGGAAGAAGGTAGTTTGAGTCAGGTACTCTGTCAACCAGGGAAGGTCGCATTAAGTGAAGCTTGTGCCCGTCGTCTGTTCGGAGGGAAACAAGCGGTAGGGAAGCAGGTGGAGGCACATTTCCGCTTTGGAGAGGTCCGTACGTATGAAGTGGCGGCAGTACTTAAGAAGCGCGAACAATCGCTTCTGCAGTTTGACATGCTGATAGCACACGACCCTGATTTCTTCTGGGGTGGACTTACACTGCTGAAGCTGACTCCGGGTACGGATGCGGGTCACCTGGCCGATAAGCTGAATGAGGACAAGGTACCTACACTGATGCCCGGTCAGACAAAATATTACCTGGATCCGCTGGACGCCATTTGTTTCACTACTCCTGATGATTCCTCTCAGCAGACACTTGATTTCGTCAGTCAGACACCCGTGCAGACTCTCTATATCAGTCTGCTGGCAGCCGTGCTGATACTGATTATTGCTTGCTGCAACTATACTAACATGAGTTTGAGCCGCTTGTTGCAACAGCTTCGTATGATTCATGTGGAGAAATTGATGGGGGCTACCTTGCGCAATATCCGTCTGCAACTTTTCGGGGATGCTTTTCTGACGGTGGTGCTGGCATTCGGCTTGTCCATTCTGCTGGTCAACGACTGTCTGTCACTGTTTAATGACCTGTTGGGTTCGCGGTTAACCATGACGTTCTTCTTCAGTAGTCAGATGTTGCCGTGGTTGCTGTTATTCATTCTGTTGATGTCGGTAATACCGGCATGGTACATCAGTTGTCGCCTGTCACGCTTGTCGTTCACGGAGTACCGTACCCTTTACAGCGGCCGACGCAAACAGCGTTTTGTAGCGGTACTAGTAACAGTGCAGTTCGTGATTTCTATCGGATTGTTATTGGCTACGCTGACGGCACGCAACCAGATGGAACTGACCCGCCAGCGGGCTTCGCGTTACGAAGGCTGCATTGAGATAGGGGATGCCTTTGGTGCTCCGTTGGCTCCCTTTAAGGTGGAACTGGAGAAACGGGTGAAAGGAATTGAATCCATGACACTTTCCAAGGCTTCGGTGCTCAATGCCTGGATACGTCAGTTGAACGTGCAGCGTCCCGGTGGGAAGGAAGTGCGTACCAATCTGCTGACATTGGAAGGCGACTCCACGTTGCTGCGTACCTTGCGCATTGAACAGTTGAGTGGAGAATCTCCTTCCCGTCTGTTGGAGCGTCAGGCATCTCCGGTACTGGTGAACGAGAGTTTTGTCCGCTTGTTAGTGCCTACGGGTACGGAGGTCGTGGGGCATGCCTTGCGCGAGTTCGATACGGAAACGAAAGACAGTCTGGCTGTAATTGCAGGTGTGGTGCGCGACTTTTCCGTCAATTCGCTGAAAGAATCGGTAACACCTTTGGTCATCACGCTGTTGTCGGCAAGTGACTTGCAGAAAGGATTCTATTTGCAACTGCGTCTTCGTCCGGAAAACCGTGAAGAGACCTTGCAGCAGATAGAAGCCGTATGGAATGAAATGAATCCTAACCAACCTTTCGGTTATGCAGATATGCACCGGGATTTTATGGCACGTAATGAGAAAGTGCTTTCTTTGTCACATATTCTGACTTTCTATGCCGTGATTGGGTTGTTGCTGACAGGTTTCGGATTGTTTGGTATCGCCTGGTATGCCACCCGTCAGCGGATACGCGAAATTAGTATCCGCAAGGTGCATGGAGCAACACGGGGACAGATTATCTGGCTGCTTAACAAACCGTTCTGTATCTATGCTGTAGTGGCGTATGTAATGGCCATGCCTGTCGGCTGGTGGTTCATGCTGCATTGGCTGGAGCAGTTTGCGTACCGTGCCCCGCTTTCGGCCGGTATCTTTGTATGGCCGTTGTTGGTGGTGTGGGGCATCTCGGCGGTCATTGTCTGCCTGCAGGGTTGGATATTGAGTCGGGTAAATCCGGTAGAATGTATAAAACAAGAGTAATATCATTAAAATAAAATTTTGAAGTATGATTAAGACAGAAAATTTACAGAAAGTATTCCGCACAGATGAAGTGGAAACTTGGGCATTGAATAATGTAAGTATCGAAGTGAAGGAAGGAGAGTTCGTGGCTATCATGGGTCCTTCAGGTTGTGGAAAATCTACCTTGCTGAATATCTTGGGATTGCTGGACAATCCCACGGGAGGCAAGTATTTCTTGAACGGAACAGAAGTGGGTGGCTATACTGAATCGCAACGTACTTCCTTGCGTAAGGGAGTGATTGGTTTCGTATTCCAGAGCTTCAACCTGATTGACGAGTTGAATGTGTTTGAGAACATCGAACTGCCCTTGCTGTATTTGGGCGTACCTTCGGCAGAACGTAAGCGGAAAGTGGAGGCTGCCATGGAGCGGATGGGGATTGCACATCGTGCCAAGCACTTCCCGCAGCAGCTGTCGGGTGGACAACAGCAACGTGTGGCTATTGCCCGTGCCGTAGTATCAGAGCCGAAGCTGATTCTGGCCGATGAGCCTACCGGTAACCTGGACTCCAAGAATGGACGTGAGGTGATGGAATTACTTACCGAGCTGCATAAGGAAGGCACCACCATTGTGATGGTGACCCACTCGCAGCATGATGCCGGTTTTGCCGACCGTGTCATTAATCTCTTCGACGGACAGGTGGTAACGGAGGTGAACCTTTAAATAAGGTTTAGGCTTGTTTCTTAAACTGGCCGGGCGACATTCCGCAGTAGCGTTTGAAAAACTTGCTGAAAGAAGCCTGGTCAGAGAAACAGAGCTTTTCGGCCACGTCCTGCACGCTGTTGGCCGGATTGAGCAGACAGACTTTTGCTTCTTCTATCAGGCTTTCGCTGATGAGCTGGTTGGCTGTCTTGCCATAGAGTTTCTTTAACTTGGCCGATAACGCATCGGGGGATACGTAGAGTTGGTCGGCATACCATTTTACGGTGTGATGATAACGGCAATTGGTATGCATCAGATATAGAAAACGAGGGAGGGTATCTTTCCAGCGGAAAGAGTGCTCGAACTCGTTTTCTTGTTTATACATGCGGAGGATAATATTCCACACTTCCAGGATGAGGGAACGAAGCGTGTTTTCCAGCATTTCAAGCAGGAAATGATTCTCTTTTTGCTGAAGGGTGTGGCGTAGCATGTCCACATGTGATTGTATCCGGAGAAGATCCTGTTTCTCCAATGGAATAAACGGCTCCAATACGTGTCTGTATACAAAGATACCCTGTATATACAGGGCCTGCCACTTTGGAACGGATGCATTCGGCTGCCTGCAAAAAAATCTCCCTTCGGGTAATGAGCAGACATCCTTCGAAATCACGGTTTGTTTTCAGGTCGCTCCATTGGTGGGGTTCGATAAACTCGATGTAGGAAGGGGCAGGAATGACGGTCCGCTTGTCGTTGGTCGGGATGCTGATTTCGCCTTTTAATACGAGCAAAGACACCGTATGCTGTGTGTCGATACTTCCTTTCTGGAATTGATTTTCTCCCCGTACGGTGAAGATGCCCATTTGTTCATTGTACACCATATCTCGCTCCGTTCCGTCTGCTTGCAGCGTCGGAACCAGCCATTTTGTAAACGCATATTCTTTCATCTTGTATCTCGTTGTTGTATTTGCGCATCTAAAATACAGACATAAATCGTAGCCTGAAAACCTTTTTGTATGTTTTAGAAATCATAAACTGAATAAATGCTAAAGCACGGATTCAGACAAATGTTCTTAGGAATGGAACAAGTAAGTAGTCTTTCCCGCCTTCTAAATTTGCATCGGCTATTACAACAGAAAGAGTCAAATCAACTAAAAAAAGAGAATAAGATGAAAAAAGCTTTTGTATCAGTTGGTGCATGTTTTTGTGCGTTGTTGGGGATGCTGACAGCCTGCACGCAGCCTGCACCTACCTCACAGGAAAGTGGGTACAAGACCATGACCGTGAAAAAAGAAAATCGCCTTCTCACTAACAGCTATTCGGCTGTAGTAAAGGGAAGACAGAGTGTGGAAATTCGTCCGCAGGTGAGTGGTACGATTACCGAGATTTGTGTGAAAGAAGGAGCCAAGGTACACAAGGGACAGGTGTTGTTCGTGATTGACCAGGTTCCGTATAAAGCAGCTTTGCAGACGGCATTGGCGAATGTGAAAAGTGCGGAAGCTGTCGTGGCTACGGCCCGCCTGACGTTCGACAGCAAGGAAGAGCTCTTCAAGGAGCGTGTGGTTTCGGATTTCGACCGTCAGACGGCACAGAATTCTTTGTTGGAGGCTGAGGCTAGTCTGGCACAAGCGAAGGCCAATGAAACCAATGCCCGCAACGACCTTTCCTATACGGTAGTCCGGAGTCCGGTGGATGGAGTGGCAGGTATGTCTTCCTATCGTGTGGGGGCATTGGTCAATTCTTCCATTACTACGCCTTTACTTACTGTCTCGGACGATGAGGAAGTCTATGTATATTTTTCCATGACCGAAAATCAGATGCTGTCACTGCTCCGTCAGTATGGTAGTGTGGACAAGTCACTGGCCGGTATGCCCAAAGTATCCTTGCAGTTGAGTGACGGAGTGAAATATGCACACGAAGGGGTGATAGATGCCATCAGCGGCACCATTGATACCGGAACAGGGGCTGTCAGCCTGCGTGCCGTGTTCCCGAATCCGGAAGGAATGTTGCGAAACGGAAGTACGGCTACGCTCGTATTGCCCTATACCAAGGAGAACGCGCTGGTTGTTCCACAGGAAGCTACTTTTGAGATTCAGGACAAGGTGTATGTGTATAAGGTGAATGAGAGTGGAAAGGCCGAGTCGGCACAGGTTACTGTTTTCCCGCTGAACAACGGGCAGGAATACATTGTAGAGAGTGGCTTGCAGGAAGGGGAAGTAATTGTGGCCGAGGGTGCCGGATTGATTCAGGAGAATACCCAGATTCTTTCGTTACATACTGAAAAATAGGAGGGGACGTTATGAAACTGAAGACTTTTATCGACAGGCCCATCCTGTCGTGTGCCATTTCTGTGCTCATCCTGATATTGGGAGTAATCGGTTTGAGCAATCTTCCCATGGAGCAGTATCCTGATATCGCACCTCCTACCATTATGGTGTCTACCACCTATACGGGTGCCAATGCGGAAACAGTACTGAAGAGTGTCATCGCTCCGTTGGAAGAAGCCATTAACGGTGTGGAAAACATGACGTATATGACCTCTACCGCCACCAATACGGGTTCAGCGTCTATTACCGTGTATTTTGCACAGGGAACGGACCCGGACATGGCGACTGTCAACACGAAGAACCGTGTGTCGGAGGCGGAAGGACTGTTGCCCGCAGAAGTGACCAAGGTGGGTGTGACCGTAGAAAAACGGCAGAACAGTATGGTCAAGATTATATCGTTGTACAGTCCCGACGATAGCTACGACCAGAATTTTATCAATAACTATTTTAAAATTAATGTAGAACCTCGTCTGTCCCGTATCTCGGGAGTGGGCAATGTGAATGTCATGGGTGGGGATTATGCCATGCGTATCTGGATGAATCCTCAGAAGATGGCCCAGTATCAGCTGGTACCTGCCGATGTGATTGCCTTGCTGGATGACCAGAACGTGGAGGCGGCGACAGGTACACTGGGCGAGGATTCTGAAAATACATTTCAGTACACGTTGAAGTACCGGGGTAGATATGAGACTGCGGAAGAATTCGGCAACATGGTGCTCAAGTCTCTCCCTACGGGCGAAGTGCTCCGCCTGAAGGATGTGGCCGATGTGGAATTAGGTTCGCAGAGCTATGCCTATAACAGTGAAATTGTGGGTCACCCCGGTGCGACGTGTATGATTTCGCAGACGGCCGGATCGAATGCCAACGAGATTGTGAAGGAAGTGGACAAGCTGATGGAGGAAATCTCAAAAGACTTGCCGAAGGGGCTTGTAATGGCCGACCTGATGAGTACGAAGGACTTCCTGGATGCCTCGGTACACGAGGTGGTGAAAACCCTGATTGAGGCTATTATTTTGGTGGTGCTGGTGGTTTATTTCTTCTTGCAGAGCGTGCGTTCCACCATCATTCCTTCGGTTTCCATTATCGTGTCGCTGGTGGGTACGTTTGCCTTCTTGTATGTGGCCGGATTCAGTCTGAACCTGCTGACCCTTTTTGCACTGGTGCTGGTAATCGGTACGGTGGTGGATGATGCCATTGTGGTGGTGGAGGCCGTGCAGGCCAAGTTTGACGAAGGCTACCGTTCACCTTATAAAGCTACGGTGGCTGCCATGGATGGTATTTCTGCAGCCATTGTGACCACCTCACTGGTATTTATGGCCGTGTTTATCCCGACCTCGTTCATGGGAGGAACCAGTGGAGTGTTCTATACCCAGTTTGGTTTGACCATGGCGGTGGCAGTGGGCATTTCCGCAATCAATGCCTTGACCCTCAGTCCGGCTTTGTGTGCCCTCATTATGACTCCTCACATGGATAAGTCGACCGGTGGTAAGTTGAGTTTTTCTTCCCGTTTTCACCATGCATTTGAGGCTTCTTTCAATAGGCTGGTGTTGAAGTATAAGAATGGGGTGTCGTTCTTCCTCCGTCGTAAATGGATGGCCTGGGTTTCTTTGGCGGCAGTCTGTGCCTTGCTGGTATTTTTTATGCGGACCACTAAGACCGGACTGGTGCCGGATGAGGATATGGGAACCATATTCGTGAATGTCACGACCCCTCCGGGAAGCAGTTTGGCCCAGACGCGTAAGACGATGGAAATGATAGACGAGCGTATCCGTGAGATTCCTCAGATAAAGATTTATTCCAATGTGACAGGTTACAGCATGATGGGCGGACAGGCCGCCTCGGGAGGTATGCTGATTATCAAATTGAAACACTGGGATGAACGTCAGGAGGCACAGGATCACATCAATGCCATCATTGCGGCGATTTACCAGCATACAGCCGACATTAAATCAGCCAAGCTCTTTGCCTTTGCGCAGCCTACCATCATGGGATACGGAATGGGTAGCGGTTTCGAAATGTACGTGCAAGACCGTGCCGGAGGCAGTGTGGAGAATTTGCAGAAATATACGCAGGACTTCATTGCAGCCTTGAACCGGCGTCCGGAAATTTCGATGGCTTACACTACTTTCGATACCAAGTTCCCGCAGTATATGGTCGAGGTAGATGCGGTGAAATGTCAACGGGCAGGGGTGACCACGTCTGATGTGCTGAGCGTACTTTCCGGTTATATCGGCGGTAATTACTCGTCCAACTTGAACCGTTTTTCCAAACTGTACCGTGTGATGATTCAGGCCCGGAAGGATTACCGTCTGGATAAAGAGTCGCTCAACAACATGTTTGTACGGACCGAAAGTGGGGAAATGGCGCCCGTGGGACAGTTCATTACACTGACCAAGGTGTATGGAGCCGAAACCTTGACACGTTTCAATATGTACACCTCTATACCAGTCAACGGTATGCCGGCCGACGGATATAGTTCGGGAGATGCCATTGCAGTCATTGAGGAAGTGGCTTCACAGACACTGCCTACCGGATATGGCTATGAGTTCAGCGGTATTACCCGAGAAGAATCAAGCAGTACGGGAAATACGGTGATTATTTTTATTATCTGTATCGTATTTATCTATTTGATTCTCTGTTCGCTCTATGAAAGTATCTTTATTCCGATGGTGGTCATCCTGGCAGTGCCTTTCGGCTTGATGGGAAGCTTCTTGTTTGCCAAATGTTTTGGGCTGGAGAACAACATCTATATGCAGACCGGTTTGATTATGCTGATTGGATTGCTTTCGAAAACCGCCATCTTGCTGACTGAATATGCTTCGGCTCGTCGTCGACAGGGAATGAGTATTGCTCAGGCTGCCGTAGCTGCTG
>OGPJ01002301.1_pt1 | contig 12376 bp, 9 predicted proteins | sample 1552831 | NCBI WGS metagenome assembly OGPJ01 (sample SAMEA2579914, study PRJEB22360) | human gut metagenome | biome: human gut; feature: human-associated habitat; material: faeces | place: Denmark | collected 2008/2010
TATTTTTTTCAAACAAACATCACAGAATAATCACACTTTTATCCTAATTTCATCACAACTTCATCATAAACTATTTTTATAGAGATGTCCTCGGGTTCCCCATTCTCTGTTTCACCTGGGGACATTTTCTATATTTTATTTTGGCAAAAATTAAGAGGAGGAGAACACATTGATTGAAGTAAACAATCTGGTCAAACGATATGGTAACCATACGGCAGTTGACCACCTTTCCTTTAAAATAGAGAAAGGCAAAATCTATGGATTTCTGGGACCAAACGGTGCAGGAAAATCCACTACAATGAATATGATAACCGGATACATCGCATCCACCGAAGGAACCGTCAAAATTGACGGACACGATATCCTCGAAGAACCGGAAGCGGCAAAGAAATGCATCGGTTATCTGCCTGAACAGCCGCCGGTCTATTTTGATATGACTGTCCTGGAATACATGAAATTTGTGGCAGATCTCAAGAAAATCCCAAAAGATAAAAAAGCAAACATGATCGAAGAAGTCATGGATATGGTAAAGATTTCAGACATGAGAAACCGTCTGATAAAGAACCTGTCAAAAGGTTACAGACAGAGAGTTGGTCTTGCTGAGGCGATTATGGGGTATCCGGAGGTGATCATCCTGGATGAGCCGACAGTAGGTCTTGACCCTAAACAGATTATTGAAATCCGAACCTTAATTAAAGAATTAAAAAAGAAACATACCGTTATTCTCAGCTCGCATATACTTTCTGAAGTAAGCGCGGTATGCGATTACGTGCTGATCATTTCTCATGGAAAACTGGTAGCAAGCGATACTCCTGAGAATCTTGGAAAACTTGCAGAGGGATCCAATACTCTGGAGATGCTTATTAAAGGTGAAAAAACACAGATCAGGCTGGCTCTCGAGGGAATCGAGGGAGTCAACAGCGTAACAATGGAAAAAGATGAGAAACAGAATCTCTGGAGTGTGAAAGTTTCAACAGAGGAGCAGAATGACATTCGGGAAGAAGTATTCTACAAAATGTCGGAGATTAACAGCCCAATCTATGAGATGAAGTCTAGGAAAGTATCACTGGAGGAAATCTTCCTTGAACTTACTGCATCCGATAAACCAATATCTGCAGACGAAGTCCCAAATACACCTGAAGATAAAGATACTGATGCCGGTAGATCAAACGAGACAAACGTAAAACAGACATCAGCAGAAATACCGGAAGAACAGAATAATGATAAAGGGGGAGAGAAATAACCATGACAGCTATATATAAAAGAGAGCTGAAAAGTTACCTTACATCCATGGTAGGATATTTATTTATCTTTTTTATCCTGCTTCTTACAGGTATTTATTTTTCTGCATATCAGCTCTCAGGTGGTTACTCAAAGTTTGAATATACATTAAGCGCACTGACCTTTGTGTTTCTGATCGGTGTGCCGATTCTTTCCATGCGTGTACTCGCAGAAGAACGCAAACAAAAAACCGATCAGCTTCTTCTGACAGCGCCGGTATCCGTATGGGATATCGTATTTGGAAAATACCTTGCACTGGTAGCAGTGTTTGCTATTCCGGTTGTGATCATGTGCTTTTATCCGCTGATCATGAGTAAATTCGGAACAGTAGCATATGCTTCTGCATACACCGGAATCCTGGGATTTTTCCTTCTGGGATGTGCCAATCTGGCAATCGGTGTATTTATGTCAGCACTTACAGAAAGCCAGGTAATTGCAGCAGTACTTACTTTTGTGTTCCTGTTTTCTTTTTATATGATGAATGGAATTTCTTCCTTCTTCTCACAGACTTCCATGTCAACCGCAGTAGCATTTGGACTTCTGATCGTGGCAATCGCAATTATTATTTATACCATGATCAAAAATGTTCTGATCTCTGCAGTGATCGGTGTTGTGGGAGAAATAGCCCTTGTGATCGTATACGTTATAAAATCCAGTATTTTCCAGGGCGGTATCCAGAAAGTACTGAACGTATTTAACCTGAGCGGACATTATGAAAACTTTACAAACGGTGTGTTTGACGTGACAGGAATTGTTTATTTTATTTCTGTTATTGCAATCTGCCTGTTCCTTACCATGCAGTCCATTCAGAAGAGACGCTGGAACTAGGGGGTGAATGGAAATGAAATTCAGTGAAAAATTCAAGAAAAATAAAGGCGAATCAGTTACAACAGAATCTGCACAGGATTCCGGTAAAAAGAAACATAAACCAGATCCGAAAAAACTGGTAGGTACCATCAGCAAAAAGCACATCAAAAACGGTTCCTACAGTATGGCTATGGCAGCAATCTTTATCGTGATCGTGGTTGTGATCAATATGATCGTCGGTGCAATCCCATCCAAATATTCACAGCTGGATGTAAGTTCATCCAAGCTTTACACCATCGGTGATGAAACTAAGAAAGTGCTGAAAGCGCTGGATAAAGACGTTACCATTTATCAGATTGCCCAGAGTGGTTCTGAGGATGATACGATTTCCAATCTTCTGAAACGTTATGAAGATGAGTCCAAACATATTAAAGTTGAGGTAAAAGACCCGGTTGTAAATCCGAAATTTGCATCTGAATATACAACCGATGATCTCTCTTCAAACAGCCTGATTGTAGTTTGCGGAGACAGAAACAAAGTTATCAATTACAACGATATGTATTCTACTTCTGTAGATTATAATACCTGGCAGCAGACCACAACAGGTTTTGATGGTGAGGGACAGATCACAAGTGCTATCGGATATGTAACATCGGAAGATCTTCCAATTATGTACACCTTATCCGGACATGGGGAAAAAGATCTGGACTCCAACTTTAAAGAAGATATCCAGAAAGCCAATATTGATATCAAAGAGCTGAACCTTCTTACCGAAGGAAAAGTTCCGGATGATGCGGACTGCCTGATGATCGTATCTCCGACCAGTGATATTTCCGAGGAAGAAAAAACAGAAATCCTGGATTATCTGGAGGCAGGCGGAAAGGCCATGATCTTCTCTGATTATACACAGGATGATCTGCCGAACTTCGATGCTGTCCTTGAAAATTATGGCGTAAAACGTGCAGCAGGAATCGTATTTGAGGGCGACAGCCAGCATTATGGAATGCAGATGCCGTATTATCTGGTACCGACTGTTAACAGCACAGATGCAAGCTCTGAGACCGCTTCCGCAGGCTCTTATGTACTGGCTCCATATGCACAGGGTATTCAGAAAACAGATGATGTAAGAGATACCGTAACGATTGACAGTATCCTGACAACTTCTGACCAGGCTTACTCTAAGACAAACATGCAGAGCAGCAATATCGAGAAAGAAGACGGAGATGTAGACGGCCCGTTTGATCTTGGTGTTGCCATTACTGAGAAACTGGATGATGACAAGGAAACACAGATCGTTTACTACTCCACAGCAAATCTGATGGAGAGTCAGGTAAACCAGATGGTATCCGGCGGAAATGAAAAACTTCTTCTGGAGTCCTTAAACTGGATGACCAGCACAGACGACAGTAATTCCGTTTCTATTCCATCCAAGAGCCTTGAGTCCACAAGCCTGACAGTAACCGATTATGATGCAGCTTTCTGGAAGATCTGTACTATCGGTCTGATCCCGGGAGTGTTCCTTGTTGCAGGATTTTTGATCTGGCTTAAGAGGAGAAAAGCATAATGAAAAAATCAACCAAACTTGTTTCTGCTGTTGTTGTTCTGGCAGTTCTCGGCGGTGTTTATGTAGGATTAAATACCTACGTGTCCAAAGAAGAACAGACAGAGAGCAGCAGTGAAGAGGAAAACAAAACCAAAGTGTTTTCCGTGAAAACAGAAGATATCAAGTCTCTGGAATTTATTGTGGATAAAAAGGAAACCACCTTTGAGAAAAAAGATGATTCCTGGGTGAAAAAAGATGAGACTGCTTTCCCTGTAAATCAGACAACTCTGGATTCTGCAGCTTCCGCCATTGAAACGGTGGAAGCGGACAGAGTCTTGGAAAATGTAGATAATCTTACGGAATACGGACTGGATTCCCCGTCCAATACAATAACCGTTGATACCAGTGATGGTACAACGAAATTCAATATTGGAGATGAAAATACTTCCACAAATCAGTATTACATTACAAAAGATGACGATGACAGTACGGTTTATGTGGTAGCGGCATCTACCGTTACTCCGTTTATGGATTCTCTTTATGATTATGCACAGGGAGAAGATTTCCCGACGATTGATTCTTCCACAGTGAAAAAAGTGCAGGTCAGCGAAGATAAAGATTCCTACGTTCTGGAAGAAAATTCCGATGGAGCTACTTGGGATGTTTCCAGTGATGGAAGCAGTGATAAAGAAACAGCAGATACGACGGCAGCAGGAAATGTAACTTCCGGACTTGGAAATTTTGCGTTTGACCAGTTTGTAGACTACAATGCGGAAGATCTTTCCAAGTATGGCCTGGATAATCCGTATGCGACGATTACAGTGGATTATCAGGAAGAGGTGGAGGACACCAGCTCAGATTCCTCTGAAAGCGATTCTACGGCTTCTGAGAGCGATTCTAAAGATACACAAGGTGATGAGGCAGACAGTACGGATGCTTCCGACGACAGCAGCTCTTCTGAAGACACCAAGACAACTACAGTAGATAAACAGCTTGTTATCTACGTTGGTGATGAAGCCGGAGATGGCAGCAGATATGTAACTGTAGATAACAAACAGATTTATACAATGTCCACAGATACATTGAGTGCGGTTATTGATAAGACACCATCGGATCTCTGGTCCCTGATTGTGAATTATCTTTCTGTAAAAAATCTGGATCAGCTTCAGGTTACTTACGGCGGTACAACAAATACTGTAAATGTTTCACGTGAAACAACAACAGACGATGACGGTAATGATAAAGAGACAACAACCTATCAGCTGGATGGAGAGGACATAGAAAGTACAACCTTTACAACCTTCTATAACAAGCTGACAAATATGGCAGGACAGAAGAGGCTGACAGATACCTACACCCCGGCAACAGATCCGGAGATGACAGTTGTATTTACAGACTCTGACAAGAACCAGACAACCGTTACCTTCTACACATATGATACAAACTATTACGCAGCTGTCGTTGGAAACAAAGTATTCCTCGTAAACAAAATGACAGTAAAAGAAATGTTTAATGCATATGAAACTATGGTAAATGGTGAAACAAAAACAGAAGCCACAGCAACACCAACTGCTGAGGCGAAATAGAAAATAATACAAAAAAAACCTGTACAGTGGTTTCAGCCCACCGTACAGGTTTTTTTGTGTTATGTCCAACAGAAGGTTCGGGGGAGCTTCTGTCAGTTACATGTTAGTTAAGCAAGACCTCTTTCTTCCAGCCAGTCGAAGAGAACAACTTTTTCTGCTTTCTTTCTCTTGGCCATGTGATTGAATTGAAGGATTGTCAGGATCGTGAAGATCACAAACAGTACAGCCAGTACAATTACGGAAGTAGTAATACTTCTGCCACCACTGATTGTTGCACGGAATGCATCAACGGTGTAAGTGAATGGCAGGTATGCGTGAATCTTTGAAACAAATTCAGGAGAAATCTCAACCGGATAAGTACCGGCAGATCCTGCAAGCTGAACGACCATGAATACCAGCATCAGGAAGCTTCCTACTTTACCAAGTGTGATGTTAAAGAAATACATCATGGATGTAAAGGTCATTGCTGCGAGGCAGGCGAAGAGGACTGTCTTGCCCATCTCAACAGGGGTGAATCCGTTAAATGCATGTAACAGAAGGATCAGACAAATTGCCTGAAGGATTGCTACCGGATAAAGTACGGAAGCTTTGCTTGCCCACCATGCAAAACCGGATTTCAGTTTGCCTTTATACTGAGCCAGAGGATACATCAGGCAGAATGCCAGTGCACCGACCCAGAGGCCTACAGACATCATATAAGGTGCCATTGCGTGTCCGTTATTCGGAACATCGGTAAGTTTTGTTTCATCGCTCACAACTGGTGTTGCGAACATCTTGATTGTCTCGTCACTTGCTGAATTATCTTTTACAGTTTTAGCTCCATCGCTGAGGCTTGTAGTCAGTGTTTCAGAACCATCTTTTAGCTCTTTCACACCATTTCCAAGTTTCTTGGAACCATCATACAGCTGTGAAGAACCACTCTGAATCTGAGAAGCACCATCTGCCAGCTGTTTTGCACCACTGTTCAGAGTGCTGTTATTGCTTACAAGTTTTTTGGTACCAGTATAAAGAGTAGTAGTACCGCTTGCTAATGTCTTGGTGCCATTTGCAAGAGTAGTAGCACCGCTTGAAAGTGTTTTAGCTCCATTGGAAAGCTGGCTGGTACCGCTGGTAAGAGCGGAGCTGTTTGCTGCCAGTTTTGCAACACCATCTGTGTAAGTTTTGATTCCTGCTGTCAGTGTTTCAGAACCATCGGCAAGCTGACCTGCACCGGATTTCACCTGTGGAAGTGCGCTTGTGATCTGTTTTCCGGCTGCTTTCAGATTCTTAGCTCCAGAAGTAAGTTTCTTATCGTTAGCAGTTAATGTATCGAATCCTTCATTCAGTGCCTTGATTCCGGCAGCTGCCTGTGGGAAAGATGTTGTGCTTGTTTCCAGTGTCTGAAGACCTGCGGAAACCTGCTGGGTTCCGGCATTTACAGCTTTAGATCCAACATAGAGTTTATTTACTCCTGCGGAAAGCTGAGCGATCAGATCAGACGGAACTGCTGGGATCTGGCTTGCACCTGCGGCCATTTTTTCTGCACCCGCATTCATGCTGGCTGCACCCTCTGTCATGGAAGCTGCGCCTTTGGAAAGACTGTCTGCGCCAGCAGTAAGACCATTGGAGATTGCGCTCAGTCCGGTTGCTGCTTCGTTAAGCTTTGAAACAGTAGCATTCAGACTTTCCTGAGTGGAGGAGAGCTGACTGGATACACCGGATACTAACTGTGAAGCCTGTTCGGAATAGCTGTTCATATAAGAACCATCTACACCGGACATTCCACTAGCTGCATCGTTCAGTGCACCGATTACTTCGCTAAGGCTTTCAGCAGAAACTGTTCCATCTTCAGAAGCGGATGCCTGAATAGCCTGAAGTGCAGCTGCAGCATTGCTCATGCTCTGCTGTGCAGTACTTATTGTTGTGTTTGCTTCTGTAAGCTTTTCGGTAGTTGTCTGTCCATAGCCTGTGAGAAGATCATTGATCTGCTGTCCAACCTGTGAGAACTGTGCGCCTGCATTCTGTACTGCAGGAATCAGCTCGTTGGAAATGTTGGAACTGGTCTGGCTGGTAATGCCTGCTGCCTGATTGATATATCCAGCAGCGTTGTTGATTCCGTTTGCTGCATCTGTCATACCATTAGCGGCTGTTGTCATGCCATCTGCTGCATCATTCATGCCCTGTTTTGCAGAGGCAAGACCGGCAGATAAGGTTTTGATAGATTCATCAGTAGTGCTGTCTTTTAAAGAAGAAACAGTATCATTGAGGTTCTTTAATCCGGCTTCCAGCTGCTGGGTTCCGGATACAAGTGACTGAGATTTGTCACTGCCCTTTGTAACAGCCTGATTCAGCTGAGAAATACCATTGGAAACATCTCCAAGTTTTTCCAGACCGGAAAGCTGTTTTGCACCAGCTGCCAGCTGTTCTGCACCTTTTACATAAGCAGTTGTTCCATCGACAAGAGTGTCGGCACCGCTTACATACTGTGTGGTTCCACTGGAAAGGGTATTAATACCTTCGCTCAGTGCTTTTGCACCGGATTCCAGACTGCTTGCGCCACTTTTCAGTGCATCGGAATTTTCGTTAAGTTCGTCAACACCTGCGGTATACTGCTGAACACCTTTATCCAGGGTATCAACGCCTTCTGTCAGTTCCGGAACTTTTTCTGTAAGAGTGGCAACACCGCTGTTCAGCTGTTTTGCACCATCATCCAGACTTTTTGCTCCGTCGTTGACCTGTGCTACACCATCGGTGTATGTCTTAAGTCCTTCAGTAAGGCTGTCAGCGCCGCTTACAAATGTAAGAGTACTGGTGGAAAGTTTCTTCAGGTTCTTGGTAATGGTTTTATTACCATCGGCAACTGTACTTAAACCGTCTTCGATTTTTCCGGATCCGTCAGCTGCTTCCTGCATTCCGTCACCAGCTTCTGAGATAGAATCAAAAACGGTTTCGGTGTAGGTTTCAGTAACCTGTGATGCAATGTTGTCACGAAGTTTCAGGATCGCGGTTTCACTGAGCTTGGAAGCTATGTAGTTGGTTCCTGGGTTGGTCTGATAGCTCAGCTCCATCTGTTTTGGATTATCATCCATTACTGTAGAAGCATTTGCGGAGAAGTCTTCCGGAATGGTAATAACCATGTAATAGGTTCCGTTTGCCAGACCGTCCTCTGCTGTCTTACTGTCTACAATGTTGAATGCCATTGAGTCGTTGTCTTTCAGCTCATCCGCCATATCCTTACCTATACTTAGCGTCTTGCCATTATACTCAACTGGTTTGTCTTCGTTTACCACGGCCACCGGCAGGTTATCCACGCTTCCATAAGGATCCCACATGGATTTCAGAAACAGGCCTGCATAGATGATCGGGATAACGATGATTGCGATTACAACGATAAGCATGAGCTTATTGCGAAGTAAGCTTTTCCATTCGTTTTTGATCATTTTACCTATCCCTTTCTTATTAAATTTTTTGTATTTATAGTTTGCAGCGTTCCGATTAATGATTACATTGAGACAGATTCTGAAAAAATTCTTCCTGATGTAAGGATTTTCTGGATTGCTACAGTTGATTAATCAAACTTTATTCCAGTAATGGTATCGAGTTCTATTAATCACTCTTGACTCTATTAATAGTTCTTAAATCCATTATCAAACAAAGTGTTGATTTTCTTTACGTGATGTATTATACTAAACACATACCACAGATACAACCATTAAATATTTGCGGAATGTACATTAGTAGACATATATTGAATATTTGTCTATAACACAATAAAATCTACAAGATAGACAAATAACAGCTATTTTTTACAGGAATGATTGGGGGAAATTTGAAATGGCGGAAAAAGTTGACAGAAGAGTACGAAAAACGAAAGCGCAGCTTCGTGCAGGACTGGCTCGCCTTATGCAGAAGAAGAGCATTAAAGAGATTACCGTGAAAGAACTTGTCGAGGAAGTGGATATTAACCGTTCGACGTTTTATCTTCATTATACAGATATCTATCAGATGCTTGAGTCTATTGAGGCGGAATTGATGGATGAGGTTTCTCATCTGGTAGCGGATTATCCTCTGGATCCTATTAATAATAAGGAGAGTTCTTATCCGTTTATTGAGCAGATTTTTACGATTCTGGACAATAATAAGGATATTTGTATTGCACTTCTCGGAAAGAATGGCGACATGGCGTTCGTCAGTCGGATTGAAAAGTTAATTGCAGATACAGTTCTGCATCGCCTGTCTATTCGTCTGCCGAAGGATAACCGTGACATTGAGTATGCGTATGCTTTTTGCCTGAATGGATGTGTAGGAATGATTAAAACATGGCTTTCTTCTGAAAATCAGGAATCTACACAGCATATGGCAGAACTGACACATAAGTTGATTGATAATACAACACATATGTATTTAGAACAGGCTTTGAGATAGTAGAATCTTTGATGTTTCACGTGAAACAGTAAATAAAAAAATGAAATAAGAAAATAGAGGCTATATAATTGCTATAAAATTATATAACCTCTATTTTTTTATGAAATCTTATGAATGTTTTTTAATAAATATTTTCTGGATTTACAGGAAAATAGATACCTGCTCCAGAAAATGCTCCGGATCTTCAAGGTGAGGAAGATGTCTGGTTTCGGGGATTACAGCAGTCTCAATGGAAGAATTCAACTTCTGATATTCTTCTGCAATAAGAGAACCGGAAGCTTCTTTTTCGCCGGAAATAATATAAATGCAGGCATCAGAAGATTCTACAGCATTATTAATACTGATGTTGAGATATTTTCCAATATAGCTGGAGTACAGATATTTGGCATTGGAACCGCCTTTATGAGCGGACTCATAATAAGTATCGACCAGTATATCTGTCACGTGGAACGGATTATAGAATAATTGTTCCATGAAAAGACTGCTGATAGTTTCACGTGAACATGCAATATGATAGATCAATGTTCCGAAAACAGGGAATTCGATCAGGCGTTTGAATAATTTATTATCCTCACAAGGTGCCTGCTTCAGAGAACTGAGGCTTGGCGGATTGACAAGCATAATTTTTCGGAAATAATCAGAATTATTACGATATGCCATAATTGCAAAGGATCCGGAAAAGCCGCTGGCAATAACGTCTGTTTCCTGCTGAATAACATTTTTTGCAAAATCGCAAAGTAATTGAGCATATACAAAATTGGTGTAAGTAATATCCGGCTTTTCTGATCGGCCACATCCAAGAAGGTCTAACGTGTAAACAGTATGTTCTGTCGCAAGCTGTTTTTCAACGGAACTCCATTCATATCCGGATGCTCCTGGCATCATATCGTGAACAAGAAGAAGCGGAGCCCCATGTCCCTGTTTAGTATAGTGGATTTTTCCAAAACGCCAGTTATAGGTTTTGCTATGTGGCTGTTCCAGCATGTCTTTAAGCTGTGATGTAGCATCTATAAAACGGTTGGCAATATGAATGACTCCTGCGGCTGTGCCTAATAAAGCTACAAGTGTAAATAGTTTGTGTCCATTTTTCTTCATTAAAAGCCTCCTGAAATTCGTACAAAGTGATCAGGGAAAATATACTGCTTTATGCGCTAAAACTTCACTGATCTAATGTGTTTTGTCTGAATATTTCTTTGCTTTATTATACGCTATTGAGGGGGATTTTACAATGCTTTTGTAGACTGGGAGAAGAAAGGTGAAACGTGAACAGTAACATGTGAAAAACAATAGAAAAGAAACAATTTTATGAGTTTTACAATGTATGTTTCACGTGAAACACACATTGTAAATACATGGCTGTAAATAATATTACACAGATTATACAGGATTTCCAAGAATGATATTGATTAAAGTTTTATTGAGCATAATTGTCCGATTCCAGGGATTAATAATTACTCCTTCAATAGATGGTTCCTCCAGTGCGGAATAAAAAAGTTTGTCAATATCGGCGGTAAAAGTAGACATGATCTGGTTACTGCCTTTTAATTCTTCGTCAAAGCTGGTAAAAGTAGCCCACCATTGTTTTCCGTCGCTGGTTTTTATGGCCTGAAGATTGATTATTCCATCACCTTTGGGTGGTTCTACTGCGATGATCAACTGAGCACGCTCTTTCGTTCTGCGACGAATTACAGTGAGAACGTGCGCCAGCATTTCTTCTGTAGCGTCCTGCTGGAGAGCAGCGATTGCAGTTTCGATTTTGTCATTTCCCTGAAGCGTTTTATCTAATTGGGCCTTTGCCTGATCGTGGTTAATTGGATTCATGATAGAAATATTCCTTTCAATATAGATAGATTGTTAATGGTTGTATTATAGCATTTCCGGAAATAGAGCGGCAAGATTAAGTTAAATGCAAATATGCATGCTTTTATGGATGAGGGTGTGAGGAAGGAAATGTAGAAAGAAAATATATATGTCCAATATATCGGACTTTTCTGTGAGAAAGAAAAATAAAAGAAGAGATATGACAAAACATAAAGGTTTAACGCTAAAAATAGCATAAAAGTACGATTTATAGTACTATAATAATATTAATGTACGATTTATAGTACATATATAAAAATGCACAAAAATCCCCTAATACCAATATGTGCACCTGCACACACCGAAAATGCAACAAATACTACCGTTTTTATTGCAAATACCTTATGAATAAGGACCTGAATGGGCGACGGTACAAAAAAAGTCCTTTTTATTTCTGAAATGGCACAATTAAAGGGGATTTTTTTAATACTTTATGCGGCTGTACGTCTTAAATATGCTGCTGTAATGGTGCATGTAGGTCCTGAATATAGCTATTTTGATAAAAAATCCTTTTGATGATGGATTTGAGGCTTATATATAGAGAAGAAAAGGTACTTTGAGCTGCCTGAAAGATCAGTTTGGACAAATCAGAAGAGCTTCAGATGGAGATTTTGAGACCGATAAGCTATGAATGGAGAGATTGACGAGGACAGGAGACAAATAATACATAATGGGATATTTCGGAAATAAAAAATATAAATACGCCGCTTCGCGGCGTATAGCCAGAATAAAAAGATGACACAAAATGAAACTTTGCTGTCTGAAATAAGAAGATGACAAATGTTTTTCACAAGATATAAATTCAACTATATTGTGCTTGTAATGACTATAAAATAAGCATTTTTAATCTAAAGGAGATTGCCGAATATTCGATTCTTACGTGTATGCAGCAGTC
>OGPJ01002305.1_pt1 | contig 12364 bp, 10 predicted proteins | sample 1552831 | NCBI WGS metagenome assembly OGPJ01 (sample SAMEA2579914, study PRJEB22360) | human gut metagenome | biome: human gut; feature: human-associated habitat; material: faeces | place: Denmark | collected 2008/2010
CCAGTGCTTCCATGCCCACGATGGCGCGGGTCATGCTGTTGCACTTGGGCTGCAGGAAAAAGGTGAATTCGTGGTTGTCCAGCGCATGCTCCAGCTCACTCAGCAGCTGCTGCTGGGCCTTGAGGCTGTCCAGCATGGCCGGGGCAAAGCGGTGGATGCCGCTGCCGGAATGGTCCGGGTTCATCACGGCGATCTGGGCGTAGTTGCACAGGGTGGCGGCGTCCGCTTCCGGATGCTCGCTCACCGGGCACAGGCCCAGCGCCAGAAAGAAGGTGACATCCTGATGATTGGGGCTCACGCAGGTCTGCAGCGTGATCACGATGTCCTGCTGCTGCACGCGGTCGTCCGGGAGGCAGAGGAAAAAGTCATCGTTGCCCCAGTAGCCCACGGGGCAGCCGGAGGTCTTTTGATAGTCCAGCAGATGGCTGGCCAGGGTGTTCAGCAGGGTATTGCCCTGCTCGGTGCCGTAAAGCTCGTTGTACAGCCTGAAGTGCTCAACGTCGATGGCCGCGACGCACCACTTTTCGGTTTTGTGTGTGTCCAGAAAGTCTTGCAGATGCTGCAGGAAGTCCTCCTTGCGTGCAATGGCTGTAAGGGCACCCGGCTGTACTGTGCCGACGGTTGTATTTTGAATTGTTTTATCAGACATGGTCATCCCTCGCAGTCCGGCAAAAATTGCCAGCTTCAGACATAGTTTATCCAGTTACACTCTTATGTAACAGTATAGCATCAAATGTGCAATTTGGAAATAGCTTCCGGCAATCTTTACCGCACAAAAATGCACAGAATACGCCGCAAAAAACCGATAAAAAAGCGGGTTATCGCAGATAATCGCAACAAATCCGCAACAACCCGCTGGGCTTATTCCTTGCTGTCCCGGTCCTGATCGGACTCCCGCCGCTCCAGTTTTTTGCGCAGCGTTTCCAGCGAAGTTCTCTTCACGCCGTGCTTCAGCTTGGGGTAGGCCCGCAGCATGCGGCGCTGGCCGATGACGCGGGGCTTCTTCAGCATCTGGGCACGCATCTCGTCGGAGCGTGCCTGCAGCTCGACCGACAGCTCTTCCAGCTGCAGCAGCGCGGCGGCGCGTTTTGCGGCCCGCTCCGAAGCGCCCTGTGCCGCCAGTTTGGCGGCGTTGGCGGCCTCGGCCGCGTTCAGGCGTGCGGTCTCCGAAGCGCGCCGTGCGGTCTCCATGGCTTCGTCGGTCCGGGCACGGATGGCGGCCATGGTCTCACGCGGCTTCAGCTTGGGGACATTGTCCCGGGCCTCGGCGGCGGCCAGCTTGAGCTGCAGGCGGCTCTCGTCCATCTTCTGGTCCATGTCCAGTGCGGTGGTGCCAAGGATCTCGGTCATGGCGTCGCTGACAGCATGCATACTGTCGGCCACCTTCTCGAGAGCGTCCAGCTCCCGGGCGAGGTCGGAGGCGGCGATGGCGGTAGCCACCACGTCAGCGGCATACACCGCGTAAAGCAGACACATCAGCACAAAGCCCACCAGCGGCGGAATGATGTTCACCAGCGCGGCAATGGTGGGATGGATGGCCTTGACCATCACCATGGCACCCACGCCCCACATCAGCGAGAACTCAAGGCAGACATAGCCGCCGATGTTGAAGGGTTTGTCGGTGTAGTCCCACCAGCGGGTGCGGTAGAGCTTATACAGCGCCCATCCGCCCACCAGCTCCAAGGTACTGGGCAGGATGACGCCGCCGAGATACAGCAGCAACAGGTTATCTTCCAGCGGTGTGAGGAAGAAGAGCACCAGTATCATGCCGAAGCCATAGATAGGGCAGACCGGGCCGTTCAGGAAGCCCCGGTTCACCAGCTGGCCGGTGGTGGCGGCGGCATACACCACTTCGACGCACCAGCCCAGACAGGAGTAGATGAGGAAAAACGCAAGGATATGATAAAGCGAGAAACCGCAGACTGTCGTATTAAGAAAAAACGACAAGGGGACACCTCCGATCAGTTCTGTTTGCGGACGATCTTATATTCATCGCCCGGCTCAAAGTAAGGGCAGGACAAGGTCGTGTGGGAGAGATAGCGGGCCATCTCGTCCTCATCCAGTGCGCCGCCCTCGGCGCAGTACCAGCTGCCATATTCGTCCTGCTGGTTGTTCAGGCAGTATTCACAAGGGTCAGACATTGCCTTCACCCTCGGCCTTGGCCGAAGCTTCGGCCTCCGCCTGCGCGGCCAGCTTCTTGAGCACCTTCGGCTCCACCCAGGTCACGGAGTCGTCGTCGGCCTTCTTGCGGGCGATGAGGGCCTTGATCTTAATGCCCATCTCGGTGAACATCCCCTCATGCTCGGTGCGGATGTTCCACTCCGGCTCGTTCTCGTGGAGGTCGTAAGTCTGCCAGATGATGTCGTAGCCGGAAGCGGGAAAGTAGGTCAGGCTGTCGCGGAACAGGTCATCGTCGTCGGTCTTGAAATAGATCTCGCCGCCGTCCTTGAGGAAATCGCGGTACTGGATGAGCTGACGGGGGTAGGTGAGGCGGTGCTTGTTGGAGGAAGCGTTCTTGCTCCACGGGTTGCAGAAGTTGATGTAGATGCGGCTGACGGTGTCCTCCGGGGTGATGACGCCCTTGATGCGCTCGATGTCGGTGCTCATGATCTTGACATTGTCGATGGGGCGGCCTGCCTCGGCGTAAGCGGCTTCGATTTTGCGCTTTGCGAGGATGAGCACCTTGTCGGTGATGTCGATGCCCAGATAGTTGTTCTCGGGGTGGGCAGAGGCCAGCTGGGAGATGAAGCCGCCCTTGCCGCAGCCCAGCTCCAGCACGAAAGGCTGCTCCGGGCGGGCATACTGGCTGTGCCACTTGCCGCCCCAGATAAGGGGCTCGTGGACGTGGAAATCAGCGGCCATCAGTTCGTCGTGGGCGTAGGGCTTGAAACGCATTCTCATAAGATAGTATTCTCCTTGTGACGTGAAAAGTTTGTACTTACAGATTTTTCTTCAAAAATTCCTCTACCTGCTCCGGCGTGGCGGCGCAGCTGCCCTGGCAGATACCGGGCTTGCCGCCGCCGCGTCCGTTCAGGGCGGCGTTCAGGGCTTTGGTCAGGGCGCGCACATCGCCGTCTGCCTGCGCGATGCAGTAGCCGGTGCCCTTTTCGGTGGGGGTCAGGGCGGCGCAGAGACCGGTGGTGGCTTCGGTCAGGCGCACCGCCAGCCGGTGCAGGCCGTCCGGGTCAAGGCCGGGCACTGTGCGGATGGCATCCTCACCGGGGTTTGCCAGCTGGGCAAGTGCATCGAACAGCTGAGAACATACACCAAAGTGTGTAAACTTGAGCGCAGTATACTCATCGTAGACGCGATGCACCGCCACAGCGGTCTGGTCGGCCTTGGCCGAGAGCAGCGCCCCGATCTCTGCCTGCCGCTGGCGCATAGCCTGTGCAGCAAGCAATGCCCGCTGGCCGCACACCACGCTCAGCCGCACGCCGCCCTTGTAGTTCTCGCTGGCCAGAATTTTGATCTGTCCCACCTGTCCGGTGGTGCGGGTGTGGGTGCCGCAGCAGGCGCAGACATCCGCACCGGGAATGGTCACGATGCGCACCTGCCCTTCGATCTCCTTTTTGGAGCGGTAGACAAGGGCGGCAAGCTCCTCCCGGGTGGGGTAGCTGACCAGCACCGGCACATCCTGCCACACGATGCGGTTGGCGGCAAGCTCGGCTGCCTGCAGGCCCTCGGCAGAAATGGGCACGCTGGTGTCCATGCGCACAGCCTCGGAACCGATGTGGAAGCCCACGTTCTCGGCCCCGAACATCTGGTGCAGGATGCCGGAAAGGATGTGCTCACCGGTGTGCTGCTGCATTTTGTCAAACCGCCATTCCCAGTCGATGCAGCCGGAAACAGCGGTGCCGGGAACAGCGCTTTCCGGCAGAGCGTCCACGCTGTGCCAGAGGATGCCGTCATGCTCGTGCACATCGGTCACATTCAGCGTGGTGCCGTCCGGCAGGGTCAGGGTGCCCCGGTCGGCAGGCTGACCGCCGCCCTCCGGGTAGAACACTGTGCCGTCCAGCGCAATGCGCCCGCCGCCGGTCTTTTCGTCCGGCTCTGCGGCAAGGATGATGCTCTCGCACTGGGTGCGGAAAGCGTCCTGTTCAAAATATTTTTCTGTGCGCTGCATGGCGCGGGTACCTCCTGTTCAGGGTGCAGTTTGACGATTTAAAATGGCCGCCGCAGGCTCTGGCCATATTCAGCGGAAAATTTATTTTTATTTTTGCAGAATTGGAACGACTGCGGTCGTTCCAATTCTGCTTTTTCACGCAAGGGGCCGTAAAGGCCAACAACAAAAGAGATTTTACTGCATCTGCCGGTTTCGGCCCTTCTGGTGAAAATGCGTTTGGAGCGGCCCGCGTTTGCGCAGCAATGAAAGCCCCGGTGGGGCTTTTAAGCGGCGAGCGGTCTGCGTCAGCAGATGGAGGGGCCTTGCCCCGACAAGTTCCGCAGGCCGCGACAAACGCGAAATAAAAAATCTGGATTCCGCTGAACATAGCCAGAGCGAAAGCGGAGGCTATTTAAAATCGAAAAATGGATACGCACCCAGTTTAAAAATAAGTATACCACGTTTTTTGCCTGTGGAAAATAGTCTGCGGATATGTTATGATAAGAAACAACGATATTCCCATAAAATGTTAAAAATGAGGAAGGTAATAGCATGCGTGAAAGTGGAATCCTGATGCCGGTGTCCAGCCTGCCCGGCCCTTACGGTATTGGCTGCTTTGGCAAGGAAGCATTCAAGTTTGTGGATTTTCTGGCACAAGCGGGCCAGAAGATCTGGCAGATCCTGCCGCTCAGTCCCACCGGCTACGGTGACAGCCCCTATCAGAGCTGCTCGGCCTTTGCGGGCAACCCCTATTTTATCGACCTCGACGCTTTGAAGGAAGAAGGCCTGCTCACCGCCGCCCAGCTCAAGGCCGAAAAATGGGGCACAGACCCCAAAGAGGTGGACTACGGCACTTTGTATGTGAGCCGCTTTAAAGTCCTGCGCACCGCCTACGCCGCATGGCGCAAGCAGTGCGCCGGGCTGCACGGCTGCAGCTATTACTTCCCGGATGATTACTATGCCTTTACCCTCGCCAATGAGGAATGGCTGGACGATTACGCCCTGTACATGGCCCTGAAAGTGGCCAACGGCATGAAGAACTGGGTGGAGTGGGACAAGCCCTACCGCCTGCGCGACAAGAAGGCCCTTGCTGCCTTTGCCGCCGAAAACGAGGAAGAGATCGGCTTCTGGAAGTTCGTGCAGTACAAGTTTGCGGCCCAGTGGCAGGCGGTGAAGGCCTACGCCAACAAAAAGGACGTGCAGATTTTGGGCGACATCCCTATCTATGTCTCTGCCGACTCGGTGGATGCATGGGTGGGCGGCGCGCTGTTTGAGCTGGATGCCGACGGCGGCTTTGCCCGTGTGGCGGGCTGCCCGCCGGATTACTTCTCTGCCGACGGTCAGCTGTGGGGCAACCCGCTGTACAACTGGGCCTACCACAAAAAGACTGGCTACGCGTGGTGGGTGCGCCGGGTGCGCCACGCACTGGGCATCTACGACCTGCTGCGCATCGACCACTTCCGCGGCTTCGATACCTATTGGGCCATCCCGGCGGACAGCACCACCGCCCGCACCGGCAAGTGGGAGAACGGCCCCGGCATGGAGCTGTTCGATGCGCTGGAAGCTGCCCTTGGCAAGCTGCCCATCATTGCCGAGGACTTGGGCGAACTGTTCCCCAGCGTGCGAAAGCTGCTGGCCGACAGCACCTTCCCGGGCATGAAGGTGCTGCAGTTCGCCTTCAGCGGTGGGGACAGCGAGTATCTGCCCCACAACCACGTCAAGAACAGCGTGGTGTATCCCGGCACCCACGATAACACCACCCTGACCGACTGGTGGGAGAACGGCGCTTCCGAAAAGGAAAAGGCTTCCGCTGCCGCTTACCTGCACCTGACCGGCGTAAAGCCCACCGCAAAGGAGCTGGCGGCCATCCGGACCGATGATGTCCGCATCGCTCTGCTGCGCGCAGCGCTGGGGTCGGTGGCTGACCGGGCCATCATCCCCATGTACGACTGGCTGGGTCTGGGTGCGGAAGCACACCTGAATACCCCCGGCAAGCTGGGCGGAAACTGGGCATGGCGCGCCGCTGACGGCTTTGCCGCCAAGGCACTGGCCAAGACCATCCACGACGAGTGCAGTGTGTACTGCCGCGTATAAACAGAAGGCACAGAGCGGCGGGAGCTTGGCAATTTGACGAAAATGTAAAAACTCCGGCAGAAAATTGTGCGTTTTGCTGGTAAAATCGGAAGCTGAATGGTATAATGTTGCTAAAGCGGCATTATGCCATTTTTCTTTACCTGATGCGTTCCCGGCATTTCCGGAAACAGGGCGGGCGCGGGATGCATAATGCGGCAGATGGTTCCTGAACGTATGGGGAACAGGTGACTGCACGCGGGATACGGGAGCGCCGCGTGCGCAGATGATGGGGAAAAATACATGAAGAAAGAATGTACCGAGCAGGATCTACGGGAACTTGCGCGCTCAGCGCAGGCCGTATTTGAGGCAGTGACCCTGACCGAAGCACCGCTTTGTGACGGCTGGCAGGACGATGGCCTGCGGGTGGACTACGAGCTGCGCAATGGCCGTGTGGACTGTGTGCTGCACCGCAGAGTGGAAGCGGACGGCAAATGCTGGGAGCTGGAAATGTGCGCACCGCTGGCAGGCAATGTGCTGCCGGAAGAGCGCATGACGCCCCGGGAGCGGGAACTGTGCCGCGAGGATATGAGCCACGATTTCCTTACCGGCGTGTACAACCGCCGCTATCTGGAAACGGTGTTTGCCCAAAAGCTGGAACAGTGTGCAGCGCAGGGCCGCAAGGCGGCCGTGGCACTGGTGAGCATCGACAACGGCCAGAAGCTGCGGGATACCTACGGCCAGCCTGTGATGGACCAGCTGCACTGCTTTGTGGGCAACCAGTGGAAAAAGAGCTTTGATACCCCTGCGACCCGCGTGGTCTGCCGCCTGACCGGCAGCATCTTTGCGGTGGGCTGTCTGGACGCCGACGGCAAGCAGCTGGCAGAGGAAATGCAGAACCTGTATCGGCAGATGCCCCGGGAATGCATCACCACCACCGGCATGATGCGCCGGGTGCCCTTTACCTTGAGCTGCGGCGCAGCCGGGCTGGAGGATGTCTCTGCAAAGAACTGGCAGGCGCTGTACGAGCTGTGCGACGCACGCCTGCGGGAGGCACAGAACGCCGGCGGCGATCAGATGCGTGCAGAATAAAACCAGCGTATAAAATCCCCCTTTTGGCGCAGACTAAGGCCAGAAGGGGGATTTTTTGTATGGAAAACCAGAAAAACGACAACCTGAACCTGCTGGAAGCCGTGGTGCAGAATACCGAGATGGGCAAGAACACCTTGGAACAGATCGTGCCGATGACCGACGATGTGCAGTTCAAGGCCGAGCTGCTGCGCCAGCGCAATGTGTACCACCAGCTCAATCAGGAAGCGCACACCGCCATCGAGGCCTGCGGCGGCACCGCGCAGGGGCAGAGCGCCATGGCAAAGCTGAACACGAAAATGGGCATCAGTATGAAGACCCTCACGGACAAGTCCACCCGCAATCTGGCCGAGATGCTCACACAGGGCAGCGGCATGGGGGTGGTGGACTGCGTAAAGGCCCAGAAGGATTACCCCAATGCCGCGCCCGGCGCAAAGCGCCTTGCCCAAAGACTGCAGGAGTTTCAGGAGGATAGCCGGGTAAGGCTGGAACAGTTCTTGTAAAAGAAAACCCTCTCAGGCTCACTTTGTTCGCCAGCTCTCCCGAAGGGCGAGCCATTGGCAAAACGGAAAACGTTTCCGGAATGTCAAAAGCTCCCCCTTTCGGGGGAGCTGGCAATGCGAAGCATTGACTGAGAGGGTTCTTTTTTACAGTGCTTCCACCATTGCTGCCACGATCTTGGTGGCGGTGGCTACATATTCAGCAATGCTGAACTTTTTCACCACCAGCACCTCGTGGCCGTCCTCGTCAGCGTTGTCGCTCATGGCGCGCAGGATGACGCAGGGCACACCGTTCTTGGCGGCGATCTGGCTCACAGCGGCACCCTCCATCTCCACGCAGTCGGGGGCGCATTTGGCTTCAATGGCAGCCTTGGTTTCACTGTCGCCCACAAACAGGTCGCCGGTGGCGATCTTGCCCACCAGAGCCTTCACACCCGCTTCGGCGCAGGCTTTTTCGGCGGCAGCGATCAGCTCCGGGTCGCCGGTGTATTCCTTGAGGAACGGCGGGTTCTGGCAGATCATGTCCAGCTGTGCGTCGTGGTACAGCACGGTCTTGCCGATGACCACATCACCAATGCCGATCTTCGAGGTCATATTGCCTGCGATGCCGGAAAAGATGATCTTCTCCGCGCCGAATTTTGTGATGAGCACCTGAGTGGTGGCGGCGGCATTGGCCTTGCCCATGCCGGCACAGCACACCACCACCTGTTTGCCGGCCAGCGTGCCCTTGTGGTAATCCACGCCGCCGTAGGGCTCCACGGTGACATTCTCCAGCTTTGCACACAGCTGATCGACTTCATCGGGCATTGCGCCCATAATACCGAAAATCATAGGAAACCTCTTTTACGATTTTAAATGGCCGACGCGTGCGCTCTGGCCATATATAGCGGAAAGTTATTTTTGATTTTGTAAGTTCCAAAAGCCTGCGGGCTTTTGGAACTTACTTTTTCACGGGAAGGGGCGAAACCGGAAGTGACATCTTTGCCGAAAATCAGACGTTGAACAGGAACTCGATCACATCGCCATCGTTGACAACGTATTCCTTGCCCTCGGTGCGCTGCAGACCCTTGGCCTTGACGGCGGCGTAATCGAAGTTGTTGGCTTCCAGATCGCTATAGCCAATGACGCTGGCACGGATGAAGCCGCGCTCGAAATCGCTGTGGATCTTGCCGGCAGCCTGCGGTGCCTTGGTGCCCTTGCGGATGGTCCATGCGCGGCACTCCTTCTTGCCGTCGGTCAGGAAGGAGATCAGGCCCAGCAGATCATAGCTGGCAGTGATGAGGTTGTCCAGACCACTGGCTTCAATGCCCATTTCAGCCAGAAAAGCCTTCTTTTCCTCGGGAGAGTAGTCGGCGATATCCTCCTCGGTCTTGGCGCAGATGGGAATGTAGCGTGCGCCCTCTTCCTTGGCGCGTGCGGCCACCAGCGGGACATACTTGTTGTTTTCGATGCCCTCCATCAGGTCGTCCTCGCCCACGTTGCAGGCGTACAGCACCGGCTTTGCGCTCAGCAGACCCATCTCGTGCAGAACAGCTTGCTGCTCGGCATCGCCCTCGTCAAAATCGAAGCTGCGGGCAGGCTTGCCGGCGCTCAGGTGGTCGGCAAGCTGCTGCAGCCATGCGGCTTCGGCGGCAGCGCCCTTGTTGTTGCCGCTCTTGGCGGCCTTTGCCATGCGGCCTGCGCGGTTCTGCACCACCTCAAGGTCGGACAGGATCAGCTCGTAGTCGATGGCATCGATGTCAGCAATGGGGTCCACGGCCTCGGCCTTGGAAACATCCTCCACCACGTGGATGATGTTGTCATCGTCAAAGCAGCGCACTACATGCACAATGGCGTCGCACTCGCGGATGTGGCCCAGGAACTTGTTGCCAAGGCCTGCACCCTGGCTGGCACCCTTCACAAGACCCGCGATATCCACGAACTCCACGATGGCAGGGGTCTTTTTGTTGGTCTGCCAGATCTCGGCCAGCTTGTCCAGACGCTTGTCCGGCACGGCTACGATGCCGCTGTTCGGCTCGATGGTGCAGAAGGGATAGTTTGCGGCTTCTGCGTTCTTGGTGGAGGTGATGGCATTGAACAGAGTGGACTTGCCGACGTTCGGCAGGCCGACGATACCTAATTTCATTTTATTATACTCCTTGCGAAAAAGATTTTACGCTGCGGTAAAAAGCGATATTATAACAGGATAATTGTAGCACAATGGACGTTTTTTCTCAATACTCACTTAAGCGGAAACGAAAAGCCGCCCGCGGAAGAGCAGTGCTGCTTTTCCACGGGCGGTCCTTATGATTCAGGTTGTACGGGCCTTACTTGCTGATGGTAAGGGTGCCGGACGCGGTCTCCTCAAAGTGGCTGGCGTAGAATTCCTCCATCAGCCGGATGAGAGAAACGATGTCCCGGGCACCGGCGGTCTCGTAGCAGGAGTGCATGGCCAGCTGGGGCAGGCCGATGTCCACGCAGTTCATGGATACCTGTGCCATGGCAAGGTTGCCCAGAGTGCTGCCGCCGACTTTATCGGAACGGTTGGCAAAATACTGCAGCGGGACACCGGCGCGGGCGGCAAGCTCCTTTGCCACGGCCATGCTCATGCCGTCGCTGGTATACTTCTGGCCGGCGTGCACCTTGACCACAACGCCCTCGTTCATGTAGGTGCAGTTGTTCACATCGGTATATTCCGGGTGGTTGGGGTGCACGGCGTGGGCGTTGTCGGCGCTGAACATGAAGCTGGAGGCCACCGCACGGTGGAAGTCCTCATCGCCGGGGCAGACGTTCTGCGCGATGCGGTGCAGTACATCGTACAGGAAGGTGGAAGCCGCGCCCTGCTTGGTGCCGGAACCCACTTCTTCGTTGTCGAAAAAGGCGGCAACATTGATGGACTGGGCGCTGTGTGCTTTCAGGAAACCCTTCAGGATGCCGAACACGCACTGCTGGTCATCCAGACGGCCGGAGGAGATGAACTCCTCATTGCAGCCCCAGACGGCGGCCTTTTCGCGGATGCAGAGGAACAGGTCGCTGCCAAGGATCTGGTCTTCTGCGACCTGCAGCTCAGCGGCGACCAGCTTTTTCAGCACGCCTTCCTCGGCGGCACCGCCCAGCAAAGGCAGCATATCCACCTGCTTGTTGTAGGAAGCCTTGTCGTTGACCTCGCGGTTCATATGGATGGCCACGCTGGGGATCATCAGCAGGTCGCGGTCCAGCGTGAGCAGGCGGGAGGTGATGGCATCGTTCTCCTTTATCAGTACGCGGCCTGCCACCGACAGCGGCCTGTCCATCCATGTGGAGCAGATCATGCCGCCGTAGCCCTCGGTGTTCAGCTTGGTGTACTTCCGGCCCATGTGGATCTCGGCGTTTTCCTTGATGCGGAAGCAGGGGGAATCCGTGTGGGCAGCGGCCACGTTGAAGCTGTAGTTTTCCAGCTGCTCTCCCATGCGGAACGCAAGGATGCTGGAGCCGTTGCGGCAGACAAAATAGCTCCCGCCGGGTTCCAGCTGCCACCGGCGGCTCTCCAGCAGCTCGGAAAAGCCCTCCTTCAGCAGGATGTTCCGGACGGATGCAGTGGTGTGGTATGCGGTAGGATTGCCGTCAATGAAGGACAGCAGCTCCTGTACTTCTTTTTCGATCATTGGAAGACCCTCCATGGATTTATCGGTTTGGATGCTCCTATTCTACTTCTGCGGTTTGCGCTTTGCAATAGCCGGCCCTGCGGGCGGGGAAGAATTTGTTTTACATTGCGCGGGTTCTATAGTATACTATTCCTGTTGGTAAATATCGAATCGACAGGAAAGGCAGGAAACCGTCATGGAACGCAGCGATCCGCGCTATCAGGCGTATGTGGAAATATTAAAAGAGGAGCTCATCCCGGCAATGGGCTGCACAGAGCCCATTGCACTGGCTTACGCTGCGGCCCGGGCACGCGAGGTGCTGGGCGCACTGCCCGAGAGCGTGCAGCTGCAGGTGAGCGGCAGCATTATTAAGAATGTGAAGAGCGTCATCGTGCCCAACACCGGCCACCTGAAAGGCATGGAAGCCGCTGTGGCAGCGGGCATCATTGCCGGTTCGGCAGACAGAGAGCTGGAAGTCATCTCCGAGGTCAGCGAGGACAAGCAGGCTGCCATCCGGGACTATCTGCAGACGGTGCCCATTTCCATCCAGCACATCGAGCAGGGGCATGTGTTCGATATCATCGTTACCGAGCGCAGCGGGGATTCCTACGCAAAGGTGCGCATTGCGGATTTTCACACCAACATCTGCCTGATCGAAAAGAATGGCCGGGTGCTCTACGAAAAGCCGCTGCTGAACGAGGAGGCCCAGCGGGACAGCCGGGCCGACCGCAGCCTGCTGAACATGAAGGACATCTGGGACTTTGCCGAGACGGCCGACCTGCAGGATGTGGCGGACCTGCTGGAACGCCAGATCCGCTATAACAACGCCATTGCAGAGGAGGGCCTTCTGGGCGACTATGGCGCGAACATCGGCCAGGTACTGCTTTCTACCTACGGCAACGATGTGTCTATCCGGGCCAAGGCCAAGGCGGCCGCCGCCCTCAACGGCGACTTCTACAAGCCGGCCGAGTGATTTTTCCCCCTTCTTTCTTTCGCTCGGC
>OGPJ01002308.1_pt1 | contig 12358 bp, 4 predicted proteins | sample 1552831 | NCBI WGS metagenome assembly OGPJ01 (sample SAMEA2579914, study PRJEB22360) | human gut metagenome | biome: human gut; feature: human-associated habitat; material: faeces | place: Denmark | collected 2008/2010
CCCTAACTGGAAATGCTATCAACGAGCCCTCAGCATTGATGGCTGCAAGATACCTTCGTAAAGGATTTTCAAAAGGTGATGGTGAAGCAAAAGACTTCATAGAAGCTGTTACTAAAAATCTGTACAAACTGAGAAATTCTAATTTCCCTATCGATTCTGAATTAATAAAATCAATTGCATCAATGTGTCTTCCAAGGCGTACCGGTGCCAAAGTAAAATCCGTTATCACCTATAATTTTGACGATCTACTTGAAAGGCAATTAATTAGCAACTCTATTTTACACAGATGTATTTATACTAATAATGAAAGCTTTGATCCTGATGAACTTCCAGTCTACCATGTTCATGGATTCTTGCCAGAAAATAGAAAACTTTATGATGGGTTAGATAAATCAACTTTAGTTTTTTCAGAAGAGGGCTATCATCATATTTATTCAGACTCCTACCACTGGTCAAATCTCGTTCAGTTAAATTCATTTAGAGAAAATAGTTGCTTGATGGTTGGATTATCAATGACAGACCCAAACCTTAGACGATTATTAGATATTTCTTCAAAAAACATTGAACGCAGCAAGCATTTTACATTTATGAAAAGAATTTCATCAAATGAATTCTGTTATGAGGATAACGCAGGAAAGAAAATAAAAATAATTGACAACATCGAATCTGCTGAAAAATTTCTTGAGCGACACCACACTTTAAACGAAGAGCTGATGAAAGAATTAGGCGTAACAATCATCTGGTATGAAAAATACGATGACATTCCCAAGTTTATTAGGGAAGTAACGAAGCATTAAAAATATAAAATAATTATAATGGATAGGGGTAGAATATATCATTGATAATCCGCTGCTCGCTCAAAGCTGCCGGTCAACTACTGCGTTCTCCTGATGGTGTATCGACAGCCATTCCGCATGCATGGACAGAATTTGTCTACGGGCGTGGGGTCAGTCCATCTATTGGCTTCCTTTGTTTACGCAATGATATAAGCGGGCTAGCGTGACAAAAGCGTTAGGTTTGTTTAGCAAAAAACCAGAAATGGGAATGTGACAATTTAGGAGAAGAGGATCTATGAGTCCCAGAGTTCATGACGCGTTGCCGCAATTCACCCCCCCAAGTCTTTGTAAAGTGTGCCCCTCTTCACCCTTGAATGCATTCTGTATTCAGTGGTGAAGAGCCCTGAAATAATAAATAATTAAACCTTATTCAGCAGATCGTATTTCGCGAAGACTTAAATCGATCACAATGATTTTTACATCCTTTATCTTTGGATACTTAGGTGAGATAGATAACCAATGTTGAGTTAATGCGTTTTCAAGTTCACTGAGATTTACTTTCACACCATTAATAACCCAATTTTTATCTGATTGATTTTCACCCTGCCAAATGAGTAAAAACACACCGAAATCGGCTTGATTTTCACGTAAATAATCTCCTATCAACTGATTTTCCAAACGCTCACAGAGGTCAGGTCCTGACCAGGATTTATCCAACAGCTTCAACTCAACAGGAATGGGAATACAAACTTCGTGATGTTGAAGCCAAAGATCTGGCCTTTGACTATTAGCGAGTTCAGCCTCCTGAGCGCAAGTGAATCGCCCCTTCGCTGCATTTTGGATATGATGAGCGACAACAGTACGCATCTCAGTTTCGCTGGTAATTTTTTGATAGGTTTTAGCCAAACTATCATTACCACGTTCAAGCCAGTCCTTAAAATCCAGCAAATAATAGACCCCCATTTGGTAAAGTTGTGCTGGAGAATTAGGTGTAAAGACCAAACTGGCATCGAAATCGTGAACCTGTTTATCTGTCCAACACTCGAAATCTGCATCGGCTAATGCCCTGTTGCGAGCTGCTCTCATCATCCACTGCGTATAATCTTTATAAGGATACTCGTTAGTAAGTTCCATCAAAGCAACATAGGTCTCTTTACCTGGAATTGCAGCTAACCACTGAAAAAGCAGTTCACGGGCGCTTTGAGCATCATCCCTGAGCGTTGGTGTGTAGCAGGTAACAGTCGTACGATCCAAATCGTCTTCAGGTTTGATGTATCTTGTCATAATCAAAAATAATGTTTTTAAGCTCGAAGGGTTACGAACACCACCAGTAAAAGAAGTTCTCTCTTCACCATGACGGAATTTCCCGGTGAGTGTCGTCACAAAGTGTTGTGCAAAAACACTTGCATTATCTTTTGGTAATTGTTCAAGCCATTTATTTAGCTTTGGTATGGCCTCATCCGGTAAGGTATCAACATATAAAGCAAACCATATTGGGAGATTCTCCTCCACCACAGGATTACCAATTTTAACGCTCGCCAACTTTGCAAGCTCAGCAAAACTGACACCACCATTAACCAAAGTGCGGATACAATTCCTCAAGTTTTGATTTAATTGCGGCTCGTTTCTCTCAAGCCAGTGATAAATCCGTGGAGCCAGCCCTATATGACTCCATGGAGCCCGATGTACAATGTCATGTAAAAGTTGATTTACTTTATTTGGTTGGCTCTCATTATCAAACTCCCGCTCTATTTCTTTCCAAAGTGCGTCTAATACAGTTTCAGGATAAGTTTGATACATCTTTTCCAGCCAGCCAGGAAAGCCATTCATTTCTTTTGTTAAATACAAAAGGGCATGTTGAACTTCATCCGGTGGAAGATAGCTAGGAAAATCCGGATTTTCTCTAGATTCGATCTCCAGCCCAAGCAATCCAAAAACAAGCCTAAATGGTATCGAAGTCGTGCTTTCATCTTCAGGACGGTACATCCGCCAATATGCCATAGCTGCATCACGAAACGCACAGGCAACGTCCATACCAAATGTTTCAATAAGATCATGCCAGTCATGATTTTTAGCGAGATGATCATGCTTATTCTTATTTATTTCCTGGTATAGCCAATATTGTCCATTGCTGATCTCACCTGTCGCCAGTCCGGGTGGACTTTTTATATCCTTAGGATTGGCTCTAACACGCTCAATCCACTCAATTCGCTTACGCTCGTTCTGTGCTCGTTTTTCCTCACCTCGACGCTTTAAATCAGCCTGTTGCCGGTTTAGTTCATCTATTTCTGGATCAAAAGGAGGATTAAAATATAATTCAACTTTCTGTACTAACTCATCATGTTGTTCGGATACCTCGTTAATTTTGGATAAATATTGTTCATTATTATTCGACTGAGTATAAATGCGCAGAGCCAAAGACAACGCAACCAACCGATCATCAAGTAATTCTTTTTGGCTAACATAGTTCAAAACTCGCTCAAAACTTGGAACATCAAACTTAAAGAAATGCCCTGGCCATTGGACATGCCAGTCATCGATCAATCTGCGGTTTTTGAATTGCGCTTCGGCTCTTCTGTTCTCTACTGCACGCCAGAAAAGAGCATCGTTTAACTCTGGCCACGCGGGTACTAGTTCTGACAATGCCCCTTTGTATTCCCGAATATGATCGCCATGCCAATCTCTGACTTGAACAAAAGCCAAAAGTAAATCTAACACTTTTGTCTCTAAGCAAGTATCCGAACGTAACAACACCATTTTTTCAATAAGCTCCATGGCTGAAGATAACAGCCACCCATTCCCCTGAGATATCCTAATATCTGGTTGTTCACAATAAGGAGGATGTTTTATTAACGCGTAAAATCCATCCAATAGTACGGTGCACGCTTCTTCATCTTCAAGGGATTGAATGCAAGATACTTTATCTATGAAGACCTTGATTCCTTCGACCAATCCTGTCGTCTCGAATGGCCTATAAGGCTCCAACTTCATGAGGGAATTTAATAAATAGTTTACGTTACGAATGTCAAACGTTGAGTCATTTACGAGCTCGGTCAAAATACGTCGAGGAAAAATGTTCTGTTTCTCATTCAGATTTTTCCATAGCAATGCTTTAACATCATCTGTTGCCGTTGTCACTAACGCTCTAACAGCTCCTATACGAGAGTAAACATCTCTTTTTTGATCAATTGCGACAGACATTAACTCTTCAAGACAAATAGGTTGATTAATTTGCCAAATCAACCTAGTTAAAAAGAAAATAGCATCATCATTTGAATAATACTCTCTGATTAGAGATGATATTTCCTCAACTAAATCAGCTTTGGCTATCATTCCAATAGCATCATTATATCTCACATATCTTTCGTCTGTATCATTTGCAATCCGGCTCACAATGCTTTTAAGCATGCTAACTCGTATAGACAGTGGTAAATGAGAAACATCCCCGCCATTGAGTGCTATTTCAGGCTGTATACTTAATGCTTTATCCCTTATATTATCATCCATTAAAATCAACCAGGGCACTAATGTACTGAGTCTAGGAGTGATAACCTGTTCACCATACATATCACGAAATATGAGGGATTCAACGATTCTTCTGGAATGCCCTTTTTTTAATAATGAATCAAGCCATTTCGCTGAAAGATAATCCCGAATTTCTCGGTGGCGAAAACCAACCATATTGTATATCGCATCACTAAAAATGCCTCTCTCCAGTAGAGCCCACACATGAGGAGGCTCCCACTCAGCTAAAACAACCTCAGCATTCACACCGTTGCGATCAGTTTGCTTATCATAAATCTCAATGCCACTTTTTCCTGTGAAAGTTACGGCACCTGCAAGAAGAGCGGCCCCCTCAAGCGCTTTTGTTGCCTTAAGTGGTCTTGCCTGACGCCTTGAAGGATCGATTTCATCGAGCCGTGTTGCAACATTTCGTTCAAACAGCTCGAAGCGAGATCCGAATTTTCGTTCCTGACTCCATGTTGAAATCAAAAAATCGAGGTCAAACGGGCGAGATGCCATTGCTTGTAGATTCGCTCGCTCAATTCCATCAACAAATTCAGTCGTGTTATCAACCTGTCTCTGAGCAGCATAAAAGCGAATATCATCTAAATTTAAAGAGTTAAGGCTATAGATGTTTAGAGAGTTCTCTTTTCTGAAACTGTTAGCAGCGTTTTGAGTTGAGAATGGTAAATAACGTTCAACCATTTCATAATCGCTTGCGAAGCTCCAAGCATAAGGCCTTCCAGAAATATAAATATGCGCTCTGTGACGAGATTTACTTATTTTGTATGCAAATCGTTTTACCGCCTTTTCGAAAGCATTTGGCGCTACCAGACGAGCCTCATCCACGGAATCCAGAAAGAACCAAGCCTCGTTAGTCGAAGCCAGCCAACCCTCAAACTCTTCAGGAGAGCCAACTTCCAGACCCCAAGCAAAATCCGACTCATTCAAATCTTCTATGCGAATAAAAAAAGCTAATCTACCGCTTTGCTTGATGATTTCAGCGCGAGAGCGCATTTCAACGGTCTTGCCAGCACCTGCAGCCGCAAGAATCACAACCCGATACTCATCCTCAAGCTGAGACCATTTTATTGATCCCGATGAGATGCCCATAGATGTGGATGCTTCATCTTCATTACCAAGGCTGTTCTTAGGGACTACTGTAAAGGATCGGTCCAACGATATGATGTCCAGATTCATCGGTTTTACCATTCGCTTAGTTAAGAGTGTAACAACTAAAATACTGTCTTCAATTTATTGATACAACGGAAAATATCTGGTTCAGCTCGCAAAAATTCTAGATTGTTTCATGCTCTGGCTTAGGACATCTACGAACTGAGAAACATGTAGAAGCCATCCCCACTTTTAAGAAACCGCCACACGCCATATTTTTCAAAATTGAGAAAAGTAGCAATAGAAATATTCAAGCTGTAATGACTTTCGGAACCACATAATCTATCTGGGTAGGGCTAAAATGGGAGTGAGGAAAATAGAAAGCTAATTATAATCAAGTACGGTTTTCACTCACAGAAGTCGCCCTAAAGATTTCCCATATAATAAAACGCTTTCATTAACTCATCTTCAGCAAGCGGCGATACCAAACTCGCCACTGTATCTTTCTCAACCTTCATCAATAGCTCGCTACGGGTTATGCCCAATCTATTCGCAACATGGTTAGCGCAACTTCGTAAACCACAATAGCTGAAGTTGGCAATAGTGTCCCCTGTTCGCTCATAGCAGACTTCCCAGTTAACTAGTCTACTTAATGCTAAAAACAGACATTGCTCACAATATCGACTTAATAATTCTGCCGTTGATCACTCCCATTGAAAAAATTCTCAGTATCCAATATACCAATGTTGAGGGCTTCCCTCTTACATCTCTAAAGGATAACTATCATGGGTCTTAAACCTGGTCCAAAACCAATTGCTAAATCGACAGGAAAACCGGATCAACGCCGACGAGATAATAAAGATACTCCTGGCAACACTCCGGTACTAAAGCCAAGTAAGTCCACCGGGAAGTAAAAAAATCAGGGTATAAATGACTTATTTATACCCTGACTACATATCCAGTCTACTGAAGGTGTTTCTGCAGCCAGATGCACGTTCCTTCTATATCATACGCCTGTGCCCCATACCCTTTAGCAAGCAAAGTCTCTGGTAAATACTCGTCATATTTATCCAGATACTTGTCGGGAACAACTGCAGCAAGCTCAAACTCTGAAGGTAGCCCCGACAATAGCATTTTCTTAAGTGCACGCCGGACAGAGGCAACGTTTGAATCCTCTACCTCTATCACACCTGCAAATGAACTGGCTTTAAAGCCACAACGTATAATCAGGGACGTAATTGTATTGACAATTTTATCCCCCATCCACGGGATCACGTAGCAGTTCTGACCACTGGCAATAAAACAGTCATTTTGTAGATTGTAGCGTTGGAAGTTATTACTGGCTTCCGCAAAGAGGCTTCTGGCAGCAGCATCAGCATAATCGACTCTCTTGCTGCCTACCGCGATACGGTAATCATTTTCCCTGTAGATAGTGAGCATTTCCTGGCGAACAACATCATGAACAGACATCCCGGTACCACTGAATAGTGGCGGCTGACCGCCTTTAGTCGTCTCAACATAGATAACCTTTTTTTCAACCTCGATCTCTGTCACTTTCCAGCGCCGTCCGCCGAAGATGATGTGCTGCTCCGGCAAAAGTGGGGAGTCTACAGGCACTGTGCCAAGAGTTCGGTTTCCCGTTACAATGCGAAACTCCTCAGGTGTATTGAATACGGCATAAAACGTATAGTGATTAGTCAACTTCTCCCCCGCAGCCCCGACAACTATTTCACCGCTGGCAAGTTGAGTGAGCAGGCCACATGTCCCCATATGTTTAAGCAGACTTTTGAAGTCATTTATATCCACATTCCGGAACGGACCTGTCTGGCAAAGTTGTGACCAGAGCTGATCGGCACGAACACCTCCCCATTGCGCAGTAATAGCAAGGATCTGGTGTAGCAGCGTTGAGTAATGTTTCTGCCGGACATCTGCAGGCTCGAACCAGCGTTTAGAGATCATCAACCTGATCATTGCCATCGCCTGAACCAACTGCAGCCGTAAATGATCCACAATGCTGCTGGTTGCGGTAAGTTCAGGTTCAGTAATTAACATTCTCAGCACCGATGGGGAACCGCGCCGCCCTGAACGTCCCATACGCTGACGCAGACTGGAAACAGAATGCGGAGGTGTAACTTGTATGACCGACTGCACCTTACCAATATCAATACCCAGCTCTAGCGTCATTGTACAAACAGCGGTTGTGGGCAAATTCCCTTTCTGCAGTCGGGCTTCAAGCGCCTCACGCAACTCCCTTGCAAGGGAACCATGATGAGGAAAGAATTCGTTAGGAACGACATTTGCCTCACACATGTCGCTCAGTGTTGCCGCTATGCTTTCAGTACGCTTTCGACTGTTAGCAAAGACCAAGTGGGAATTGCCACGGCAGAGCCTGAAAATATCCGCGCAGACGAGCTGTTCAGCAGAGCTCTGGAGCTCTTCTCCTTTTTCGGGCACCCGCTCAAGATAACCTTTAACCTGAACCTGTAGTGTGGCTTTGCTATTACTGTCTGTTACCGTTTCACAAGGTAATCTCTTATCCGGGCGCAATAGTTCTGGCACTTTTTCCAGCTCTCCCAGCGTGGCACTCAACGCGATACGGGGAACTGGATTTAACTGGCGTCCTAGCACATGGTCAATTCTATTAAGCAGAGAAAGCAGCTGTATACCACGCTCTGAGCCAATAAAAGCATGGAACTCATCAATAACAATGTATGCCACTGAAGAAAACGCCTGTTTGAGCCAACCCAATGAGTTTATGAGCAAAGACTCAAGTGATTCAGGTGTGATAAGTAAGATGCCAGAAGGGGTTGTCCGTGCTTTCTTCTTTTTGCTTTGTGGTACATCCCCGTGCCAGGGCGTCACTTGCATTTCCAGGGCTTCACCAAGACTCTCAAGACGACGGTGTTGATCGTTAATTAATGCCTTCAATGGACTGATATAGATAATGCCAAATCCACCGGTGAGATCTGCAACCGCCGAACAGGCAGGCAGAAAGAAAGCCTCTGTTTTACCCGCTGCTGTACCTGCACTAATTAGTACATCACGATCACGGGCTAAAATTGCCGGAATAGAGCTTTCCTGCAAGGGCCTTAAGGATGACCAGCCCTGCTTATAAACCCATCTACGGACACGGGGATCGAGACTATTGTAGGCACTGCTCATAGTCTGAAATTCGCCAGACCATCATCGTGATCGCTTTCCTCCACAATGGCGTCATCCATATCGCTGGGCTTGTCTTCTTCAATCGCCACCCCCTCGATGAGCGATTGCCAGTTCATCGTTCTGTTTTGTTCCAGCACAGCCAGCATATCCAGAAAACCTTTTATGGTATTGCGGGGAGTTCGAAAGTAAGCATCTCCGATGGTTTTGCTGCAGTGATGTAGGAACCCGGTCAGAGCATCATCTGGCACCAGATAATTCGCGGGATCTCCACCAGCATAAACATGACGAAGATTTTTCAGTAAAATATACAGTTCCTCAGGAGTGAGGCTGGCAAGATGCAGCGTGGGAGACGAGTAGTCAATCACTTCTGCTTTCTGTGCGAATCGGTTTTCTGCCAGACGCGACTGGAGCGCTTCATAGCTGTAGAGCCCCTTACGTGGATCGAAAAGAAACTCTGGCGTCCCCCCGAGGATAAAACCAATATTTTCGGCGGAGCCTTGCAGGCAGTCATTCAGGATCCGCAAAATTTGTTCGTAGTTGGCCGTTCTCGCTTGCGTATTATTCAACTTGAAGAGGTTCACCATCTCGTCGAGGCTAACTAAAAGTCCGGCATAGCCTGCCTGACGGACAAAAAGGCTCATCAATTTCAAAGAATCATAGAATGAGGCGTCTGAGATAATGGTTCTAACGTCGAGATCATTACGGGCATCAGTTTTGGTAGTGTACTCGCCTCGCAACCAGCGAATGGCATTGGATTTTAAGGTTTCGTTATCCTGCTCGTGCCCGCGCCAGAATGCGTCAATGACCTTCGCAAAGTCATATCCTCCCACCATATCTGACAAAGCAGCAAGGCGTTTATGAATAACGGATGAGACCAGGGAGCCGTTCGCATCAGCTTCCTTCCTTGCCTCAGTAACAAACCTTTCCACAACGCTAATTAACGCATTGCCATCTGGTTTGTTTCTGGTGGACATATTTTTCATAAGCTCGGAGTAGAGATTACGAGCCTGACCTCCCGATGAGTGAATACGTCTGTCGGGAGAAAGGTCTGCACTGACCGTGACCAGCTTCTTCTCTAACGCAATAGACCGCACAACACTTAAAAAGAACGTTTTACCAGAACCGTACTCACCGATGATAAGTCTGAAGCTCGCCCCACCATCAGCTATCCGTTCAATATCCTGATGGAGGGCAGTTATCTCATTCACGCGACCAACCTGGATATGCTGAATACCTATCCTTGGCGTTACTCCTGATTTAAGTGACTGAATAATAGCGTCGCGTTCTTTCACTCTTATACGTGTTACAGACATTCACTAACCCTCTAATTCTTTGGCTATTTCCAGGTCAATCCAAATGTGATCATCAGCATCTTCCAGCACTGGTGCATCACCCACCGCATAGGACCAATCGTTAATCACCTCAAGCGCACCGCCGAGCATCAGGTTCCAGTTACTACACAACTCTGTCGCCTCTTTTCTGGACCATTGTTCTTTCTCCAGCAACCTGCGATAAAGTTGGCTATGAGCGGAGTCAAGTCCCCCTTCCCCGGTTAATGAGGCTGGAGCGCTTTCTGGTTGTTCTGGTTCTTCTTCAGTGAAAATCGAGTTCAGTAATTTACGAACATCATCAGTGGCAGATTCGTGGCGGGCAAGTACGTTGGCATCCAGCGTAAACCCTGCCGTCGACTGATTAGCTGGTACAGATGAAACGAGAGCAGTTTCAGTTGCGGAATGCTGATGGATATTGCTTGATACGGATGAGGGATCCAGTCCCAGGCTTGTATAAATCTTCTCAAGCTGTTTGACTTCGGCAGGCGTAATTCTGCCATCAGAGCAAGCAACACTAACGATAACCTTACCCACAGCTGATTTTTCCGCAGCACCAAGTAATTCAATCCGGCTTTTCATTCCCGTCATATTCGCCGGAGTATGAAGCTGCCACGTTAAATATGCGTGCAGAGAGCGCTTTTCATCATCGCTGAAGCTGGCATTGTTGTTGATGGCATTCTCAAGCACTTTCTGTTCGGCTTGATCGAGAGACTTGTCAATCAAGGCGACTACCGCTCCTAATCGGAGCGTCAATACAGCTGTGATAAATTCAGGAGAAGGAGAGAAGCGTCCACCTTCACCAGCAGGGAATAAAACAAGAACACCATCGACATCTGCTTTTACGTGGTGGTAATAGGGGTCAGGAGCCAGACAGTACCCCATTTTCTGAGCAAAGGCCTGCATCAAGTCGGCCTCTTTTTTATTGATCTTCGCCGGACAGGTAGCATTCATATGTGACCAGTAGTCAGCAACTGTAACTACCCCAGCCTTACTAAGGATCGCGTCATCAGCCCAGCGTTTGAATGCACTTAATATTTCTTCTGCGCTTTCGTTAACGATTTCTGAAGGCAGCAACAAAATTGCAGCGGTATCATTTGCTGACGTGCCTTTTCTACCAAGGTAACGACTGTAAGCATCCAGTTCATCTGTGCATATATCGGCAAGGGTCATAAGCTTCTGAACAGGGCCTTTCAATGCACTTGGATCAGGCAAGTCGGGAACAGGAAGTTGAATACCTCGCAAACTAGGACTTGCAGGTGTGTAATCTAAACGCAGACGCGCTTTATTCGGCTTCACGACCATCCCTTCATCGTATTTAAAGGTGTAACGCCGTTTAAAAAGTGCAGCAAATTCTTTCGCGCAGCGGCGGGCGGGGGTTCGTAATGAGTATTCAGCATGGTTTGTCACCCACGTCAGAGCCAGATCCGCTGGAACCGGGGCTCCTGTATCAACAGTCTTTGCCAGGATTAACCTGAACTGCATGCTATTGCTGAACTCCGAATCATCGTTGAGAGCTGCTGCAAGATTTTCGTTCGGGCGAAGAATGGACATCGCTTCAAGTAACTGGGACGAGTAGTTCCGGAAAGATCGGTTTTCATTGAAAACCGATCTGAGACGGCAGATCTCTTTGAAAAGAGAATAGAACTCATCGTCAGATATACTGTTGTTCCTGCTGTCAACAAGTGCCCGTCTTTCCAGACCATACAGATAAATGAAAACGTAACCAATTGGGCAGGAAGTGTCGCATCTGTCGCTGGCAAGCCAACTCAGGTACGCACCACGAGCTTCAGGTGAAAGTGAGGAAAAACTGGGCCAGTACCCTAATGAACTATCTTCGTAAATGTAAGGTGTGGGGTATATTTTAAGCGTGTCGTCAACTAGCGATGCCTCGTTATTGCCATCATAATAACCGCCTGAGTTATGCCCGGCAGGTTTCATTCGCTGTCCAAGATAGAAGTGGCCACCGGTAACCTCTACCCCACCGACTGTGATCACCTCTCCCGGTAAAATCCAGCGAGCCAAAGCACCGGTAGTTTTTGAGAAATTCTGGCGTTGAGTGGCTGTTATGCTGTATTCGACATTCCGTCCGCCACTTAGTGTAAACGTAGCCAGATTATCATCTTCGCTGTCATCGTTGTGCATTCCCGCCTGATTTTTTTTGTTGTTAGCAAGCCATTCTTTAGGTGGTGCTTTCACAGGAGCGGAAGTATAAGAGCCCGCGGACTTAGTTTTCTTCTTTTTGAAAAAAAGAATATAAATCAAATAAATAGCTACTATAAATATCCATAACTCCATGAGGCAGTAACCTTAAAAATAGCTTTTCACCAACAGCGAAAAGATGACGATTGGAAGTGGATTAATCTCAAAATAATACTTCTAAACTACAAAGGTTAAAAGCAAATCACAACCTTCCCGAACCTCCGATTTTCGCTTGCTACGACCCCTGCAGAGCATGAATTTCGTCTATGTCCA
>OGPJ01002314.1_pt1 | contig 12336 bp, 3 predicted proteins | sample 1552831 | NCBI WGS metagenome assembly OGPJ01 (sample SAMEA2579914, study PRJEB22360) | human gut metagenome | biome: human gut; feature: human-associated habitat; material: faeces | place: Denmark | collected 2008/2010
AGCAAAAGTCTTAGGATTGTTCTTCCCGGATATCGCGGCAGCCGTTACATGGATTCCATAGGTTCTTATGTTACAGGTTACGGAGATACGGACAAAGGAGAACCCGAATTTTTCGATCCCGAACACGAAAAGCTTGATCGTGAATTGACTATTGTAATTAACGGAGTACAGGAATCCTTTATCGCTACCAATTGGTATATTACGGCGGCGGCAACATTGTTAGGCGGTGTGCTTGCGTATTTTTTAAGCGGGCATGCGCTGAAGCCTCGGCGTACTTTTACAGCTCGGGTTGAGAAGGTTCAGCCTAACAATTTGACGGATATGAAGATAACCGAAGAGGTTTTGCCTGAAATGAGACAATTTGTCAAGTCATTCAATCTGATGCTTGACCGTCTTGATGAGGGATTCACAGCTCAACGACAGTTCGCCGGAAACGCTGCACACGAGCTGCGTACGCCGCTTTCGCTTATGCAGGCACAGCTTGAACTTTTTTCGGCAGAGCATCCCGAGGTATTGCCGGAAACGGCTGAGTTTCTCCGATTGTTATGTGAGCAGACCGAACGAATGACGCAAATGACAAAAACCTTGTTGGAAATGAGTAAGCTTCGTACAGTATCGTGTGCCGACCGCATAGAGATAGGACCTATGGTAGAAGAAATTTTCACTGACCTTGCGCCCCTTGCAGAGAAGAACAATATTGCACTTGAAAGCACGGGCGACGCTGTTATGACAGGCAGTGACACGTTGATTTACCGTTTGTTATATAATCTGACCGAAAACGCTATACGCTACAACCGTTTTGACGGTACAGTGAATATTACCGTAACGCACAAAGACAATCAGCTTGTTATTACGGTTGCGGATACCGGCTACGGCATCCCCGAACAATACAGAGAAAGTATTTTTCAGCCCTTCTTTCGTGTGGATAAATCTCGAAGCAGGGAATACGGTAGCGTAGGCTTGGGACTTTCTTTGGTGTGGAAAATCGTCACATTGCACAATGGTAAAGTCCGTGTGGAAGAAAGTTCGGAAAAGGGTACGGCTATAGCCGTAAAGTTTCCGACCGATACGATAAAATTTTAATATTTTGCAAAATTTTTTTAATAAATTGTTGAAATTACCGTAGTCCTGTGTTATACTATAGTTAATTAATTGATTAGTTATCAAAAGGAAGCGAACATTATGAGAACAACAGAGGAACAACACAACGAGCGTAAGCGGGAAATGATGGAAAAATGCTTTGAATGTTATGCTGAAAACGGGCTGACCGGTACGGGTATCAAGGCTTTGGCGGCAGCGTGTGGGTGTACAACGGGAAATCTGTATTCCTATTTCAATAGTGTGGATGAACTGATTATTGAATCAACTGCATACTGTATGGAAAAGGTTGAGGATGATTTTATGGAAAAAGCTCCCACCGACCCGAATGATGTTGTCCGATTTGTGAGAGAGGTTCCGTATTGGACCGCAAAGAAGCACGGCAAAAAATATCGGCTGATGTATCAGGTCTATACTCATCCGAAATATATTGAGCACGGCAAGAAATTCTTTGAGGGAGTGAATGAGCGCTATACCGAATATGCCAAGCGGTTGGAGCCGAAAATCGGTATTCCGTACACGGTGATTACACCGTTGATTTTTATATTTGTTCGTGCCTGTGTACACTATGCTATGTTTGAGGATGAATATTATTTAAAAACCCAAATGGAGGTCTTAAAACAGGGTGTCGCTCTGTTTGCGGATAAATACCGTTCACAATATTTGAAGGGAGGAAACGGAAAATGAAAAAACGAATACTCTGTACCCTGCTCACCCTATGTATGGTGATGTGTGTTGCTTTACCTATTATGAGCTATGCCACTATGGGAGTATCGGCATCCGACTCGAGTGCATACGGCACACTGCTCACACCCGACACAACCCCACCGGTCGGATGGGCAGAGGATGAAAGCAACCCGTACGGCACAAAAAAGGGTCAGCCCTTTGCCATCACCCCATGGTATGAGCCGATCATTTACAGCTATCGCAACGCAGAGGGGCAGGCGGCGCAGGATCATACCAAGGTATACAGTAAGTGGAATTTCGGTATCAACATTGCCGAATGTACACCGAGTGCCCATCGGGTTTCTGCTGTCGATAATGTTGCATTTGCTGTTGGAACAGCTTACGACCCACTCGGCACGGGCAGAAACGATCATGCTATCTTTGTCGGTCTTTGCGATATGGATAATTCCAAGAACACTGCGAAGATCTGCTACTGGGTACAAAACCTTGTAAACAACAAGCGCTCCGAGCTTCAGAAAATTGCCGACGCTCCGATGTGGGCGTGCAAGAAACCCGGTTACGGCGAGCTGGAATACCAGGAATTCCGCCACTATTTCAATGTCACGGCGGGCGACTATGATGGTGACGGAAAGATGACCGCCGTTATCACCTACGTCGGCAATGATGATTTATGGGGAATCGCCGGCACGGGAATTGCCGGAGAGCAGGGACTTTCAAGAAAATCGTTTGTCAAATCCAAGGGCAGCGGCAATGCCTATTTCGACGGCTGGAACACGACTCTGTATGAGCGCGACCAGATCACGAAGTCGCTTGTCTCGGCGGATATTGACCGTGACGGCTGCGATGAGCTTATCGTGTACGCAGGCATTGCCGAGCCGGATAAGATCGACGGCAGGGACAAGGAGATTTCCGGCGATTCCTTCCGTAAGGCTGTTTCAAAGCTCTCGGTATACAAAGCCGAAAACGGAAACCTCAAAAGAGTGGATCAAAAGTCCCTGTTGACCCTGAACCGCGAGGATGAAAAAGCGGACGGCAGCCGTTACTACGATCATATCCGCTACGGAAACCTTTCCGCGGGAGACATCAACGGCGACGGCTGGCAGGAAATCATAATTGCCGGATATTTCCGTGAAGTCAGGGAAGAAAAGAAGAAGGGCTTTATCTGGGACAAGAAAACCGACAACGAAAACATGGGCTTTGCCGTTTATTACGGTCAGAACAAGTCAATAACGAATGTGCAGAAAACCACCATGAGCGGTTATACCGCAAACGGAACAAATGATCTGGGCGTGAAGCCGAAGCCCGCTATGACAAGCGTTGCGATCAACGGCAGAGGTACGCCGGAGCAGGTATGGATCGCAGGCGGACTGTATGAGGTGCAGCAGAACGGCGCGCTTAATCTTCTGCGCGACACCGCGCGCGAAAAGAATTCAAGCGCGAGATGGTGGTGGTATCAGGATGTCATCGCAGGCAATTTTGACCACAACACGGAAGGCCGCGAGCAGGTGATCGCGCTTGCCGCCGAAAGGCAAAAGGGAAGCGGTTCGGCGCGTAAATTCGACCTGTTCACCGATGTTTTCTACGGCGAGGATTTCGGCAGCGGCACGCTGTCGGTCGCCGGCAAGTATACAGTAACAGCCGAAAAGGACGAGTTTTCCAAGCTCTGCCACGATGCCGACCTTGCATGGGATATGCCGTATAACTGCATACTGCTTGCGGCGGATGTGAATAAAGACGGTCTGTTTGCTCGCTATGAGGGCAAGGGCTACGGATATTCCGATGCACAGGTGCAGGCGGTGCTCCAGGCGGCTCCGTATTTCTCGGAGCTCGGTGACTATGATCTTGATTTCTCCGACGGCTCAACCACCTACACCTTCTCCTCAGGCTATTCGGACACGAAATCGTCATCGCACAACACCTCCTTCGGTGCGTCCATCGTCGCACAAGGAGATCTGAAGGTGTGGAGATACGAGGCGACCCTCGGATACACCATGGATTTTACAAAGAGCACCGAGGATACCCTTTCTAAGGAATACAGTGCCTCATTCAATGCCGGCGGCAACGATTCTGTGGTGCTGTACCGCGTGCCGGCAACAACCTATTATTACTCGCTTTATGACCCGCAAAAGGGCGATTTTGACCTCAGCGAGCGAAATACCATTGCCCTGATGATCCCCGGGCAACCGGTTTACACCATGCTCGACCGAGAGTATTACGATGAGTTTGCGGTACTGTACAACGAAACCTACAAGAAAGACATTGCAGCGGGAAAGGCAAAGGCTTTGCCGATACTGAACAGCCATGTACTGCCGGAAAACGCCGAGGGCGACCCGTTCGCCTATTGGTCGAATACCGCTACTACCGCCGACTATGTTTCGAAATTTGAGTCGCTGAGTAAGCAAAAATATGAGCTTGGCTTCGGTGCAAGCAGTATCACGAACGACTGGACTACCACATCTGAGCATGCCGAGGGAGTTGAGATGGCTCACGGCTTCTCCGCTTCGATGAAAAGCACATGGGGCGTAGACGCATTCAATATGGGTTTTGTAATCGATTTGAGCTACAGCAAAGCAACAGGTACGGTCTACACCACGACGGAAAGCAACGGCGCCAGCGGTACGGTAAACAACATCGACCGCCGTTCGCTCCTTGCCTCCTACGGAATCGGCTACGATGTTTCGAGCCAATACGGCTTTACCTGGGATTTCGGTATGCGCACATGGACGGCAGGAGATCAGAAGATTCCTGTGTTCGGATATGTGCTGACCAATCTTCGTGCCGCACCGCCCGTACCTACACTTACAGGCGTATCCGTAACAGACAATCAAAGTGCAAAAATCACCTGGAAGGCACCGACTGCAGACAGCAGACGCCCCTATACAGGGTATCATATCTGGATGCGTATGGATGACGGCGATTTTGTGCGTGTGACTGATGCTCCTCTGTCAGACACGACCTTTGAATATACATACGATACTCTGGAAGAGGATACCACCTACACCTTTGCGGTTTCCTCTGTCGGCAATAACGGAACGGTATCGGCATTATCCAATACCAAAACCTTCTCAACCTTTACGGGATCGGACGGCAGAGAAATAGAATTACGCAGTGACGGCAGCAGTATCCAGTGGCGATATGTGGGCGAAAGTGACGACGCTTACCGTGTTCTTGTATCACTTTCCGAGTTGAAGGGAAATGACGGCGCAGATGGAAAGCAAATTGAACTGAATGTATATAATGGATTCATACAGTGGAAGTACAGTGATGATTCTGCCTGGAATAATTTGATTGCCTTGTCGGAGCTGACGGGCGATAAAGGCGATAAAGGTGACAAGGGTGACAAAGGCGACAAGGGTGACAAGGGAGAAACAGGTGCGCCCGGTCAGGACGGAAAAGACGGTGCAACGCCTAAGCTAAAAATAGGTGATGATAACTTCTGGTATATCTCCTATGACGACGGACAGACATGGGTATCCCTCGGTGTGAAAGCCACCGGAGAAAAGGGTGATACCGGTGAAACCGGACAACAAGGCGAAAAGGGCGATAAGGGCGATAAAGGCGACAAAGGCGACAAGGGCGACAAGGGCGACACAGGTACACCCGGTCAGGACGGAAAAGACGGTGTAACGCCTAAGCTAAAAATAGGTGATGATAACTTCTGGTATATCTCCTATGACGACGGACAGACATGGGTATCCCTCGGTGTGAAAGCTACCGGAGAAAAGGGCGATACCGGTGAAGCCGGACAACAAGGCGAAAAAGGCGACAAGGGCGAAACAGGTGCACCCGGTCAGGACGGAAAAGACGGTGCAACGCCTAAGCTAAAAATAGGTGATGATAACTTCTGGTATATCTCCTATGACGACGGACAGACATGGGTATCCCTCGGTGTGAAAGCTACCGGAGAAAAGGGCGATACCGGTGAAACCGGACAACAGGGCGAAAAGGGCGATACCGGTGAAGCCGGACGACAAGGCGAAAAGGGCGATACCGGTAAAGCCGGACAACAAGGCAAAAAGGGCGACACCGGAGAGACAGGTGCATCGGGACAGAACGGCAAGAACGGAACAAATGGAACAAATGGAACAAACGGTGCAAACGGCTCTGACGGCAAAGACGGTAAGGACGGCATCGGAATAGCCAAAGCGGAGATCAACGCAGACGGCGAGCTTGTTATCACCTATACCGACGGCAAGGTAGTCAATCTTGGTAAAGTTGTCGGTGCGGACGGCAAGGACGGTCTTACTCCATTTATCGGTGAAAACGGCAACTGGTGGATTGGTGAGAAAGACACCGGTGTGAAAGCGGTGGCAGATGTAGCCGTTCCCGCAGGCTTCGGAAACATATCCGAAGGAAACATATCCGAACCCGCAGCTTCACCTGCTTTGGTTGCAATAGGCTCTGTTGCAGGAGTTGCGCTGCTTGGCAACCTCGGCTTAATCTTATACATTGTACTGAAAAAGAAAAAAGTATAGTTTGAGATTGCAAAACGGAGGTAACAGAATATGAAAAAACGAATACTTAGCATCTTACTCTGTCTTTGCATGGTGGCGTGTATGCTCCCCACCGTGGCGTTTGCGGCGGATACAGGAAAGGCGATCCGGCTTGTAAACACAAACAACCCGACAGGCGGGATTTTGGGCTACAAGAACAACAACAACAGCTACGATTATATCTACATGGGAAGCTACAATAGCAGCCCTGTCAAATGGCGTGTGCTGGACGACCAGACCAACACGGGCGCAACCGGACTATTCCTCTTGTCCGAAGATTTGTTGGGAAGCGGGGGTCACGGAGATGTATATGATGTATATTTCGATGGCACAAGCCCGTATAGCAACGCATGGCAAGGCAGCGACGCGCAGGGTTGGTGCAATACCTTTGAAAGCAGCAATCTCGATAGCCGGGAACTTGCTGCAATTCTGTCAACAACGAAAAGCGACGAAGCATTTACGAGCAGCACACATAACGCTTCCTTTGCTGCTTCTACCAATATTCTAAACAGCGACCAAGTGTTTTTCCTGTCAGCACAAGAAGCGGAAAATGGACAATATGGCTTTACCGATGAAGCGGCGCGAGTTGCCAATTATGGCGCGTACGCGAGTGTGTGGTGGCTCCGTTCCCCTTTCGCTAAATTCACTTCCAGCGCGGGCGCAGTCGACGGCTTCGGGAGGGTGTACGACTGCGGCGTGGGCATTGTCTGGGCGGCTCGTCCCGCTTTTAACTTAAATCTGAACTCTGTCCTCTTCACATCCGCCGCTGTGGGCGGAAAGCCTGACGGAGGATTGACCGCAGTCCCCGAATACAGCGGAAACGAGTGGAAATTGACGCTTTTAGATAGCAGCCGCAATTTTGCTGTAACGGAAAAAGCTGTCAGCGCCGACCCCAACGATACCATTACGCTGAATTACAGCGGAGCGACCACAGGGGCAAATGAATATATCTCTGCCATCATTGCGGATAGTAGCGGCGCACAGTATTATGGCAGAGTAGCACAGCCTACTGCCGAAAGCGGAACGGTTGAAATCAAAATCCCGTCTGACATTGCACCCGGCAACTATACCTTAAAAGTTTTCAGCGAGCAGTACAACGGCGATTATAAAACCGACTACGCAAGCAATTTCACAGACATTGCGCTGACGGTGGAAAAGCAGGTGGAAGAGCAGTTTTCCCTCACCCCCGGCGGCAGATATTATTTTGACCTTTCGGCGATGAAGATTCCCGGAACGGCAAACGGCGATCTGCCGGACAGCACGCTGCATTATGTTCCCTTTACCTACGCAGGGACGGTGGACGCCTACAAGCTCACATCGGAGATGGCAACCACCGAGGAGTATGCACAGCGGGAAAAATATCCCCACAGCCTGTTTGTGGCGGACTATGCCGTAACGCTTAAGGTAAACTGGAATAACTTAGATACTGCGAGTCTGATTTTCGGCAAAAATTATGCCAGCGGCGGCGTGGACTATACCCTGCGCGCACCGTCTGTGGGAAGTGACTTTACAGGTTCGGACGATTCCCAACGCGGCGAGCCCCAAAGCAACGAATGGGACACGATGCTGAACAAGAACAGCGGATATATCCAAAACTGGAATAAAATGTATTCGTGGGGACAGGATACTTTTTCTGGCAACGCGTCGGGCCGTGCGGTTCGCGGGTACCTTTCGGCCCGCTTCTGGAGCTACACCTATGCTACGACTTCCACGCCGAACCTCGGTTTCCGCCCCGTCCTTGAAGTCCTGAACGCTGACACACTGGGTTCTGACGGGATGAAGGTCGTTCCCCTTGACCTTGGCGGCGGCACGCTGGGTAATAGCTCCAAGGATATTCAAATCATCGTGAAAACCGGCAGCGAGTTTACCGCGCCTGCGTCCGACGGCCTGACCCGCCCGGACGGAGATACAGGCAGTTACTTTATGTGGCTTGGCAGCGACGGCAAGCTCTACGCGCCCGGTGCCAGTGTTCCTGCGGACGTTACCAAGCTCACAGCGCAGTTTGCTTTATCAGAACAGTTTTCCCTCACCCCCGGCGGCACCTATTACTTTGACCTCTCGGCAATGGGTATTCCCGGCACGGTGAACGATGCTCTGCCGGATAATACCCTGCACTATGTGCCTTTTACCTACGCAGGGACGGTGGACGCCTACAAGCTCATGTCGGAGATGGCAACCACCGAGGAATATGCACAGCAGAAAAAATATCCCCACAGCCTGTTTGTGGCGGACTATGTCGTAACGCATACGGTAAGCTGGAATGACTTAGATACTGAGAGTCTGATTTTCGGCAAGGACTATGTCGCCGGCAGCGTGGACTATACCCTGCGCGCACCTTCTGTGGGAAGTAGTTATACAGGCTCAGGTGATTCAGAACGCGGCACGCCCAAAAGCAACGAATGGGATAAGATACTGGATAAGGACGACGGATATATCAAAAACTGGGGGAAGATGCTTTCGTGTGGACAAGATACTACTATAAGAATTTCGGCGTCGTTCCGTGCGGTTCGCGGGTGGAAGCGTTCGGCCCGTTTCTGGACCAGCTACAATACCTCTTACCAGACCTTCGGCTTCCGCCCCGTCCTTGAAGTCCCGAACCCCGGCACGCTGGGCGCTGACGGGCTGAAAGCCGTTACCCTCAACCTTGGCGGCGGCAAGCTGGGCGGCAGCTCCGATGCTATTCACATCATCGTGAAAAACGGCAGCGCATTTACCGCCCCTGCGTCCGACGGCATGACCCGCCCGGCCGGAGATACAGGCAGTTACTTTATGTGGCTTGACAGCAATGGCAATTCCTACGCCCCCGGCGACAGCGTTCCTGCTGATGTGACGGAACTGACGGTGCAGTGGACAGCCCCGACCTATACCGTAACCCTGCACGCAAACGGCGGCACGATCAACAACGGCAATGTCACCGAATACACCTACGGCGTGGGTGCAACACTCCCGACAGATGTGACGCGCACCGGGTACACCTTCAAGGGCTGGTATTACAACGAAAATCTGACCGGCTCTCCTGTTACGGCAATCGGCGACACAGAAACGGGCAATAAGGAATACTGGGCGAAGTGGGAAATCAATCAGTACACAATATCCTTTGATACCAACGGCGGAAGTGAGATCGCTCCGATTACGCAGGACTACGGCACGAAAATTACCGCCCCTGCCGACCCGACAAGAAAAGGCTATACCTTTAAGGGCTGGGATAAGGAAATCCCCAAAACTATGCCTGCGGAGAATATGACGGTTAAAGCACAATGGGAAATCAATCAGTACGCAATAACCTTTGATACCAACGGCGGAAGTGAGATTGCACCTATCACGCAGGACTACGGTACGAAAATTACCGCCCCTGCCGACCCGACAAGAAAAGGCTATACCTTTAAGGGCTGGGATAAGGAAATCCCCAAAACTATGCCTGCGGAGAATATGACGGTTAAAGCACAATGGGAAATCAATCAGTACGCAATAACCTTTGATACCAACGGCGGAAGTGAGATTGCACCCATTACGCAGGATTACGGTACAGCAATTACCGCCCCTGCCGACCCGACAAGAGAGGGCTACACCTTTATCGGCTGGGATAGGGATATTCCCGAAATCATGCCTGCCGAGAATATTACTGTCACGGCACAGTGGGAAATCAATCGGTACACAATAACCTTTGATACCAACGGCGGAAGTGAGATTGCACCTATCACGCAGGACTACGGCACGAATATTACCGCTCCCGCCAACCCGACAAGAAAAGGTTATACCTTTAAGGGATGGGATAAGGAAATCCCCGAAACCATGCCGGCGGAGAATATAACGGTTAAAGCACAATGGGAAATCAATCAGTATACAATAGCCTTTGATACCAACGGCGGAAGTGAGATTGCAACCATTACACAGGATTACGGTACAGAAATTACCGCCCCTGCCGACCCGACAAGAAAAGGCTATACCTTTAAGGGCTGGGATAAGGAAATCCCCAAAACCATGCCCGCCGAGAATATGACTGTCACCGCACGGTGGGAAATCAATCGGTACACAATCACCTTTGACCCCGCAGGCGGTAGCGAGATCGCACCCATTACACAGGACTACGGCACGAATATTACCTCCCCTGCCGACCCGACAAGAGAGGGCTACACCTTTATCGGCTGGGATAAAGCGATTCCCACAACCATGCCTGCGGAGAATATAACTGTCACCGCGCAGTGGAAAGACAGCGAAAAGCCCACGGGCGAAATTAAAATCAAAGAGAACAGTTGGAAAGCGTTCCTCAACAATATCACCTTCGGGCTGTTCTTTAAGGACACGCAAACGGTGACGATAAACGCCGCCGACAACAGCGGCGAAACGGTAACGGTTGAATTTCTGCTGTCAGATAAGGAATTGACAAAAGCGGAGCTTGACGGCATGACCTTCACAGCGTACACCGCTCCGTTTGGCATTGACCCCGATAACGAATACATTATCTATGTCAGACTGACCGATAATGCAGGCAATACGGACTACATCTGCTCGGACGGCATTGTGCTTGACGGAACAAGCCCCGTTATCACCGGCATTGAGGACGGCAAGACCTACTGCGAGGCGCAGATAGTTACCGTTGACGAAAAGTATCTGAACACCATCACCGTGAACGGCACAGAGGTCACGCTTGACGAAAACAACAGCTTTACCCTCGCTCCCGCAGACGGCGAGCAGAGAATCGTTGTCACCGACAAGGCGGGCAACACCGCCGAAATGACCGTAACGGTCAACGACGGGCATACCTTCGGCGAATGGAAATCAAACGGCGACGGCACACACACACGCCAATGCACGGCAGACGGCTGTACGGAAGGCATCGAAACGGATAATTGCACCGATGAGGATAAAAACCACATATGCGACATTTGCGGAAATATAATCTCCAACCATGAGGATGCGAATCAGGATCACGTCTGTGACCTCTGTGGCAAAGTGATTTCCAACCACGAAGATGCAAACAAAGACCACGTCTGCGACTATTGCGAAAAGGTAATCTCCAACCACGAGGACGCGGACAAAGATCACATCTGTGACCTCTGCGGAAAGACAATCTCCAACCATGAGGATGCGGACAACAACCATATCTGCGACTATTGCGGAAAGACAATCTCCAACCACGAGGACGCAAACAAAGACCACGTCTGCGACTATTGCGGAAAGACAATCTCCAACCACGAGGACGCAGACAAAGATCACATCTGTGACCTCTGTGGCAAAGTGATTTCCAACCACGAAGATGCAAACAAAGACCACGTCTGCGAACTCTGCGGAAAGACAATCTCCAACCACGAGGACGCAGACAAAAATCACATCTGCGATCACTGTGGCAAAGTGATTTCCAACCACGAAGATGCAAACAAAGACCACGTCTGCGAACTCTGCGGAAAGACAATCTCCAACCATGAGGATGCAAACAAAGACCACGTCTGCGACTATTGCGGAAAGGTATTCTCCAACCACGAGGACGCGGATAAGGATCATGTCTGCGATTACTGTGGAAAGGTGATCACAAACCACATCGGTGGTAAGGAAACCTGCAGGGATAAGGCAGTATGCGAAGTCTGCGGCAAATCCTACGGTAAGCTTGACCCGAAGAACCACACCGACTTAAAGCATTTCCCGGTCAAGGCGGCGACCGAGGATGCCGATGGCAATATCGAGTATTGGTACTGTAGCGGATGTAATAAGTATTACAGTGACAAGGACGGCACTAAGGAAATCGCCAAGGCCGACACCGTAACGGCTAAGTTGCCGAAGTCTCCCCCGACCGGCGACAACAGCAACTTCATGCTGTGGATCGCACTGCTGTTTGTCAGCGGCGGTGTTCTGACAGGTGTAACGGTATTTGATAAGAGGAAAAGGCATTCCGTCAAATAATCAGAGATAAGTAACAATTAACGATCCATCACGGAAACATTGCAAATACGGCACAGAGGGCATAAAAACCGCTGTGCCGTATTTCTTTCCTGGCGACTGATTTTTAAGGCTCTATACTAAATGTTGGGGTGAGGAAAGAGCCTACAAAATAAATTTAAAA
>OGPJ01002323.1_pt1 | contig 12316 bp, 13 predicted proteins | sample 1552831 | NCBI WGS metagenome assembly OGPJ01 (sample SAMEA2579914, study PRJEB22360) | human gut metagenome | biome: human gut; feature: human-associated habitat; material: faeces | place: Denmark | collected 2008/2010
ATTTGCAAGCAGATGGCGTGCAAAGTCGCCAGACGCTCTTTGTGCGGTATTGCCCAACATTTTCAGTTGCATTTTTGTATAGAATGTGCTATAATAAAAAGAAACATGCTCTTGCTGGGAAAGGAACTTCTATGAAAAAGATCACGATCATTACGGGACACTATGGTTCCGGAAAAACCAATCTGGCAGTCAACCTTGCCCTGCGGCTGGCAGATGCCGGCGAAAAGGTGACCATTGTCGATTTTGACATTGTCAATCCCTATTTCCGCACGGCGGATTTTGCGAAACTGTTTGAGGAACGGGGTGTCACGCTGGCGGCTTCCATGTATGCCAACACCAGTCTGGACATTCCTGCCATTTCTTTTGATATGGAACGCATGGCATATGAGGACGGCTATCTTATCATCGACGTAGGCGGGGACGATGCCGGTGCCATTGGACTGGGGCGGTATGCCGAGGGCTTTTCCGCTTATGTTCCCGATCAGCTGGACATGTGGTATGTGGTAAATCGCTATCGCTATCTCACAGAAGAACCGCAGGAAACACTGGAACTGATGTACGAGATCGAAGCCGTTTCCCGCATGCGTCACACCGGAATTGTGAACAACTCCAATCTGGGGAAGGAAACCACGGCGGAAACCATTCTGCGGGCAGTGCCTTATGCGGAAGAAATCGCCGCACAGGCGAAGCTGTCGCTGGTCTGCACCACCTGCCGGAAAGACCTGACCGTTTCTGTGCCGGACATTCTGCCGGTAGAGGTGTTTGTCAAGCCGGTGTGGGAGGAATAAGGAGCAATCTGCATGCAGATGGCGTGCAAAGTCGCCAGACGCTCTTTGTGCGGTATTGCCCTAAGATTTTACAAAGTAAGCTTCTCTGAAAAGGCACCCGAAGGGCGTGTCCTGTGCGGCGTTGCCTCAAGTGTCTTGTAGAATAAATGTACGCAGAAAGGAGTGAGGAATATGGAGAAAATGCAGGTTCGGTTTGAACGCTGTAAAGGGTGTGGTCTTTGCGTAACGGTCTGTCCCAAGCAGATCGTTGCCCTGCAAAAAGAACACCGGAATGAAAAAGGATATTTTACCGCGGAATGCACTGATCAGGACGCATGTATCAGTTGTGCCATGTGTGCAATGATCTGTCCGGATTGTGCAATTACCATTCAAAAGTGAAAGAAGGTTCATAACCAATGGAAAGAAGTCTGATGAAGGGCAACGAGGCATTGGCAGAAGCGGCAATTCGTGCCGGCTGTAAGTGCTTCTTTGGCTATCCGATCACACCGCAGACCGAACTGTCTGCGTATATGGCAAAACGTATGGAAAAATCCGGCGGTGTCTTTTTGCAGGCAGAGTCGGAAATTGCAGCGATCAACATGGTGCTGGGTGCCGCATCTACCGGCGTGCGTGCCATGACATCGTCCTCCTCGCCCGGCGTTTCGCTGAAGGCAGAGGGAATCTCTTACATGGCTGGTTCCGACCTGCCGGGGCTGATCATCAACGTACAGCGTGGCGGTCCGGGTCTGGGCTCGATCCAGCCGGCACAGTCTGACTACAATCAGGCGACCCACGCCATGGGACACGGTGATTTTCATATTCTGGTATATGCACCATGTTCCGTACAGGAAATGGTGGACACCGTGACACTGGCATTCGACAAGGCTGACCAGTACCGCATGCCGGCAATGATTCTGGCAGACGGTCTGCTGGGACAGATGATGGAGCCGGTAACATTTCCGGAACCCCGTACCACGCTGCCGGACAAGTCCGACTGGGCTGCAAACGGTCACGGCAACAAGCGGGAACACCATATCATCAACTCTCTGTATCTGGACGCACCGCTGCTGGAGGCAAAGGTACAGGAACGGTTCAAGCGTTACGCCATTATTGAAGAAACCGAAACCGATGCAGAACTGTACTGCTGTGATGATGCGGAGATCGTCGTTACCGCTTATGGTGCATCTGCACGTGTATCCAAGTCCGCTGTCACTGCTGCCCGCCGCAAGGGCATCAAGGCAGGTCTGTGCCGTCCCAAGACCCTGTGGCCGTTCCCGAAAAAAGAACTGTGCGAAGCAACCAAGCATGCTTCTCATATTCTGGACGTGGAAATGTCTATGGGTCAGATGATCGATGACGTTCGTCTGGCAACAGAGTGCCGTCTGCCGGTATCGTTCTTCGGCAGAACCGGCGGCGTGATCCCCACTCCGGCAGAAGTACTGGCGGAGATCGAAAAACTGGCAGGAGGTGCAGAATAATGGCTGTTGTATTTGATCATCCGAAGTCCCTGCTGGACGTTTCCACACACTTCTGTCCGGGCTGCGGTCACGGTATCGTACACCGTCTGGTCTGCGAAGTCATTGACGAAATGGGCATCGAGGGCGACACCATCGGTGTTGTTCCGGTAGGCTGTTCGGTAATGTCCTATAACTATTTCGGCTGCGATGTGATCGAAGCTCCCCACGGCAGAGCTCCGGCAGTGGCTACCGGTGCAAAGCGTACCAATCCGGACAAGTTTGTCTTTTCCTATCAGGGCGACGGTGACCTTGCGGCGATCGGTACCGCAGAAACCGTTCATGTTGGTACCCGCGGCGAAAATATCGTGGTGATCTTCATCAATAACACCACCTACGGCATGACTGGCGGTCAGATGGCTCCGACCACGCTGCCGGGACAGGTGACACAGACGACACCGTTCGGCAGAAACGTTGAAACTGCCGGCTATCCGATCCGTATCTGTGAAATGATGGCAACGCTCAGCGGTACTGCATTGGCACAGCGTGTGGCAATCGACAGCGTTCCCCATATCCGCGAAGCCAAGAAGGCAATTCGCAAGGCGTTCGAAAATGAAAAGGCAAAGCGTGGTCTGTCGATCATTGAAGTGCTGTCCACATGTCCCACCAACTGGGGCATGTCGCCCACAGAGTCCATGCAGTTCGTCAAGGACAAGATGATTCCTTACTACCCGCTGGGCGTATATAAGGACGTTACCGCAGAGGAGGGTGCAAAGGCATGACAACTGAAATCATTTTAGCTGGTTTCGGCGGACAGGGCATTCTGTTTGCCGGAAAGATTCTGGCATACTGCGGACTGATCGCCGGCAAGGAACTCAGCTGGCTGCCGTCCTACGGTCCGGAAATGCGTGGCGGTACTGCTAACTGTTCCGTTTGTATTTCCGATGAACCGATCGGTTCTCCGGTCGTGACAACGCCGGACTATCTCATTGCGATGAATGGCCCGTCCTATAAGAAGTTTATCGATGCAGTCAAGCCGGACGGTCTGGTGCTGTTCGATAACTCTATTGTTGAGGAAACCTGCGAGAGAACCGACATCACAGCGATCTCTCTGCCGGCAACGGACATTGCCACCAATGCAGGGCTGAACGGTGCGGCAAACATGGTGCTGCTGGGCAGAATGCTGGCAGAAACCAACCTGTTTGATATGGACACCGTGAAAAAGGCAATGGAAAAGTGCATTCCGCCGAAACGTGCTCACCTCATTGAGGCAAACCTCAAGGCAATTGCTTTGGGAATGGCGGAAAAGAAGTAAAGGCAGCACTGCACAAGGCTTTAGACAATACCGCACAAAGATTGTGCGACAGATGCGTCGTCAAATTTTTCGTCAGATGAAACAAAAAGCGGAGTGAATACTTGATGTATTCACGAGCATTTTTGTGAAATATGACGGAAAATTTGCAAGCAGATGGCGTGCAAAGTCGTCAGACGCTCTTTGTGCGGTATTGCCTTTACTTATAATTTGATAATGCATTCTAAAAAACCGGCTGTCAGCTATCTGACAGCCGGTTTTTCTGTTCTTTTTCTGTAAGAGTGTATTCGTTACTGCACTACCGATTCCCAGCTTGTGGGCAAACCGGCACTTTTCTGTGCAATATACAGCAATGCATAGTAAATATCTGTGGAATTCAGTGCATCGTTTTCATCAATATCTGCCGCCAAAAAAGCTGCACCCTCCAGCAGATCCTCCCGAATGCCGGCGGAACTCTTGGCACAGGAGTACAGCATCTCGAACAGATCCTGCGTGTCCACACTGCCGTCAGCGTTGACATCGCCCTTTTCGTAGGTGAGCAGTTCTGCCTGCATGGTCAGCGTGTACTCCTGATCGGAAAAAGCAGAGTAGCTTTTATTTTCCACTTTCACATAGAACGTGCCGCCGCGAACCAGAGCCGTGTCACTGGTGGTCTTGGTTTGTTCCAGTGCAGCCTGCATGGTGAGCACCGGAGTTTCCCGCAGGGAACCGGCTTTTTCGTCGTACTGATAGCAGGTCACAGTCCACGCATTGCCGCTTTTGCTGAGGTTGTCCGGCAGGGCATGCTCCAGCGTCAGGGAAAACTGTGCGGCACTGTTTAATGTGACCTTGTAGAAATCGGTGTCGTTGACGGAAACCAGTTTTCCGGTGACAGGTGCATTCACCGGCAGAGTGTCGGCATTGGCGGTGGTATCGTTGGGTTCGCTCTCGTAGGTGTCACCGGTGGGGGTGAAATCCACAGTCAGCTGGTATTGTTCCGCATATTTCCAGTTGTTTGTCAAGGTGTTGTCTGTCTTCACCTGCACGTAGAATGTTCCCGCATTGAATCCCTGTTCCGGAATCGTTACCGAAGTGCTGCTGTTTCGCAGGGCAGCCTTGCCCACCGGTTCCTGTGCTTCATTGTATAGAATTATGGTGCAGTTCGCAGTGCTCTGGTCAGGATTTTCCAGTGTGACAGAAATTTTTCCCGCCTCCTCTGTGGAAAACGTATAGCAGTCGGCATCATTGGAATCGCTGAAAACGCCTTTGCAGGGGGTCGCCAGTGCAATGGGGTTGGCGGTGTTAAAATTGCCGTTGGGTTCCAACTCATAGCTGCTGTCAGCGGTCCACTGGCTTTTCGGAGTGAAGTTTGCCGTCAGGGTGTAGGCACTCTTTGGCGGGTAGGTGTCATACTCCGGCTTCACAGAGAAGTAATAGACACCTGCTTTCCAGCCGTCAGCCGGAAACTGTATATTTTCTGCAACATAGTCATCCTGAAAAACGGTCGTGCCGTCGGCGGTGTAAAAGGCAACGCGATAGGATTCCCCGAAGCCTGAAACCCAGTCCGCAGTCATGCCCATTTGGAGTGTGCCGTCCTCCGGCAGGGTGATCTTGTAGTAGTCCACATCACCCTCGGCGGAGATCTCTCCGGAAACTGCTGTATTCAGGGGCAGTTCTTCCGCGGCGGCGAGGGTATCGTTTTCTCCGGCAGTGTCTGCGGTTTCGGCTGTCGCGGAAAAGGAAGCCGTCAGGCAGCTGATGCAGAGCATGCCGGCGAAAATGGCGGCAAATCGTTTTTGCTTGCTGGTTTTCATAAAAATAATCCTTTCTGTGGCAGACATTCAGTGTTTCCCTTAGTATACCACAGAAAGGTTAATTCGGCATGGAGCCGTGGGTTAAATGTTGGTGAAAAGTGAATCCGGCTCCTGCGGAAGCTGCGGCTGAAATCCGTTTTCCGTCAGCTGTACAATGGCATCATAGAGGATCACATGCCGCGGGTCGCACTGCTTGGACAGGTGATAGTGTCCGGAGAACCAAAGGCGGAAATTCAGCTTTTCGTCCAGCTCCTGAAAGAAATCGGTCAGCCGGTTCTGGGGATAATTCCACTCTTTGAACAGCTTTTGCTGCATTTTTGTGGAAAGGCAATGGCTGATTACCACGTCAACATTCCAGTTCACATGCTCCAGTGCCTCTCTGGCATGCTGCAACTCCGTTTCGGCGGGGAGTTCTTCCGCCCACCACGACACGCCTGCCCTGCGGTATTCTTTGTCACGGCTTTCTGCACCGCCCATGGTGAAGATGCGGCGGTTTTCCAGCTGAAATACCTGTCCGCGGCAGAGATGAAAAATGTGAGGCGTGATCTTTTGGATTTTGCCGCCGTGCCATTCCGTGGCGGGATATGTACGCAGCCGGTCAAAATTCTCGTGGTTGCCGTCCACCCATAGGGTTGTCCACGGTTTTTCTTCCAGCCAGTTCAGCCAGTGGCGTTCTTCGGCACAGTCCTGCCAAACCAGCCCGAAATCGCCGCAGATGATGACAAAATCTTCGCGGGACAGCTGCAGCTGCATGGGAAAATTGCTTGCGGAAAGCTTTTGAATGTCACGGCTGCCGTGTATATCTCCGGTCACAAAAATCAAAGAAATCCCGTCCTTTCAGGGCAATACTTATCAAACTTTGTCCTTAAAATAAAACTACGCCCAAAGCTGCCAGCACCAGCAGCCCCACGCCGACACAGAGCAGTACACCGCCTGCTACGCCGGCGGTGGAAACCACGTGTTCTACGTAGGCACGCTTGGGATTTTTCGGGTCATAGACTACCGGCAGTGTGCTGCCCAGTCGCCACAGTTCTCCGGCAGCAGCTTCCAGACTGTGAACCGTTCCGGTCTGTTGTATGTAGAAAACGTCGTTCCGGACAGCAATGCGGGTTTCTCCGGCAGTGCCGTCTGAAATGGGGATAACTTTTTTGGAAACAGCAATGCCTTTGTAATGCCGACAGGCAGTGTAAATTTCACCTGCCGCCTGAAATTCCACCACCGGTGCGATCGATGTACCACAGCCGCTGCCCCTGCGTTGCAGGCGGTAGCGAACTACGGTGCCGGTGGTGCGGGCAGAACATTTTCGCCGGAGCATGCCGGTGTGCCGGAAAAATGGGATCGACAGCAGGGCAGTCAGGATCCCTGCACCGCCAATGGCAAGGCAGGCAATGAGGTTGGGTGTGAGTGTCATGGTTTCTCTCCTTTTTAGTAGAGAATGCTTTTTCTGATCAGTTGTGTTACAACAGGACTGTGTTCAGATAAGATTCCAGTGATAATTTTGAAATAGGTCAAAAGCATGGAAGCTTCCTCTTCATGTAATGCCAGCGACAGATGATTACAGAAAAGGGTTAGATAAAGTCTGATATTATATCAGATATGAAAAATATACTTGAGCCAATCCAAAAAATACTGGCATGCTTCTTCTTCTGTTTCAAACGAATTGAATGAAGTGCGTTTCCCGCGTTCTGAATAGTAAGTATACCATTTCCCATTAGATTCTTCTATGCAATATGTTTCATTTGGAAGACCGCCATTTAGGTCATATGCACGTTTGTCAATGTTTAACTCATTTAATTTTCTTTCTAACGCTTTTTTTGTCATCTTTATTCCGCCTTCATTCCCCGCAGATTCGTAGAATTGCCGCTGCCATCATGCAGGTGTTTTCCTCCAGCTGTTCCAGCGGCAAAAATTCGTCGTCCCCGTGCATGTGATAGTCCCAGTCGGGGTATTCCATGCCGAATGCCACGCCGCCGGCAATGTCATGCACATAGGTGCCGCCGCCAATGGCAATACATTCGCCTTTGGTGCCGGTCTGCTCCTCATAGACTGCCAGCAAGTCCTGTACAAAAGGCGTGTCCTTGGAGGTGTGATGCGGGTCGCTCTGAATGCGTGCTTCGCACCGGAATCCCTTTGCGGCAAAGGCAGCCTGTACCTGTTCCAGCACTGCCTCTTTGGTGGTGCAGACCGGAAAGCGAATATCAACACAGCCGGTGAGCATGCCGTTTTCTACGTGGAGCATGCTGCAAATGCAGGTGAGGGCACCGGATTCTGTGTCAGCACAGGCAATGCCCAGACCGCTGCCGTCGGTGCAGCCGTGGGGGAACAGCTGTGCCAGAGCCTTGCAGTCGGCAAAGGCGGCATCGCTGCCCAGATAGGTCAGCAGTCCGGTAATGGCGTTGTCGCCGCTTTCCGGCGTGGAAGCGTGGGCTGCAACGCCCTTGTAGGCGAGTTTGTTTCCTTGGCAGGTAATTTGACTGCCCTGCTCTGCTGTGCCGCAGAACGCCGCAGAAAGGCTCACAGAGGCATCTGCCGGAACAGCGTTGGGAGCAGCGCCGGCGGAGAAGCGGACAATGGGATCTGCGGTCTGCTTGGTGAATTCCAGCCGGAGCATACCCTTTTCCAGATGAATGATCGGATAGCTGCCGTCCGGCGTGAATACCTGCGGCGGCATGGCAGCATGTGCCAGATAATAGGCGAGGTCGGTAGAGCCGTTTTCCTCATTGCAGCCCAGCAGGAACCGGACGTTTTTCCGCAGGGGAATGCCGGCGGCTTTGATAGCACGGAGGGCGTACAGCACTGCCACAGCCGGTCCCTTGTCGTCAATGGCACCTCTGCCGTAAATGCGGTCATTTCGGATCTCGGCAGTGAACGGGTCGGAAGTCCAGTTCGCCTGTACTGCCGGAACCACGTCCAGGTGGCACAGAATTCCCAGATGCGGCGGCAGCGTGTCGTCCCAGTCAGCGGCTCCCATGTGGTAGTCATAGTTGGTGCAGGTCATGCCCAGTGCGGACAGCTGTTCCAGCATAAAGTCCAGAGCCTCGGCAGCGGGCTTGCCATAGGGAAAGTCGTCCTGCGGCTGCGGTGTGGCAACGCTGGGAAAGCCGATCAGTTTGGAAAGCGTATCTACGGCTTCCTGCCGGTGGGTGTGAATGTAAGTTTTAACTGCTTCAGGCAGCATAAAAGTTCCTTCTTCCTTTTCAATATATCAAATGGTAATATAGGAAACACTGAATAAAGCTTGTGCGTAAGATGCGTAGTCAGATTTTTCGGCAGATTGCACAGAAATTCCGCAGGCAGACTTGGTGTCTGGCAAGGGATTTCTGGGCAATATGACGGAAAATCTGCAAGCAGATTGCGTGCAAAGCCGTCAGGCGGGCTTTATTCAGTGTTTCCTATATGTAAGAACACGGCGAACCGTGTTTCTGTTCTCACTGCACCGGATTCAGCACAGTGCCGTCCTTGAAGTAAGCGTCCAGATTTTCCAGCGTGACCTGTGCGATATTGTGCAGGGCTTCCTTGGTGAGAAACGCCTGATGCGATGTCAGCACCACGTTGGGCATGGACACCAGCAGGGAGAGCAGGGTGTCCCGCTTGACCATATCGGAGCGGTCCTCAAAGAAGAAATCCGTTTCTTCCTCGTAAACGTCCAGACCGGCACCGGCGATCTTGCCGCTTTTCAGAGCGTCCAGCAGTGCTTCACTCTCTACCAGCATGCCGCGGGAGGTGTTCAGCAGATACACGCCGTCTTTCATCTGGGCAATGGTGTCGGCATTGATGAGGTGCCTGGACTGTTCCGTCAGTGGGCAGTGCAGGGAGATGATGTCGCTCTGCTGAAGCAGCTCTTCCAGCGAAACATAGGGGAAGTCTGCGTCCGGCAGGGGATAGGGGTCATATGCTACTACATTCATGCCGAAGCCGCGGCAGATGCGGATAAAGATCTGCCCGATCTTGCCGGTGCCGATCACACCGACGGTTCTGCCGTGAAGATCGAATCCCACCAGACCGTTCAGGGAAAAGTTGAAATCACGGGTGCGGAAGTATGCCTTGTGAATTTTCCGGTTCAGTGTCAGCAGCAGCCCCATGGTGAATTCTGCTACGGCATAGGGCGAATAGCCGGGGACACGTGTCACGGCAATGCGTCCGGCGGCTGCCTGCCGGTCAACGTTGTTGTAGCCGGCACACCGCAGGGCGATCATTTCCACGCCGGCTTCGCACAGCCCGTCAATAACGGTTTTGTCCAGCGTGTCATTCACAAAGGGGATCACCGCACGGCAGCCCTGTGCCAGTGACACGGAATCCGGTGTCAGCTTGTGTTCATAGTATTTGATGTGGTAGTGCCGGTTCAGCTGGTCGAACCAGACACGGTCATAAGGCTTGGTGTCAAAAAAAGCAATGCGTTCTTTTTTTTCAGACATGTGTATGCTCCTTTCAGCGTTGTTTCAGGACTCCCGATGTGCACCGGGAGAGATTCGTGGTTTCAGGTATCGGCGATACAATGCGGGAAAGCTTCCCATACTGAAATCGTAACAGAAAAACATAACGTTTGCAATGCCCAGCAGGATCCAGCCGCCGTATTTGCCGTAATCGCCCAGAGATTCCAGCAGCTCTTTCATGCCCAGTACATAGACAGACACCCAGAAGAACGTCAGCACTGCGGCATTAAAGACTGCCAGCCGGAGCAGGAACCCGAGAAACTTCCAGCGGAACCGTTCCATGCCGTTTCGCAGCAGGGGAAAATAGCCGAAAAAGAACAGGAATGCCAGTGAAGCGTCCTTGTTCGGCGTGACAAAAACGGAGAGCAGTCCCACGGACAAATAGGTCAGAAAGCCCCAGTAGCCGCCGGTTTCCAGTGTCATGATATAGATGAAGGCACTCGCCAGCATGGGCAAAATCAGATAGAACATGGGGAACACGCCTGTGAGAAACATGCAGGCGATGCAGAGTGCAGCAATGATTCCTCCGAGGGCAATATGATAGCTAAGGGATTGCGAAGATTCTTTTGGTGGTTGACGCATGATGCAATGACCTCGATTCTCTGTCAAAAAGCAGTATTGGGAGCAGCACCATGCCTGCGGAATTCCGGAACAAGCTTTACATGATGCTGCCTTGAATAGGAGCGTGTGCACATTAGAATGACATGCACGTCTTTTCGGCAAAATTTTATACGAATATGCTTAAGGAAACGCTGAATAAAGCTTGTGCGTAAGATGCGTAGTCAGATTTTTCGGCAGATTGCACAGAAATTCCGCAGGCAGACTGTATGTCTGGCAAGGGATTTCTGGGCAATATGACGGAAAATCTGCACGCAGATTGCGTGCAAAGCCGTCAGGCGGGCTTTATTCAGTGTTTCCCTAGATTCATCTTACCAGAAAAAGTGGATTCTGTCAACCGTTCTTTCCAGAATATTAAGGGAACACTGCAACAAGAATAGCATGTTCCGGAATCCTGCAATTATGCCCTTGACCTTTTTTCGGAAAAACGCTATAATGTTACTTATATCAACGTGACAGGAGGAAATATACATGAATCTAATTCGAATATGCTCTGCCTTCTGGACGGCTTCTTCTGCGGTTGCCACAGATACCACAAATCTGGCACCTGCCGTACAGAACATGGTGGACACTGTAGGGGAAGAAGTAAAGCAGACTTCCGGCATACTGAACAAAATTTTTCAGCCTATTCTGGACAAGCTGCCGTCCCTGATCTTTGCCATACTGTTTTTGCTGATCGGCTTTTTTCTGGTAAAACAGATCATGCGGATCCTGAAGCGGGCATTCAACCGTTCCAACATGGACGGCATCATGTCCAGTTTCATTCGTTCCGTTGCCAAGATCGTACTGTATGTGCTGCTGATCGTCATTGCTCTGTCCATTCTGGACGTGCCCATGGATTCCATTGTTGCCGTGATCGCGTCTGCCGGCGTAGCAGTCGGTCTTGCCCTGAAAGACAGTCTTTCCAATCTGGCAGGCGGTTTTATCATTTTGTTCTCCAAGCCGCTGAAAGAGGGGGACACCATTGAAGCTGACGGCGTGACGGGTAAGGTAGAAGCCATTACCATTCTCTACACCCGCATTGTCACTGCGGACAACAAGACCGTTTTTATCCCAAACGGCGTAGTCGCCAGCGGCAAGATCATCAACTACACAGACAAGGATACCCGCCGCGTAGACCTGAACTTCGGCATCAGCTATGAGGACGATATTGATGCTGCCCGCAAGGTACTGCTGGAGCAGGTGCAGGCGGCTCCGGAGGCTCTGGCAGAACCGGAAGCGAAAGTGGTGGTGTTCAGTCACGACGACAGTGCTGTGGTGCTGCAATTGCAGGTGTGGACCAAGAGCGAAAACTACTGGCAGCTGCACTACCGGCTGCTGGAGAACGTGAAAAAGGCGTTCGACAGCCACGGTATCTCTATTCCGTATCCGCAAATGGACGTACATATGCCGGAAGAAACCACGGATTCCAATTCCTAATATTTCCAACACGAAAATGTTGCACCTATTTGTATTTCTTATATAGAATTAATGTAAACAATCTGTAATTCTGTTGACAGAAGGGGTAGACAGGGGTATAATATAAGTATCCTTTCTTAAAAATTTTTTTCATAAAAATCCCCTTACTAAAACGCTCGTCTGCTCCCTCAGGCGAGCGTTTTACTTTGTGCAGATCATCCCATGCAAAACAGACGGACTAGTTTGAGGCAGCACATTTCAAATGTGAAATAATTGTAAATTATCTTGAAAACTGTTGACAGAGGGGGTAGGCATGAGTATAATATAAGTATCCTTTCTTAAAAATTTTTTTCATAAAAATCCCCTTATTAAAATGCCCGTCTGCTCCCTCAGACGGGCATTTTACTTTTTCGAAGAGCAAAACAGATGCGAAACACGCAAAAAACGCTGACTGTACCATGCAAGTCAGCGTTTTTATTTGTAGGTTGTTAAGGCAATACCGCACAAAGATTGTGCGACAGATGCGTCGTCAAATTTTTCG
>OGPJ01002336.1_pt1 | contig 12267 bp, 14 predicted proteins | sample 1552831 | NCBI WGS metagenome assembly OGPJ01 (sample SAMEA2579914, study PRJEB22360) | human gut metagenome | biome: human gut; feature: human-associated habitat; material: faeces | place: Denmark | collected 2008/2010
CACGAACCATAAGGATCTTTAATCCCTCAGTCAATATTTTTCCAACGAAAAATCCTGCTATGATGGATACCAGATACGAAATTGCTGCCTCGTATAAAACCATCGTTTTTAAATCTTTCTTTGATATTCCCATTCTTTGTAAAAATACATATTCCGGAATACGCTTTCCAAGATATGATATGAGCACCGTAATAATCAGTATAATTCCGCAGAATAATAGAATTGTTCCGGCGGAAAGAAAGCTTTTGCTTATTCCGTCTTCCTGCATAAAGTATTCTGAGGAATGTCCGTTGGAAAACATCTGATATCCGCTGACTATAGCATATGAAATTGCCGTCAGTATTGTTTCGCATAAAATCAGAATTCTTAATTCTTTATGGTGTCCCAAAAATATTTTTTTCATTATCTGAAAAAATAACTTGTCTTTTTTCATTTCACTCACCCACTCACATAAAATAATGTCTTATATCATTTGCTGTATATATCGGCATAGACTGAAATCATGACTACAAAATAATCTTCAACCATTTGAGATTGAAAGATCCCACGATATTTTTCAACAACATCCATAATGTTTTTCATTCCGTATCCATGTAAAGTACCATTTGTTTTTGTGCTTATAAACTTTCCCGGAAGTGGTTGCACTATATGCTCTGTCGTATTTTTGATTTCAAAATACAACAGTTGATTTTTCTTTTTCATTTTTATATGGATCCACGTATTTTTATCAGTTATTCGTTCACAGGCTTCTATTGCATTGTCTAAAAGATTGCCAAACAATGATATAATTTCACGATCCGTAAAAGGAAGTGTTGTAAATACTTCTGTGTTAATCTGCATATCAATTTTTTTATCTTTGGCTTCTTTCGATTTCTCATTAAGTATCATGTCCAGCATACGATTACCTGTCCAGATTTGATAATTGTAATCTAATATATCCTCGCTAAGTTCATTTAAGTAGTCATTCAGTCCGATCCAGTCCTGCTCCTGGGAATATTTTTTTAATGCAAGCAGATGGTTTTTCATATCATGCACAACCTTTCTGCTTTTCAGCATTTCCTTATATTGTGCTTCCAGGGAATTTATTTTCATTTGCAGTAATTTCTTATCACATTCTTCCAGTTCGGCTTTGTGCTTTGCTGTCTCATCATCCCAGATATTTGCCTGCATATCTAAAAATATCCACACAACTATCAAAGTTAAAAATGTTATCATGTAAAAATAAGCAGGCATGGAATAAAGCTTTATCAATCCTTCACTGTGTGCGTCCAACGCAGCGAGAAAAATATAAAATACCGCAAACCAGGCGATACCAATAGCTAATAAATAGTTAGAATTATTGATACCCTTTATGTTCTGATATAGTTTAAACAATTCTAAACATTGCACAAGAAGCATTGCAATTATAGCCAGCAAGAAGATTAATGCTGCCATTCTTGAATACTGTTGCGGCCATGTATGATTTTTCAAGAATGTTTGTATATATATGTCTACATAATCGTTTTGTCGAAATGCCTTTATTAAATACATATGTATTGTGTTATATTTCCCATTTATATTGATCCATGGGATGCAAAGATATATCTGAAAAACGATTCCCATAAATATGTCTGCTTTTTGTTTCCTTGTTCTTTCTTTTATGGTGTATCTCTCCAATAGTTTATGTTTTGGCTTTTTTTGTTTTACGGTGTCTGTTATTGTCATTTGAAAGGGCTTCCTTATTATTTTGTGTTAATTTTATACTTAAATGATTGGGGTAATTATACCATGATTTGTGTGGCAACAGTTGCTTGTGGCCATGAATACCCGGTTTTCTGGCCATGAATTTTTCGAAATACTCTTTATAACAATTTCTTTTGCCTATTTTGGCGTCTACAAAACCTGAAATTGGAATTGTGAATCTTCTACAACTCTTTCATCTTCCCAAGGATCTCCTGATAAAATGCATCCTGATTTCCGCTATTCTTCAAATCCTCTAGTATTACACCATCTTTCAACAGAATTAACCGACTGCAATAGCTAGCCATCTGCGGATCATGCGTTACCATAACAATTGTCTTCTTATATTCCGATGAAATCTTATTTAATGCATCAATTACAATCTTTCCTGACTTTGAGTCCAAATTTCCGGTCGGTTCATCTGCAAGGATCAGATCCGGATTGTTGATCAAAGCACGACATATAGCAACTCTCTGCTTTTCACCACCGGATAATTCATAGGGGTTCTTCTTTAACAGATGTTCTATCTGAAATTGTTCTGCATATTTCTTTGCTTCTACAATCATCTTATTAATATTCTGTTTGCTTATGATCATCGGCAGCATGATATTCTCTTCCACTGAAAGGCTGTCCATCAGATAAAAATCCTGAAAAATAAATCCTATCTTACTGTTCCGGATATCCGCAAGTTTATCCCCGTATAGTTCACTGGTATCTTCTCCCATAAATTTAATCGTTCCATCCGTCGGTTTATCAATCATTCCGAGTGTTTTAAGCAAAGTTGTCTTACCACATCCGGATTTTCCCATGATTCCAACGAATTCGCCTTCTGTAACTTGAAAGCTGATTCCTTTTAACACTTTTACGTCTTCTTCACTTTCTTTTATTACGGATTTTCTATAGCTTCTTATTAAATTTTCGACCTGTAATACATTCATTTTCGTTTCTCCTGCCTTTCAACATTCTTCCTAGCATACCGTGTAACTATTCTCTGTAAGATATAATGCATAAACCAATATAGACATAAAATAACAAGCCAATAAATCCATATTTTATATCCATATATAACCCCTCTTTCTGACTCAATATGAATATTCATTATCATATATGCTGCTGACAAAATTGTCGCCGTTATTAATGAAATCCATGATAATATTTGTATCTCTACATCAAAAATTTTTTTCCAGATTTTTTCATGAATTCCCATACATTGTAAAAATTCTTTTTCTTTCCGATAGTATTGTAAATCTGAAGCCGCCTTAATTGCTGAAACAAAAATTGAACTGATAAGTAATGCAATGATAATGAATATTTTATTTGTAATTTTGAAAATGTCTCCTTTTTTTACTGTTTTGAGAAATTCATCTGTAATATACAATGTGCTTTGTGGTGTATCTGTTAATTCAAAATCATTCGGTCCATGAATTTTCGCATACTTCTTTATTTTGGCTGTTGCCTTTTCTTTACTTTCATTTGGAAATGCAAATAACGTCAATGTATTAGGTTCATATTCTTTTTTTGATAATATTTTATATTGCCTAGAAAAATATTTATTAGAAAATACAACCACATTTTCTGCTTGGTCATTCATCTTATAATATCCGAATAAATTTCCAGTTACGGTTTCCCTGATTTTATATAGGTGATCCGTGTCATGATTTGGTAATGGATGATTAGACGATGGATCCACATATTTTTTTAATTCGTTTATATAACTTCCCATTGCAAGCCATGTAAATCCATTGCGTCCATATTCAAATCCGCCTCTTGTCACATTTGCACCAGAATGATTTTTATATTCATTTACAATATATATAATTTCTTCATTTTTTAGGTCTGCAGATTTGCCTGTCAATTTTTTATATGTATTTTCCGAAATACCAATTAATTCATTTCCATAGCTACTTACCCTGATCATTGGAATATTTTCATATTTACCATTGTAAGAATGACTTAACGTTTCACTGAAAGATATATCGCCCTTTTCCCCACGGTTCATCCATATTGCCTGATATGGATAATACTTTTCATGACCATTTATTGGAAGTAATTCGCATACATTCGCAGTGCAATAACTTAATGCTATAAAATGAAGAGAAAGAAACATCAGCAAAACCAATACATTCGTCTGATACTTACTATACAATTGATTGAGTTTTAATAAATTTTTCAGGTAGAATTTCAAATGACTATGAATGATTTCTAAGAGTATTCCACCTCCAAAAATCAATATCAAAAAACCTCCCATAATCCATTCCACATGAGAAAGGACATATCCAGTAAAAGTATTACTGGGGTAACTCCAATAACCTAAAATTAATAATCCCCCACCAATTACAATGCAAATACTCCAATAAATACTTTTAGGCCTTTTCTCTTTTATTTCATTTCCTGCTATCATTCGGCTGATACCACTATTATCGGCCCAGATTAAGAGGACGAAGACTACTGCAAGCATGATGAAAAAGCTGATTTTACATGTATTAAAATATATTTCCGTACCAACTGAACACAAAGAAATATATGTGGGGAAAAGCTTGTGCCAAATCTGTTGGATTAAATACAATATTCCTCTTCCGATACCTAAACCTATTAAAAGGGAAACCATCCATCCCGCCAGATATTCCGAAAAAACAAATACGTATAACTTTTGTTTTTTCATTCCCAAAATATAAAACAAACTATAATCTGCTATTCTTTTCTTAATATAATTCAGCATCGAATAAACCATTAAAGCAGTAGAAAATATAGTTATCACGCTGACCGAAATAATAATTTCTTCCAATGTATCCTCTAACATTACGGAATTTGCAGACATATTTTTTACAATAGAATACAAACCCCAAAATACAAAAAATTCTGTTACACCCATCATATTTCCTATAAAAAAGGCAACATAGTTTTTAAAATTACTTCGGAAATTTTTATAGATTATTTTTGTTAACATTTGCATTCCCCCACCTTATTTGATAATCTGTATTCAGCTACTTTGTTCCACATACTAGTACGCTTCTACTTTACACCACATAGTAGTTATTGTCAATTCGATTACTTATCTATTGTCATGTTTTCTGGCTATGTTATAATATTGATAAATAGATTAGAAAATATCAGGTGATGCAATGTATGATAAATCTCAATTAATGCGTGGAACATTAGAAGGATGTATTTTAAAAATATTATCCCAAAATACATCTTATGGTTATGAAATTGTTACAACTCTTCTGGGTTATGGATTTAAAGATATAAAAGAAGGAACCATTTATCCATTATTGGTTCGTCTTGAAAAAAAAGGAATTATTACCTCTGAGATGCACCCTTCTCCACTGGGTCCAAGCAGAAAATATTATTCCATTACACCAGATGGAGTAGAATATTTGAACGAATTTAAAACAAACTGGAAACAGATATCCCAATCTGTAAACCAGGTATTTGATACGGAGGTATAAAATCATGTTAAATAAAAAAGATCAAAAAATAATACGGCAAATGATGCGCCATATCCGTACCTTTCCTTTGTTAGATTCTGAAATTAGGCAATTTGAACGGGATCTTACCGGAATGGCTCTTGAAGCTGAAAAACGTGGAGAAGATTTTGAAGATGTTTTGGACATGACCCCAACTGAATTTTGTGATGAATTGCTTTACTCTATCGGTGGCAGCAAGGCTCCGGGTGGTCGCTATCTGTTAAAAGGTGCTGGGATTTATTATCAGCTAACGGGACTTATTGGAACGGCGCTTCTTTCTTTGGTTTTCTTAATTTCCCTATTTTTGACGATTGTGATTCCTTCGGAACTGGGATTGGAAGGGGTAATTCTTCTATTTGTTGCAATAATCGGTCTGATATTCTTTGGGGCATTTTTATTATTTGGAAATATCGCCGAACGCAATTGTGGCGCAACCGAAAAATCTGCACAGCTCGTGAATAATGGGAAGATTTTGTTGGTAACTGCAGTTATCTTCGATATCGTAGTTACTCTTTATATGATTTTTAATGCTGGAGCGTCTGTAGGACATTTTAATTATAAGCTTCCGCTTCTTATGCAGATTATTATCTTTTTCTCCTGTTATATGCCGGCAATTCTGTATATTATCGGTGCGAAGAGGAATCTGCCACGAGAGTACGTTTTAAATGAGCTATAGTAATACCTAATTATATGTAGAAAAGTCAGGAAGATTAAATATAATCAACCTGACTTTTTTATCAAAGATTATGATCAGTTTCTCTCTTTTCCTACTGGGCAAGCCCTCGCGAATTGCTTTCATGCAATTTAGTCAAAAAGAAAGGCCCTGTATAAAACAGAGCCTCTGGCATTTTCTTTTGAGAGTCTGCATTCTCTAGCCAGATTGTGATAAATGCCAAACCCTTATAAAACTTGCAAGGCATTAATCCTCTGGCACAACACCTTACTTCTTCGCTTAACAGACACTCAAGTTGCCTGTTGGTATTATTACAATAAACTTCATACAAATTTATGTCAATTGCTCTTTAATATAATACATCATTTTCTTATATTACAATTTGCTTAGATAATTCTCTAATTGATGAAAAATACCAACTATATTTACAATATCTTTTCTTACATCAAATATCACGATATAATTCATTTGTGGAATAACCGCCTCATAATATCCTTTTTTTGCCAAATACATATCCCGACTTTTCGGAAATTGGTATGGATTCTCCACTAATCGGTCATAAATACTTTCTACACTATCTAACAAATGTTTTGCAGCTTCTTTGTTTTTCAGGCGGTAAATCAAATGATACACAAGATTATCAAGTAATTCGTCTGCATGATCTGTAACATTTAATTTATAAACCATACTTTGCCCTCATTTCACCCAGTGCCTTTCTTGCATCTTTTACCTGCCCTGTTTCGATCTGTCTTTCAGATATTTCAATATCGCGATACATTGCAAGCTGTTTCATTGTCGATTCATAATTCTCCATACTCATGATAACCATATCTCCATATCCATTTTTTGTAATATAGATAGGTTCCTCTGTCCTATGACACATCTCAGAAATTTCAGAAGTATTTTTCAATTCTTTTATAGGAATTATTTGTGGCATAATCAGCACCTCCTTTTATGGTTTAATTATACCATAATTATGTCCTTTTTCAATCTTTATATACTATTATATGATAATAATCCAATTCACCCCAATTTTTCGGTTCAATAACAGATTATTTTTCTTGTAAATCTATTTTCTGGTGTAAAAGACTTCTAATTTTATTTCCTAATTGTATCAATTGTATATTTTCTTTTTTAGTTCATATGGCTCATATATTTATAGTTAAATATAAAAAAGACACAAGATTTTACTCTCATGTCATTTTATTGAATTTGATTTCAACTGTTGTTTCAAATATTTTTTGAAGACATCTACAACACTTTTGCAACAAAAATCCAGCTTTGCAACCTTATTGATCTTTTTTATTCTTTATCAATCCTTCCCAAAAATGTGATTAAATAAGGCTTTTTAATATTCTTTAATAATCTTCAATAGCTAAAAAAAGAAGCCTGAAACAACTCTTGGTAATGTAAATCTTGCCATATCAAACACGCTCCTTTTATTATGTATTGATGCATTGTATAACTTGATAATATTTTTTATCAACAAAGCATCGTTAATCTTTTAACACAATTGTACTACTAAGGAATTTATTTTTCAAGTGGTTGAAATGTTAAATTTGTGTTTTTTTCTACTTCCCCAGTTGAAATTCATTTATTTGTATGTATTTTTTACAAAAATTCAAAATATGCAGAGCCGATCACAGTATTAATTTTTCTTTTATGCATTTGAAGCTTGTTAAAAACATTACACAATTCGACTTATACTTCTCTTGCATACTTTGACGTCTACAGAACCTAAAATCGGAAGCATCTTTTGAACGCATAACGATAAAAACGATCAGACATATCTTCCGGAATATATCTGACCGCTTTTATTATTTTGCAAGTTCTTTTATTATATTTTCTACTTCAGAAATATCAATTTCCAGCATTTCTGCAATTTGTTCGATTGAGAATTTATTAGATAATTTCTTTACAAATTCTGTTTTTTCCTTCGATCTTCCGATTTGTTCACCTTCTGCAATACCTTCCTGTTTTATAAGTATCTTTTCTTCCCACGACTGCATATATTTCACCTCTGTCTTTTCACTTGCTTTGATCTGACAAATCCGTCTATGCATCTTTTGAATTCGTTCACTTTTACATACTTCTGACACTTCATCCGTACTATGTTCCATATACTTCAAAAGTTCTATCAATTCTGGTGACACCAGCTCCGGATGTTTGCCCCTGGTATTCAGGAATATCCTTGTTGCACCATCATTCAGCTTTAGTTCCGGAACTTCCTCACATCTCATATGAAACGTATAACGATATAACCCATATCCAAATAAGTCAAACGGCATAATCAGCACAATCAAAACTTCATTCAATAAATTGAAATCAACAACTCCCGGTGGCAACAATTTACTGTCGATGATTCCCTGATACAGGCGACTCCTTTTCGGAAGATTATGTGTATTCTCTTTTTGGGCCTCCACTTCGTATATCACATCATCTTCATCTATAGCATAGACATCTAACCGGATCTGTCGATTATCTGTAGATGTTCTCTGTTCTTTCTCTGTCTGTGGTGGATGCTTCAATTTTGTCTTCTGACTCAGTATAATATCCAACATTATCTTTACATTTTCCGGATCATCCATTGCTTCATCAAATAGAAATTTGTCCAGCAAGTTTAATTCTTTTAATGATTTTTTTTGGTTCATAAGCAGTTCTCCTCTCTTGTACAGACACAATACCTTCAAAAAAGAACTGTTTATCTTTATGAATATGATAGCACAGAATTTATATATATACCAGTATATACAATTAACTTCTTTTATCAGGCATGTATTTATCTGTTTTCCGTGGTTTTCATTTTGGATTCATGCCCGAATATCTGGGGTTGAAGTAAATGAATTGATAAATATAGATACGGTGCAGATGTTAGAATTCATCTGCGTGTTGGTAGAATAACATGCCTGATATCTGTTTTCAATATGTAATTTAGAAATGCTCACTTTTTGTGAATCTTCTACAACTCTTTCATCTTTCCAAGAATCTCCTGATAAAATGCCTCCTGTTCTCCACTGATCTTCAGAGCTTTCAAATATCACTCCTTAAAATAGAACGAATTTACGTTACCGATAGTTATTTTGATTTTTGTTTGCCTTTTTCACTTTCTGTACTTAGATTACATATAATATCTTTTTAACTACTTTTCATTCATTTGTTTTTCAAGATATCTTTTTGGGCTTTCATAATTTTATCACAGAAAACATCCTGCTTTTCCTTTTTCCTTAATTGAACTTCAATATTCCCATCCTTTACAAAGATCACCTTGTCACAAAAGCTTGCAACATATGCATCATGCGTTACCAAAACAACAGCCTTTTTCAAATCTTTATTGATCATCTGCAGGTATTCCATTACTGTTTCTGATGAAGCAGAATCCAGATTTCCGGTCGGTTCATCGGCAAGGATCAGATCCGAATGATTCATCAACGCCCGGCAGATTGCTGCCCTTTGTTTTTCGCCTCCTGATAATTCAAAGATTTTTTTATCCAGTAAAGCACGAACCCCCATAATATCGGCTAGTTTTTCTGCTTCCGTTATACTCTCTTCTACTGGACTGTGATCCAGAATCTTCGGCAGCATGATATTTTCTCTTACCGATAAACTGTCCATAAGATAGTAATCCTGATATATGAATCCAATTTCACGGCGTCTGATCATGGCAAGCCTGTCCCCTCTTAACGAATTACTGTCTTCACCTTTAAAAAAGACTTTTCCTTCCGTCGGCCGGTCCAGCAGTCCTAATAATTTTAAGAGTGTTGTTTTCCCTGATCCAGATTTTCCCATAATGGCTATGAATTCCTGATTATTAATGGTCAGATTGATTCCTTTTAATACATCTATTTTCGTTTCATTAACAAGATATGATCTCTTTAACCCTTCTGTCCGCAGTATTTCTGTATTATTTGTCATGATTTTCTACCCCCTTCTTGCCTTTCGATTCATAATCCAAAAATATATTCCATTTATTACGCTCCACACTGCTATAACCACTGCTTCCTGTAATTCACAGATTTTCCGGATATCATCTGGATACATTCTCGCAGTCATGGTATCTCGCATAAATAATATGGTTGAAATGATAAGAATAATTGTCGGGACAATCCAATATATGTACCATTCTCTTTTATTCATTTTCTTCCGTTCTTTTCGGTCCATTCCCATGGATACCAGGAATTTCTCGCGTTCTGCTTTTTCTTTTTTCTCCATTTCGTTCATGGCATATAGCATGATCCAATTCAATATGCTTAATGTAATGATAATATATACACAGATCATCGACTTAACGGCTCTTTCGGTTTTCATATCCGTAATTGCTGTTTTTGATAAATAATGAAATTTTACCGTAGAATCATAATTGCCGATATATTTATGTCTCTCTTCTTTTGACTCCAATTCTTTATCGATTTGATCTATGTACTTTTTATCTGTCTGGATGAATACCAGTTTTGTTGGTCCTTCAATAATATAAGGTTCTCCATCATCACCATACATTGCCTTATACCGTTCCAATTTAAAACCAGTCAAAGCCTCTATATCCTTCCATTCATTTTGAGCTTTTTTGAAATATTCATCGGAAAAAACGATCAGATTTTCACATTTTGGTGTACTGTAGCACCCTGTAAGACTGGAGATCTTCTCTCCGGCAACTATTTTCTTATCGTATGTTGTCTCATGATCAGCATAATCACAATATTCACAAGGGAGTCCGATATGTAAAGTCGGTGTCTTTTTGTTATAGTACCAGTCGACCGGCTGAGCCTTTGTTGCCCGGTCCTGTTGATGGACAACATATACTTTCTTTCCATTTTTATCTAGATTTAAGGATTTCTTTTTATACGATGGATCTACAGCTTTTTTTAACTTGTAATAAGTAGACTCAGAGATACCAATCTGTTGTCCCTGGATAATAATTTCCCCTCGTCCCTCTAAATGTTCCGTCTTATCTGCGTTTGCAACTCTTACCATTGGATATTCAATTAATGTAGCATGATACTTTTCTTTTATTTTCTCAAAAAGCTTATCGTCTGATTTATCTGCAATACACATAAAATCATATGGATATAAACTTTCTGCTTTTTCAGCATTTATTGTACCGATAAATTGTATTCCGAAATAAAAGCAGCTTAAAAAACTCATCAGTGAAAAGAATAAAATATATCTGCTCACGGTGTTCATACGGTAATAAAACCGATAATTCATCAAAAGATTCTTATAATATTTTTTCTGCTTTTTGTGCTTTATACGTTCTAAAAAAATAGAAAATATATTTCTTAAGCTTAAATACAATCCTGCAAAGAAAGCGATGATCAGATATGCACGCTCATAATGGTATATTTTAGAATATGCATAAACGGAATAAATACAAAGTATGATTCCGATCATTATCAGATTATCGGGAATTGATCCTTATACTGTCGTACATGATGTAACCAGACAGCAGCGACAGACACTGGTACATGTGATGCATCATCTGACCATGACGGTGACAGGGGTGCGCGGATTTAATGAAGCCATCATTACCCAGGGCGGCATTCGTGTCAAAGATGTAGATCCGGGCACAATGGAATCGAAGCTTATAAAGGGACTGTATTTTGCCGGTGAAGTGTTGGATCTGGACGCTGTTACAGGCGGATATAATCTTCAGATTGCCTGGTCAACTGCTTATCTGGCAGGAAAATCTGCAGCAGGAGCGATCACAGAGTAAAGGAATGAAAAAGATGAGTATAAATGTAGCAATTGATGGACCGGCAGGCGCAGGCAAGAGTACGATTGCCAGGATGCTTGCCAGAGAATTGAATTATATTTATGTAGATACAGGAGCAATGTATCGTGCCATGGCACTTTATATGATCGAACACAAAATAGATGTCAGCCATCTGGATGAAGTCGGAAGTGCCTGCGATGCCATTACAATTGATATTCAATACAGTGCCGGTGAACAGCAGGTGATCCTGAATGGAAAGAATGTCAATGACTTTATCCGGACTGAGACAGTCAGTGAGATGTCCAGCAAGATTTCTGCTATACCGGAAGTAAGAGAGAAATTGCTTTCGCTGCAGCGATCTCTGGCGGCGGCAGAGAATGTGATCATGGACGGCAGAGACATTGGCACGCATGTACTGCCGAATGCAGATGTGAAGATTTTTTTGACGGCAGATGCACATGTTCGTGCTGTTCGGCGTTATGAAGAATTTATAGCCAAGGGTGTCAGTTGTACATTGGAGAATGTTGAAAGAGAAGTTATCGACCGGGATGAACGGGATATGAATCGTGCCATTGCACCGTTGAAACAGGCTGAAGACGCTGTCAGAGTGGATACTTCAGCTATGACTATTGAGGAAGTTGTCTGTTATCTGAAAAACCTGATTGGACAGGCTGTTGCGAGGTAAGTTTCTATGAGAAATG
>OGPJ01002339.1_pt1 | contig 12252 bp, 2 predicted proteins | sample 1552831 | NCBI WGS metagenome assembly OGPJ01 (sample SAMEA2579914, study PRJEB22360) | human gut metagenome | biome: human gut; feature: human-associated habitat; material: faeces | place: Denmark | collected 2008/2010
CTTCATCCTCTGTAGAATCCTCTGCATCTGTGGAATCTTCATCCTCTGTAGAATCTTCTGCATCTGCGGAATCTGTATCCTCTGTGGAATCTTCTGCGTCCGCGGAATCTTCTGTATCTGCGGAATCTGTATCCTCTGTGGAATCCTCATCCTCTGCAGAATCTTCCTCATCTGTAGAATCTTCTTCTTTTTCATCTTTCGCAGCGGCTTTCTTTACACTGCTCTTTTCTGCTTTTGTGGAAGAATATTTAGCTGTTTCTGTCGCACCCATGGCAACGCTTCCGCCCTGCATAAGCAGTGCAGCGCCCATCAGGCAGGCAGCAACTTTCTTTCAGCCAGCCCATTTCTTAAACATTGCTCCTCCTCTCCTTGCTTTAGCGGATGGCGCTTGCGCTCCATCCGCTAAAATAAATAATTACTTATTTAATTTTTGTTTTAGTGCTCTTACTCCATGCGGAATATACTGTCTTGCCATCAGATGTCGTTTTGTAGCTACGGATACGGATATAATAAGTCCTTCCACTGGTCATCGGTTTCGGTACACCGCTTCTTCTCTTAGAATCTCTAATTGTGAAGGTTCTTGTTGTACCTTTTCTGAAATCACTCTTCTGACTGATCATAATCTGATATCCTGTTGCTCCTGTGCTTCCCTTCCAAGTTACTGTAGCCTGTTTCTTGGCTGTACTCTTGGCAGTTAAACCTGTCGGAGCTTTTGGCAGAATGCTGAATGTTGCAGAACCTGCATATTTAGCATATTTGCCTTTACCTTTTACAATTACGGAACCGATTCCCGGATTCTTGTTGTTCTTGAAGCTTACTGTATAGTAGCTGGAGCTGAGTTTAGTCTTTCCATAGTATACAGACTTCACAGCAGGTTTCCGTGTCTTTCCGTTGTAGGTAACTTTAGTCGGGGAAATCTTAACTGTAAGTTTCTTGGTAAACTTGGTGTATGTATTCTTGATGGCAATTGTGCCCTTGGAACTGATGCTGCCAATTGTTACCTTGTAACCAGTCGGTGTCTTAACGAGTTTTGCAGAGTAGGCAATCTTCTTGCCTGCTGAATTCTTGTTAAGTCCTGATACAGTTGCTTTCCACTTGTTTGCACTGTTCAGTACTACTTTCTTGCTGGTTGCTTTACCATTTGCATAGATCTGAACGGTTAAGCTGGAAGGACGGGTGAGAAGGGCATTGTCCAGGTCACTCCATGTGTTCTGTACGACTACAGATGTCTTGTAAACACTGTGTGTAAATGCTGCAACATAGCCGTCTGCAACGCTTCCAGTCACTTTCTTAGTATAACCGGATACATCGGAAATTGCAACCGCATATTTGATTTCTTTTCCGTTTGCGTACTTCGGAAGATTATTCCATGTCTTGAAAGAATCAATCTTCAGGTTGATGTTATCTCCCTCTTCTTTATCATCTTTCATAAGCTGTACGCTGATGGTTGCCGGACGGATTCCATCCTGGTTGTTTGCGTCATTCCATGCACTCTTGATGGATACATTTACTGTCTCCGGTACATGTTTGTAAGTAACTACAACTCCATTATCATCCAGGACATTACCTGTTGTTGTAATGGTGTAATCTTTGTTTTCGGTTGTCTTAACGGTATAGTTGATTCTCTTTCCGTCTTTCTTGACATCAACCTTTTTGAAGGAAGCTTTCCAGCTGTTCTTCTCATCTAAGGTTACTTTGTTTCCTGTTGCCTGTCCTTCTGCATAAAGCTCTGCTTCTACAGAATCAAGACGTTTGCCATCTTGGTTGTTTGCATCATCCCATTTTACGCTTACCGGGATCTGTACTGTTTCCGGGATGTATGTGTTGATTACGTTAAATGTGTTGCCGTCTGCTTCTGTTCTTGTCTCATAGTTCTCAGGAAGTCCAGATACAGCGACCTCATATTTAACTGCTTCGCCAACTTTGCCTGCTTTGTATTTCGGAAGATCCTTCCATACTTTTGCAAAACTGTTGCTGCTGTTCAGAGTGATCACATCGCCGGTTGCCTCACCGTCAGCTTTCAGCTGAACGCTGTAAGATCCTGGTCTCTGACCATCCTGGTTGTTCTTGTCATTCCATGTTGTGTTTACGGAAACGCTTACAACTTCCGGTTTGTGAGTGTATGTCAGGACAAGTCCTGCTGCTCCGCTTCCGGTGCATGTGTAAGTATATCCATCTGCTTTGGTTCCTACCAGAGTATACTTGATTTCCTGGCCGTCTTTCTTCAGTTCCATTTCACCGAAGGAAGCTGTCCAGTTGTTCTCTGCGGTAAGTCTTACTTTCTTGCTGTTGGATACATCTCCTGCATAGATCTCTGCCTCTACAGCCTCCGGACGGATTCCATCCTGGTTGTCTGCATCATCCCATACAACAGATGCTTTTACTTCTGCTTTTGCAGGTACGTGTGTTGCTGTAACTGTAAATCCGGTTGCTGCATCTCCGGTAATCTCTACTGTATACTCAGATCTGATTCCAGGTGCCTCAACGGTATAAACAACTTTCTTACCAGCTTTGTACTCAGCAAGTCCGCTCCATGTCTTGGTCCAGTTGCTGTTTGCATTAACAACAATTGCATCGCCAACATTCTCGCCATCTGCTTTCAGCTGTAAGGTTACAGTATTCGGACGGATTCCATCCTGGTTCTCACCATCTGCCCATTTTACAGTTGCTGTTACATCGACTGCTTTTACCTTGTGTGTATATTTCAGAACAAGGCCGTCTGCTCCGCTTCCCTCTGTTGTCAGATCATATCCTTCAACTTTGGTTGCCTGAAGTGTGTAGTTGATTGGTTTACCGTTTTTGTTTACTGCAAGTTTCTCAAAGGTTGCCTTCCAGTCAGTATCTGCTGTAAGGCGTACCTTTTTGTTTGTAGATACGTTGTCTGCATAAAGTTCAGCCTCTACAGCCTCCGGACGGATTCCATCCTGGTTGTCCTGGTCATCCCAGTTTGCAGATACAGCGATATCAACACCCTTTGGTGTGTAGCTGTTTGTGATTGTGAAGCCTGTTGCTGCGTCTCCGGCTGTTGCCTGAGTGTACTCGGAACGAAGACCGGTCTGCTCTACTGTGTAAGTAACCTTCTTACCAGCTTTGTTAACCGGAAGGTTATCCCATGTCTTGGTCCACTTGTCGTTTGTTCCATCAACTGTGATTCTGGATCCAACTGCCTCACCGTCTGCTTTCAGCTGAAGTGTTACAGAATCCGGACGGATTCCATCCTGGTTCTCTGCATCATCCCATGTGATGGTTGCGGTTACTGCTGTAACGGCTGCCTTATGGGTAAATGTAAGAGTAAGTCCGTCTGTTGCGCTTGTATAATCTTCTACTTCTTTTGCAGCTTTCAGAGAATAGTTCACTGCCTCGCCGACTTTACCTGCTGCGTATACAGGCATGTCTTTGATGGTTGCTGTCCAGTTCTCTTCTGCTGTAAGAGTTACTGTCTTGTCTGTTGCTGTGTCACCTGCGTAAAGAACTGCGTCAACAGATGCCGGACGAACACCATCCTGGTTCTCTGCGTCATCCCATTTTGCGGATACTGTGAGATCTTTTACTGCCGGTGTGTGGGAGTTCTTAACTGTGATAGCTCCTGTTTCTTCATCAGTTACTACTGCAGATGCGTATCCGTCCGGAAGTCCGGATTCTTCTACAGTGTACACAATTGCCTGACCAACTGCACCAGCTTTATTTACCGGAAGGTTTGACCAGGTCTTTGTCCAGTTACCATTGCTGTCTGCTTTTACAGTGATGGCATCTCCAACTGCTTCGCCGTCAGCTTTGAGCTGTAAGGTTACTTCCTTCGGACGGATTCCATCCTGGTTGTCTGCATCATCCCATGTTACGTTTGCGGTGATACCTGTTTTTTCGATTTCGTGTTTGTAAGTAACAACAAATTCATCATCAGAGGAGCTTCTTGTTACTTCGGCTGTATAGTTGTTTGCTGTCAGTGTGTCATCTTCAACTGCAGTTACCAGATAGGAGATATGCTGTCCGTCTTCATCCTCAGATGCAAGATTCTTCCATGTATATTTCCACTCGTTATCTGCGTTGAGTTCTACCGGATCCCCAACATTCTCACCGTCTGTTGTTGTCAGCTGAAGTGTTGTTTTTTCCGGACGTTTACCATCACGGTTGTTATCGTCATCCCATGTAGTTGTTACATTCAGTGTTCTACTTGGAACTACAGTAACCTGTACCGGGTCAGATGTAATGCCATTCCATGTTGCAGCTACACCAACAGATCCTTTTTTAACACCTGTAACTCCACCTTTGTCGTCTACAGTTGCGATCTTTGTATTGTAGCTCTGCCATGTGATTTCAGGATTTTCTACATATGCAGAACCATCCCATGCTTTTGCTTCAATCGTCGCTGTATCACCCTGTACTACGCTCAGCTTATCTGCCGGAGTAAGAACCAGTCTTGCGTCAGATGTTACTTCTACATTGCAGGTTGCTGTAGGCTCAAACGGATAGCACTTGATCGTAATTGTCGTTTTTCCAGGAGAAACAGCAGTAAGGTGCAGTAATCTTCCATCTTTCTCATCTGCTTCTGCTGTAACAATGCTGGTGTCTCCATCAACCATTTCAAGTTTGGAAAGCTTCGGATTGCTCTTATTAGCCCAGTAATCGCTTCCCAGTTCTGTTCCATCCGCTTTAATATAAGTACCCATGATGGTTGCTGTATCAGCTTCACCCATCTTCATAGATACGGAAGATTTATCCAGATACAGTCCGGCTTCACCATTAACTTTAATTGCAATGGTCTGCCATACACCACAAAGCTGTTTATTTCCAGCTGCCACATAATATTTATGACTCAGATAGATATATCCACTGCTTGGAGTCCTTCCTGTAACACTTACTTTGGCTCCTTCAGTACTTACAATATCAATGTTATCTTTACCGTTTCCATAGAACTGAGCATTCAGACTTCCATGACCATTTTCATGATAACCGATCTTCCATGTATCTGTAACGTCTTCACCTTTACTGTTTGTCTTGCTTTCGCCTTTCGTTCCTGCAATTTCTGCAGGATCGCCGTTTACAACAACATTCTGATTTTCGGTTACGTTTACTGTGATATCTTTTACTTTTGTTCCTTTGTAGCTTACTGTTACCGTTGTACTTGCTGTTGTTTCACCTTCTGCAAGATTGCAGGCAGTAATAACACCAGCAGAATCTACAGTTGCAACAGTTTCATCGTTGGATTTCCATGTTACATCAGAGGATGGATTATATCCTTCTCCAGTAGAACCTTTGGAATATTCACCCATATTCTGAATTGTCCATACGATTTCCTGTTTACTTCCCTGAGGCATAGTTACTTTATTCTGCGCGTCAGATAAATACAGACCATCGTATACAACATTTACAGTTGCACTGTTTGTATAAGTCTTTCCATTGTCAGCCGTCCATGATGCCTTTACAGTTGTTGTACCATATCCAACACCAGTGATCTTGCCGCCATCTACTGTTGCAATTTCAGGATTTTCACTTTCCCATTTAATATCAGCATTTCTTACTGTAGAACCGTTATAAGTTGCAGTTGCCTTAATGGTATCCGTTCCATCTTTTTTAATTTTGGACTCTACTTTATCAAAAGCAAGACTTCCTGCACCTTTAACAATAATCTTTACAGTGTCCTTATTCACACTGCTGTCACCATACTGTGCAGTTACTGTTGTTTCTCCTGCTGCTTTTGCTTTTACAACACCATCTGAGTCAACAGATGCAACTGTCGGGTTATCAACAGTCCATGTGATCGGTTCTGTTGCTTCTCCCTCTCCGGTTGCGTCAATTACTTTATAATTAATTTTTTTGGTAATGGACTCATCATCCAGAGACATTTCAATTGTGTTTGTTCCATCTGCGGCCTTCTCATCAATATAGAAACCACATACAATAACTTTAATGTCCTTCGTGATCGGAGCGCCAACTGCATCTCCGTTTTCATCTACCGGCTGATATGAAGCTGTTAACGTTGCAGTACCTGCTTTAAGAGCGTTAAGCTGTACAGAATACTTATCCTGCTTATACTTCTTCACAACAGTCTCATCACTGCTTGTATATTGAACATTCTGATAATAAGTAGCACTGTCAACTTTCTGCTGATTGCTAATACAGTAACTGTACATATTAAGATAATTTGAAGTTCCGGTTGCCTTATTAAATACTACATTACCATCAACAACGGATCCCTTATCGCTAACACTCGTTATATAAATACCATCCGGCGGCATTACGCATGGGCGTAAGAATTTATCAGACATGCTGTCCGACGGTGAAGGTGTATACGTTGTATTATCTGACTGTTGTGGAGTCCGTCCCACCATTTCGCCAAAGTTGATACAGAACCTATGCGTGATTATTCCAGTATCAGTCCATACTTTCCAGCTTGCCTGAGCTGTTTCCAGACCATCTCCGGAAGCATTATAGTTAATTTCTGATGTTCTTCCCCATAAGCTCGCCACATTTGTAGATGTCGCCTTTGTTGTCAGATATGGAGTTGTCGCTGTTCCTTCCAGTGTAAAAGTATCTCCAATGTTTACCGGATCTGCTGCTTTTGTAACAGTAACAGTAAAAGTGTTTGTCACTGTTTTTACTTTATCTTTGTATGACGTACCTGGTATAAATGTAGATCTGATTGTTGTTGTACCTTCACTGACACCTTGAACCCACATACCTGTAGTATATGGACCATAACTGGAGCCTGAAACAACCTTTGCAATGCTTTCATCATCGCTGGACCATTCAACACTATAAATCGAACTGCTATGATTACCACTGACTTTTGACCAGCTAGCTTTTTTATAGTCTGTATATTTGGAGGATGTAGAAGTATATAAAGCATGATACATCATTCCTCTTTTGTCGCCGACTTTAAGAGTCAAACTGCTTCCATTTGCTGGATATGTTCCTATTGCATACCTAACATATCCATCTTTATCATACAGACGTGAATAGCTGTACTGCTGTCCTCCGGCAATATCAACATTTCCTATATCAACTTTAAGATCATCCGTTTCATCCTGTGCATCTGCAACATCAGAAAATGCTGCAACATCATTTCCGTCAGAGAACACATCTACTCCAGCTTCATCTTCCTGCTCTTCTTCAACAGTAACATCTGAATCCATATCTTCGTTGCTGTCTTCAGACACCTCTAGATCTGCTGATGTATCTTCATCTTCAGCAATTTCCAGGTCACTTTCTGCACTGGCATCTTCATCAGAACTTTCATCCGAAACGACCGCCTCCGGTTCGCTGGAAAAATCATCTGCATAAACAACCATACAGCCCTGAACCATAAGAGCTACAACCAACATCCATGCCAGTGTGCGCTTCAGACCCGAATGTAATTTTTTACTCATTCCTTTTCTCCTTCTTTCTTATTTAAATTTACAGTTCCATCTGTTTTCTGTTTACAGAACCTGATTTATTCTGCAATTGAACTCTTTTTCTTCAATTCCTTCGACAATTCAATACGATTTGTCTTAAAATGGAAGAATGGTCTTTCATCAATTGCCAATATTTCAACTGGAAACATATACGGTTCCAGACAAAACTGTACAGCCTCAGTAATGTCCTCTACGGTATAACCGTTTTCAAGGACAACATAAAGATACGGAACAAAATATCCATCATGATCCTCATCTTCAATCAAAACAAAAAATTCATCTTTGATGCCTTTGATTTTTGCATCTGCAAGTCGATTTTCCATTGGAAGAACTGCAAGTTCTCCCCCGCCAAAACGATGTGCGGCTCCACGATTTAATACATAGAACACTCCATCCTCATCTACATATCCGATGTCTCCGGTATGCAGCCAGATTTTTCCATCTGCATGCGTCTGAAGTGTTTTGGCCGTTGCACTCCTACGATCATAGCCCAGCATATTTCCCGGTCCTGATGTACAAATCTCACCCATTTCGTTATATCCAAGTTCTTCCTGCGTTCCCGGCTTGAATACTCCCATATCATTCAATGGCATTGGTACACCAACATTTCCGTTATGAATTGCTTTGGGTGCCATCTGAAATGTCAGATTAGAGCCGCCTTCGCTACTTCCATATCCAACCGTAAAACGTGCTTTGCAGTTGTGTTTCTCAAGGAAACTCTGCACGCGGTCAAGCTGATTATTATTTACCGCCTCACATCCGGCACCTGCTGCCAGAAGATGTGACATATCATAATCATCCGGAACTCGTCCATTTCGCATGATCATTTCAATAAACATCGGAATCATCGGCCATCCATTCGGACGATAACGCATCATTTCCAAATCAACATCCTCCGGATCCACAAATGGATTCATGATCAAAAGCTTATTGGAAGATAATGGAAGCAATACCATCGAAACGACAACTGCAACCAATGCAGGCGGCAGACAGGTAACCATCCAAGTTGGACGAAAATCATCTGAATCACCATAAAAATTCATCTGACAGATAGTTCCAAGAATACTGTTTGCGCAGTGAATCACTTGCTTGGATGGTCCGGTTGATCCACTTGTGTACGCACGAAACAGTGGCCTTGAAAGATCTTTTTCCACTTCTACTTTACCCACGTAATATTCACCTAAACTGAGGAACTTATCCCAATTCATAATGCAGTCCCCTGCTGCTGTAACCCGCGGATAATATTCATCCAGTGATGCCTTTATGTAATCCGGAAGTGCCTTCGGATCTCCGTAATACATCGGGTCAAGAAGGATAATTTTCTTCACTCCTGCATTCTCGCAATAAGCTTTCATCTCTTTCTTAGAAAGAAAATCATGCGCAAAAATTGCTTTTGCATCTGCTTTACTGACAGCCTCTACATTCTCCAGAAGTGTGTTATCTCTGCAAAGCAGGGATGCTCCAATTTTTTCTGCTGCCAGTAAGAGATAGATAAAGTTCGGTACAAGTCGGAAAAATACCGGTATCTGATCTCCTTCACCAAATCCCATTGCCTTTAACGATTTTGCACACTTTTCTGATTCTTCAAAAACCGTTTTCCAGGTGATATCCTCTCCATAATAATGGATTGCAGCCACATCCATTCCCGGACAATGGCGTTCCAGATATTCCCACACAGTACAATCCGGCTTCTGGATCATCCGCAGCATCATTTCCGGATAATATTGCATCCAGCGCCGCTCCTCGCTCGGCTTCTTATCACAATTCACTCTCACACCCTCCTTATATTTTTCTTTCTCCTCAAAACGCAAGTCGCATTAAAGCTACTTATACATTTTTAGATTCTACTATCTAATGAGTGTACTTACTTCCTACTAAAGTATGAGGTTTTCGTCGGTTATTTTCGAAATTCAAAAAGGGTCTGGCATTGTTCGCCAGACCCTTTGGGGTTAAGTCCTATCTTATTTTACTTTCAGACCTTTTTTGTTGTATCCGCTGTAGATATTTTTCTTTCCTACCGTGCGGTAAGCTCTTACTGTATAAGTATACTTCTTACCTTTAGATAACCTCTTGTCTGTGAAGGAAGTTATATTTCCTTTGGTAATTTTCTTGACAATCTGCCATCTTCCGTTGTTTGTCTTGCGGTAAACAACATATCCACTTGCTCCGTTTACTTTCTTCCAGGAAAGAGTTGCCTTCTTTGCAGAAGTTCTCTTTGCTTTACGAAGTGACGGTGCACTTAAGGCAGCTTTGCCTGTTATACCTTTCTTGTCATAAGAACTCCAAACTGTACCAGATTTGGTATTCTTGTATGCTTTTACCGTATAAGTATAGCTCTTACCTGTTTCCAGTTTCTTATGAACATAGGTTGTACTCTTGGTATTTCCAAGTGCTTTCCACTGTCCGTTGACTTTTACATATACACGGTATCCATTAGCACCGTTCACCTTACTCCAGTTCAGTTTCAGAGCATTGTATCCTGCGGAAACGACCTTTCCAAGCTTCGGTGTTGCGAGCTTGATCTGCTGAACTGGTTTCTGGGTTGGTGCAGCGGTTGCAGTTACGGTCGGTGTTGGAGTAGCGGTTGGCTGCTCTGGATCTTTCAGTCCTGCTTCATACAATGCTGATACAACACTGTCTACAGAAAGCGGCTGAAGAGCATTTGGATCGTCACATACTTTCAGTTTCGTAACAGAAAGAATATTATTTCCTGTGTTTTTGATTGTAATTGTCTGTTGCTCTGCTTCACCTTTTTCTTTTACCGTATAGAACATATCCACTGTAGAAACTGTTTCATTCTTTCCACCGTTAAGAGAATAACTTGTTGATCCATCTACACCTTTTAATCCAAGCTGAACTTTTCTCGCTGTATTTACACTGATTGTCAATGAACTACCTTTTGCAAGATAAACTTCATTCTTCGGACCCTTTTCGTAGAGTGCCTTCTGAGCTGCTTCATCCGTTGGTTTTCCATTTACTGTAATTACCGCATTAGCTTTCGTCACATCTGCAGTAATATCTTTGTAAACCTGTTCTCCTACAGCATAAACATTTCTACCATCTTTACCATAATCCGCAATGTTTGTAAGCGTACCAAACTGCAGGTCTCTAACTTCCAGGAAGCTTGGATTATCTTCCTCGTCATTTGTATAAACTGTGCTGTCTTTCAGTGTGTTATATACTCTGAAACCATCAATGTTAACCTGTCTGTCATTCATGGAGTGAGTAATTGTAACTGTATAGTCTCCATATGCCAGATTCGTTTTAGAAAATACCGGTACATTATATCCTGTCGCTACCTGTTGTATCTCTTCACCCTTAATCTGTGTATTGACAATTGCCATATTTTTAGTTACACCAGATGACCTATCCGTTATCTTAATTGTCAATGAGCCAGTAGACGCTGTCGTATTTGCATAAATATCTACGCCAGTTCCTGTAAAGTCGAATGTTGCACTATCACCACTCTTATTGCTTCCTGCCTCTGTACCATTCGATTTTCCGTTCGTGTCTTTATAAATTGGATCATAACCATAGTTATAAGAATCCTCACCTAACACAGCCTTATTCTGCTTATCCTTTCCTTTTGAGCCTTCGGAAAATCCTGCTGTTTTCAAAAATCCTTCTTCATAGTACACGGTACTTGCCGGATAAATATTAATCGTATGAGTAGCGTGTGTTTTCTTTCCCTCGCTGTCTTTACCTGTTAAAGTCAATGTTAAATTTTCTGCACTGAGCATAACTTTATTTGGTGTATATACAAGAACATGGTTCGTAGTATCCAAATCCACATCTCCATACATGGCCTTCGATACTTCTGATTCCTCCCAGCTTGTATCGCCCAATTTCAGATCTTCAGCGGTGATTTCTAACGGCCGTCCATAATCCACTACAAAGGAATGTGAATTTTGAAATTTGTAATAGATATAAACATCTTTGCCATCATCACTTCTTCTTGCACCAACACATTCATACGTACTATAACGATATTGGGCACCGATTTCCGTCATTCTTGCCAGTTCCCACTGTACTGTCTGGGTTACGCCCTTAATATTTTTAACAGTGTTACTTACCAACTGTTTATTATCTTCATCCCATGCAAAGGAAGTATCAAATAATGTACCACTCTTTACTGCAATATTGTAGTTGTAGAATTCATTGTCACTGCTTCCATCCGTCTGATCAATATAATGTACTCTCAGAGAATCCTCTGTAACCTTTGCACGAACGTATACACGTAAAAGAATCGCGTCACCAGCTTTTGCCCAATATAAATTATCTTTTGGATCTGATGTGTCTGGATTCTGGCTATCATTATGAATCGGAACTTTTCCTTCAACAGCAGTTCCTTCCCATACTGTTTTTTCGTTATTATCTAAGGTCAAATTTGTAAGTGTAACATAATTTCCGCTTGTTGAACTTGTTTCTGTTCCTGTTTCAGAAGTAACCTTATAAATTTCATAATCACTATTTTCATTTAATAAAACAGTACCAATGCCTCGATTACTTCCTACATAATAGAATATAGTTTTACTTTTAATATCATTTGCATTTGTAGTTGCTGGATTTGTTGTTGCATCATCGTACACAACCTGCACTGACAAAGAACATCTTGTGCTTTCCGGAGAATATCCCCAATTACTCGTTCCATCTCCAATAGTTCCCCAGTCCGCAGTATATGCTGTAACCTCATCGCATATATCCACCTTTTCCAGATAATATGCTATCAGCTGATTTGTCTCCGATATATCTGTCCAAGCTCCATCTGTCGTATAAACAGACCATTTTTGCTCATAATATCTTACCTTTGTAAACTGTTGGCCGCTTGTTGTTTCATCGTCACCATTAGCAGTTGTCT